>Ga0208015_1000282_pt1 | contig 31806 bp, 35 predicted proteins | sample 26BtaG_FD_184101 | JGI IMG/M metagenome (GOLD analysis project Ga0208015, IMG submission 184101) | Marine viral communities from Cariaco Basin, Caribbean Sea - 26B_WHOI_OMZ_CsCl (SPAdes) (version 2) | ecosystem: Environmental > Aquatic > Marine > Oceanic | place: Caribbean Sea: Cariaco Basin...
AAAAAGGATATTACATTCCGGGAATATATAGGATGTGAATTATGTATAAATATATTTAAGAAAATATATAAGCAATACCTAAAGCATTGAACCAATGAAAGAGATAATTGAAAAGCTGAAAATAGATATTCGACATTCAGAATATTTTACCTCACCGAGATTATGGATAACAAGGGATGAAGCCCAAAAGATAATCGAAGCACTCGAACAGCCGTTTCAAGGTTGTGATTCGTGTGAAAAGTCAGAAACTACAAATCATTGGCAAGGCAGTTGTATGAATGAGTATTCAGATAAATATTGCAAAGTAGTCAACAAAACAACTTCCTGTATTCACCACAGCAAAAGAAACCGCCCAGGAAATCAGAAAAAACTTTAATTGATATGGAAAAAATTAAGTATTCAATACCCGAAATCTTAACTGCTATCATGGATTTGATAGATAAAGACAGATATATTCCTGATTGTGGAGGAGATATTGATATGGAGGAATGTCAGGCGTGTAAGTATTTTCATGAATGTAAACAAGGATATGATGATGCGAAAATGGCAAAGCATTGTAGGGGAATGATTAGAAGAATAAAAGATGACACACCAAATAAGGCTCTCTAAGACACTTATGTTTTGGGTGAGGGATAATACTACTCAAAGGGAGAACGTGCAAAAGAAAGGATAAGGAATGAATTATCAAGACCAATTAAAACAAATGACGGATAAGGAGATTGAAAGGAAAGTAAATTATAACATAAGTGAGATGATAGAACTAGAAATAAGACATAAAATTTACAAATATGCTTTAGAAAAGATTCAACAAGCCTACTTAACTGAAAATTACAACAATGATATTTGTGGTTTAATAGCTCAAGTTATAATGGATAATTTAATAGAAGCTCCTAATCCATTTACTCATTTGTATGATTATTCAGAAATCTGGAAACACAGACCATCAGGTATGGTTGAGTCTGACTTAACTGATGGGCTAACTGAACCTTGGTTTCCTAAGACTAAAAAAGGTTGCAGGAAACGTATTAAGATTTTAGAAAATGGAACAAGAGAAACCAAACCAATTTTAGATTAATCAGTAAAAATTATGACATATGGGATCATGTAGTAACCGTAATGACACAAAGAGTGAAAGAATTGGTGAGTACGCTAAAAAAGTTTCAGAAACAAGAGATATTTCTGATTTTGGTTTTCAGACATCAGCAGGTGCTAAAATAAGAGGAGAACTAGGAACTGAGAAAGGAAATACTTTTATCAAAACTATTAAAAATGTATCTAAATGAAAAAATTATTATTATTCTGCTGTCTGATAACGTCAATAACGGCGTTTGGGCAAGGATATGTGTTCGATACAACTATAAAAATACCCCTAACTAATGGAGACATGATGGAATATAAGGAGATTATCAACACTGATGTCCTAATAGAACCCTCACCTGATGTTTTTTTTGGAACAAAAGAAGAGCTTGACGAAGTAATCAATCTTTACAAACAAGTATTGGCAAAAAGTCTTATCGAACTTTGGGAAGAATATGAAAAGACTTGTGGGCCTGCTTTGTTTCATGTGCCAAATCAACGCACCTTATTCGGTAGACATCTATCGGGCGGAACATGGGTGTTTGACCAAGAAACCGTTAGGGTTTATGAAATAGGTAAAGACGGTGCTAAACCAACAGGTTCTCTTAAAGCATTGCGTTGCCTTGAAGTTTGTAATGTATTTGAAAGATGGCAACTTAAACAACCAACATTCAAAGGATTTATTAATTATCTTAAAAATAAATGATTATGGATCGAAAAACAAGTTTTATTTTAGCAGCTGCTGTAATAGTAGTACTAGTTGTAATTTATCTATTTGCATTTGATGGAAACAAGCATCTGGGTTTTGTAAATTCAGAACAACAAGCAACAAAAGAAACAGAAGAAATAAATTACACAGAAGAGACTAGGGAAATACCAGTAATAGTCGAGTGGGTTGATACTAATTCATTCTCACATGCTTCTAATGGAAAGATTCAACTAAAGGGAATTGGACATCAGGAAGGAGAATCATTTGTGTTTGACACAGTTAAAGAAGAAACTGTATTTGTTTGGAGTAAGAAAGATACCTCACATTTACCATTAGCAAAAAGTGCTGTACTAAGAATACACAGATAAGTAAAAAAATAATTTACAAAAAATTTGGAAAAGGTGAAATTTTTCACTATCTTTGCAACTTAAAATGTTATGTCAAAAATAAAATCCAGAATACAGTTATTTGACTTAGCAGTCAAACTAGTTGAAATTACCTATGGAAAGTTAGAAGACCCAGAACATTTACTAGAAGTACTACAAACAGAATTCCCAGAGGATAATTACACGGAAGAGGACTTAATGGAGTGGAATTCACTACAAGCTGAAATAGAAGATATTTCGATTCAGCTTAAAACACAAGGACTATGTTGCGAGAGCTTACAATCAACATCCAGTCCTATCTCAAATCCAGATTAACACCATCAGAATACATAATTCTAATATTAATACATAAGAAGGAACTAAAACTATTAGACCATATCGCAAAATCACTGTTTGGTGTTACTGATACATACTATGGCGAAGTTTTTACTTCGTTTCAAGATGATGGTTGGCTTAAGATTACAGGAGATAATCTACCAGACGATCTTGAGGTAAGACAGAAATTTTTAAATCTCCTAGATGTAAAAGAAGAAGGTGAGGAAAAACCAGTATTAGATGATTGGTATCGAGAATATCGTATGTTATTTAAGAATACGGGTAAGAAAGGTGCTATTGGAGACAGGGCTGCAATAATAAGTAAGTTCAGGAAGTTCTTTATATCTAATCCTGAGTATTCCAAAGAAGAAATATTAGAAGCAACAAAAACTTATATAAGAACATGTGCTCCATCATATAAATATATGATGCAAGCAGATTATTTTATCAGTAAAGTAGATAAAGAAGGAATACCACATTCAAGATTGTTAACTTTCTTAGAAGAAGAGACAGAAGGAACTACAGAGACAGACTTCACAACTCAAATCTAAGATATGATAATTGACGATGTAATAAGAAACGTAGAAAGAGGTAAAGAAGGTGGTAATCAGGGACTCTACATGGGGTTTCCAAGACTAATGGAATTTGTCCCAGGTGTCCAGCCGTCAACCATTTACAACCTTGGTGGTATGACCGGTACTGCTAAAACCACCTTTGCCCTATCTTCATTTATGTACAATCCTTACGAGGACTACTTGCTGAGAACAGCTGCAGGTGAGGTAATTAAATTTAAAGTATTCTTATTTTCAATGGAGATGTCTAAGGAGACAGTCATTGCAAAGGGTATTTGTAGAAGAATATTCAAGGATCACAAGTTAATAGTTGATACTAATTACATCTTATCTCGTGGCAAGAACAGGATTTCACAAGAAATTTATGACAAAGTATTAGAAACACGTAAGTATTTTGAACCACTTGAAGATGTAGTAACAATCCTGGGATCTCACAATCCTACTGGAGTTGCTAAGATGCTAAAGAAATATTTTGAAGATAATGGCAAGGAAGAACGAGTACCCTTTGAATTTAGAGATGAAAATGGTGTATTACATAAAGTATCACGATTCAAGAAATATAATCCTAACATTGAAAATACCTATGTAATTGCTATTTTCGACCATGTTAGTCTAACCAAGTCAGAATCACACAAGAATGTTAAGCAGACGATTGATAAGTTAATGGAGTATCTGGTAGAGTACACAAATAACTACTACCTAACTTCAGTGATTGTTCAGCAGCTTAACAGGAATGTTGAAGGTGTAGATAGGATGAAGTGGAACGCTATTGAACCTCAACTATCAGACTTTAGGGACACTAGTGATACTACACACGCTGCACATTTTGTGTTAGGACTAACTAATCCATTCATGTGGGAGAGTTCTCCCTACAGAGGTTATGACATTACCAGACTAAGAGACCGATTTAGGTCTGTTAAAATCCTTAAGTCCAGGGAAGGAATAGCCAGTATTGTAATTGGATTAAACTATGTCGGAGAAGTAGGAATGTTCAGAGAATTACCACCAGCAGAACCAGAGAATAAAATGACAGAAGAAGAATACATACGAATATTAAACCTTAAGAAATATGTTTAAACAAGTAGAAATAACCAATGTTACCGAAGAGACCAAACACCTCTACAAGGAAGATCGAATACATAAGGTATTTGGAGAGAAAAGAGATGAGTATTTAATAATGCTCAAGACTGGGGAGTTTGGCTATGTCTGGAAAGGTAACTGTAAATTAGTAGAGAATGAGTGAGTTAATCGGAATTGTTGGATCGTCTGGTGAAGGTAAATCTACTTCAATCGAGACTCTTGATCCAAAATCTACCTTTATTATCAATGTTTTAGGTAAACCACTTCCATTTAAAGGTTGGAAAAGTAAATATGTTTTAGCTAACCCTAAAGAAGGCACTGGTAATTATGTCGAGACTGACAAACACAGTGAGATCATAAGTATTCTAGAACATATTAATAAAACACGGACTGACATCAAGACTATTATTTTAGAAGATGCTCAGTATATTATGGCTAACGAAAACATGGCCCGTGCTTTGGAGAAAGGTTATGAAAAATGGAGTGAACTTGCAAATCATATGTGGGGAGTTCTTAATAAAGCAAGAACCTTAAGAAGTGATTTAAAAGTTATCTGTATGTGGCATGATGAATCTATTAGTGAAAACTACCAGCCTAAACGTAAGATTAAGACAGCTGGGGCTATGCTTGACAGACACATTACAGTAGAAGGATTATTTACTGTAATTTTATTTACCAAAGTCACTACTGATCCTAAAACGAAAGTAAATAAGTACGAATTTGTGACTCAAACTGAAGATGGTACAACTGCTAAGTCTCCTAAAGGAATGCTTGAAAGATACATTCCTAATGATTTGGCACTTGTAGTAAAAAAAGTTGATGAGTATTATAATTAATTAAACTAAATTATTAAACTATGACCGAAGGAAATGTGACTGAAGTTGTTGAACTGAGTATGCAGAAGATTGCCGTAGAACGTGCACTCGGAGCTAGTACTCAGGAACTATCTAACAAATACGGTATTAGTGTACCACAGATGACATCAGCTCTAAGAGAGATGAATTTCATCAAGACACGTGGACCTGAAGCTGAAGATAGTACTAAAGGAGAAGAACTAACAGAGCGAGAAAAGAAATTTCAAAAAGTTTGTAAAGAAAATAAATTAGAAGAACCTAAAGTACATAAATTGTTATCTGAATTAGGAATGGAATACAAAACTGGAAGACGGAAGGGTGCTCTCAATGCTAAGAAGTACTCTATTATTTATGATTTAAAATTAGACGATTAAATGCCAGTAAAAGGTAACAAAGGACAACAGGAAGTTGTCAGAAACGTAAGGCTTTACACAGGAATAGCTCCATTTAAGGTAATTGCAGTTAATCCTGATAAAGAGCATTTGGTGAAGATTGGTATTAATGCCCAGAAGGAACCAGAATATCTTGTTGGAGACAGGGTTAGAGTTGACTTTTGGCTTGAGACACAATTTAAACCAGAAGAACTAACTGCACATAAACTGGATGAACAGATTAAAACCAAGCTATCAACATTTCTAGGTAGCAAATTCTCTACTAATGCAGCAGAAACTAAATATGAATGGATCAATTCGTTTGGTATTACTGCCTGGAGTAAAGATGGTGACTCAGAAGAGACTCCGCCAGACTTACCTTGGTTTAAACTATCCAAAGAAAGAAAAGCTTATGTTGGTGAGGGACAACTAATTAATTTTATTGTTAATTGGATTAACTCAGACACTAGAAAGGACGAAGTTTCTATTGATAATTGGGAAAATCTATTCAAAGGAGATGTTACAGAAATAAGAGGCATTTATGATGCTTACAAAGACAATATCATACGTTGTATGATGGATGTCAGAACCAATACTGAAGGAAGATCATTTCATGAAATTTATCCATATTATTTCACAAGGTGGAACCAGGTTGATCAAGCTGGTTGGCATAAGCACTTTACTAATATGCAAAGTCGTGGTAAGCTTAGCAATATTACTTTCTCCTACGAGATAAAGATATTTAAGCCTACCGAAGCTCAGCCGGATATTGAAACTATTCCATCTTCGGACGAAGTAGAAAGTGAGTGGAGTTAAACTCTAAACTATGTTTAAAGGTCACACAGCAATATCTAAAGATCAAATTTTGGAGAAGATTTCTGAGGAGGAACTCTTCAAATATTATTGTTCTGGATTTAAGAAGTTAGATGAATCATTTAAAAGTGACCTGAGAAAAGAAGACATTCCAAGCTGTCGGGTTTCAGACTTTGGTGGTTATCTATTGTACAAAGATTTTGGGAGTTCAGAACCAGGAACTAACATTTGGGGGTATCTGATGCGTAAGCATGGTATCAACTATTTAGAAACAATAGATATGATTGCCAGAGACTTTAACTTGACAGCTTCGGCTGTCTCACCTACAGAACAAGAAATTATTTTACAAGAATCCAAGATTGGAAGACGTAGAAGAACTGTAATAAAAATAAAGAGCAGAAAGTGGCTAGAAATAGATAAGGAGTATTGGTATGAAAGATATGGAATAACTAAACAGCTTTTAATAGACTATACGGTTAAACCTGTTAGTCACATCTGGCTTAACGACTCAGTTATTAAGACAGCAGAGTTGTCCTACTGTTATGATTATTATTTTCATGAAGGAAGACTACTCCGTAAGGTGTACCAGCCCCTAAGTAATTGGAAATGGTACAGCAATATTGACAATACTGTAGTACAAGGAATAGCAAATATTCCTAAGTTTGCTGACCTATTAATAATTACCAAGTCTCTAAAAGATGTGATATGCTTGAATCTCCTAGGTTATCCTGCAGTGGCACCTAATAATGAGATAACATGGCTACCAGAACCAGTTTGGGAGAAATTTAAGACACGTTACAAGCAGATGATAATTCTGTTTGATAACGATGAGCCTGGTATTAATAATGCCCAAAGGTTCTCAAAGCAGTACAATATTCCATATTGCTACTTATCAGTAGAAGAAAATGTTAAGGATATCAGTGATTATATTGATAAGTACAGAGACTTGGGTAAAGCTAAACAGTTGATTAAAAATCTAATAACATGAAATCTCCGATACAAGGATACCCAATAAAGATTCCTACTAGTATGATACAAAGGGATAAAAACCCCTGGAATATGGTTCTTAACGGAGAATCATTTCCAACACGTCCTGGAATAGGTGGGGAATTTTTTGCCATAAATTTTGAAGACAACTGGAAGAATTATAAAGCAATCAGTGGTTACCCAGGACCTAAAGAAGTTCCAAACAAGGAGGTAAATAATGAAGAAGAATAATCCTTGGCAGTTAGTTTTGGAAGGAAAAATCCATCCAACTGTTTCTTACCAGCCGTACATTCCATTAGTAGAGTTAGTTATTAATGAAATGAGGAAACCTGACTCCGAATTAAATAAAGCTTTTAAGAACTTTTACCTCTGGATTTATGAGACATCCTTAATACTAACAGAACTAGGTTCGTACAAGCAACTCCAGGAAGAATCTTACCAGTATTCTAATAGTGTGTTTGACATAAAGTGGTTAGATGGAATAGTTGGTGATTTGATAAGACAAGATCCTATTAACAATGAAGAAGCGTAGAGGAGTAGGTGGTGTAAAGAAGGTAGCCGGAACAATCTACAACAAGATTAAATTTAAATCCAAGCTAGAACTATTTATGTACAAACAACTTAAGGAAGCCAAAATAAAGTTTGATTATGAGAAACATAAATTTGTTCTAATCAAAGGTTTCTCCTACGGGGGAAGAAAGATCAGGTCAATTACTTACACGCCTGATTTTGTATTGAAAGACCATCCTGTTGTGATTGAAACTAAGGGATTTATTACTGAGGTCTTTAGAATTAAGATGAAGCTATTTAAATGGTTTCTGACAAATGAAAACGATGTAAGGGACATTTACATGCCTAGAAATCAGAAACAATGCTTAGAAGTAATTGAAATTATTAAACAAAAATACAAAATATGACACTAGAATTAGTTTGGAAAAACCCTAAGTCCTATTGGACAAATAAGTTTCCGCTTAAGAACAGCGAAGTCTTAGTAACTGGTTGGTACAATACTGGGGAATCAGATAATAATGGAAAAATTTTAACAAAACCTAGCTTTGAAGTAGAAGCAATCTTAATGGTAATTACTAACCCTAAGGGCCAGATAGTTCACATACCAGTAAGTAAGATGCTAGAAGATCTTAACTCCATTACCTGGAGAAAAGATACAGATAACGATTTATTTGAGTACTTTGAACATAAAATGATTGAATATTGTGGAAAACAAATTAAAGAGAGGTGATTTGGTTCTAATTGGAAGTACAGTTCATGTTTGTCTAGAACCGAACGAAAGAGATGGTTTCTACAACATGCTTCCTTTAGAGTACTATTATGGTAGATTAGATTTTACGAAAATGCACGATTATGGTAAAAGTCTTATTGCTAAAGAATCAATAGAATATGTTTTTTGTAAAGTATCTCCAAAACAGTTATCAGAACCACAAAAAAGAGATTATGAGAAGATTAAGACAAAAGGATTAGACACAGATTTACTATGAAACACAAAGAAACAAGATTTAAGTACATAAATGGAGAACCAATAAGACTATTTGATTTAGTAGCAATTGGTACTTATGGTAGTTTATTTTGGTTTGGGTTAGTCTCTCCTAAGACACTAAAGTACCATACTTTACATATTATCACACTAGGTGGTTCAAGGGTTTGGGGCCAAACCAGAACCTTCGTCATAACTGGGCCAGATATTCTAATGGACTGGGGAACAGACTTCATTGCATCAAATATTGAAGGAAAAATAGTCAAAATTGATCCAGATCAATTAAACAAAGAAATGAGAATAAACTATGACAAACTTATGAAACAAATAAATTATGAGTCTTCAGCAGATAACACTTGACACAACTGGTACTAAAGGTATCAAAAAGGAAATAAATTTAAATAGCATCAACGTAGTACTAGATGCACTACAAGTTTACGCCTACTCCAACCCAATTGAGAGTACGGTAAGAGAGCTTACATCTAATGCACTTGATGCTCAGCGTGAAAAAGAAATAGCTCTGGAGATTCTTGAAGGAAAAGCTAAACCAGAGGATTATTTTATTGAGAAGAAGGGTAAGGAATTTGAGGACAGCAAGTTTGATGTTACTTACTACAATAAAGATTGGCTAGATTCAGAGCAGAATGAGGTGGAACTAGAGTACTATGATATTCCCGGTTCTGGCTTCTGCGATGAATTTGTGGTAAGAGATTGGGGAGTAGGAATCGGTAATGGTAGACTTGAAGGAGTTTTACAGCTAGGATTTTCTAGCAAGAGGAACTCACGTGAACTAATAGGCGGATTTGGGTTAATGAAGATCTAGCCCAGTTATTTTGTAAAAAATAATTAAAAATATTACATGAATTATTTGGAAAACTAAGGAAAATGTTGTATCTTTGTACCTAGACATAAACCTCTAGGTATGAAAAATAGGAATCATAATTATTTTGATAAAATAGACACAGAATACAAAGCTTACATTTTAGGTTTCATTTTTGCTGATGGGACAATTGAGTTAGCAAAAGGAAACAGAATGAAGAGACTTAGAATATCTGTGCAAATTGAAGATGGTTACATTCTTGACAAACTTGGAAAGGATGTGGGTAACAAAAAAACTGTTGTAAGATATCCACCGTCTTCTGTTAAAAATAGTTGGAAGAAACAACTCAGTTTATCTATTAGCTCAGACATTTTGTGTGATAGGTTAATTGAACTAGGTTGTGCACCAAGGAAGTCCATTGTAGGAATGGATTTTCCTAAATTACCAACTAAAATGGTTAGACATTTTATTAGGGGCTTCTTCGATGGAGATGGAAGCATTGTTATTAACAAATACATTTACAAAGGAAAATACAAGTCAAGAGTATTCAGGCGTAAGAGAATAGCATTGTGTTCAACATCTCAACAATTCTTAGAAGACTTAATAAAAGAACTACCAATATCAAAGATTTACAAAACTGTAAGAGTAAGAAATCTTTCGGTACATATTTACTGGATCGAAAGAAAAGCAGATATTGTAGAGATGAATAATTACTTTTACAAAGATTCCGAATTTTTTCTTCAAAGGAAAAAAGACAAGTTTTCTATGTCAACCAAGAGCCAAGCCTTAGGTACACCTAAGGAAGGTCTAGAGACTACCTGAGCAGTTTAGTCTGCTTAATAACAGGAAGTAGGTTACCTTAGTCGGTAACTGAAAAAGCGTGTAACACCCTACCAAATTTAGAGGGTGATGAGATAGTCCGACACTCATGGAAACATGAGATTAACAGAAAGTAGGTCAAAAATCAGCTCTGTCTACAGGTGCACCAATGTACACTATGATTACAGCACATGAAGGCAGACTATTCAAGTTCAATATCTATTCTGATAAGATTGATATTCTAGTAGGAAAGTTAAATGAAGAGACGGGCAAGAAGAACAGATTTGTAACATTCTCACACGGAGAGCAAGTTCACTATGAAGAGACAAGACGTAAGAATTTTACGGAAATAATTGTACCTGTAAAGAAGTTAAATAAACATAAGTTCATTGATGCTGTTAAATCACAGCTACTTTATTTACCTGGAGTTAAGTTTTACACAACCGAAGGAGAGAATCGTTACGAAGAGTCATTCAGAGCAGAAGTTTTGTACGAATCTGAGAATATTGTTATTAGTAACAACCGTAGATTTGGCAGACCCCACTTGCTGGTGGTCAAAGACAAATCAGCAAATGCAGGAATATGTTACAACGAGATTGACTATAAAGAACTAGAGTTAGAACAACGTTACGGTAAGGTAGCTCTTAAGGTTCAGACCAGGGCTGTTACTAAGGATGAGAATGGTAAAGAAACTCTTATTAATGAAGGAATAGCAGTAACACCCAATAGAGAACAGGTTATCTGGAATGATCATACTAAAGAGTATCTGTTAAAGATTACCAGAGGAGTATCAGAAGAAGCTGCACAAATAATTGAGAAGGAGCTGAAGGAAGAAGACTTCTTAAGATGGATTAATAAAGCAGTCCAAGTTACTTCCAACTTTAAGTATGGTTCAGTGCTTCACGAGATCTCGCAAATGGTTGACAAGTCAACTATGGCACCTAAATTCCCGAAAGACAAGACAATAAAGCTAAAGGAGCTAAAGAAGTTGTTTTGGGGATTAGATGTTAGACATGTACGTCTGGTAAATGAGTGGGGACGTGGTGGTAATACTAAGGTTACTAAGGTACATAGAGATAAGATTGACTCATGGCACCACTTTGGTGGTAAGAATGTCTTTCTAAAGACCGAGCCTACGTCTCATGTTAAGGACCGTTACATTATGTCTAAGATTCTAAAGCAGGACAGCTACGGACAGCATGATCAGGGATTTCTGATGGTAGAAACACTTGATTATGACGCTTTATTAGAAGAGGCTGTTGCTAAAGGATCTACTGCTAAGGCTAGAAAGGAAATTGAAGAGAAACTAAATAAACTAGTAGAACAAAGAACTAAGGTACTAGATTTATTGAAAGCATCAGAAGACATTAAGATTTATGACGATGTAGAGGTACCAGATGACTTTAAAGTAGAAGCAGAAGAGACGGAAGCTAAGATTGAGGAGCTAATAAAAGAAGAAACTATGTCACTAGAGGCTTTACGTAAAGCTAACGGTCAAGTAGTGTTCTTTACTCCAAGACCAGACCAAGGCTGGAAACATAGTCCTGACTTAGTAATGGAAAAACAGGAAGAGAAAATCTCAGACTTGTCTTCAATATTTGAAAGAGTTTACTATGGTTTTGATGAAGATCGTCCTAAGCTGGAGTGTGCTTGTAAAATACTAGGTAGAAATGATCAGAAGTCTTGGTACAACTCTAAACTAGCAATCGTAAAAATAGCTAAATCTAATGAGAAGCACTTCAAAACAGTAGGAGAACATATTAGTAAATTCTTTTATGAAATAAATAACAAACAGGAAGTAATTGTGACACAAGAGGTATCAGACTACATAACAGCCAGGCACATATCTAAGAAACTGGAAGAAGCTAAATTTAGTTTCTTCACTAATTATGGAATAGTTGATGAAAGATTAGCTAGTATTTACAAACACCTGGTAGAATTTGCAGGCAGGAGCTTTGAAACTAAGTATAAACTAAGTACTGGACGTGAAGAAACAGAGAAGGAGATGTTGGAGAATCTACTTAAGTATGCAGAGTTCCAACAGTTCGTGGAAAAGAATGGTGATGATGATGCCGCAATTGCAACTAAGAGTAAAGAATTATTTACAGTAGAAGGTGTAAAAGGTTCAAATATCTTACAGATGGTTGAACTAAAGAGACTAGGTCTCTTAGAGGAATATGCAGAAAACATATTTCCTCTGTTCAATGAGATAAATGTTCTAACCAGTGTAAGATACGACGACAGTGTTGATTCTAGAATCATCAATATGATAAGAATTATCCTAAGAGAGTACAATCTAGAGCCTTTTGACATTCCAGAAGAATTATTAATTAAGAAAAAAAGTGACTAAAAATTTGGAAATTTTCAAAAAGTTTATTATCTTTGTAAAAATCAATTGATTATGATAAATATTAATGTTAGTGGAAAACTAATTTCGGGTTCCTATGGAAGGGAACAGTTCGTTGTACGCTACACAAAGGAGCGGTATGACAAAATGATGGAGATTAAAAAGGATGCTGACAAAGCTGAGGATTTAACTGCACTACAAAACTATTATTCTGAGTTTGCTGGTTACACCAAAGAGACAGCTAAGGAGATGGTAGAGACTATCTGTCCTTACATCTACCAAGATGATTTGACAGAAGAATTTTTCTTAAAAAGTGAAGATGTTATTTCATCCATTCCAATTCCTCAAGTACTTGTTGACAGAATACTAGAATCAGCAGAAAAAGGAATTGATTTTGAGCCACTTGTTAAATTGTGGATAAGATGGTTACGTAATCCCAAACTAAGGAGGGGTACTAAACAGCAAAGGCTAGCTTTCTCGGACCTATTTGCTAACTACATAAGTACATTCTTCGTTAATGTAGAGAAGACCAGAGAGTTAATGGATGATCAGGGACTAGCAGAAGAAGTTGCTATCAAACTATCTTCAGTTAGTGATGTATCGGTAACCCAGGAAGGGCTACTCTGTACTTATAAGGTAGTTAATGAACTATCCGAGTACACTAGCTACGATGAAGAAGGTAAGTTTGTCTCTAGTCGAGAAATCCATAATAAGGAGACTGACAACGAAACAGGTTTATCTGTAACTGAACAACCCAAACTTAACGAAGGAAGAGTCTTTGAACCGTGTATGATGAGAGACCGTGGTGATGCTATTTACATCGAGGGAGCAAACGGTTATCCAAACAGAGAACATAAGGTTAAAATTGGTTGTGTGCACAGACTACCAGACTGGAGCTATGTTAACACAGATGACTCAGTAAGCTGTGTAAAAGGTCTACATACAGGTTCTCTAACTTACGTTAAAGGCTGGCAAAGTTGTGGGAGTGAGACATTGGATGTACTACTCGATCCGATGCATATTGGTGCTGTAGCTAATGGTGATAATGCATTAAGAGTATTACAATATTTTGTACACGGAGCTTGGACCGGAACTAATGGTTCAATCTATCACTCTTCTACCTACGCTGCACAGACAGACGAGGAGTGGGACAGAATGCGTAAGGAAGTAGTTGAGTATTTTGCCAGAGAAAGAGAGAAAGTGATTGAAGCTCAGGATGAAGAAATTGCTGAGATTGAAGCTATTTAAACATGTCTCACTTTTACGGTAGTTTACAAGGAAACAGAGGAAGAGTTACAAGATGTGGTTCTAAAAACTCTGGAATAGTTTCACATCTAGGAGGACATAACGTTGGATGTATGGTGGTATGTCGTATTAATAAGGATGGAGTTAATGAAATTAGTGTTTACAGAACTACGCATTCTTTGGGAGGAAACGAGAAACTAATAGCTACAATAAAAGAGAAGGAAACAGATGAGAGAAGATTTAATTAAATACAAGGAAACAGAGGCTGCCAGTCAGTCTCTGTTATCCGCTCTAGACGTACATCCAAGAAGTTTGGTTGAAACTGATGGGGAAGATGAAGAATATTTTAGGTTTGGTTCGTTAGTAGACTGTCTGATGTTCACACCAGAGGACTATGATGAACTGTTCTTCCAAATCAGTGTACCTAAACCAGGAGATAAAATGGGTGAATGGCTCGATGCTTATTTAAACATTGAGTTAGAACCAGATTACAGGTTACAAGACGCCGAAAAACTTATTTTAAAGGCCCGTGAGAGCGTTAACTACAATAGTAGGCTCTCAGACCAAGTAGCCTTAGATAAGTTCAACAAGGTATGTCTACCGTACTTAAATGAGGTAGCTATCGCAGGTGATCGAACCATAATTACAAGTGATAATTTTACTGAAGCAATTGCAATGCAATCAAAGCTTTTGGACAACGAATTTACTGCACCTTACTTTAGTCCTAGTAGTAAGGACATTGAAATTTTATTTCAAGTTCCTATCTACTTTACATTAGAAGGTGTAGAATTTAAGTCTTTAATCGACATTGTAGTTATCAACCACAAGAAGAAGGTAATTCAATTAGCTGACCTAAAGACTACCAGTAAATCCTTACTCTCATTTGAGAGAAGTTTTACTGACTACAGGTATTATCTGCAGGCATCTCTGTATCAATACGGTGCAGGACTGTTCTACAAAGGCTACAAGATGTCTAGTACATTTGACTTTGTAGTAGCTAACACGTGGGAAGAACCTATGATTTGGTGTGCAAATCAGATGCATCTAAGTCTTGGAATACAGGGTGGTATTACTAGGTACGGAAGGAAAATAAAAGGTGTCTATCAATTAATTGAAGATTACAAATGGCACACACAAAACCAGAAGTATGAATACCAAGCCAATGTCTATGCAAACCATGGGAAGAAACAAATCGACATCTTATAAGAATTTTACTAAAGAGGGTGTTTGGTTGGAAAGGTCCGAACTCTATGTTAGAACAGCTAGTAGCTTTGGAAGACCAAGAACATGTAGACTTTGTGGCACTAAAGTTGATAGAGGACAAGCTTATCTGAATCTAGACAGACCAGGCTACAGAGGTCATTTACAAACAGGAACTTCATGTCAGGCTTGTACTGAAAATCTTATTACACAAATAAGAAAAGCTAATGATTTACAAAGAGATAGTACATCTAAATTCTCCTAATAAGGTTTTAGTTGAGGTATTAGATGCCCGAACTATTAAACTAACAGTTGATGCAAAACCTTTAGGAATAATCAGAGCATCACAAAAGCGTATTAAGGAAATACTTGTGGGAGACCAAGTCTACTTGGATATTAACAGTCCTGATGAAGGGAATAAAATTGTCTTTACAATAGGAGGAAGAGTTCATTTCTATGAGATTAAGGATATTACTCAGGTAGTAAATAATGTATTCTACGCTCATACTGAGCCCCGTATGAAGGCATCTTATTTTGTTACACCAATGTTAGGTAATGACAGAAAGTTCTTCAGGTGGGATCAGTACTATGTTAATACCTTCGTAAGTTCTGATTATCAGTACATAATACTTAAATACAGGTTTTTTAATACTGAAGATTACAAGAAGTTTGAGTACTTTCTGACCAAACATGACCTGTTCATTAAGATGAGTGATAAAGACTATGAGCATGTATTATTTTGGTTTGAAGTAAAAGAATCTTACAAAGAAGACTTAAAGAAGTTTACTCTTGGACAGTACTCACAAATGTCGGATAAGTACAAAACTAATATTTTGAAGTTTCATAAGTACCCCAAAGGTGGGGAGCTGGGTCAAATACTTTACAAGACCAGTAAGAAGAGAAAACAGATGGAACTAGAATTAGGTGAGAAATTACCAGAAGCTCTGGAGCTGTATGACAAACCTAAACTTGAAGTAGAGCTTTACCAAGATAACCAACTAATATTTGAAGTATGACACATAATAGCCCTTGGATAAAAGGAAAAGCAATAAGTTGTTTTACAAACTTAAAATGTACTTTTACAATAGAATGTACTTGTGTAAATTGTGGGGACATATTTAGCATAGAATTTGATTTTAAGAAAAAGAAATCAATTAATAAAGTTAAAGTATGTTGTGAAAAATGTAATAAACAGTTTTCATTAAATACTAAATACCTTGATTTTGATCTCCACTTACAAGCATTATTAGACACTTACAAATAAGATGACAGAAGAAATAGGAATTAAGAACTTTGGAGAACAGTGGTATCGTAGACTCAAACCTTTACTTGAGTCAAAAGGCTTTGAATATCTGGGGAGATTTATTTCAGGTGAGAGAATGCGGTCCACTGTTTATCCGTCTAAGGAGTTAGTGTTTAGGGCATTCAGAGAAACACCTTTCAATGACGTTAAGGTTGTGATGCTGGGGCAAGACCCTTACAACACACCAGAAGATGCAATAGGGTTAGCCTTTGCTAATCCTAATGATAAGATTGTGCCACAACCGTCACTAAAGAACATACTACTTGAAGTTGAAAATGATGTCTATGGTGGATTTGATTTTAATACTACAATTAATTTTGAGCTACTCAACTGGGCAAACCAGGGAGTTCTTCTACTTAATACATCTTTAACAGTTAGAAAGAAGGAACCTGGTAGTCATAGTACGAACTGGAGACAGTTTACTGAGTCTGTAATTAAAGCTCTGGATGAAGGTCATTCTGGATTGGTGTTTCTACTCTGGGGTAAGCATGCTCAATCATTTGAGCACTTATTAACCTTAGATAAGCATCATATATTAAAGTGCGGTCATCCAGTAACTCCAGCCTACGGTAAGGACACGTGGTTTGGTAATAAGCATTTTAGTAAGACTAATGAATTACTTAAACAGATGAATGGAGAGGAGGCTATGATTAAATGGTAAACTTTTTACTAATATGCTACAATGTAGATGGAGATAGTTGGGTTCATCATGACTTAGTTGGAACATTTGAAAAACTAGACAACGTTAAAAAGTGGTTAGCTATATCCAATAAGACAGATCCGATGAACGTTTATTATGAATGGGTAGTAGATGAAGATCAAGAAGGTTTTTACAACACAGAGGAATATTTTGATGTTTTTTGCTTGTCTAACAAAAAGTACGGATATGGTTACTACTTAGTAAAGAAAATTAGTAATGATTAATAATGATTAGTAGACTAACTTAAGTAGAGGGACTAACTTAGTTTGTTAGTCCTTCTATTTTTAAACCAAATGATATGCTAGAAGGACTTTTTAAAGGTGAAATAAATTATTTTCCAGAAGAACTTAATAATAAAATTGAGAAAGAGTCCATCAAACTAATTAAAGAAAACCGTTTACTAGAAACTAATATTATTAAAGTAAAACAAGTAGTTTGTGATTACTTTAATTTAACAGAAGAAGAATTTATTACAAAAACCAGAAAAAGAAAGTACAGCTATCCAAGATCTATCTTCTGGTACATTTGTTACAGAGAACTTAAAATTAGTTTAGAAGATATTTCTAAGATCGGATGGTTTGAACGAGATAATATAAGAATTTCATCAGCTAATTTTGCCATAAACCATCATCTTAACCCTGAAATGAAGAAAAATATTACAGAAATAAGGCAAAAACTAGGAATACCTGGAAAAACTTAAAATAAGGCCTTCTAACAAACGTAATGGTCAAGTGGACTCCTAGTATTACCCAAAGGTAGATCGTTCATCAGAGACGATCTATGGAGGTCAAAATTAGCAATTATTAATTTAAATTTAAACCAAGTAGATATGGGATGGGGATTAACAATAAACGGACTTTATCTTAATAAAGTTACTAAGGGAGGTCTATTAATAGAAAAAGAAGAAACAGAAAATTTAATTAAATTATACGAAACCGAGTTAATAGCAATAGGTGCCTATACTGGAACTACATATGAAGATGGGGAAGACACATGGTCATTAATAGATCATGTTTCCAGAAGAGTACCAGAAATACTGGAAGAACTTTACCAGTATTACACAAGACTGATGTTAATAAACCATGCTTTGGAAAATCCAGACGATGTGACAGGAGAATAATGATTTATATAACTGCAGACTTACATTTTTTACATCCTAAAATAGTATCAATTTGTTCACGACCAACTACACCAAGAGATCATAATGAATGGTTAACTGAAATGTGGAATTCTACCATTCAAAAAAAGGACACAGTTTACATTCTTGGTGACTTTTCTTTAGGCAATCGTGCATTAACTGAAAAGATTTTAGACAAACTACGTGGTACTAAACATTTGATTTTAGGTAACCATGACAGAAATATTAGAAAATCAACAAGGTTTGAATCTATCACTCAAATTAAGAGGATTAATCACATCATAACAGATGATAATGGTGAAGAAACCAAATTACCAATAATTCTCTGTCATTATCCTATTGCTAGCTGGGATATGAAGATTCATGGTTCCGTACATTTCTATGGACATGTACATGGAAGATTCCAAAATGCTGGATTATCATTGGATGTTGGAATTGATGCACAAGATTACAAAATACGGTCAATTGATGAATTGATGGAACAGTTAACTAAACGTTCACTAGATTTATTTTAAAAACTATGAAAGCAAGCTTCGATTTTGATGGTACCCTTGAGCACAGTGATGTACAAGAATTAGCAGAACGACTAATATTACTTGGACATATTGTAGAGATTGTTACTACACGATGGAACGAAGAAAATAAATGGAGGTATGAGTTCTATCAAAATCTTGATGAGAAAGCTCAAACTGAATTGCATGACGATTTGTACTTAGTCTCGGAAGAGTTAAGAATTCCTTATTCTTTTACCAACATGGAGTACAAGGCTGACTTTCTCAAAGAGAACAACTTTGACATTCACATTGATGACAATTGGGAAGAGACTATGCTGTGCAAAAGAGTCGGAATTAAAGGTTACAGAATTCCCTCAGCAATTGACAGAACACCAATTGATGTTGAACAAGCTTTAAAAAATATTTTGGAATATAAGTAACAAAAGAGCAACTTCTTTCATTAGTAAAGAATTTGCTTAAGCTGGGAAACCAGTTTGGTGATTTCATGGTAAAGGGGGAGTAAAATCCCCCTTTATTTTTTTTTAGACCTCTGTAATAGATTAGCGTTTGAATCTTCCACTTGGGTTGTAGGTATCCCAAACATCCAGCATATCTACTACCTTGTTTACACCAGGAAATATTTTAGATGTGTAATAAAGCTGTCTGGTCCTATCTTCAGCTTTAGTAGGTTCCTCGCCAGTAATTAAGTAACCAGCTTCTTCAATAGTATTATTAAGTAAGTTGTAAAGATCTGTTATCATCCTGATATGAGGTAGGATATTTTGTCCAACCTGTTGTACAGATGCGGGACTTAAGAAGAAGGAGACTTCTAGATAACCACGGTTTAACATTCTGTAACCAATTACAGCTATTTTGTACATTGGATCTTCTTCATCATCTGGAAGTGCAGCACGCATTCCAAATACTAGTAGTGCAAAGCTTAAATAGACTCTCAACTCTGCAGCCATTCCTTTAAGTTTAGCTACTCTCAGTTCAATAAAATCTTCCAGTGATAGTTGCTCTTTAGTTAGTCTATTCTTCCTAATGTACTCATTGTAAAAATGCTCCGAACGTTCCTGGCTAACATGAGTATCAAAATAACCCATATTAATAACTTCCTTAGCTAGGTTCCCAAAAGCCTTAAGTCTGGGCATTAATCCCTTACCTGTAAACTCACCAAAAGCTACCTTCATCCTACCAACGTCATAGTCACCAAACTCATTAGTACTGAAATTCTTAAATCTGGCACTAATCAAACCTGGTAGCCAGTTTTTAAACATCATTGCAGAAGACAGGTACATGTTTGTTCCAACAGCATTCTTATCTTCTGTAGACATCATTCCATTAATAGTTACTAAAGCTGATCTTACACGCTTTCTCACTTCTGTGTAGATTTCATCAGTTAGTCCTTCAATCTTAATACCATCTTCTGTAAGTTCAGCTGAGTCTAGTAGTGATTTACCATTTTTAATTTTAGAAATCTTCTTAAGTTGACCATCACTAGGGTCAATACCGTAGTTCTGTAACATTGAGAGTAATACATCGTAACTCACCTGCATGTCTCCCCAACGCATCATTGAAAAAGCTTGATCCATTGTAGCCCACTTGGTAAGCTGATTAGCAGAAAGACTCTTGTTTCTCTTTAAAACTAACTCACTCTTATTTGGCTCAAAATAACCCATAAGAGCAATCCACTTAGGATCTTTATTGACAAACCTGTATTGAGTTCTCCTTAACTGTTTTAGTGTAAAGTATCTACCCTCTGTAGCAGCCATTAACAGTTGAGACTTACTGCCTAAATAGTTACCAGCAGCTAACAGTGGACTAAATCCCATCGCTTTGAGCGAAATAAAGTTATTAACCTTATGTAAGATTTTCTTGCTGGAATACTGTCTTCTACCAACTGTAAAAGTTCTATCAGTTGCACCTCCTTTAATTCCATACCAATACAAATCAGTAAATTTATCCAAGAGTTCAACTTCACCTTGAGGAATACCCATCACATTAGCAATCTTATTAGTTAAATTATCAATAACAGGACTACCATCACTATTCTGAATAATAGTTTGCTGATTAGGATCACTCATCATATGTTTAAGAGACTTAACGTTAGTCTCTGTATCCTTAAAAGCCTGATGTGTGTAAACTGACTGGGCAAATGTAAATGCTGACTGAATCAAATCAACATTCTTAAGTTTTTTAGCCTTACCATATTCAAACTGTTCTAACCTGTATTCAAACTCACTAGTAAAGTCTTCAGAACCCTCAATGTATTTTTCTTCTATTAATTTATTCGTAATAGCTTTTCTTTCTTTCCTGGAAGCTGCTTCTCTTAATTCATGGTAGTAAGGTATTGGGACTCCCTTAATGGGTTTCCCCTCTGAATTAACCATACTGATAGTACCACGAATTGGATCATGTTGTTGTACTTGGATTGACTGTAAAAAATTAGAAGCCAACCTGCCCACAGCGAATATTCCATTCTGTGAGACACTTTCCATTGTGGATTGGTAAATATTAGCTACAAAATTTTCACTAATAGGTACATCTACTATCAGATTAAGTTCCCGCATTAAATCAGTGTAAAAATCGTAGAAGTCTTTAAGTGGTTTATTAGCTTCCATGTATTTCCACTCATTTGTTACGTAGGTATTATCTTCCTTATTAATATCAATAAACTCATTATTGGGGTCTGTTACTGCATCCCTGTATTTACCAACATTATTCTGCTTTTCCCAAGTAGCCATAATAGAGTTTACACTGTCTTGTCCACCAATTATTGAACCATAAGCTTTTTCCAAGGACTGTCTCATGCTTTCACGACGTTCTTCAAACTTCTTCTGTACTTCCTCACTGTATTTGTAGGATGGTCTTTCATCTACAACCTTGCCTGCTTGTATGTTAGTGTGTTTAATAAACCAGGATGTATTGCCTTCTTTTCTGGCCTCTTCTAGATCATCATAGTACTGTTTACTAACCCTGCGAATAAGGTGCCCTGTTTCAGGATTATAAATCTTTTTGTAAGCCTGCATTAGAGATAATCCGTTACTTCTGGCCCACTTAGTCAGAGCTACCTTCTGTTTCTCAGCTTCTTCCCCTAGCTTAAGAAGTTTATCATTAATATATTTGTAGTTGGTATGGACAATTTGACTTAATGCTCTTAGTATCGGATGCTTAGACCTACTAAGTCTTCCAAATAGACGGTCCATTATTCCAGCACGTTCAGTTGGTTCTTTAAAATCTTGTTTAAGTGTACCAACAACCTTACCACCTATTTTAAGTGTCCTAAGATTATCCTCAGATTTATGATTTATTCGCCTGTTTAAACTCTTAATAAGAAATGAAGCATTTTTCAGTTTCCTTATTAGCTTTTTATCCTTCTTTCCTGTCTGTCTACCAAGTTCTTCAACATGATCTACAGCATCTAATGCGAAGTCCTCAAAGATATTCACGTAGTCACGGAGTTCACGCAGATCTTCTCCGTCTAAATAATTAGGATTTGGCTTACCATCAGCATCAAATTCGTCTGGAAATGCTTCACGTTCTTTAAGGAACTGGTTAATCTTCTTAAGTTCCTTCAATACGTAATTGACATCTTGTTTAGTTTGCAGTCTCTTAATTACTTCATCTATTGCTTTAATTCTAGCCTCAAGTCTCTTGTTTCTCTTATCTTTGAAAAGAAGTCTGTCTAACATATTAGCTCTCTGCTTAGTCAAACGCTCTAAGGTGTCATTAATAGCTTTAAATTCAGTTAACTCAACAGCACTAGGAATAGTAGCTAGATGAGGATTCTCCTTATCACCATACCCAGATTCCATAAAGGCAATATTACCAGTAGTTTTATTAATATTAGCAGTCAATGGAACAATTCTAGACAAGCCAAATCTAGTTATTCCGTAACCATTTTCAAGCATGTTCTTGTAGGTAGTTAGCTGGAGATCATAAGCTTGTCTTTTGTACCACTTAATATCAGAAATGGTTCTCTTTCCAACTACATGTCCAGACAAAGACTTCCAGTCAAAAATACTTACTGCTCCATTACTATGAACTATCAATAGATCAATAGTTCCAGCCATATCCTCAGAAGGATCATGAATAATTAGCTCTTTAAAAATAGTCGGTCTTGAAGGCTCGCCAGTAGTTTTTTTAATATTATCCTCTACCTCTTTAATTTGAGCAACAACACCTTTTATCGTAGGTATTACCCCAGCGTTGAAATGTTTTGGTAACAGTATCCTATCGAACTCTTCTTTAGTAATATCTTTAAAACTTGTTAGGTCTTTAATCTCATTCCAAACCTGGCTTCTAATATTTGCAAACTTTATCTCACTATTATCCCATACCAAATTAAAGGTTAATTCCATGTATTTATGGATAATAATTCCTACACGGGCTGCCTGCTCGGACTCTTCATCAGTCCTATCAGAGTTTCTGAATAGTCGTCTGTAAAAACTTTTAACTACATCGCTGGCTCTTTGTCTAATCTTTTTATTAGTAGACTTATTAATATATCTAGCTGTTTTATCATCTAGCACTATATTATCTTTAGACAGTTCCTCTATGATTCTATCACGTTCTGCTTTAACCTCCGGAGCTACCTCATAAAACACTAAGGGCCTATTAAGTGATTCTATTGGTCTTAATTGGGAAATATCCTCCTCTAAGACCATCCTAGCAGCTTCTTTGAAAGGATTAATAACTTCCTCAAGCTCTTTAGTACTTACTCTCCTAAACTTACTCTTAATAAAGTTCCACAATCTGTCCCACCAGCTTTGTATTTTCTCAATTTTCTGTGGTGTCTCAGTACCAGTCTCTTGAGCTACAATATGTTTGGCAATAAGCTTACCAACAGCTTCTCTACGTAACTTATCTTCATTATCCTTGTACTCCGCCAGTTCTCCGTACTCAGCCACTGTCTCATTGTAGACCTCATACTGAGTAATATCATTAATCATCTTTTGTACCAGTGGATGATCTCCTAATAGTTCTAATAAGAAATGAGAAGCTTCTTCAGGTAATGTATCAATCTTAGCTTTACCCTCAACTATGGAAACTACTTTGTGGAGCATATCTGCTTTAGCAATAGCACTCATTTCCTCACCATTCTTATTAACTACCTTAATCTCATCAACTGAGTTTACGTCAATACCAATACGGTTTAGGAAAGCTGTTATTTTAGCATCTAAAGTTCTAAGAGGCGAACGTTTTTCCTCAGTTTTCTTCTGAAATAAAGGTAACTGAGTATCTGGGATAAATTCTATTGTGTAAAGATCTGCTTGTCCAACCTTAGCAGGGATAGCTCTGTGAGAGGTTCCATGCTCTTTATTGTAAGTACCTATACGCTTCAACAACATATTCTTTTGAAGATCAGAATACTTATAGCCGGGATTCCTAATTCCCAATTCCTTTTTTAATTGATTAACAGGTGATTCAGCCTGAAGAAAAGACTCAGGTTCTCTAGCTGTCTGAATATCTAAAGCATCTAGCACGGAAATATTAATCCTATTTTCATACTCTGCAAGTGTCTCAGCCTCTTCTTTCTTAAGTAAAGTGTGTTGGTACTCATGTTCAAGTACAAACTGTCTCCAACTCTCATAAGTCTTAAACGTATCATCAGGAATTGGAGTAACACCTTCTACTTGAGGAGTAGTCCAAGCCTTCTGGTTAAACTTTTCTCGTAGCAGTTTTTCATCCAGCTTAATAGTACCCTCACTTAATCTTGCAGCAACCTTCTGATCATTAGTATTAATCATCCCAGAGGCTTTAATAACCTTAATACCTCTGTACTCCTTTATTACTCCGCCCTGAGTAACCATTGAGGGTTTAGATGACTCCAACATCTGGTCAACATAAGTATCGTCTTCAGGACCTTCCTCATAAACATCATTGGTTAAAATTAATCTATCAGATGTGTATTTATTCTCCGAAATATTATTACCAAAATCAGTAACACCTAGAGAATTTTCATCTACTTTATTCTCTCTTGTTCCTACAAAAACATCTGGTATTGCTGCAAATAGATTTCTGCCAAACGAAAGTTGTTCTATTATCTTCTTACCTTTAATTTTAGGATCAATAAGACGTTTAGTTGAGAAGAACTTGAAAAGCTTGTTAATCTTCTTACTTCTCTTCTTGACAGGATGAACCATTGTCTTAATCTTAGTATTCTGAAGAGGTACCTGGTTTCCATAAGATTCATAAATTGAAGATTTCTCTTCTAAAGACTTAGCATCAAACTGATTGAATAGTTTACTGAAAATAGTATTGTAGACTTCAGCAGGCATTAAGTGCCAGAAACTCATCGGACTATTAAGCATACCAGTCTGCATAATAGTAAACTTAAATAAATCAATTCCAAATGGTTCTGCCAGTAGTTGCTCCCAGTCTGCAACAAGTTGATTTATCTCAATCTTATTAAGTTTAGTAGAACTGTAAGTAATGTAATTACCAGCTTTAACATTAGTTCCAGGGAACTTTTGGTAGTTAGGTCTAACGGGTTCGAGAGCTTGAAGTAAACTATTATTTTTGTATTTCTTTTTCATCTGTTCCAGCCTGGAAGCCATATTATTCTTCCCGTGAAACATTTCCTCATGCTCTTTCTGTAAATCAAACTCTACTCCATTTACCTCAAACTTACTAGTCTGTAACAAGAAGGTAAATAGGTCTTGTTTCCAAATATCAAGATGTTTAACAATGTCTTTCTTACTGAATCCAATGCCTGTAAGTCTGTCTATCTCCCTGTTAAGTAAAGTAACAATAGCATCACTACCTAGTATTCTGGACAACGGTTTAAAAATTTTCTGAAAATCAAATACTGCTTGGTAGTAGGGGTACAAGTAAGACCCTGTATCCTTAGGTTCATACCGTCCAGTGTCTGGGTTAGAGACAATACCTAGCATCTGGTCGAAGTTTTCAATAAACCCTTCAAGCATTGTACGATCAACCATTGCCAGCTTAAATAACATGTCACTGACATTCTTCCCAGCACCATCAGTATCAAAACTAAGTGCATGTACTGCACGACCTACAAACCGTGCTAATTCTTGGTAGTTAACAAAATCATTTAGAATTTGGAACTGCTGGGCAAAATATTTATCTCCCTGTCTAGATCTTGGCTTAGTACCTATCTCTAACAATTTAGCCAGAGATTCTTTAGTAAATTTAACATCCTTAGTACTAGTAATACCCTTCTTATTAACAAATGCCTGCTTAACGATTGAAACAAAAGCTTTTTTATCCCTTACTGCTTTATTATTCTCCTCCTTAACCATCGACTCATTCTCAGCCTGCATCTCCAGGTATTTCTGGATAATAGGCTGACTCATGAATAGCCCTACAGTAATGGCATCCACACCTGCCATGTGTAAAAACAAAGCTGTATTAAGGTTAGCAATAGTAATACCCATATTAAACATATGAGGCTCTTTAGGGGCATCTACACCGGCATTAACCCATTCGGAAATTAGGCGTGAAATTTTAACCAAACCATCGGTAGTCATTTCGTCCGATATTGAGATTCTTCCGTCTTCTGTCACATTATGTGGAAGATTTAGAAAAGCATCATGAGCTTCTAACATTTTTGCACCGTGCTGTTGTGCAGCAATAAAGAAAGTAGAATGCAGTGCTGTAATACCAACGGATTGATTACCACCTTGGAATCTCTCTGAGATCTCAGTGTTAAACCTCTGATCCAGTAGCATATGAAGTGGTTGAGTTTCAAGAAATTCCTCATACCATCTGGTTGACACTTCTGTGTCAGTTCCTTCTAGCTTAGTACCATCTTTAAGTTTGGTGGGTTTACCGTTTTTAATCCAGGTTACAAGAGCTGCAGCTTCCTTAAGATGATAGGTAGAAATTGGAGTAACTAAATTTTCAAAATTATCTTTATCTAATAGAATCTTCTTGTGGATTTGGTGCATCCTATTATCTAATGCTTTGAGAGTAAATTCTTCTTTAGACATTAAATTTAACTGTTCTTCAGCTGTCTCTCTACGAAATTCAATATCATCTAAAATTAATTGTAAATCCCTTTTGTAAGTTTCATTACCAGTAGTAGAAAACCATACTTGTTCTGCTTTAATTAAAGCAACTAAACTATCTAGCATTTCAGAATAAGTCTGACCATACTTATGAGCATCACTAATTACATTCTGATACTTACTACGCATCTTAGATCCAACAGGTAACCTAAGAATTGTCTCGATTAGACTACCAATATCACGAGAAATTTCTTTACTGTACTCTTCAAACTGTTCATCAACTTTATCAATATCAATGTAAGTTACTCCAGAAAGAGTTTTAAAGTAACTAGGAAAATACAAGTTTAATTTATCAATGTCAAAGTCAGATCCTGCTTTAGATATAATTTCTGAAGGAACTATTACCATCTCACCCATACTCTCTGGTAAGAAACCATCCTTAGTCCCTGGAAATTCTTTTACAACGATTGCTTCAATAGAGTTAGGCCCTTGTGTTGGAATCCTAAATCCTATTAACTCTAATAACCTACTATCTTCAATCTTTCCTAATGGAATACCTTTTAAATAAGAAGGTAAATACACTTCCATTGCACTAGTCTGTTCACCTTCTTTAGGCTCATAAAACTTAAGTCCAGCTGAAGTGTAAACATACTTACCATTAACCTTAGTTCTTTCCACACCAGCTTCTTCTAACATTGCGCTAGAGACCTGTACCGCAGAATTGCCAAATGATTTTTGTGCAACAACCAGGTTTTTAGCCATGGAGAAAATAGTATTCTCAACTTTCTCCCTATTAACTAATACATCAATACCATTATTTTCGTCGAGTAAATCAAGTCCCTCAATAATATTATCAGCCATTCCCCTACTAATAGCCTCTTTCCTAAGGGTCTCTTTAAATACAGCCAAATCCTTTATTAAGTATCCGTCTTCCACTTCTACCAGTCCTAATTTTTGAATTAATACTTGTTTACCCAACTTAATTCGTTGGTTATTAACATCTATTAATTCCTTACTTAATTTACCTAATTTGTCTGTTTTAGCTTTACCTCTGGCAAACAACCCACTGAAAACCTGTTTCATCATCTGAGTCCCAGTAACAACTCTAGACTTAGTTTCAAATCCAATGTCTAACTGCACTCCCCAGAACCTGGAATAGGTATCCTGGGTTAACATCTTCTCAGGCAACTCATAAGCCGATTGAATGCTTCCATCACTATTAACTTTGTGACCAAATTTATTACCTGATGCAAATGAGACAATACCAATACCCTGGCTCTTCATCTTATCACTAAGAGGCTGTAGATTAGTTCCACTAGTTAAACTTGGAGTTAAAGGATAAACAGAGAATTTAAATAACGTCTGTGTGTAACCGTCTTCAGCTAACGGTCCGTAATACATTAACTTAGCTGGTGTAAACTTAAGTGTTGGTCGTTTGATCTCCCATGAGGTATCAGTATCAGGATCAGTGTAGACAGGTATCTTGATACCTTTGGCTTTCTGAATTTCCCACTGGTACAATTCTTCCATTGAGTTTCTACCAAATGACCACAAACCACTCTTAAACATCATCCACCTGTACTCATCCAATGAAATAAATCCCTGTCCATCAGACTCTTCATAACTTTCATAAGCAGCTGCATCCTGCTTTTTAAGTATCTTCTTTAGTGTTTTAAGAAGGGACGAATCTACCTTAATATCCTCAATAGTAGCTGTTTTAATAGTACTCTTACCTTGGTAGTTAGTATCAGCATGTTTTCTCTTGTCCTCACGCTGCATATTTTTGTCCATCCAGTCATGTATGTGTAAGTCATCATTCACCATCTTCTTAGTAGAGACAGCAGAAGCATGACGCTTGTACTCATCCTCTAAAGACTTAAACTGAATTGGATCACCAAAGAAAACCTTAGTTTGTTCTATCTTCCATGCCCAATCATTTATTACAAATGACATTAAATGTGACCTTAAATCAGCAAGACTATCTATTCCCTCAATAGTAAGTCCATTATTAACTACTATCCCAGAAGGAGAAACTTTAATAAGTCCAGTCTTAATAAGATCTTCCTGTAAGGTATCTACTTGGTGTGAGAAAGAGCTTTCAAAAACACCAATAAACTTACTAGCATTGTCTGGCCTGGTTAAGAAGTCCTCTACTAATTTGTTGGCATCATCTACTGACTCAGTCTTTTTTAACTCGCTTATTAAATTCCCTAAATTATTCTTAAGAATAGTATCGGAACTATTGGTAATAAGAGAGACCATTACTCCATCAAACTTCTTATCATCACGGTAGATAATACTAGTTGGATCAAATTTAACCTGTATTCCCCTATTTAATTCATCCCTTAAGTAGTCTACGAAAGTATTAACATAAGTTCCATCACCTATTACACTCTGTTTAATTAAACGACCACCTGGAAGGCTAATAAATCTTTCTAACTTATTATCGGCAGTACGTAATAATAAATAACGTGGAGAACTATCAAAGAAGCTATTAAGACGGGCTCTGAGTTTATCAGGGGGTGATAGTTGCCCAAACTCTTTTGCATCTGTATAAGACTGTTGTTTGCTACCCTCATAAAACCCAAACTCAACCTTACCTTTACGTCTTTTACCGTTTTCATTAAATAAGATTCCTCCTTTCTTTAACAATAAAGAATTAGTTAAATACTGTGCATCCTCACTATTGAGAAACGGAAACTTCTCCAACATATTATCATAAGAAGTTATCTGGTTAAGTCCATTAATAATTTGTGTAAAATAACTGTTAAGACCAGCGTTGTAAACCAAATCTCCTTCCAGGTTGTAGTGAGAGTTCTCAAAAATATCTGGGTGTAACTTACTTTCAATCTCCGTTAAAGCGCGGAGATTATTACTCATATTAGTATCAATCGTATTGTCAAAAATGTTGGGAGCTCTACCAGTAGTATTTCTAGAGAACAGTCCTTTAGTATGGATTGCTAATTCCATCAATCTGGCAATATCTAAGTCTTTACTGGTAAATTCAATACCTAGAATTTCAAAAAACTGAAATACATTATCCTCAGTTATTTTAGGAAACTTTGCAAAAGCTCTTGTTTTGTATTCCAGTGTTTTCTCATCGTAATATTCTGGGTAGGCTATTACAGCATTACGAACATTACTGGCCCATCTGGTGAGTGTAACATCACGTGACCTATTACGTGTTGAATCGAAGATTACATTATTACCATTCTCCCCAACAATATCCATAATGTACTCATAGTAATTCTTAGAAAATGTTTGGTAAAACTCAGTTTGAAGATTGGCTACAGTTGAACTGATGTTTTCTGCTTGATCCAGTTCCAGGACATTTAATAAGGTAGAAAGATTAACCATCTCACCAGATATAACAGTATCCTGGATGACCTTCTCCATGTCTTCCAGACTGTCTAGGCCAGCTAGTCTATTAACCAGGTAGTTAAATGTTTTACCAAAGTCGGCAGTCTGACGTAAGCCTAGTTCATTAGTTTTAAAAACAATAGTCCCATCATCACCAAGTACTTTATCAGGTAGCCCCCCTATTAATAATTTAATATTATTAGTAGCAGTATCTTTAACGGAACGTTTAATTGAAGAATCTGACCATAACTCACTTGTACTACGCTGACTAGTTGACTCATCAACATCTTCTATTATTTCAAGTCCATACTCTGAATCTAAGAACTCAGCATGCTGTCTCATAACTTCATCGAAGTTGTCTAGGACAGCCTGTATTTCGTCCCTATGAGTTAAGTCTTCCTCTGTACCGCTTCTTTCAAACTTATCTCTCTTGACAGCAAGTCTGTCTTCAACAAACTGTCTCATTTCCCGTAATACTTCAGGGTTCTTATCCTTAGAGAAAAGAGAAGCTAGTCTTTCTGGGTTTTTCTTACTAAATAAAAATCCAAACTCTAGGAAAGCTATTGATTTATTAAGTTGGAAGGTTTTTTGGTGACCAAATCCAATACTCTCTATTGCTTTATAAGTGGGTCCTTTAATACCTCTAACGGGTTTTCTACTTGCGTAATAGCCTGAATCAATTCTTTTAAAAATATCCTCAATACTAGGTTTTTCAAATCCTAAAAACTTAGCAATAAATGCCTTTAATCTTCTAAAGAAACCACGTTGTTTCTTACTTTTAAAAGCACTAATCTTCCTTCCAAGTTTCCACCGCATAAAATCATCAGCCAATCTCTGCTCAACCTGTTTATCGGTTAGCTCTTGAGCATCATTGGTGTCCCTGTATTCCTGATACAATTCCTGAACTTCCTGTTCAGTTAGAAACAGATGTGTAACCACATGCCATGCTTCATGATAAGTTGTACCTATTTCGGCAGACTCTGAAATGTAGACTGCAGCCTCATAAAATTTACCCCAAGCCTTATTATCAACAAGACCTTGTACTACTTTAAAACTAACGCCCGGAAACCTCTGTTCAAACCAGTTCTGCATCTTAACCAGGTTCTCCGGTGTTCTGGTAGGTCCGGTAGCAGGACGGTATTCCACCTCATCCTCATCTTCTCTGGATGTATCTCTAGTCTCAGTCTCAGAGTCTATCTCCTGCTTAAACTCAAGGTTAACATTTAGCTTAGTTTCATTGTCTCTCTCAGTGTGTGTCTGGTATTTTTCATTAGTACTAAGCTCAAGTATTGGTGCTTCTTCATTAAGCAACCACTCCTGGTAACCACCCTCATTCTCAAATGAATTATCAACCTCAACGTATCCTTCTTCTAAGTTGACATCAGTAATAAGATTAATACCACTACCTTTATTTAATCTATCAGCATTAACATGGTAAAATGTTTTATCAAGTCTTTCATTCAACCACTCGGAAAACTCTTCCGTAACAACCTTAGTGCCACCCTCGTTCCTAAAGGCCCTCATTGGACTACGCTCCTCGGTAGGTTTACCTTCATTAATAACAACATAGTCTCTTCTTAGGTTGATATCTAATCCCGTAAGATCATGTATCACATCCTTTATTAGAACATGCTGTTTCTTGCCCTTCAGTGGCTTAAGTAAAGTACCGTTCTTGTAAGTAAGTTTTGTACCACCAGGTATTGCCTGGGTACGCCCACGCTCATTAGTGAAATGCTTACTAGCCC
>Ga0208015_1000285_pt1 | contig 31598 bp, 29 predicted proteins | sample 26BtaG_FD_184101 | JGI IMG/M metagenome (GOLD analysis project Ga0208015, IMG submission 184101) | Marine viral communities from Cariaco Basin, Caribbean Sea - 26B_WHOI_OMZ_CsCl (SPAdes) (version 2) | ecosystem: Environmental > Aquatic > Marine > Oceanic | place: Caribbean Sea: Cariaco Basin...
GGCTATTTCCGTTCATCTCAGCCTCGTCTCACCAATTAGAAAAATATTGTCTCATTAAAATGTGCTTTTTACAGGCTAACGTTATGATTCTTCGTTGCCACTGTCTCACTTTTTACAGTATATGACATGAGATAGCAAAAAGGCCTGAGGTTTCTCAGGCCTTTTTGTTGGTCACACAATTACCGGACTATGCTTTAAAGCCGTTCGAAGGTGTCTGCATTCGGACAAAGTTCCCGACACTGCTCAGCAGACTCCCCGCCACGCAGCGCCTGCCAGCAGCGGGCCGCTTCCGAGCAGGAATTACAACGCTTCTTCATAGCCGCCAGTTCTCTGGCTTCCAGAGCGCCCATCTGCTCTTCTGTAACGCCGAAACGTGCCTGCATCTGCGGCATCAGGGTCTTTTCAAAACGCACAAACGGTGCACCACCGGTTCTCAAAAGACGCTCGATTTCAGCAGCAACGGAGGAATCCAAGGCCGGATCTGCCTGCGCAACTATCTGCTCCAGCGCATCCGGGGCTTCCATCTGCAGGGACTTTACAGCCATCTGATACTGGCCGGCGATCAACCGGTCAGCAAGGCGACCGATCAAAGTTGACCTGGGTTGAGTTGAAACTTGGGTATTCATGTTCATAGGACTTCCCTCCTGATATTGATGACAGTAAACGCTGTTACCAGTGGGGAAATCTTGCTTCAGGTCAATGAATCCGGGCGGGTGTCCGGGAAATTGATTGGGTGTGCACTATATGCACCACCAGGACTAGTTCTGGTGTTTCAAAACTGCATTCACGGTGAAAGTGTAAGGTGCTTCCACGCCGAGTTTCTCACACCGCCGCAATACCGCACCGGCAATGCTGTCCAGCTCCAGCGGCCGGCCTTTTTCTTTATCCACCAGCATGGAGGTTTTGATGGCATTGAAGCTGCTGATCAGCTCAAACATGTCATCGAGGTCCTGCCGGGTGAGGTTCACACCATCGGCTCTGGAGGCCTCTACAGTCTCAGCCATCATCCCGTAGACCATCTTGCCGAATTCCGGATGATGGGTAAGGCTTCGGGTGTCCAGAAGGGTGAGCGCAGACAGCGGATTAACACCGTTATTAATCACCAGTTTGCGCCAAAGCTCATAACGGATGTTTTCGGTTACGGTGGTTGGAATACCCGCCTCATTAAAGGCAGCCTCCAGCCTCTTCAACAAAGCCACCCGTGGGTCATCAGGCTGTTGCTGAGGCCAGGCGCCCATCACTATCTGGGCAACGCCTTCGGCGAACACTTTGCCCGGCTCGGTAATATGGCCGCCAATACGCACCGCAAGGCCACCCAAGACACGGCCTTCTCCGACCACTTCTGAAATGAGGGGTTCGTTATCTACGCCGTTTTGAAGAGACAGTACCGGAACTGAACCAGCCCTCAGCCATTCAGAAAGCTCCGTCATCACTGTACTGGTGGCTGTCGATTTAAGGGCTATAACGATCAGGTCAAAATCATCCGCCTGATAGTCGCGAACAAGGTCTTGGTGGTGGCAAGCCGGGAGTGAATGGTGGAAAACCTGCCCTTCATAATCAACGGTCAGGCCGTTCGCTTGTAGGGCCGCGAGGTGATCTCCACGGGCGGTCAGTACAACCTGGTGGCCGGCTTCAGCCAACCTTGCGGCGTAATAGCCGCCGATGCCGCCGGCACCGAGCATCAAAACACTTAAAGCAGACAAGGCAACCTCGGTCTCTCAGAAAGTTCGTCGGCCTGTTATTCAGGAACAAGAACCAAGTATATCAGGCCCGAAGCCCAGACAACGCTCAACGGACTGACCAATCAGCAGCAACCGTTCCTCTTGCCAGGGGCCCTTTAACAATTGCAAACCAACTGGCATCCCTGCGTTGTCTTTCCCTACCGGCAGAGTTAAACCACATAGTCCCAGATAGTTACCCATCGCCGTGTTACGTAAGGCCTGCATATTTGCAGCCGCATAGGCGCCCGGCTCATTAAGGCTATCTACGTCTGGCGGGGTCAGTGTAACGGTGGGCGAAAGCAGGGCATCGACACCCTCCAGTTCCATGGCGGCAATGCTGGAAAGACGCTTGATAAGCTCCAGCCTGTGGATATATTCCCAAGCCGGCAGCTCCTCTGCGGTGCGCAACCGTGCCACCACGTTCGGATCCAGGTCCGGAACAATGTCCGGCAATTCCTTCCGGATAAAGGCAGCCAATTCTGGGGCTGCCACGCCTCCCTTCAGGAACACCTCAAAGATCTCGTCCAGGCCGGACAAGTCAAAACGCACCAGCCTCGCGCCTGCTTTTTCGAGCCATCTCAAAGCCCTTTCGACCGCTTCGGCAATGCCTGGGCTGCAATTCTCCCAAAAGAAACCGGAGGGTACACCAAAGGTAAGATCTTCCAGGTCCGGAATCGCCGCCAGCCGTTTGCTGTGTTTGGCAATAACCGGATCCATCGCACTGAAAGCAAAGGCGAGATCGTCAACACGATGGGCCAGCAGTCCGGGCGTATCCAGAGTGCTCGAGAGGGGGACAATCTGCGAGGTCGGCCATCGACCGGCTGTCAGTTTCAGGCCGGCAACACCGGTCATCGCCGCCGGAACACGCACCGAACCGGCTGTATCCGTGCCGAGCGCTAACGCCGCGGTTCCATCAACAAGAGAAATCCCGGCACCGGAACTGGAGCCACCAGGAACCCGGTGAACGTGGGCATCCCGGGGATTTCTTGGTGTTCCCCAGTGGGGATTAGTGCCCAGCCCACCGAAGGCAAGCTCCACACAGTGGGTTTTACCTACCACTGGAGCCAACTGGGACTGCAGGGCCTGTATCACGGGCCCCGCTACCTGCCAGTGCTCCGGAAGAGGTTGGGCACAACCGGCAAAGGTGGGAAAGCCCGGCACACCAAACATGTCTTTAACCGATACGGGGATGCCCATCAATGGCCCGGTATTGCCCCCTGCAGCTCTTACCTTATCTCCAGCACGGGCAAACTCGAGCGCACGCTGCGGCTGCCAACTAAGATAAGCGCTGTTTCCGCCCGATTCGTAAGCCTCTACGGAGGCTGCAACCAATGCTTCTCCGGTCAGGGTTCCGGCCTCTAGCTCTCGTGCCAGTTGCCTAAGCGGTGTTGCTAGGAGCATGGTTGCTATTTCATCCAGCCAAATCCAGAGAGTGTTTGTTCGGCATTATTCATCCCACTGCTGAACATCCTTTGCGGAAACTGAGAACCACCAAGCGTAAATGCAGCGTTGAGAAGACAAACTGTCGGGTCATCCAACCGCGCAATTTGCTGAGAACGTTCCGAGGCTCCTTTGAAGGACATAACAGCCCCCCACTTTTGATCCTGCTCCCAACCGCTAAGCATTTCTCGCAGGCGGCGATCATGCAGCGATACACCAACCTTGTCTTTATGGTTCGCCTTGTCGTCCAGACAAATCACGAGTACATCCTGCTCCCGCAGCACCTCAAGGCAAAGACCTACCTGCCGGTACTCATGCTCACTCATGCCCGTATTGAGGATGAGCTCTGTCACCTCATGCGGTTCTTCAGCCAATAACGCTTCAAGTAGCCTAGCCCGATCAGATGAGCTCGTTGAACCAATCTCCGGTGTGAACCCCTGCCCTGAAAGCAGAGCCTGTATCTTGCCAGCGGTTGTTCCTTTGCCCTTCAAGATGTGTAGTTCCGGGCCAGCCTGGTCAGATCGAGTGCTCATCACTACAACACTTTTAAACCGCTTGCCCCAGATCATTCTCGCAGGGCCTGAGCAACCCCCGGATTGGGTCTGGATATTTTCAGCATTACAGGACACAAATAACACCGGAAGTTTTGTCACTTCTCTTCTCCATCAATCATCTAGGGGGTTCGGGGGCTCAACGCCCCCGTTGTTTCGCCGATTGCCCAGCAATACCAAAGTGCTGCTTGGGCATTTCGTTGATAATCACCCGCACGCTTTCAACCGGCGCATCCAGTGATCGAACAATCGCGTCTGTCACCTCGTGGATCAGCGCCTCCTTTTGCTCGTCGGTTCGACCTTCCAGAATGTTGATCTGTGCAATCGGCATAAAACCTCCTTATTCGAAGCGGGCGGCTACGGTGCCCAGCCCCTGGTAACGAACGCTGATGTTGTCGCCGGCCTCCACTGCGATCGCAGCAGTGATACCGCCAGTCATGATGAAGGTGCCCGCCGGGATGTGCTCTCCGCGCTCAGCCAGCAGGTTGGCCAGCATGGCCACGCTGGAAGCCGGGTGGCCCAATACCGCAGCGCCTGCACCTACGTCTACGATTTCTCCGTTCTTCTCAACCACAACACCCAGTGTTTTCAGGTCCAGGTCGGCAATATTCGACATGGTGCCGCCGGTGATAAAGCGGCTGGAGGAGGCGTTGTCAGCCACGACGCTCACCAGGTCGAACTTGAAGTTCTCGTAGCGGGAGTCGATCACTTCCACCGCCGGAATCACGAAGTCGGTGGCGGCCAGGACGTCACCGATATGGCAACCGGGGCCGTGCAGCGGTGCCTTGGTCACGAAGGCGATTTCGGCTTCGATTTTCGGATGAATCAGTTCCTTGGTGTTGACCACACCGCCGTCCGGCACGCTGAAGTAATCTGCCAGGAAGCCATAGATCGGGGTTTCCACGCCCATCTGGGCCATCTTGGCCCAGGAGGTCAGGCCCATTTTCATGCCCACAACCTTGTTTCCACGTTCTTCCTTGCGACGACGGATTTCCCACTGCACGTCGTAGGCGTCTTCAAAGGTCATGTCCGGATAATCATTGGTGACCTTGGTGATATCGCGGGCGTTCAGTTCGGCGTTTTCTACGTGCTCGGCCAGCGCCAGCATCTGGTCATTGCTCAGGGTCTTACTCATGCTTTTTGCTCCTCTTGCGCCTTCAACAGGTCCAGCGCCACGTCCACGATCATGTCTTCCTGGCCACCCACCATCCGGCGTTTGCCCAGTTCAACGAGAATATCCACAGTCTTCAGGCCATACTTCTGTGCCGCCACTTCGGAGTGGCGCAGGAAGCTGGAGTAAACGCCGGCATAGCCCAGCGCCAGGGTTTCACGGTCCACACGCACCGGGCGGTCCTGCAACGGACGTACGATGTCGTCAGCCGCGTCCATCAGGGCGTACACGTCGGTGCCGTGGTCCCAGCCCATTTTGTCGAAGGCGGCAATGCACACTTCCAGTGGGGCGTTGCCGGCACCGGCACCCATGCCGGAGAGGCTGGCGTCGATGCGGTCACAGCCTTCTTCCACTGCGACGATGGAGTTGGCCACGCCCAGCGCCAGGTTGTGGTGGGCATGGATACCGGTTTTGGTTTCCGGCTTGAGAACGTCTTTCAGGGCGCGGAAGCGGTCCCGGATGTCGTTCATGTTCATGGCACCGCCGGAGTCCACCACGTACAGGCAGGTGGCGCCGTAGTCTTCCATCATCTTCGCCTGTTCAGCCAGGCCCTGCGGGGTCTGCATGTGGCTCATCATCAGGAAGCCGACGGTGTCCATGCCCAGCTTTCTTGCGTGCTCGATGTGCTGTTTGGAGACATCGGCTTCGGTGCAGTGAGTGGCGACACGAACAATCCGGGCACCGGCTTTGTAGGCGTTGTCCAGGTCGTGGACGGTACCGATACCGGGCAGCAGCAAGGTGGCAATCTGGGCGTGTTCCACCACTTCGGCCACGGCTTCGATCCACTCCAGGTCGGTGTGGGCGCCAAAGCCATAGTTAAAGCTGGAGCCTTGCAGGCCGTCGCCGTGGGCGACTTCAATGCTGTCGACTTTCGCCTTGTCCAGGGCCCGTGCGATGTCCTGCACGTTCTTGATGGAGTACTGGTGACGAATGGCGTGGCTGCCGTCTCGCAGGGTCACGTCGGAGATGTAGAGTTTTTTACCGGGGTTAAAGGTCATGGTTCGGTCCTCCTCAGTTGACCAGCGATTCGGCGATGCGCTCGGCGGTACCGAGGGCGGCGGAGGTCATGATGTCCAGGTTGCCGGCGTACGCGGGCAGGTAATGGGCCGCACCTTCCACTTCCAGGAAGATGGAGGTTTTCAAGCCACTGAAGCGGCCGAGACCCGGGACGTTCATGGGCTGGTCTTCAGGAATGACGTCGAACTGGACTTTCTGCTTGAGGCGGTAGCCCGGTACGTAGGACGACACGGCTTGCACCATTTCTTCTACGGAGGCTTCGACTTCCGCCTGATCAGCAGCGTCAGACAGCACGTAGACGGTGTCACGCATCAGCAAGGGCGGCTCGGCCGGGTTCAGGATGATAATGGCCTTGCCCTTCTGGGCACCACCGACCACTTCAATGGCCTTGGAGGTGGTTTCGGTGAATTCGTCGATGTTCGCGCGGGTGCCGGGGCCGGCAGACTTACTGGAAATCGACGCAACGATTTCGGCGTAGTGCACCTTGGCCACGCGAGACACAGCGGCCACCATCGGAATCGTGGCCTGACCACCGCAGGTAACCATGTTCACGTTACCTTCATTCAAGTTCTGTTCCAGGTTCACTACCGGCACGCAGTACGGCCCGATGGCCGCCGGCGTCAGGTCCACAATCTTGATGTTTTCTTTGTGGCCACGCAGGAACACTTCGTTGTGCATGTGGGCACCGGCGGAGGTGGCATCAAACACGATGTCGATGTCAGCAAATTCCGGCATCTTCACCAGGCCGTCCACGCCTTCGTGGGTGGTGGCTACGCCCATGCGGTTGGCGCGGGCCAGGCCATCGGATTCCGGGTCGATACCGACCATGGCGCCCATTTCGATGTGCTGGCCGTTACGCAGGATCTTAATCATCAGGTCGGTGCCGATGTTGCCCGAGCCGATGATGGCGGCTTTCAGTTTCTTGCTCATAATCTTGTCCTCATTCGGTCCGGATCAGACAAAGCGCACAGACGCGCTGCCAATCCCGCCAATGTCCACACGCATGGTGTCACCGGCTTTCACCGGCTCCAGCGGTACCAGGGAGCCCGACAGGATGACTTCACCTGCCTTCAGGGAAATACCAAACTCGCCCAGGGTGTTGGCCAGCCAGGCCACGCAGTTCACTGGAGAGCTCAACGCGGCTGCGCCGGCGCCGGTGCTGATGATGGAACCGTTCTTCTCCACCACCATGCCGCAGGTCACCAGGTCGATATCCCGGGGCGAAACCGCGTTGTCGCCCAGCACAAACAGGCCACAGGACGCGTTGTCGGAAATGGTGTCCTGAATGGCGATCTTCCAGTCCTGGATGCGGGAATCGACAATCTCGAAACAGGGCATCACGCATTCGGTCGCTGCCAGCACGTCTGCGTTGGTGATACCCGGGCCGGTCAGATCCTTTTTCAGGATGAAGGCAATTTCGCCTTCGGCACGAGGGGCAATCAGGCGGTCGCTGATGGGCACCGCTTCACCGCTGTTGAACACCATGTCGTCGGTCAGGTAACCGAAATCCGGCTGATGAACGTTCAGCATGTTCATCACCGCTTTGCTGGTAACGCCGATCTTCTTGCCGATTACCCGGGCACCGGCCTGCTGCCGGCGCTCAAGCATGCGCAGGGAGATGTGGTAGGCATCCTCGATGCTGATGTCTTCGCCACGGCAGGTCAGCGGGGAGACTGCTTCCCGCTTGACCATGGCTTCGTACAGTTCGTCGCCGAACTGCTGGATTTTCTGCTGGTCCATTACTTGCCTCCGGCGGCGGCCTGATCCGCCTCGTTCAGAAAATCGTCGACCAACCGGGCGAACCGGGAGGCGTGTTCAATCTGTGTCCAGTGACCGCAGCGGCCGAACACGTGCAGCTGGGCACGATCAATCAGTTCAGCCAACTTATATGAGGCTTCCAGGGGAATCACTTCGTCTTCGCGACCGTGGATAATCAGGGTTTCGTGGGGCAGCGCGCGGATCGCCTCTTCAGGGCTGGCCAGGTTGTCCACCCAACGCTGACGCGGGGCCGGGAACATGGCCGCAAAGGACTCCTGAAAGCCCGGGCGAATGCTGGCCTGGTAACGCATCTCTGCCAGTTCATCGGTCAGCAGGCCTTTGTTGAAGGCAAATACATCCATCAACCGGCGCATGGTTTCCAACGAGGGCTGGTAACCCCAGACTTCATCCAGGCCTTTGGTGATCGGAAAGCTGACCCCGGCAGAGCCCATCAGTACCAGACGGCGAACGCGCTCTGGATGCTCGATGGCCAACGACAATGACAGACCACCCCCGAAGGAGTTGCCCACCAGATCGACCTGATCAAGCCCCAGCTCGTCCATAACACCGATGGCGTGTTTTACCCAACGCTCACGGTTATAGATCTTGTCTTCCGGGCGCTCGCTGTAACCAAAGCCGAGCATGTCCGGCGCAACCACACGGCGGTGTTTGGCCAGCTCGGGAATCACCAGGCGCCAGTTGGCCCAGGCGGTTACCCCGGGGCCGGAACCGTGAATCATCATCAATGGGAAGCCACCTTCGCCGTGATCGTGCACATTGGTCCGGTAGCCGGCCGCGGTGATCTCACGCCCGATTTCCGGGCTGTCTACAGGTACGTTCATGGCTACCTCACAGTTTGATACAGATGTTTTTGGTTTCAGTGTAGAACTCCAGACCATGCACGCCGCCCTCACGACCAATCCCTGATTGTTTGGCGCCGCCGAAGGATGTGCGCAGATCACGCAGGAACCAGGAGTTCACCCACGCCAGACCAACTTCCATCTGTTCCGCCACGCGGAGAGCCCGGGCAGAATTTTCTGTCCAGATGGCGCAGGCAAGACCGTAGCTGGTGTCATTGGCCAACTCGATGGCTTCTTCTTCGGTATCGAACGGACGGATGTGACAGCACGGACCAAAAATTTCCTCGCGGATAACACGGGCGTCTTCAGGCAGGCCGGTCCAGATGGTCGGTTCAATCCAGGCGCCATCGTTCAGCTCTGCGCCCATATCGGGAATGCCTCCACCAATCTCGACGGTTGCACCCTCTTCGCGAGCCAAGTCGTAATAGCTTTTAACTTTGTCACGATGCTCCAAGCTGACCAGCGGCCCGAAATTCGCATCGGGATCTTCTGGTCGGCCCAGTTTCAGCTTGGCCACCTCTTCTTTCATACGGGCGAGAAACTGGTCAAATATCGAACGCTCCACATAGACCCGCTCGGTGCCCAAACAAACCTGACCACAGTTGACAAACGCGGAGCGCATCGTGCCCTCCACGGCTTTTTCGAGATCGCAGTCGGCGAACACAAGGCCAGGGTTTTTTCCGCCGCACTCCATGGAAACATTACGAAGGCCCACTGCGGCAGCTTTCATAATGATCTCACCGGTACGGGTTTCACCGGTGAAGGTGATCGCATCCACTAATGGATGAGACGTCAGGAAAGCACCCGCAGAGTCAGGGCCAAAACCGTGCACCACATTAAACACACCTGGTGGCACACCACACTCGTTCATGACCTCACCCAGCAAAGTGGCCGTAGCAGGTGTTTCTTCCGACGGTTTAACAACAACCGTGTTACCACAGGCCAGCGCAGGGCCCACCTTGAAGGTCATCAACAACAGGGGAAGGTTCCATGGAGACACCACGGCAATAACGCCTTTTGGCGTCCGATGGCCTACGTTTACAGCGCCCGTGCCATCCGGGGTATCCATTCGGAAGCCTTCAGTCGGATGATTCATACTGTCAGCAAATTCTTTAAAGTTGGCTGCGCCACGGGGAATGTCGATATGGCTGGCCATTGAGCGCGGTTTGCCCGTGTCCAGGCACTCTGCGGCCAGGAATTCGTCGAAACGCTCATTAATGCGGTCTGCGATCTTGTTCAACATGGCGGCACGCTGGTTTTGGGTCAGCTTGCTCCAGGGGCCCTTAAGCGCGGCTTTAGCGGCACGAACGGCAGCATCGACTTCCGCCTCACCGGCCTCGTGAACCTGACCGATCAGGCTATTGTCCACTGGCGATCGATTTTCAAATGTTTTGCCGCTGGCCGAAGCCACGTACTCGCCGTTAATAAAATGTTTGAACTCTTTCATGGCTGCCTAGTCCTGTTAAATTGAATCACGTTCGGCCTGTTCCTAATCAGGTCAACACGGTCAGGAAGCGTTCGTTCAGCACGCGATCGTGGTAGAAAATCGCCTTACCGAGGTCTTCCGCCTTCCAGGTAATGGGTTTATGGTCCGGATAGTGATAGTCACCACCACAGAACACTTCGTTACGGTTGCCAGACGGGTCAAAGAAATAGATGGTCTGGCCGTGGGTCAGGCCGTGACGGGTCGGGCCGATGTCGATAGAGGTATCGGTCATGGAGATCAGATCGGCAGACCGCAGCACCGCTTCCCAGGTATCCAGGAAGAAGGAGGCGTGATGAAACTTGCCTTTCTCTTCGTGGTGGATGAAGGCCACATCGTGTTCCTTCATGGAGACGGTCAGGAACTGCGCTACGCGAGTGCCTTCGGGGTCCAGAACCTGTTCCGCCAAGTAAAAGCCCAACACGTTGACGAAGATGTCATACACGGCGGCCAATTCCGGGCCGTAAAACAGGCAATGGTCGAAACGCACGGCCTTCATCCCTTGCAGGCCGCGAGGCCAGGCTTCAGGGTTGACGCTGGAAACGCCCCACTTGCCGGTATATTTCTTATCAGCATAAAGTTCAAAGGCATGACCGGAGGGCACAGTGAAGCGAACGCGGCGACCGCAATCTTTCAACTCTTCCGCCGGTACTTGCTCTACCTCAACACCGTAATCGACAAGGTCTTTTTCAAGCTGGTTCAGGGCAGCTTCGTCCACCACCTTGAAGCCCATAAAGTCGCAGCCCGGCTCATCGGCTTCGCGCAGAACCACAGAGAACTTGTCCACTTCGCTCCAGGCCTTCAGATAAACACGCCCCTGGTCGTCACGATCGGTTTCGATCAAACCCAACAGGTCTGTGTAGTGTTTGACAGCTTCGCCCATATCGAGAACCCGGATCTGAACGTGGCCGGGACGCATTACACCTTTTTTCATGACAGTTACCTCAACGCTTTTGTTGTTGTTTGCTTCGCAAGTGCCGCCTCCGGCAGAAGCACACACTCGATGGTCAAGTCGGTCAGCGGGTAGATCCGGCAAGCCAGGACCTCCCCTTTTTCAACGGCTTCTGGAGGGGCATGCACCTTGCTCATCTTGCCGCACTCGAAATCGCCCTCCAGAACCCGGATCTTGCAAAAGCCGCAGCCACCACCCCGGCAGCCCACGGGCACGCACTTCATACCCAGTTGTTCCATAGCCTTGAGCACGCTCTGGCCTTCCTGGCAGATGAAGTGGTCACCCGTTGTGCGGTTGAACACCTGGAACTCGGCCATACCGCCTCCTGGTCAGATTTTCTTGAACAGGGCTGAACGCTGGGTGTCTTCCGCACCGTCGGCCGCTGTCAGGAATTTCTCCATGAAGATGTCCCGCTCGAACAACCGGCCTTGCATCAGGGCGGTGATCGCTGCATCGATCATCGGAGGTGGGCCACACAGGTAAGCCTTGTTACCGGAAAACCGGCCGCCAAAGTGTTCCTTGGCGGCGTCGTGCACATAACCCCGGAAGCCCTGCCAGTCGGCATCGTCCTCGGCCTGGCTCAGGGCCGGCACGTAGGTAAAGTTGTCGTGGTCACGATCCAGTGCTTCAAACAGTTCGCGGTTGTAGAGCTCTGCGAGGTTGCGGGCGCCCTGGAACAACACGATCTTGCGTTCGTCGTTCTGCTCCAGCAGGTCGAGAATCATCGATTGCGGACTGGAAAGCCCTGAACCACCCGCGATGAAGATCAGATCACCAGGCTGGGAACTGCGCACAAAGAACTGCCCATAGGGGCCGGACAGGTTCAGTTCATCGCCTGCTTTCAGCTGCTCGTGGATGTAGGTGGTTGCAGCGCCCCCTTCAACCAGGCGAATGTGCAGCTCCACTTCATCGGGCTTGCCTGGCGGGTTAGCGAGTGAGAACGCGCGGGCACCCTCAACTCCGGGCACTTCGATGTTGATGTACTGGCCGGCCTGGAAGGTCATCGGGCGGTCCAGTTTCAGGTGCAGACCCTTGATGGTGGGCGACAGGTCAACAATATCCGTTACTGTCGCTACGTAATCCTCCACCGGGTAGCCTTCGAAGTCCGGGTCGACATCGATATCGGCTTCGATGGTCACGTCGCTTTCCACTGTGGCGCAGCAGGCCAGCACCTTGCCTTCGCCTCGCTCCACGTCCATCAGGGCAAACGGTGAGGCGTCGCCAATCTCGACGTCGCCCTCAAGCACCTGCACCTTGCAGGTAGCACAGGTGCCGTGACCGCATGCAAACGGCAACCAGACGCCCTGACGGAGCGCCGCCGCGAGGATGGTCTGGCCTTCCTCCACTTCGATCTGCTCGCCAATGGGTTCGATAGTTACGGTATGGCTCATAGCACTACCCTCAGTATCCGGCGCCAGCCATGCCTTTGAGGTCAGGTGTTGTGACCGTCAGCATGCTTTTGTGATCAATGCCGTTATCTATCAGGCTGGCATCCGCATCCGGGGTAAACGGCTCATCGTTCAACAGCCATTCGGCATTCAGGAAATCCGCCTTGCTAGAATCCGGGTGCGCTGCAGTTGCCGGCTTGAGAATTTCTTCGATCAGGGCACGGAAGGTCATGTCCGGCTGAACCAACAACGCAAACGGCGCGCAGAACAGCAGGTGATCAGGCCAGTAGACATACAACAGCTGCATGCCGTTAAAGTTCTCGACCTTGTCTTTGGGCTCGAATTTGTAGTCGTATAAAGCGTTTACACTCATGATGGTCACCTTGTTGTTTTTGTGGGTGGTTCGCCCGGTGCCAGTGGCTACCGGGCGACTCCCGGGTCAGTATCAGGCGGCGTCCTGGTTCTCATCAGCAGGCTTTTCGCCCTTGATGGACATCCAGCGCTTGTGGTCCGGCGAACCGAGGTACTCGAAATTGTCCTCGCCGTTGTTGATGTGGTAGTAGTTCTGCACCACGGTCTCGACATCTTCGCCTTCGCAGTTACCCTGATAGATCTGATGCACCGGCAGCCAGGCCTGCACGTATTTTTCCGGCTCGTGCTTGAAGATGTCGCAGCAGGCTTCGGAGCAGAAATGGTAACGCTCGCCTTCATGAACCAACTGACGATGGCTCAATTTGGTGGGCGCGCCCATTTCGGTGAACAGGTTCGGTACCTGGCACACCTGGCACAGTTGCGGCAGGGTGTTGTTGTAGAAGCGACGGCCAGCGGCGGCCTCTTTCGCCAGGAACTCGTAGCGCGGACGGTAGTACTTGTCGAAAGTGTCCGGGTACTTTTCAGACATCCAGTCCATTTCTTCCTTCTCTGGCACCCAGGTATGGAAGTTGGTGGCATAGCTATACTGGTAGAAAGTGGTCCACAGCTGGTGGCTCAGGTGATGCTTGGCATCGTTGGCCACCTCCTGGTACTTGGGCGGACGGATGCCGTAACGCTCCAGATCCTTGAACAGGGCTCCACCGTTCTGCTCGTAATACACTTCCCAGGCCTCGCCCCAGCTCATCACCTTGTTCGGCAGCATGTAGTCCATCATCATGCTGACCAGGCTGAGCAGGCGGAATCCGCGCCAGAACCACTTATCGATCCAGCGCTGAACAATGGGCACGTTGTCTTCGTGCTGCTCCAGGATGAACTTGACCACCTCAAGGCCCAAGGTCATGTGGCGTGCTTCGTCTGACTGGGCAGAGAAGCCGAAGGTCACGGTGGCCATGTCGCCGTTGTATGCGGCGCCCGACATAAACGGAACGAACACGAGGTTAGTCAGCACATACTCGAACGAGAACGAAATGGCGGTCAGGAATTCGAACGGACCAGCGGTGCGGGCATCGTCAAAGAACGACTTGGGCACCGACAGGAACCACACCCGGTCGTGCATGTGCGCAGCATCATGCAGGCCGTTAAAGTGCTTGTTGTAATGACTCATGGCGTGTTGCTGGGTCTGCGAATGACGCAACTCGTCAATCGACTGCATCTGACAAGCCACCCGCGCACCAGTACCACTGAACTGACGACCTGCCTTGGCATATCCCTGGTAGGCCCCATGTTCCAACGGAGATATGCCACCGATGAACAGCTTCAGGGCGTTGACGTAGCGAGCGTCTGAAATGTTCTGGTGGCCATTATTCTGGGCAAACGCATCAAAAATGGCGTACAGCTTCTTCTCTTTTTCCGCCTGATACTTCCAGTAAGAATCCATGGTCAGACGGAATGGGTCTTCCCACTGAGACCAATCGGTAATCTTGATACCTTCAAAGTCCTCGTGCGGAAAAATGTCTTCTTTTTTCTGGTAGGTAGGCTCCCAACCCATGTCGCGGGTCAGATACTGGTATTTGTCTTTGAGATTCAATTTCTTGTTTTGAACAGCCATGATGATTCTCCCAATTATTTCCACTCAAGAATAAAATGATCATCGTCCTCATCGACATTGCCGCCGATGCTGATGACATTTACGAGCATTTCCTGAACATCCCAATCGCGCCCCAGCTTTTCTTCCATGGTTTCCCGGTTAATCACCAGGCGCTTCTCAGCCTGGATCCGGATCAACGCTGGCTGGTGCTGCATTTCTGCATGAGGGTTATCGTCCATAACCGCTTCGGCGAGATAGCGAGAGTCGTCGTTGTCCTGAAATACAATGAATACCAACTGGCTCATGCTGAGACTCCCCTACTCTGCAGTCCGAATTTCTTCAGGCGGGTAGAAAGCTCCGCCCGTGCTTCATCCAGAGCGTCAATACCCACCGAGGCTTCTGCCAGTGGTTGGAGAGCGCTATAGATCTGCGGCTCCCACTGATCGATCCACGTCTGGAGCAGTTCGCAATTGGCTTCGCTCTCACCGGCGACGGCTTTGATCATGGCGTTGGTCCAGCGAAGGGATTCTTTGTACCAGTCGCGCATGAACTCGGTGAGCATGGAAACGTCTTCCGCACCCTGAGTCGCAAGCCAGGCATCCATTTTGTCGTACACCAGGGTGTACATCAGTCCATCCAACAGAATGTTCTGAACCAGGGTCAGTTCGAACCAGTCATCAACGACCAGGGTGTCCTCCACGAGTTTGCGCATGGGCTGCCACAGCTCGTCGTCCATCCAGTAGCCTTTGGACTCGTCCAGTGCCTTACCGGTACTACCGTCAATCAACAGAGCAATGCGAGACAGGTACTGACCAATGCCCAGACGATCCATCGCGGCGTAGATGTGCATCTGGGAAACGGTGGTGGCTACAGCGTCACCCGCGATCTTGCTGTTGTTCATGTTGGCGCCCAGTTCAACATGACGAAGAGGCACCAGCAGGCGCAGCAGCTGCTTCTGAGTCTCTTCCGGCAGGCGCGTCAACAAGTTGCGCTTGTCGCAAAAACCAAAGCCGGTCTCGGCGGACTCCTGCATTTTGGCCCGGTTGCCTACGTAGACGCCGTAGTAGTACTGACGGGGATCAGACACCGCGTACCAGTCGTCCATGCGGATGGCGGTACGGCGATCATCATTGAGCTCGTATCGGGAATCCCATTGGGGGCGATAGTGGAAGTTGGTTTTCGCCTCCAGGTCGTAGCTCGCTTCCTGATAGCGAGTCGCCGGCTTGTCACCAAATCGGCGCGCAATGTGGCTGTAGGTGTGACGAATGGGTTCCACCGAGGTGGTTTTGATTTCGATACTCATATCAACCTTTCCGTTTTGTTTTTGTGGATCAGATTGTGGGTGTTGCTAATATTCAGTAACGTTGGCCGCGCTCTCCGAAGCGCCACTTGACCATGTCTTCGTCGATCTCGCGGATCATTTCCGAATCCATGTGGACTACGTTGTTGTGCTTGCAGAAAATTTCGAAAGCTTCCTTGGGTAACACCAGTTCAACGAATAGCTCCGGATGACCAATGGCAAAGTCAAATTCCACGAATTTGTCGCCGGGCTCGCTGCGGACCCGGATATAGCGGGTCATTTCGTCAAAGGTTTTCTCATTGGTTGCGTTAGTCATGGTTAGACCCGTTTGTGTTTTTTGTCGGCTACCAAGTGATGAGCAACGCCTGTGCCACTTTTGATCTTTATGTAGAAACGAAAACACAGGATCCTGATTCGAAAACACTTTTTTCATTAGCCGAAAATTTCTGCGCTGCTATCGAGGGCCTCACAGCCATCCAGGCTACTCTTATTTTTTATCAAATGATTAAAACCTGAAGGCACCTTCGCAAATGGTCGACTAACTGCCACTTACCTTTTCAGCTCTCATTTTTTACTATTTGGTTGATTTTTTACTTTGGTCATGTGCTAGATATTGAGCTACTGAGCTCCACCAGAGCCACTCCCCACCCACAACAATTAACGGGGGTCTCCGACCATGGCTGTCAGTTATAAGCCACAACTGAACTACACGGATTTCAAGGATCTGACGGAGCAGATTCATTTCCACAGCTCGGAAGGCAAAATCTGGTTTGGCGAGCAACGCATGTTGCTGATGAACCTGACATCACTAGCGGCCTTCCGTCGCGAAATTGTCAATAGCATGGGCACAGAAAGAGCCAAGGGCTTTTTCTTGCGACTGGGGTACCTGTCCGGCCTCAAAGACGCAGAGCTTGCCCGCAAGTTACGTCCTCACTGCAGCGAGCTGGACATTTTTCTTGCAGGGCCCCAGCTCCACTCCCTCAAAGGAATGGTGAAAGTTGTTCCCCTGGAGATTGACCTGGACCAGGAAACGGGCGATTTCTATGGCCGGCTTGAGTGGATCGACTCCTGGGAAGTTGAAATCTGCAAAACCGAACTCGGCCAAATGAAGGAGCCCGTCTGCTGGGTTTTGCTGGGCTATGCCTGCGCTTACACTTCCTCATTTATGGGGAGGGAGATCATCTTCCGGGAAGTCAGCTGCCGCGGCTGCGGTGACGAAACCTGCATGATAGAAGGAAAGCCCGCGGAAGAATGGCCCGACGCGGAAGAGTTCTCCCGTTACTTCAAAACAGACCCAATGATCGAAGAACTCTACGACCTTCAGGAACAGTTGAACTCCCTACGCAGCACGCTGCAGAGACAACAAGGCCAGTACTACGGTATCGGGCAGTCTGCTTCGTACAACAAAGTCTGCAAAATGATCGACAAGGCAGCGCAGGGAAGGGTTTCACTGTTACTGCTTGGCGAGACAGGGGTTGGCAAGGAGGTCATCGCACAAAGCGTTCACCTGCGCAGCGAGCGCTCTGATGGCCCCTTCATCGCGGTGAACTGTGCAGCCCTTCCGCCAGACCTGATCGAAGCCGAACTGTTCGGTGTAGAGAAAGGTGCATACACCGGCGCCAATCAGTCCCGGGAGGGCCGCTTTGAAAGAGCGGATGGCGGCACAATCTTTCTGGACGAGGTCATTGAGCTAACCCCCCGGGCACAAGCCACGCTTCTTCGGGTACTTCAGGAAAGCGAACTCGAAAGAGTCGGCGACAATCGCACCCGGAAGGTAAACGTCCGAGTCATCGCAGCCACCAACGAGAGTCTCGAACAGGCGGTTGAAGACGGCAAATTTCGGGCAGACCTGTTTTATCGACTGAACGTGTTTCCCGTACACATTCCACCATTGCGAGATCGCCAGGAAGATTTGCCGCTCCTGGCCAGTCACTTCCTGGAAAAGTTCCACGCCCAATACAACAAACGAACACTGGGACTCTCAGACAAGGCTCTGGAGCTATGCATGCAATACCGGTGGCCAGGCAACATTCGTGAACTGGAAAACGTGATCGAGCGAGGCGTGATACTTACGGACAACAACGAGACGATCAGTCAGGACGCTCTATTCGTGAGCCCCCCTCAAATCAGCCCGGATTCTGTTGAACACATTGATGATGACGGAAACATGCGTTCTGGCAAGCCCGGTGGGTACGGCGGAAGCTGGTCGGACCAAGTGATCGAACAGGGTATCAGCCTTGACCAGGTCGAAGAAACGTTAATGAAGCAAGCGATGGAACAAGCCAACCAGAACGTATCAAAAGCTGCGAGACTGCTCGGGCTTACTCGCCCGGCACTAGCCTATCGCCTAAAGAAGTCGGGCATTCTCGCTGAGAACTAAGACTGTTTGAGCGCGACACGGATGTTGCTGCTTTCGTAAACTGATCAAATCAGCAACTGGAATCTGGAATTTATCATTTGATAAAAGTCAACGCTGAATATGGTCATCCACACAATCCTTTAGATACCACCTTCCCCAGAAAACCCCCTGTTATTCAGTATGTTAAAAAATCAATAATAATCTGGCACAGGCATTGCTGAATCACCGTCAGTCGCTTTACTTCACAAAAACAAAGACGGTGACAGAACAATGCAAGAAGCCCCTATGCGCTCTTTGCGCACCTCCGGCGTTGCACTGGTGTTTACCAGCGCCACGACACTATTGCTGACAGGATGCGAAGCCCCGCTCAACCTTGAAGCGGTTAGAAGCATTGAGAATCAGCCCACCAAAAGAACCGATTTCTATCAGGCCATGGCCAGCAACCGGAACACTATTGTTGTTGCTGGCAACGATGGCGTTCTTCTCTCCAGCAGTGATCAAGGGAAGAGCTGGAAACGGCAACCTGAAATCACCGGGAGCAGCTTCCTGTCGATTACATCGTGTCCTGATCAAAGCTTCATTGCGCTTAGCTTTGATAACACCGTCTGGCACGGTGACGCATCCGCCAAGAACTGGGTAAAGCATGCCCTCCCGAGCCAGGAACAGATGATGACTGTTGCCTGCTCACCTGATGGCAAGTGGCTGACTGCAGGGAGCTTCACAACGTTTCAGCACAGTGCAGATCAGGGCGAATCATGGAACGAGGCTTCCCTTTACGAAGATGCCATCATCAATAACCTCCAGTTCATCAACCAAGATCAGGCCATTGCAACTGGTGAATACGGGCTTGTTCTGAAGAGCGAAGATGGTGGTGAGAATTGGGATATTGCTGGGTATGCCCCTGACGAATTCTACGTTCACACCAGTTACTTCGAGGACGCCGATAACGGATGGATTGGCGGCCTTAGCGGCTTCATCTACCAGACCAACGACGGCGGTCAGAACTGGGAACAGATGTCGACAGCAACCAATGCTCCGATCTTCGGTTTCATAGCTGGAGACACCAGCCTTTATGCGTTGGCAGACAACGCCACTGTACTGCAACTGCAGCAAGATACCTGGAACAAGATCTCCGAATCCGAACAGCCGCTCTACCTCAGGGCCGGGCTGGCTCTGCCTGACCAGCGTCTTCTCGTAGCCGGAGGCCGAGGCCTGCTATTCGACATTAAACCCCAAACGGCCCTTGCCGCCAGCACAGACTGAGGTAACTGACCATGTCCAAACTGCATCGCTTCACGCACCTGATGCACCTGCTGGAAGTGTGGATATTCAACAACCCACGCAAGGTGCTTTCACTGATTGCTATTCTGACCCTGGTTTTCGCCCTGCGAATTCCCGGTTTGAAAATATTTACCGACTTTGCTGACCTGCTGCCCCAACAACACCCCTACATTGAACTGCACAACTCCATCAAAGACAGTTTCGGTGGTGCTAATGTTTTGGTGGTAGGGGTTGAGTTTGACGAAGGCGACATTTTCACGAATGAAAATCTCGCTCGCATCGATCGAATTACTCAGGCCGTCGATAGCCTGCCGGGTGTAAACCACAATCTGGTATCCAGTGTCACCCATCGAAACTCCCGAAAAGTATGGCTCACCGAAGTAGGTAGTATTAACTCCGAGCCCTACTACGACTCCACTCGCGGCCTGTATTCCTCCGAAGAACTGGAATCCATGCGCGCTGATGTTGCCGCAAACCCGCGAGTCTATGGGCCTCTCGTGTCACCCGACTTGAAGATGGCGCTGGTCAAAGCGCAGCTGATCGAAGGCAAACTCGATTATGAAACAACGTTTGCCCAACTCCAGGAACTGCGAACTGAAGAGGCGTCGGAAGGCGTTACCATCTATGCCACAGGCCAGCCGGTATTAGTGGGTTGGGCCTACACCTATATGGACCAGATCCTGCAAATTTTTGTGTTCACTGTGCTCGCCATGCTAGCGCTGCTCATCTTCCACTTCCGTAAAGCGTACGGTGTGCTCATCCCCCTAGGCGGCGTTCTTGTCTCCACAATATGGGGGCTTGGGATTATCAGTTTCCTGGGTTACAACCTTGACCCTCTCGGCCTGGTAATCCCCTTTTTGATTGCTGCGCGAGCCATGAGCCACGGGGTTCAGCTGGTTGAGCGCTATTATGCCGAAACCCAGGAACTGGGTAACGGCCCGAAAGCTGCCAAGGCAACCTTTGACAGCCTGTTCCGTCCAGGATCACTAGGGGTGGTGTCTGACGCCATCGGTCTATCCCTTATCGCCATTGGCTCCATCCCTCTCAACACCCACCTTGGCATTTATGCCTCCTTGTGGGCCATCACCGTGGTATTTACCGTTCTGATAGGTGTACCACTGCTGCTCTCCATCCTGCCAACACCCAAGAACCCGAAAATCCGGGAAACGGTGTTGCGCCATATTGGTAGCACCAGTTCGCGCATGGTCACCAAACCGGGTTCTGCCCGAGTCATCCTGGCCGTAGGCGCCATTGCGATGCTCGGCGGACTCTTGGCCGCATCCAATGTCCAGATTGGCGACTCCGAGCCCGGTTCTCCAATTCTCTATCCCGATCATGACTACAACGTCTCGTCCCGGATCGTGAACGAGCGTTTCCCTGGATCAGAAGAACTTTATATCGTTGCTGAAACCGATGAAAAAGGAGGGCTGAAACGCCCGGAGGTACTGACAGCGTTGGCCGACTTTCAGGCCCATATGCTGACTGACCCGGAGGTAGGTGGCGCCAAGGGACTGCCAGACCTGATCAAGCAGGTTAACCGCCTGATGCACAACGACGACCCCCGCTGGTACCAGATTCCCCACGATGCCGGCTACGTGGGCGGCCTGATGTTCACCTACATGGCGTCCAGCCCGGTTCCCGGTGCCCTGGACGAGTTCAACGATACCGACGACCGTGTTGCCAACCTGGTGTTCTATTACAAGGACCGCCAGGGCGAAACCATTCGCCGCGCCATTCACATGGCAAAGGAATGGATTGCAGAAAATGGCGATAGCGTAGAAGGACTGACCATTCGGCTGGCCGGGGGCACCCTGGGCGTAGCGGCCGCAATGAACGAATCAGCATTCGAGACCAATGTAATCGTTCTGCCGCTTGTATTCCTGCTGATCTTCGCTTTCGTCATGCTGTTCTACACCTCATGGCACGCCGGCCTCATGATGTTGATGGCTATGCTGTTTGCCACCACCATGACCTACGCTTATATGGGCCTGAACAGCCTGAGTATCGACATCAACACGGTGCCGGTAATCGCCGTGGGCATAGGTGTCGGTATTGATTACTCCATCTACATGATGGATCGCATCCGGGAAGAAATGGCCAAGTTTCAGAACCTCCGGGAAGCTGTGCAGCGTTCTATTTCTACAACCGGCATGGCAATCAGCTTCACCGCACTGACGCTGATGGCAGGAATCATCATGTGGGTGATCTTCTCTGACCTGCGTTTCCAGTCCGATGCCGCGTTATTGCTGTGCGTAATGATCATCATTAACGGTCTTGCCGCAATGCTTCTGGTGCCCTCATGGGTGCTGGTCTTCAAGCCACGCTTTATCACCGACGTCTATGCCGACGAAGACGGCATTCTGCATTCGGATCATAGAAAACCGAAATCAACTCCGGCTGCTGCTCCCGCCAGGAAGCAGGAGGACGGATTTGTGCCAGGAGAACCGTACCGGGCGTAACCCGGTACGAAACTCCAAAAAAACCTGTAACGAGGACAAGCCATGCAAATAAAAACAAAAGGCCTGAGGCTCTGGTGCTACACCCTTGCGGGTGGTGCCTGCCTGGCGCTGACTCCATTGACCACAACCGTAGCGGCAGAAGATACCCGCGTTAACGGTTACGTTGAAAACGCCACCTACGGCCGAGAAGGCGTGGGGCTTTCGAAATTCCGCAATACCTTGCAACTAGAGCTGGAGAAAAAAGCCGGCGACGTGGGCATCTTCAGTAACGTGCGTTTCAACGCCATCCTGCGGGGTAGTTACGATGGTGTTTATGATCTGAATGATGACGAGTATGGCCGTAATGCCGGCGGGCCAATTCAATTACAGGATCTTCCCCAGGGCTCCGTGCCCCATGGCAGCGGTGTTGGCAGTCCTGCCAGCACGACCGCCTTGCCCCCAGGAAATGCCTTCGGCTTTGACACCACCCAAAACCCGAACGACGGCATGGTGGTTCTGGGCGAACACCTGCACGGGCAGGACAACGGCGTAGCCTTTGGTGTTCCAGTCCGGCCCTGCGACAAAGACGACCGGGGCTGTATCCAGGGCTACCTGGATAAAGATTCAAACGAGATGAGGTTCCAGGAATTCAACGACCGGGCCGACTTCATCCGTGAACTCTACGCAGATTTCGACATCAACTTCTCCAACGGCAACATCCTCAGTACGCGCCTGGGCAAACAGCAGGTGATCTGGGGCCGAACCGACCTGTTCCGGGTGCTCGATGTGATCAACCCGGTCGACTACTCCCGCAACAACATCTACGACGAACTGGAAGATATCCGGATTCCGATGTGGATGGTTCGTACCGACTACCGCATGGGACCCACCGAAGTCTTCGACGGCCTGGCGTTTGACGATCTGAACTTCCAGGTGGTCTGGAACTTCGACAAGTTCCGGCCCCATGACATTGGCCAGTGTGGCCAGCCAAATGTGATTATGGATGCCGGCTGCTTTTTCCGGGGCATGAATAACCTCTGGGAAAATGGCAGCACTGTAGCAAACTTCGCAGGCGCCACTCCTGACGGGGGGCTGGCAACAGACTTCGGCCCTGGCCAGATCGGTATCCGCAAGGCGCACATGCCCAGCTGGAGCCTGTCCAACACCCAGCTTGGCCTGAAGATGGAAGGGGTTTACGGCGATCTTGGCTTCTCGCTGAATGCGCTGACCTACCGTTCACAGCTGCCCTCGCTCCGTGGAGGCATACCCGCCCAGAACGGGTTCACAGGTGAAACCGGCGTTTGGCCGAGCCTGATTGCGTTCGACATTCACTTCCCACGGGTCAACCTGGTGGGCGGTTCCCTCGATTACTACTCACAAGGCATCGATACCGTATTCCGGGTCGAAACCGCCTATACCTCCGGTGAGGAGTTCGCCAACACCCTCCGTGAACGGCTCTACTCCGAATCCGATGTTCTGCGTTACGTGATCGGTGCAGACAAGAACATCTTCATCCCCGCCCTGAACGAGAGCCAGGCGTTCCTGTTCTCCGGCCAGATCTTCGGCCAGCACATTCTTGACCACGAACGTGAGCAGCGCACCTACGGCGAGGCCGGTATTCCCGACTGGGAACATAACTGGACCGCGACACTTCTGATCAAGGGCTTCTACATGAATGGCCGGCTCAGCCCCCAGCTCATCACCGCTCACGATTTCCGTGCCCAGGCCACCGCCCTTGCACCGTCTGTTGAATGGCTGGTGACCGATCGCTTCAAGCTGACCGCCGGCGGCAACTTCAAGGTCGGCACTGGCGCCCGCAAGTTTGACGACTGCCGCTCCTGTAACCCCTGGGATCCGTTCACACAAACCCCGGGCGTTGTCGGACAGCAGCCAGGTGAATCCGCAGCTGTCTCCGGCTATGAACCCCTCGCTCGCTTCCAGTCTGGCCCCATCGGCATGGCCCAGAAAGAAGACGAAATTCAGCTGACCGCCCGTTACAGCTTCTGATAACAAGAGGACAGAACCATGAAAACCATGAACAAACCAACGCTGCTTTCCCGGTGCCTGGCCGCTGGCCTGGCCACCGGAATGCTGGCCTCACTGGCCCATGCCAGTGACGACGTTATCGAGAACTCTTTTTTCCCATATAACGATTCGGTGCCTACGAAAGAGGGCCTGAACACCGGCCTGGTGATCGACCAGTCTAACGTGGCTGAATTCAAAGACGTGATTGACCCGGCCTTCTACACATTTATCGAGAATGGCTGGACCTCCATCACCGTAGGTGACACCACCTCCTTTGGCCTGAACGAAGGCTACATCGAGGCCACCCGCGCCGCCCTTGGCCAGGTTTCCCTGGGCGATCAGGTCGGTGAGATCAACGGATGGCAGGCTGGCAGACCATTCCCTGAGGAACCGGATGAAAGTGACCCCCGGGCCGGTGAAAAGCTCGCATGGAACTATAAATATGGCTACAACTGGGGTGATAGTGCTGCCGTTTATCCGTTCTACTGGAAGTACCGGGACATGAACTCCGGCAAGCTGGAGCGCACCATCAAGTTCAATTTCCATTTCCTGAATTTCAAGGGCCGAGTGAACCAGGAACCAGTACCAGAGATTACGCCAAACCCGTCTGACCTGTTCCGCGCTATCTACGTGCAAGCTCTGGATCCGGCTGATGTTCGCAACACCCAGCTGTTGATCCACCGCGCTTCCGACGACCTCAAGCGGGACAATTCATGGCTGTATCTGGGCTTCCAGCGTCGTGTACGCCGTCTGGCTACTGGTCAGGTTACCGATGCGTTCCTGGGTTCCGATCTGATGATCGAGGACTTTGAAGGTTATAACGGTCGCATTTCAGACATGAACTGGACCTATAAAGGGACCCGTCAAATGCTGATGCCCTTCTATAACCACAATGACATGAAGCTCGATACAGAGACCCACCAGGATGACGATGGCTACCAGGTTGTTGCCTTTGGTGGCCAGGGTGGTTGTTTCCCGGAAATCACCTGGCAGCTGCGTAAGGTTTACGAAGTAGAGGCTGTTCCTGTTGATGAAAGTCACCCATTGCAAAAAAGGGTGCACTACATGGACGCCCAGACCTTCACTATCCCGCGTACGGTGTCTTATGACCGCAAGGGCAGCATGTGGAAAACCTTCACCATTGGCCAGGCGCATCCGGACCACCACCTGCCCCAGAACAAGGGCAGCGGCGTGTCTATCGATGACAGCTTCAGCATGATCGATGTTCAGGCCAGCCACTGCACCACCGGCCAGTTCAAGGGCCAGGTTGACCCTAAACTGTCACCACCACAAATGTTTAACGTGCAGCACATGCGCGCAACAGGCAGCTGATCGGCAAGTCGTAGTTGTTCTCCTCTGGGCCCGCTGTGCGGGCCCCTTTTTCATTTCGGAGGATGAAAAATATGCCCCGATATGAACCATTACCAGGGAACACGCAGGACCAGGATCAACTTCTGGTGCTGACTGATGACAAAGGCAGAATCACCTACGCAAGCAGCGCTTTTTGCCGGCTGTGCGGCTTCGATGAAGACTCGCTGAAAGCCGAAGGGTTCAGCCAGCTTCGACACCCGAACATGCCCAAAGGCCCACTGAATGATCTATGGGAAACCCTGGGGCGGAACGATTCCCGGATGGGCATGATCCGGAACCGGAATGCCCGCGGCAACGATCTCTGGCTCGATGCCTTTGTCACCCCAATCTCGGACGAGCACGGTCAGGTTGTCGAATACCAGGCCATTTACCAGGTACCAGACGGTGCCACGGTTCAGCGCACCCAGCAGGCAGCGAATCTGAGCGCCCGCAATCGGGAATCCGGCAACGACAGCGTCCGTTCCGCAGCGGCGGCCCTGGACAGTATCCGCACCCTGGCCCGGGAGCTGGATGAAGCCGGCGAGATTGTCCAGGAACTGGACCAGAACAGTCAGGCCATCGGGCGTATACTGGATGTGATCAATGCCATCGCAGAACAAACCAATCTGCTGGCGCTGAATGCAGCGATTGAAGCCGCCAGGGCAGGTGAAAACGGGCGAGGGTTCGCAGTCGTTGCCGACGAAGTGCGCTCCCTGGCCAAACGAACCCAGCAATCCACCGATGAAGTCCGCGAGATGATCACCGCCCTGCAGGAAGGGTCTGCCCGGGTGGTGGAGTCCATGGAAAAAGGCAAGCGCCAGTCAGCGGCCAGTGTTGAACAAGTATCCGCCAGCGCCGAAGCGCTTAAGGCCATTGTCGCCGGCATTAACGAAAGCGATGGCCTGAACCGGCAGATTGCTGCGGCCACCGAGCAGCAGAGCCAGACCGTCAGCCAGCTGAGCCAGGAGATCCACACCATCCACCAGCTCGCCAGCCAGACCTGTCACCAACTGGCAGATACGGTAAACGCCGGTGAATCCGTTGGCCACCATGTGTTCCGCCAGAAGTTTCTGATCAAACACCTGATGCCCGCCAGTGCCAGCCATGCTCGGCAAGTACAGCTCAAGGAGAAGGTATCGTGACAAGGCACACCAACCAGGACACCCACACTCCCCTCACGGTGGTGGTTTCCCGCCGGGTAAAGAATGGCCAGGAGACCGCCTTCGAGCAACTCAGCAGCCAGATGACAGAACGGGCCGCCAGCTTTCCGGGCTACCTGGGGGCCACCATGTTCCGCCCCTCGTCTCCGGAAGACCCGGAATACCGGATTGTCTTCAAGTTCAGGGACCGGGACACCCTGACCGCCTGGGAAGACTCCCCCGAAAGAGCCGAACTGCTTGAGCAGATTGAAGCGCTGCTGGCAAAACCCAGTGAGCGGGAAGTCACCTCTGGCATTGTCACCTGGTTTACCCTGCCCGGTCAGAACCCGGTCAAACCGCCACCCAAGTGGAAAATGACCTTCGTCAGCTGGCTGGCCCTGTATCCCGCCGTTACCCTGGTGTTCCTGCTCTTCGGCGACCTGCTGGCGCAGATCCCGCTGCTGCTGCGCACCATGGCGGTCACCATAGTGGTCATGTTGCTGATGAGCTACGTGCTGATGCCACGGATGACCCGGTGGTTTGCCTTCTGGCTGTTTCCGAAAAAGAACCACGATGTTCGTTAACGGCGAGAAGGATCTTACCCGGCAATGACCAACCTGCCTGTTAGCCGGTCTCAGTGGCTCGCGCTGGCCCTGATTCCATTATTGTCTGCCGGGTTGCTGTTCAGCCCGGTGGCGGGTTGGTTTGATGGCCCGCAACTGCTATCGGCCTTGCTGGTGATGGCCGGGCTTGTGCTGTTCGCCACCGGCGCCTTGCCGGAGTTTGTCACCGCCCTGCTGGTGCTGACCCTGGCCATGCTGCTGTCGCTGGCCCCGGCCGAGGTGGTGTTTTCCGGGCTCACTTCAACCGCCTGCTGGCTGATTGTGTCCGGGCTGGTGATCGGCATTGCCATCTCGGAAACCGGCCTGGCTCAGCGGGTGTCAGACCTGTTTACCCGCCACCTGGATGCCAGCTATACCCGGTTGATCGCCGGCATCGTGGTGATCGGCATTGTGCTGGGCTTTGTCATGCCGTCCTCGGTGGGGCGTATTGTTCTATTTATTCCCATCGCGCTGACCATCGCCCACAGCTGTGGCTTTGAGCCTGGCAGCAATGGCCAGAAAGCCGTCGGGCTGGCGGCGGCCTTTGGCAGCCATCTGCCCACCTTTGCCATTCTGCCCGCCAATGTCCCGAACATGATCATGATCGGCTCTGCCGAGAAGATTCATGGCTGGAGCCCGATGTTCGGGGAATACCTGTTGCTGCACTTTCCGGTGCTGGGCATCCTCAAGGCCATCCTGCTGGTGGTTGCGCTGGTGCGGTTGTACCCGGACAACCCGAAACCGGTTCCGCAAGCGGGCCCAAGCCGGCCTTTCAATTTCACGGAATCGCGGCTGATGGTGATCCTTTTGGTGACCCTCGGGTTCTGGCTGACCGACACCTGGCACCAGATCTCCGCGGCGTGGATTGGCCTGGCGGCAGCCACCCTGCTGCTGATGCCCGGTATTGGCATGATCTCCACCCAGAGCTTCAACCAGAAAGTGAATATCAGCTCGATTCTGGTGGTGGCCGGCCTGCTGGGCATTGCCGGGCTGATCAACCATCAGAACATCAGCGGCATTCTGGGCGGCCATGTACTGGCCTGGCTGCCGTTGGAGCCGGGACGGGATTTCGCCAACTTCCTTACGTTGTCACTGGCGGCGACCGCGACCGGGATGGTCACCACCCTGGCCGGCATTCCGGCAACGCTCACACCCCTGGCCGGCGCCATGAGCGAGATGACCGGTTTCAGTCTGGAAGCGGTGCTGATGACCCAGGTTCTGGGCTTCTCCACCATCATCTTCACCTACCAGTCCGTACCGTTGATGATGGCCATGCCCCTGGCCGGCATTCCCATGCGTCATGCCGCCCGGTTATGCCTGATTCTGTCAGTACTCACCATCCTGGTGCTGTTTCCGCTGGATTACCTGTGGTGGAAATGGCTGGGGTGGATCTGAAGCGACAGCGCGCCCCAGCCCCGGTTCTGGTTGTCCCTACAGGTGGTTCATCAGTGCCCGCAATTGCGCGTTGTCGGGGTATCGTTGCAACAAGGCTTGGGTCACTTGCCTGGCTCTGTCCTTCTGGTCTAGCTGGAACAGTGCAACCGCGTACCGGTAGCCAAACAGCCACTGGCCGGGCGCCAGTGCATGGGCCTGTTCCAGATCCGCCAGTGCTGCCGGGTAGTCTTGCAGGCGAATGCGGATCAAGCCCCGAAGATGAATCAGTTGGGGTTCGTCAGGGCTGTGTTCCAGGGTTTGATCAATGGCCCGGACCGCCTCCAGGTTGCGGTCTCCGGAACGGAGAATATCGGTCAGCAGGATGGTGGCGGGCACATAGCCCCGGTCTTTGGCCAGTGCACGTTTGAGTTGTTGCTCAGCCTTGTAGACATAATCCCCGGCCATCAGGTATCGGGCTTCCAGCACACTGCCCGCGGGCAGGTCTGACTGCATATCAACATAGTGCTCGTATTCCCGCTTGACCCCGGCCCAGCGTTCGGAGTCCGGCAGGCTGCCGCTCCACACCATGGATTCAAAAGCCGCCAGCCTGACCGCCAGGGAGTTATCAGCCAGACCATTTTCAGCAAGCTCCCGGGCCTGGCTCATGTCGCCGTGCCTGAGCACACGATAAGCGCTTTCGCGGATCACCGCATGATCGCTCTGGACCAGGCGCGCCACCACCGACATGTGCCGGGCCACGAGGGCGTCCCCGTGCTGTTCCAGCAGCGTTGCCCGGCGAATGGCAGGCTCGCCCTCATCGGCCAGATAGGCCAGAACCTCTGACAGGTTACGTTGCTGAACGTGATGCCAGGTATCCGGCTGGTAAAGATCCGGATACCAGCTCCCGACGGTTTCTATCGACCAGGCACGATCCTGGTCTGTGTGGCACGCCAGGCAAACATCCGGGCTGCCGGATGCCTTCGACACATCAGGCCGGGGCACCATGAAACTGTGCTCCCGCCGGTCATCGATTCTCATAAACGTGGCTTCGGGCATGTGGCAGCTTACGCACTGTGCGCCGGCAGTGTTGCGGGGATGATGATGGTGCTTCGAAGAATCGAAATCACCGGCATTGTGGCACTGGGTACAGACGGCATTACCCTGCACTTTCAGTTTACCGGTATGAGGATTATGGCAGTCGGTGCACACCACGCCGGCCTGGTGCATTTTGCTTTGCTGGAATGAGCCAAGCACAAACACCTCTTCCCGCACCCTGCCGTCCGAGTAATACAGGGGCTGCTCCAGCCGGGTCAGGCTGAACTGATCATGGACCGCCCCTCCGCGCTGGTCGGTCAGACTGGTCCGGAGTGAATGACATCGCCCGCAGCTTTCAACCTGGTAGGCACTGGATTCCGGCCCAGTGTGTCTGGGAGGCCGTTTACCCTCACTGACCAGCCAGGCTCCCATGGCGGCAAGCTCGATCCCTGGCGCCAGTCGCTGGCCCCTGTTAGCCGCTTTTGCATGCTCTTGAGCGTTTTCATGGCAGGCAGAGCACCCAACCGATACCTCAGTCCATCGGGTATCATAGCTATCGGTTTTCGAGTCATAGTTGCGAACCAGTCCAGAGGAATGGCAGTCCGCACACTGGTTGTTCCAGTTCTGGTAAACGCCAGTCCAGTGCATGGCGTCGCCAGGGTGGTTTGCACCTGGCTCATCCAGCCGAAACCAGCGCTGCCCGCCGGCAGACGCTGGCCGGGTATCCCAGGCGATATTGAAAGCCTGCAGGCGGCCATTGCCGGCATCCAGCAGGTACTGTTGAAGGGGATAAACGCCAAAGGTGTATTTTACTGGCCAGGTTCGCGCTTCTCCGGCTTCCTTGGTGCGTATGACATAGCCATCCTTTGTGCGCTCAAAACTCGCTTCAACCTGACCATCCCTGAAAACACCGTTATTAAAGTTACCCATCACGGTTGACGGATTCGCCGGAGCCATCGCAACAGCGTGCTGTGACCGGGACCATTGCTCGGTTTCGACTTCATGACAACCGGAACAATCGGCACCCTCTGCAAATACGACAGGTGAGCAGGCAACCATAATGAAAAAAATATTCACCTTGCGCAAAAAGTAGTTGATCATTTCATTCAGTTCCGTTGCCTGATTCTTGATATTTGACCAGATCGTAAAGCTGGCTCTACCGTTTCCGGGAAACTGTCTTTGTAAGTGACTGTCTTGCAAGACCTGATCCATTTCAACATCCGGTGGCCTGACAATTGCTTGATGACTCCGGGATGACATAACTACTTAGCTGAACACAACTAACAAAAATAACGATGCTGCCATGAATCAACAATACGTTCCGTTTCTTAAAAACGTTGGTGTACAGTCAGCCGATTTTGACGAGGCACGGCAATTTATCAATTCCCGTATTGATGACAGAGAAGTCCTGCCGATGTCCGCTGGCAGTGATACTGAAAACATTCTTACCTGGCAGCCGCTGGATGGTTCAACCCTCTTCGGCGCACGTTGGTCGGAGAAAGTTCACATCCAGTCAGAACCCCAAACTACATTTCACGCCATTCTGGTTCTGTCCGGGTGCATTCATTGTAAAACGACAAAACGAGATATCACCGCTGGCGGGCTTCTGTTGATTGCTCCGGGCCAACAAGCCGACCTTGTCTGGGAGAAGTCCACTCGCTCCGTGGTTATCAATCTTTCACGCCAGGCTCTGGTGGATCATCTGGGCGTACCGTGTCTCGAAATGCTGGGAAAAACTTCAACCGCGCTTTCACCAACGGATAAGGACGCCCAGTTGATACGACAGGGCATTGAGTGCATCGCAAAGCAACATGAAATCTGCGACGGAAATCTGGATCCATTCCTCCAAAAACAATGGCAAAGCCTGTTGTTAACGCATTTTTCAGATCAGATCACAAAGGCAACCCGGATAAACCCAACGGTTCTACCTGCGAAAATACGACTTGCCACTGAGTGGATCCACGCCAACATTCATAATCCGATCTCCGTGTGCGACCTGCTGAAAGTAACCCAGACAAGCCGCAGATCCCTGGAATCCTGTTTTCGTAGCTTTCTAAACACGACTCCCGCAAAGTACATCCTTTGCCATAAACTTAAAGGCGTTAGGGATTTACTCCGCTCGGACAAAGAGATCAGTATTGGTGATGCCGCCTTTGCGTTCGGGTTCCAGCATCAAAGCCATTTTACCCGTCAGTATCAGGAAGCCTTTGGCGAATTACCTTCTGAAACAGTCCGGCAACAGCGGGGAACCCGTTACCTATAAAAAAAGGTTCATCGCGGGTTAGCGTGAAAAAGTAGGAGACGGCGGTAAAACCGGTTAGTTTTGAGTTCGCCAAAACAACAAACCTGACCGACTCACCGCCGTCCCTATGAATGCTAATCCTCTTGCCCTGT
>Ga0208015_1000287_pt1 | contig 31541 bp, 64 predicted proteins | sample 26BtaG_FD_184101 | JGI IMG/M metagenome (GOLD analysis project Ga0208015, IMG submission 184101) | Marine viral communities from Cariaco Basin, Caribbean Sea - 26B_WHOI_OMZ_CsCl (SPAdes) (version 2) | ecosystem: Environmental > Aquatic > Marine > Oceanic | place: Caribbean Sea: Cariaco Basin...
AAGGATTTAAGATGATAAGAGAATTAGTAATATTCATAATCTTTGGAACTATTATAATATACCTATTAGCAGACTTAGACCTATTGCCTGATTGGTCTGAATGGAAGGAGTTATTGATACCATGAGCATATTCAAACCGAAGAAAGATGATTTAGGAAGAGAATTACAGGCCAACAAAGAGATGAACACGATGAATGTTGGGGCTTCTGATGGTATTTCTACCGAATATCAGCTTGACCAGAAGGAAGACCAGAAAGAACTGGCAAGATGGCAGCAGGATATAGGACCAGAGGTAGATATGATGATCCATAGGTTGAGGAGAGAGATCAATACAGGCACAGCTGATTCTCCTGAATGGGTACAGTCAGAATTACCCCCTATGTGCAACGATAGGGCCATTGCGATGATGGTTGATCTGATACAGCCTCTAACCTCAAAGAACCTGATGATGTCAAAGTACAAAGAAGAATGGATATTCAACAGGTTGAGGAGCATCACTTGCGATGTTATCGGGAATATTTCAGTTATGAACTCATATTATGAGATAAACCTTGCAGACGCAAATATCATAGTTCAAATATTCAGAAGTACAGCCGAGCCAACTTTCTTTAGAGCATTAGGAGGCAATGAAAAAGAATATCTTGGAAAAGTGATTGTAGCAAAGCACCTGAAGACAGAAGGAGAACAAAAACAGCCAAGGAGAAGTATATTTGGATAGGAGGTTAGCTAAAAATGGACCATACAGTATACCAAGCTCTTATCGAGCTTGACGAAAAAATAAACTACATACACAATGAGTTGGTTAAGAAAAATATTTTGCCCAAACCAAAGGAGGAAAAAGATGCCAAGGAGGAGAAGAAGTAGCGAGTTACAGCGTGACGTAGGTGGATTTGTCGGAGCTGGAGTCACATTAGGTATTGGATCAGGCATTGCAGCAGCAGCAGGTGGTGGAGCAATAGTAGGACCAGCATTTGCAACAGCAGGTGGATTGATGGCACCAGTTGGAGCTGCAATGATGGCAAAGCACGCATTCAAACAGGTAAAGAAGTTTCCAAAGAGCAAAATCAGTTTGAAATATAAGAAACCTAGGAGGTGATAAGTATGGGTAAACAGAAACGAGTCAAGGGCCACCTTAGAGTAAGGAGGACTGACTATAAAAAAAAGAAAGATAGGATGTTGCGCAACCTTAGAAAGGCAAGGCGAGCAAGGAGAAAGTAACATGAAAGACATAAAAAAAATGCTTGGGAAACCAAAGAATGTGTTTCCACCACAGAAAAAAACGATTAGTTTGCTTGGAGTAGACGCAAAGCGACCTACAAGAGATGCTGATGGAGATAAGGTAGTGAACGTTATGGATTGTGAGCCATACAACAAGAATAGGCAAGGATTTATCCATAATATCAAAGCAAGATTAAAGGAAAGTTCAGAGAGGAGAGCAGCGTTAAGAGAAGAAAGAAAAGAGATAAGGGACGTAGCGTTTAAAGCTCGAGTAGAAGAAGAAAAAAAGGTAGCTGTAGAAAGAGCAAGGAAGCGAGTTAGAGAAGGCGGAGCCTTGACAAGATTAGCAAAAAGTTTTGTTCCACCAAAGAGATCAAGATTCAGAAGGATTAAAAGGAAGAAGAAAGGTAAGACTAGGACAATATTGGTAAGTAACGGAGAGGAAAGAGAGCCTCAAAGGAAAATGCCCAACCTTGAGGATTTCAAGATTCCAGGTTTATAGTCTCGAAAAGACATCATACCACTAGAATTGCCCAAAGGAGGTTAGCTAAAAATGGTAGATCCAAAGAGTATAGGAAGCGCATTAGGAAACGTGTTCAACACTCAGATGATTGATGCGTTAGTAAGGTATATGGGATATACCTTAACCGCAGTTGTCATACTTGCGGTATTTGTGTTGATATACCTGTTCATACAGTATAAGTATAAGGTAACTTGGCCCATCCTTCACATAAGTAAAGGGGGGACAACAGCAGAGATAATCGGTTATAAACATGATCGGGCAAGGAAGATCAAGGTTAAAGGTGTTGAGAAAACCCATTTCCTGTTCAGTAGGAAGACATTACCTCCTGATCTGATTGACCAAAACTATGTAAAACCAGGAAACAAAGTTCCTTTGCTTAGGGTTGGAGAGAATGAATTTAGGCATATGCCTTCTTTAATAGTTGAAGAAGGCACAATCAGTGATTTTACAGCATTAAAGCCTGAATGGCAATATTGGAATATGCTTAGTACACAGGAAGCAAACCAAGCCTACCAAAGTGAAGACGCACATAAGCGTATCATGTTTATGACGGTTGCGACTGTCGTGTTCTGCTTGATTGCAGCAGGATTTGCAGTATGGGCAAGCGTTAAAGCTCCTAACAGGATAGCTGAGTCATTCGATAAGTTTGGCTCAAGCTTTATGCAGGTTGCTAAATCAATTGGTGGTTCCCCACCATAAAAATATGAATGAAAAAAACAATAATCTTGGCGGTGATGATGATTAGTATGATTACCTTAGTTGGAGCTACAGATTATTGGGACTGGCTGACCAAAGCCAGAGCAGACTCTTTGTATTTCCAGAAAGGTTTTGACTTATTCTTGAGAAACAAATCTATATTTGACGCTTCTGAGATATGGGTTGAGGATATTTTCTTCTCAGGCAACATAACTCAGTATAATACTGCCCAGATCAATGGAACATTGATGCCTTCAGTAGACAGTACATTTGATTTAGGCAGCCCTGTGTTCAGATGGAACAATGTTTATGCTATAAATCTGGTTGGTGCTTTGGACTGGAGCAACATAACCAACGCACCTTCTGGAGTTGCTGCTTGGAATCGTTCTGGAACTGATGTGTTCTTGGCTAATGATGGCGGCAACGTCGGCATTGGGACAACGGCACCAGGGGTTGTTTTAGATGTTGTTAGTGCTGGTGCTTCACGTTTTACACGTGAGTATGCTACTGATGCTAATACAGCTCGCAATGCTTTTACGGTAAGAAGGTCTTATGATGGTGGAGCAGGAGCTGATGGTATTGGTGCTTTGGTTGGTTTTGTCGCAGAGACAGAGACCGAAGGAACAATGGAGGCTGGAGGTTATATAGGAGTAGTTCTTACTGATGCGACAGCGGGAAACGTGGATGGTGCTTTAGTATTTAATACGATAACGGCCAGTGGTGCTTTTAGTGAAAAAATGAGGATAATTGATACTGGCAACGTCGGCATTGGGACAACAGCACCCGATACAATGCTACATCTACAATCAAGCACAGCGGACGTAGCCAACCCTATTTTAAAACTTGAAAATACAAATGCAGATCCATATGGAACAGAGCTTACTTTCGAGTTAGATACAGCTTCACCAGCAGCAACTGATGAGATAGGAAAATTCTCATTTTTCAGCCGCAACTCAGCAGCAGAGCGCATACAATATGCCAATGTGTTTACAACAATTGCCGATGCTACTGATGGTTCTGAAGATGCTTTCTTCTCGTTTAGAACGATAGCAAATGGTACATTTGCCGATAGAATGGTTATAAAAGACGGCAATGTCGGCATCGGGACAATATCACCTAACAGACTAATAGAGATAGCATCAGCTAAACCTTTTATCAGGTTCAACGATACTGACGGAGATTCCTATAATGAAATCCAAAATAGTCATGGTGCTATGATCCTAGCTGCCGACGAAGATGGGGCATATGGTACTGACGCATACATCAGATTTGACATAAATAATTCCAATGTAATGTGGCTGAAACAGAACGGCAACGTCGGCATCGGGACAACGGGGCCAGCTGGTTTATTACATGTTCAGACTGCTGCAACGGGTGGAGCTGGCACAACAGCTTTATTTGAAAGATTTGAACCTGCTGCTGCTAACGTAGCATGGACATCTGCTCGTCTTTTAGCAACGAAGGTTGCTGCTATGGGTAACGGATGGGGCACGGCACTTACATTTAATGTCCAGGACGATGAAGCTGTAGTAAATAAGATAGGGGCTATTGCAGCGGTAAGGAAGGAAGGGGATAATATAGGAGAACTTGTGTTTATGACTGGCACAGGCGGTAGTTCTGAATATATGAGAATTGATAAGGACGGCAACGTCGGCATCGGGACTGCGTCACCAGCTATTGCCTCTGGTGGTGGATTAAATGTCGCTGACAGTAATGCCCAATCTAATGTAGTTGTTGATACGTTTGATGATGGGGCATCTCGGTCGAATCTTTTTCTGCGTAAATCTGATTCAGACACAATTGGTACGAAAGCAGAAACTGATGATGGTGATTTATTGGGGGTTATTGGTTTCCATGGAGTAGATAGCGATAGTGATTATACTTATGGGGCTATTATTAAGGCAATACAGAATGGTATTGCAAGTGGCACAAATGTTCCTGCTGACTTATATTTAGAATCTGGTGCTTCTGGTGGAACGAATACTAATCAGTTAGTATTACACCATGACGGCAACGTCGGCATCGGGACAATATCACCTAACAGACTAATAGAGATAGCATCAGCTCAACCTTTTATCAGGTTCAACGATACTGACGGAGATTCCTATAATGAAATCCAAAATAGTCATGGTGCTATGATCCTAGCTGCCGACGAAGATGGGGCATATGGTACTAACGCATACATCAGATTTGACATAAATAATTCCAATGTAATGTGGCTGAAACAGAACGGCAACGTCGGTATCGGAACAAAGAAACCAACATATAAACTCCAAGTAACACATACTGGACAGTCAGCACTCAATGTATCAGATACATTATTTGTAGACGGAACAACTGGAAACGTCGGGATAGGAACTTCAAGTCCTTCTCCATCAGGAGCATTCGGGCTTCATATCAACGGCTCTGACCAACATACAGTATTTGAACTGGAAAGCGGAGCAAGCGACAAAGATGCTTTCTTTACATACACTACAGATAAAAATGAACATAAAGTAGGTTACGATGCAAGTGATTCTGTATTTAAGATAGCACATGCAGCAAGTTTCGCAAACAATGACTTTGTAGTAAACGACAAAGGACAGATAGGGATGGGAACAAACGCACCAGCAGCCTGTCTACACATACAAAATGACTCTAATCCGATGATGAGAATAACAGATGCTGGAACAGACACATTAGTACTAGGAGTAGACGGTTCAGGAATAGGCGTACTAGGCATCCAAGTCGGTGACTTGGACTTAAGGACAGGAGCAAGCTCAACAGACATCAGAGGCGGAACGAGCAGGTTATATATAGATAGTGGAACTGGGAATGTTGGGGCAGGAACAACTACACCAAATGAAAGACTTACTGTTATTGGACATATCAATTACACTGGAAACATAACAGGAGGTAATCTTATCTATGGTCAAATGGGTGAAAAGTTTGGTTGGGATACCCCTATGACTGTAACTTTCCCATCATCTGGAGTATATTATAATGTTACTAACATGACTTATACTAAGTTAAATGGTTTTACTTATACTGATGCTAATCAGACTGATGGTGGAAGTTATTTAACTGCTCAAGTGGCTGGAACCTATAAAGCAGATGCGCATTTTTCGGGTGCTGGAACTGCTGCTGGTGGTGCTTATGGGATTGTAATAGCTGAGAATTTTGATAAATCTATAAATGAGGAAAATTGTTATGCTCATGTAGATGGTTTAGCATCTAGTATTGGTTTTTCAATTCATTGTGCGTTTGATTTGAAAGTTGGAGATACTGTAAACATCCAAGTAGAAGATGAAGCAGATCCGACAAAGAGTATAATGATTAGTACCCATAATCTTGTTTTAACTAGGATAGGTGATTAACATCAAAAAAGCAATAATAATACTATTGTTTATCTTGTTGTTGACGATAACAACAACAGCACAAGACCAATTGATGGATGACGAAAAGGTAGAAAGATATTTAACGAACAGGTTATCAGTAAGGGGGATAGATACATTTGAGGTACTATCAACTGAATTGATAGACGAACTAAGAGTTTCAAAGGTTTTGATAGGAAGCATAGAATATACCCACATCACAAGGGAATCAAATATCCAGAAAATTGAAAATGCAAAATGAAACTAAAATGTTTAACAATATTGATGATGGCACTGTTGTTGTTTCCGATAACGTTAGGTTTAAAAGAATGCAAAAGTGTGGTGGAGAAGAAAGATATCCCTTGTATGATGATATCTTCTTGGGAGTATCCAAACGATTGTGGAACATATACTGTAGGATTGTACGACAGTACACCTACATTATTAGACACATTTTCAATGGACAATTACTCCACGACTGGTCGGTGCAATATAACGTTCAATTATACAGCCAAGGGGAGTTATCTACTGAATATGAGTTCAGGGGATTCAGCAAGTATAATTGTGGAGAGTGTGGATAATATGGCAAGCTTATCTATAATCATATTTGTATTGCTTATAACAGCAGGCGTTTTCTTTTTACCAAGACTATTAAAGAACTTTAGCAATAATGAGATACTAAATACTACACTCAAGGGATTGTGTATCATATTAGGATTGTTTTTATTGTCTCTAAGCACAGCTATGTTATCTACTATAGCAGATAACGCAGGGATAGAAGTGACAAGAGAGATATTCAGGTTTTTATGGCTTATCAACTGGGCGATATATGTAGCCATGATCATAGTAGTACTCAGATTTGGATGGATGGCCCTACACATGTGGAATCAAAAGAAACAAGACAGGCAGATGGGGTTTGAATGAAATCGATAAATGCAAGGATAGACCCAGTATTCCGCAAAGATGCGCCAAGGTTTATTGAGATATTAGAGAAGCAAGGCAAGGTGAAACCGATAAGTACTTATGGAAAGAAAAGAAGTATGAGGGTAATCACAGTACAAGTGCATAACTTATTGGAGGAGATAATGTTTGGCAAGAAAAGATAAGAAAGGAAGCATCCAGGATTTGGTCTTCATATTCGTTTCATTAGTCGTAGTTGGAATCTCATTGCTTATAATATTTAAGGTTTCTGATTCAATAAACAGTAAGATGCAGGCAAGTAGTGAAGTAAACGATAGAGGAAAGGCAGCATTTACTGAATTAAATGATATGTACCCAGGGGTTATAGATAACTCGATCTTACTATTTATGATCGGCCTCTGTATAGTAGCATTAGTTCTTGCAGCCTTAGTTAGGTTCCATCCAGTGTTCTTTGTGTTCTACATAATAATATGGATAATCATAATCTATCTTAGCGGAGTATTTAGTAACCTGTATTTAGCTTATGCAAACCATGCTGATCTGGTTTCAGTAGCGGAACGATTGACGTTTACAACAAATATAATAGGGTATCTACCCTATATAATAGGTGTTATTGGATTTATATTAGCAGTAGTTATGTATAAAAACTGGCAGACCGCACAATGAAAAAGACAATATTATTGCCAATTGTAATGGCAGTTTTGATGTTGCCATTTATATATGCGGAGCTTTGTTCTACTGATTGGATCGACTATAATCAATCTAAAGGAGGTATGGATACGGGAGAAACAACTTGGAATAATACTGTTGGATTTAATCATCTAAAGATGGCTGATGGTGGTTGGCTAAATATTGATATCGCTGGTTCTAGAGCAAACTATTCAAATGAACAAGGAAATGCTAATTCTGAATTTAGTATGCACCTAGTGACTAATGGCGCAACTATGCCAGACCCAATAGTTAATCTAAGTGACCCTATAAATGGCACAATCAAGTGGTGTTTTTATGATAATCAAAGTGAACAGACGACACATATGGATATCTATGATGAGAATGAGAATCTTCTGATTGCAGTTGGAGTACGTGAAGATGCAACACACTATCGTGTGAATGATAACGCCGTATGGAAACAAACAATGATCAGGCCTACAACACCAACATGGATGTGTTTCAGGGCAGTCTCAAACGGAACAGACATAAATGTGAGCTACGACGGAAATGGAACAACTATCTACAACCTAACGACTACTGTAGAAGGAAGAAGCATGTACACAGCAAGGATAGAGAATGACTTTTCAGCTGGTTCATTCTTTTATGACAGCCTCTTCATCTATGAAAATTCAACATGCCCAGTTATGTCCCCTATCCCAAAAGTAACGATAACAAATCCACCAGATGCTACGACTAATTCCTCAACAACAATGGATGTAAGATTCAGCTATGAAGATGGGGATAATACTTCAATAAACTGTACCCTTTATGTTGAAGGTATCCAACCAGTGTCTAACGCAAGCACAAAAAGATTTAATGTTACCACCTTGTCTGTCACTCTGATAAATGATTCGACCTATAGTTATAATGTATCATGTTTTGATGGAGTAAATACAGGCAATGCTACTACCAGGACATACACACTTGATACACCACCAATAGTAAGCATAACATCTCCTCAAGCAAGCGATACATTCAGAGAAGGAAGTATCACTATAGAGACAAGCATAACCGAGACACACTACAACCAAACCACTTTCTTCCTCAAGAATGAGACAGGCACCACTATAACCAGCATAAGCAATACCAACGGGTCATTCACCAATGTATTCAATGACGTATTGTTTGAAGATTATGGTGAATCGATAATAATAAATGTGACCCACAAAGATAATTTCAGCAAGGTTGGAAGCGACAAGGTAACATTGTTCAGGTCAAGACTGACTAACTGTTCAGGGATATACACAAATACAACAGCATTGAAAGTTCTATTGATAAATGAATCGACTGATGCTATCATAAATGGGACGATGGAATTCTTATTCAGTTTTTATAACCAGGAGTCATCTATCTCTGAACAGAACTATTCCACAATAGTGAAAAACACACGCAACATATCGTTCTGTATATTCCCGACAAATGCGACATTGATCACTTCTACAAACATAGATTTCACTTCAGACGGGATAACACACTTTAAGTATTTCACAGATGAATTAAACCTTAGCAATATCACCAAAACATTATCCCTTTACGTTTCAGAAGGGACTACTCAAATAACACTCAACGTAAAGGATACTTCTAGCAATGATCTGGAAGGGGCAGTGATCATAATAGATAAGTTCAGCATTGCAACCAATTCATACAAAACAGTGGAGATATTAGAGACTAGCTTTGACGGAAATGCTTATGCTAATCTCATATTAAACACAGCTTACTACCGCTTTACAATCAAATATGGTGGTGAAGTAAAGAAGGTGACTGACAAACAAAATGTGGTATCAACAACATTAAACTTTCAGATTAATCTGTTAGCCGACGATTGGTATGTTGATTTTGACAAATATCAGGATATCAGCTACAATCTATCTTTTTCAAATAGTTCTATAAAAAAGTTTAGGCTGCAATGGTATGATCCTAATTCAAAACTTAGCCAGATATGTCTAAGTGCAAAAGAAGTAAACAGGACAGGTAGTAAAGAATTGAATGGAACTGCAAGGTGTGCATCTACTTACAGTGGAGAGATATTGTATGATATCGGCAATGAATCACAGGTATTTGATAAACGATTCCTTGCTACAGCATATGTCATAATAAATAAGAATAAATTTATATTAGATTCATTAGAACAGAGTTTTCTCACGATGGAAGGGATCTATGACGACAAAGACCATTATGGTGTGTTTGTAACGTTTTTATTCGTGTTAACCCTATTCTACATAGCTTTGTGGCACCCTATACCTGCTATACTATTTGGTATAACAGGGATAGGAATAATGAGAGTGTTGCATATATTCAAGATGTCGTGGGTTTCGTTCATAACATTAATCGTTGTTGGGATTATAACAATATGGAGGATTAATAACGCAAAATGAAATTCGATACATACCTAATCTCAATATTGTTGGCAGGAGTGATAATAGTAAGTGGATTGAATATAGTAGCAGACCAAGAGATACAGTATGGTGTGCATTTGAATGATACTATATTCACAAAAGATAATCTTACAGCCGATATCCAGGATTTACATGGTAATGTTAGCAATCAGATGAAAGAAGGGATAGAAGCACCAGAAGCTAGTTCAGACACAGCATTAGACAACATATTTATAGGTGGAATCAGTGTACTAGGTAAGATATGGCAATCTGTAAGGATAGCTGGAAAATTCCTGAACAACTTTGCTGTTTCATTAGGGATACCATCGTTCATATTAAACATTTTCATGATGATATTGATGGCAGCAATAATATTTGCATTAATCCATTTATATTTACGTTTTCAACCAAGGTGATACAATGCCAATACCACCCTCATATAACATATCAATCGTTGCAAACAGCTCTGGGATAATCCCATTGATGCAGAATGTAAACTCTCAACTTATGAGTGGTTACTTTGGGATATTAGTATTGATGGCGATATTCTTGATCAGCATGATATCTTTCTTTGTATCTACAACCCATTTTGGCAAATCATTGGCTGGAAGCAGTTTTATAACGTTTATCATGTCTGTGTTCCTGTCAACCTTAGGGATATTAGAGGTACAATATATTGGGATAACCCTTGTTGTCTGGACATTGAGCATATTCTTCCTTTCAGGTAAAGATTGACGATTTGTTCACATATATTTATATACTATTCTTTAGGTTGAAGATTCTACATAGTTCGTAAAATAATTCCTGTGTTAGCAGGGGAGGTGACACACATGAAGATTATGAACAAAAAAGCAGTCATACAACAACTTCTACCAGTAGTTATCGCATTGGTTTCTATCGGTATAACTCTTGTGGTAGGATTTTTGATATTAAGTGAAGTTGCTGCAAACTCAACAGTTACAGCTGACGCTAACGCTTCTGAAGCAGTAGACCAAGTTCAACAGGCTATGGATGACATACCTGGATGGCTACCAATAATTGTTATAACAGTTATCGGAGCATTGCTATTAGGTCTTGTTGCATTTTTCAGAGCAAGGTAAATAGTGACAATTAGCTAACCTTTTGGGTAATTCACCTAGTGGCCTGGGCAAGGCCACCCCTTTTTTTAAAGGGTACTATATAGGAGAAAAAACTATGAAACTTAAAAAGGGTCAATCCCTTGCAGGTCTCCAAGCCATTATTGTACCATTGATCGGTGTAGCAATCGTATTAGTGATTGGATTCTTGATTATAGCCGAAACTCAAACGCAGATAGAGAGCACATCTGGAATACAGTGTTCCTCTGACGCATCTGCTAATGGAAGCATAGGCTGTAATGCAAGCAGACAGGTCCAAGAAGCTATGAGTGATGTGCCGCAATGGTTGCCGATAATAATTATAACATTGATCGGAAGTTTATTGCTTGGTTTGGTTGCTTATTTCAGAGCTAGGTGACTAGAATGAAAAAGCAGAAGAAAGCCCAAGTTCTGGGCAATCTCCAAGCGGTAATAATACCAGTGATCGCAGTAGCCTTAGTATTGGTTATTGGTTTTGTTATAATGGCTGAGATGAAGGACCAAGTGATAGACACACAATCAGGCTCGCTATGTCCAACAGGGTATAGCATAAACAGTTCTGATAGTGGTTTACTTTGTTGTAATTCAACAGGTGGACAGACATGCGGTGCTGGTAATACAACTGACGCAAGCATGACATTTGCTTGGAACGGAACCTCAAAGACTCAAGAAGCGATGAGTACTATCCCAACTTGGTTGCCAATTATCATTATAACGATTATTGGCAGTTTATTGTTAGGACTGGTTGCTTTTTTCAGGGCTAGAAGGTAAAAGAACTATTTTTTTTTCTTTTCCTGTTAAGTTGGTGTCAAAGAAGCCGAAACTATTTATAGGAATATTCTGACAGATACAGTGCTGTTTCTCATAGTTTTCTTTAAATTCTTTAACATATGTGTAACCTTGTATGTATCCAATAGCCATGCCGACATACATGAATAGGATTATTGTTAGTATTATCAAGCCTAACTCTACATATTTTGGATTTATTTTCTTTGTGTCTATTTCTTCTTCTGTTTCATCTATTCTTCCTTCCATTCTTTAGCCCCCTCAGTGCAGATGGTGTCAATATTATGCTGTTTACTATAGTTATTGTAGCTATTATAGCAACAATCGGCATACCTACTTTAATAGGAACAAATATACAAAAAACAACACCTGCTAAAAAAAATACTAGTCCATGTTGTATCAACCACATCAAACCTTCATCAATTCCCATTATTTTTTTTTGCATGTTATCACCTTATACTGTTCGTACCAATCCTCGCAATATCGCTTGAGGAAGGCCCTATTTACATACATTCCATAGCCAAATAACAGCAAAAGCAGCCACCAAAAGCTAAGTTTTAGCTGTTCAAACACTATGATCAGTGCTATCATAACAAGCGGAACGATGATCTGTTTTGCTTTGAACTTAGCCATTTCCTATCCTTCTCGAATGATTTGAATACAATAAACTGGATCATATTCAATATGAAAAGAGAGATTATAGAAGGAACCTTAAACCCTTTTTTGTATGGCGTTAGGTTTTCCATCACCTTCATATCACCTACCTGTTCTACATATTTCTCAGCCCTCTCTTCTTTTGGTAATGGTATCACTGATTCATAGTTGTATATCCTTATGTTTTGTACCACTATCCCCATATAGATAAACGTGATTAACACTAAAAACCAAACCATTGCATACCTAAAGTATGAATTATTAAATATATTTATATCATTATAGCGTAACAGATAATACCACACTAATGCCAGTGCCCCACCTGCTTTGACTATGACTAATATCCATATCGGAATGCCCATCAAAAACAAAGGGTTTGTCTCGCCTTCTTCTGAATGTTTCTCGATGACCATCCCTGTCGTGGTTATATCTAGTATAACCAACAATAAAAAAGAAAAAACAAATATTTTCCTTAGTCCAAATTCTCTAGGTCTCCTAATTTCTTTTCCCATCTGTTCAAACTCATCAGGCATACCAATGAGAGCAGCATAAAGAATACTCCTCTGTATATTATACTCCTCACTAACACGCTAAACAATGTGGCCCCACTCAACAAGACAACAATCCATTGTGTCCATATGTTTGCCCTTAGCCCAGTCAATAAAGCTCGCTGGTAGATTCCTTTGTCCTCTTTCTTTATATCTCCCACATCTATTACCTTATTCATCTAATCACATCCACCTTGCCAATGATATCTTGGCGAGGTACTTCTTCGACATAGTCCTCATAAGAATAGCCAGATGTATGGACTATGCTCCCTTTAAAACCAACAATCCTGTGGATAGTAAATTTGTGTTCGACGTATCGATTACTTGTCTTGTATATGATGATGTCACCGACATTGATAGGATCATGCCTATTGATATAGCAAAACTCCAATGTGTTGTTACAATTGATGAAAGGCAGCATGCTTCCAGTGCATTCTTCAAAGTAATAATCAACACCAGATTCCTTTTCACTTATAGGATAGAACAATCTCTTTGTCTTTCCACCAGGACATCTTGTCCAATGCGCATTCTGAGTCCTTTCTTTCTCCCTGAATCGTGATAATGAGGTATTGCATTTAACCAATCTGATCTCCATATCATCTATCTTGTCCTCATCCTCCACGTAAACTTCTTTTGTGATAGTCTTGATAGTCGGTTCGCATCCTTGTTGTTCTTGATCAAACATACCTACAGGAGTACAACCTACAAGCAATAGTAATATTATGTATCTAATCATCATTAAGCCTCTTGCTGCCTTTTATATCGACAAGCCATTCGTATTTATGTTCATCACAATAACCATTTAGGTTAGGTGAATTTCTGCAATATTTATATTTACAGAACCTCATATAAGGACTTGTTCCTATTTCATATTTCACCTTATATCACCGCCTAACTTTCTTGATATTGATCCGACTGATTGCTGTAATGTTTTCTTCTTAAAGATGATAAGTGGTATTTCCAGTATTGCATAGTACATTGCAATCATACATATCACCATTATACAGACGACGAAATGTATTCCTAAGAACATTAATGCAAAAACCCCATTTATCCTATTAGTCAACTTCATCTTTAATCTACTTATCAACAGCCTCCCTTCATCTCGAATTCTATATTGCCTACTTTAACTCTTATTTCATTGCAGCCTGCTTTCAATTTGGTAGGAAACTTCTCTTCTGCTATCCTGAATAATGCTTCAACTCTTTTCATGATATCATTAAAACTGCTGCAGCCAATTTGTTCATCATTTAAATAGAGATGCCAATAATCTGTCCCTTTTTCTATTCTTATTTTCATTCTTGATTTCCTCATCAATCATTTCCATTAGCCATAGCCAGAGCCAGAGCCATAGCCATCGCCATCGCCAGAGCCAGAGCCAGAGCCATCGCCATCGCCAGAGCCATAGCCAGAGCCATAGCCAGAGCCAGAGCCATCGCCAGAGCCATAGCCAGAGCCAGAGCCATAGCCAGAGCCAGAGCCATAGCCAGAGCCATCGCCAGACTTATTATCTTCGTAAGACATATTATTTACTCCAAACTCCGACTCCTTTTATTGACCTCTGTGCTTCTTTGCTTACTGGGATTATTTCTATAACTTCTGTCAAAATCACTTCTGGAACTTCTACAGGAAATTTACACGATTCTGGTTTTGAAGTTCCCCTTGTTGCTAACTCGCTTAAACTAGCCGCACCATCCCAATACCATATTCTTCTAGCGTCTTTCAATGTAACTTCCTTTCCATCTTTTCTAAAAAGAAATCCTGCGAAAACCCCTGCAGAGTATGTTCTTACCATGACATATTTCATGCCTTTTGATTTCTCTTTCTCCAATTTCTCAATAAGTTTGTTACGCTTATTGTCCAATTCTTTTATTTGTTCCTCGATGTCCTTCATTTTCTATCCCTCCTCGACTTATTTGTTCCCCATAACTTTTCCTGCAATTCCCGCAATACAATATTCCAGCCAGACTGATTGTTATCTCAGGCTTGCCGCAAAAATCACAGTTCCAAGATAATTTGGCTTTCATCTTAGTTGATTGACTTACCTCTCAAACTGATTAGCTTATCCTTCACGTTCAATGTCTTCGGTACTTTTATCTTATTGATTTCATAGAACAATTCATTAAAAGCTTGTTTGTAAGTTATCTCGTGGAGCATGATTCTCTTTGTCAACTCCAATGACAACATCTTGATTTCTTTTTTTGTTTTCATCTTTCCTCTATTCCAAATAATTTCTACTTCTGCTCTTTTTTAGTCTAATTTATCTTTAAGCAACTTTTTAAGTTCATTCAATAATAATAAGATACATATTCCTAAATATGTAGTATCTTGTATATACATCAGTTATCTACCTCATCAGCAATTCTTCTCCTTATTTCTGTTCTTGACATCAGTTTCTCCCCGAATATCTCTTTTGCTTTTTCCATAGTTTCGATTCTATCTTTATCAACCCTGAGCTTGTTTTTCTCTTCAAATAACCAATCAATAAACTTTTCAATCGCTTCTTTAACATCTATTACATATAACTTTCTTATGCTATGATATTCTGGTGAGTCATCAAACACCTTATCACTTAATGTCTTTTTCTCTTTTATTATTTCCCAATCATCAGCTAAAAAAGCCTTTGTATTTCCATAATATGTTGTGCCATCTTGCCAATGCAAACAATTATCTTGACCTTCATATAGGTACAGTTCACTATCCCAACAGATTCTTCTTATCTTCTTTCCGCAAAGTGATTTTAAAAAGTTCATTCTCCCCTCCGTCTGTAAACCATCCTTAACACCAAGTCTTGCGAGGTTTGAATCTAGCGGAGTTCGGGGTGCCTAGACACACCTTCTTCTCCTGAACCTTTCGCACTTAGTGCAATGATTAAATCCAGTAACTCTTGCGGGTTTAGTATGAAAGGCGATGTGCACGACACTTCTTCCAAAGCGGCTGCCAGACATTTTATCCTTCGCAGTTACCTCGATAATGTTTGCACTTCTTGTTTTTACAGTAGTACAATCCATCAACCCTGAACATTTCACCTTTACAAAGAGGACAGTCCTTCTTAGTACTGTCATTATGTTTAAATCCACCAGTCTTTATTGTTAAAGATAGATAAGAATCTTCTGTTTCTTCCCAATCAGTTAGGAATCTATCTATATCTCCAATCAAATCATTTTGTAAAGATATTAGTCCTTCTTTTCTCTTCCTATGGTTATATAGCTCTTTTAGCATAAAACTCTTAATCTCTTGATGTAACATTGTCTTTATTTCTTGAATCATTTTTTATCAAAATTCTCAGTAAATGTAGTCTCTAACTCGATTAACATTTTCTTGAAATCATTGTACCATCTGTCTTTATGTCTTGACTTTGTGTCAACATTTCCTTTGCTGTTGAAAAACCTATATGCGTTTGCCCATTCTCTTTCCCATAAGTCCCAAATGTTTATTCTTTTCATCTTGAACTGTTCTTCTCCTCCTGACACAGTGATTAGTTTATAATTTTCGCATTTTTTATGACAATTCATTTCTTATAAATTTCCTCATAATTTTTATGATAGTGATTAAACCGTAACTAAACTATCAACTCCTTTAAACATTCTTTTTTATATTTATCTTCTAATCCATTATTTCTTATAAATTCAAAAGCCCATTTTTGATAATCCCTATATTTTGTCTCTAATCTTTTAATTTCTTTTTTTAATTCTTCTTTATCTTCATCATAAAAAAGAAGGAAATGATTTACTGCCTTCTCAATTCTCTTATTAAGGGTTTTTGGATACATTGGTCTAATATATCCATTTCTCCTTATAGTTTTGTAGCCATATTTCTTCTGTAGGAATTTAATTATCTTTTCTTTGTCTTTCATGTTTAGTCACGATTTAAAGTTTTAATTTCGCTTTCTTTCTTAAATATTCTATAATTGCTCTATTCTTTGCGTAAGCTACTATCATACAACCCATATCCCAATCATCACATATTGATTGTGCGAAAACATCAAATATTCTTCTTAAATCTATGTTTTCTGGGTCTCTTTGCCATTCATCAAATGACTTAATATCATAACTTAATCTTTTATTCTCTTTTTGTAATCTTGTTATTTCTTTGTTCATTTGAAAACCTCGTTGAACACCATAACAATCAAATCCAGTAACTATTGAATTTAATCGCTGTCAATGTTCAAATTCCAGTTCCGAGTTTAACATTAATTATGTTTAGTAGTCAAAACCTATTTCTTTTCTATCTTCTTTTCGTAAGCCCCTACATAGGTCTCTTAACTGCGTTCTATAGCTTTTAATCTCTTTTTCAATCCTCTGTATTTCTTTGTTATGTTTACCTATTTCAAGTTCTTGGCTTATTATACATTCCTTTAACAACTTAACTTCTCTTCTAAGATGTTTCTTTATTTCTAAATTCATTTTTGGTTTTGACTATTGAACATAATGCTAAACGTGAATTGCACCTCCTGCACAAGCAGCACTTAGTGAAAAAAATCACGACAATCCACATCTGTCGTAATCCTCTGGTAAAAAATGGAAGTCAATTTTCTCTCTAGTTTTCTTATTTAAAATTGTTGTTTGTTTTCCACATAACATATTGCCCACATCTATAACTATGCAATCATTTTCTTTACAATGTTCTCTAGCAATATTTTCCATACATTTAACTTTATTATCACAATAATCATCCATTTTTTTACATCCATTAACAAATAACAATGTTAGGATACACAATCCAATTAAAGTGATTTTTTTCATTTTGTATAATGTTAATGTTCAAATTCCAGTTCCGAGTGGATTCCCATTAATCCAATTCTTTTCATAACATTTGTTCACCCTATTACAGACTTTTCTAATCTCCATTTTAATTATTTTAATAATTATATCTACTCCATCTGAGTTTTCTATTGCAAATCCGATTTTTTCTCTTAAAACTTTTTCATTCATTTTATTAATAATAAAAAGACACAAATTGTAAATAATAATAAGTAAAAGGGCATATATATACACCAAAACTTTTCACTAAATTCAATCATTTTTCCTGTTGCATCAAACTTATCTTCTTTTTCCATTTTAGTTCTGGGGGTTTAAAGTCGTTCCGTAGGAACGATTGCGTATAAGTTCCCATATATAGCATTGCTATTAATTTCAACTTCTTTTCTCTTCGACTACATTTTTGTTAATAAAATCTGTTCTATATTTATCACACTTGGTTGCTCTTTCATCTTTAGATGATAATTGAATACTTTGGATTTGGCATCATTGATATCCTTAGCTTTGATATGATAACAATTGATACACATTTCATTTACAGCTTCAACATAAAATATCTTTTCTTCCATTTTGAAAACCTCATTGAACATAATAGATGCAGTTCTCACGACGGACTGCATTTTCTATCTTTACATACAGTTGATAAACATTGGTTATCTTTATATATTCTAGGTTTAATTTTACAATCGTCATCATAGCAATCTGTTGTGAAACTGCTATTAAGTGAAGTTTTTGAGTAACCTAATTCTTCTAAAAACTTTTCGCCTTCTTTTGTTAGACTTAATATCTGTTCTCCACACTTAGTACATTTCATTTTCAAAGTAATCGGCTTATCACCAATAAAAAACCTATCCCTCCAACAATAACTATTGACATCCATATGAACATTAACCCAAAGAGTATGTAATAGTTATTTGGTAATCCTCCTTTACCAAACTCATCATGAGTCATTGTATAGTGGAACTTTTCCAGATTAGTGGTCATTTTCTATCACTCTTTCCGTCTGACGACGATTCTATCTTATAGGTTCTCATTTTTTCATTGAACATAATTTAAGGGAATCCAACAGGGGATCATTGGGGAAACCCCTTATTGGATGGACTCACACTCTATTGAGGTGTACCCAGTATTGCGTCCTTCTGGTTAACTAAACCACACTCTACCTTCATTGTTTTTCCTACCCACTGTCCGCTATCTTTTCCATACGCCGCAGCCAGTCTTTTTATTGTTGTCTTATTTGGGATATAGTTTAGCTGTTTCCCATCCATATCCACCACAAACGACGGTTTCATTTTACCGTCCTGCATCGGCTTCTCTACTCCAGCAGATACAAACACTATACTCTTTGTCGGACTCGACCTAACAACGTCTAATGTCACTGTAGACTCCAGGTATTTTGTCATGTCCATTTTTACCTCCATCAACTTTTTAGTTGATCTTCAAGTTGTCTTATCTTTCCTTTTTGATAGTATATCATACCAAAAGTTGCTCCAATAAACATTGACATAGTAGCCATGGTAGCACAAGTAATCAGATTGAATCCAAAGAAACGGATATATCCATAGTTTGCAAATGTCATTACTGATGCAAAACATATTATATCAACTATTATCTTAAACCCATCACTAATCTTTCCTTTTTGTTGTTTCATCTAAACCACCCTTAAAACTCTCAGAGTTACCTCTAAGACTACTAACATTACTAAAATAGCAATTGCTATTGCAGACACCCATATCACAAATGCAAACGCATTATTGGTTATACTTTGCTTAGTTACATTGTAATCTCTTTCCTCTTTCATCTCCTCTCCCTCTTTCTCCTTTCCCAATAACCTTCGTAGTTAACGTTCATTCCCACAAACCTCACACACATCTGTGCTAATATCCTGGAAATTGCCGCAATCCCCGCATTTCCATAGTGTATCATCGTAATCATTCATTGTCTTGTTCTTTTGCTGTTCTTTGTAAGAGATTGTACCCATTCTCCACCTCCAAAAGATGTTCATAGTGTTGTTTTAAACGCATTGTAAGCGTTACCACAGCAATATTATTGATTATAAGAGTAATTATTGGCCAAGATAGTATATTGCTTTGTGAGAACCATAACAATAATAATATTAGGTTGGATATGGCTGTCCATGCCATTAAAAGTATGGCGATTTGCTGTTTGTTTAACTGATATAATAGATTTTTTGTCATTCTTCTATAATAGCACCACAAAAGAATTGGTACTCCTCTAACCTATGTTTACATATGAATGCATCAGGGTCCCTGAAGTTTTCAATGCATTTCCTATGGAATATTGTTTTTCCCTTACAATATTCACATAAATATACTATTTCACCAATGCTAAAGTGAGTGTGGCAGATCTTGCATTGTTTTTTATCTATTTCTTCATTATTGAGCAATACCTGCCAATATGCTTCGGGCCTTAATAATTCAGTGTTTTTAATCTGCATTTTCCAATATATATATTCATTAAAAGGTTAAATATACGTTTTTTTTCCTTTTTTCTGCGATTTTTTCCTCTTTTTCGTTAATTTTTGCCAATTCTGCGTCAAAATAGGCCAATTTTGCAGCGGTTTTTGCACGAATTTCGAGCAGATCAGCCTTTTCTTTGGGTGTTCCAGCCATAATCTCAATTCCAACTTTTAGAGCCTGGAACCAATGGATGTCATGCGCTACGGCTAGTTTGTAGGTCTCCTCGTCGAGAGTGGTGTGGATATTCTTTGTCATTTGGCCTGTGTGTGGTGTATGTTTTTAGTATATGTACAGTCCTGTACTGTACATCCTACGGGAATGCACACCTACCACAACCCCCCCCGTAATATTATTATATATAATATTATATTTTTTTATATAATTTTTTATATTTTTATATAATTTTTTCATTTTTTTCGCTTGCAACTATCAAACAAAATCCACTCATAATGAACAGATAAGTTAATGCTGCTACAATTGCTGTAATTGGTTTATTTAAGATAATAACACCTGCAAGGGACGCAAACATTATTCCAAAAAACAATAGTCTTGTAATTAGATATCTATTTTTGCTATTTTTCATTTCAACCTCTCACTTTTCATCTTTAGTAACATTAAATACAAAAATATAACCAAATATCAATGCCAAAATGATTTTAATAGCCAATCCTATCCTTGTTGACATGATGTCTGGTGTGGTAAATGGGTCTAACATTATTTTATCACCTTCTAAATTTTGTTTCATTTTATTTTATCATATTCCTTTAATGCTTCACCCATAAAATACAATAATCCAATGAATAATCCTACAAAAATGGATAATAACATCAAAACACTAAGTATCCATCTAACTACTTCAATATTAGTTAAACTCTCTAGTTCATTGAAGTACCTTAATACATCAATCGTATGATCCAATAACCATATCATTGAAGAAATTAAAATTCCAGAAAGGATACTACATATCATCAAATTTGTCTTTGGTTTTATATCAAATCTCATTTCAACTTCCCATACATCACGTGATGTTTTCCAATTTTTGAGTGTCTTGTGTGGGCCTTTTTGCATAGGCGGCAATAGTATTGAGGTGTTTGTGATCCGCCATGCATATAGTCAAATAGTTTGCGTTTGGTTCTCATTTTACCTCTTTATCACACAGACTAAGGATAAACTCTCTCCAGTTCCTATCTCCTTTGGCCTTCTCAAGACGGGCATAGTCCTTGTCTTCCATCGGAATATTCAGTGTTTTCATTGTATCACCTCTAAAAAACTAAATAACTAAGTTATATATAATAATTTATATAAACTTGTTAGTGAAAACAAGCAGCAGGTTTCCCCACTGCTTGTGAACTTGCCTTGCTATGTTTTGCCACGCCCAGCCTAGCCCAGCCTAGCCATGCCGAGCCTTGCCCCGCCCCGCCGAGCCCAGCCTTGCCATGCCGAGCCTTGCCACGCCACGCCATGATCATAAAAATACCTTGCCTTGCTATGTTTTGCCACGCCCAGCCTAGCCGAGCCAGGCCTTGCCATGCCGAGCCTTGCCACGCCACGCCATGATCATAAAAATACCTTGCCTTGCTATGTTTTGCCACGCCCAGCCTAGCCCAGCCTAGCCATGCCCCGCCCCGCCGAGCCCAGCCTTGCCAGGCCAAGCCGTGATCATAAAATAAATACCTTGCCTTGCTATGTTTTGCCCCGCCAAGCCATGCCAAGCCCTGCCGAGCCTTGCCATGATCATAAAATACCTTGCCTTGCTATGTTTTGCCCCGCCAAGCCATGCCAAGCCCAGCCAAGCCAAGCCACGCCTAGCCCCGCCAAGCCGTGATCATAAAAATACCTTGCCTTGCTATGTTTTGCCAAGCCCCGCCTAGCCCTGCCGAGCCATGCCTTGCCAGGCCGTGAACATAAACAACTATTTACCTGGAAATGGTATTGACATCGTGTTGGTATTGCTCATAGCATTCGCTTTCTTATATACCAACCTTCCGTTCTCAGCAGCAACTCTTATAGCACCAAATACAGCACCGATATACAATATCTCTTTCTGTTCAGTCGGTGAAAGGCTGTTGAAGAATTGGCCCTGTAATGTCTTTTGTGTCTTGTCTGCTCTCTTCACAGCACGATCTATCCTTCCAAGCTTGTTTACTAATATTGGCATTGTATCTGAACCTTCTGCTATCTTTACCCCATATCCTCTGATGGCCGAGTAAACAAGTTTTGCCCTTCGGAATGCACTCCGAAGGTATTGTTTTCCTTTGTTGTCCATATTGATATGTGTTTCTGATTGTATCTGCATATAGCTAAGCTCCTTTCCTGGCTTGAACTTCTTTATGTATGATTCAAGCTTTAATGTTTCCTCGCTAACTTCTGGTATAGTTTTCATCCCTCTTCCCATTTTATTCCCTCCACTTCAAATCTGCCATAGTATCCCCAGTTCTTTGGTCTGAACCTACCCACTCCAATTATCTGCCCAGCTTCCCTAAGAACTTTCTCAAACACTTCCTTTGTTATAATGTCGTCGAATATAACAAAAGTTACTTCACCACGCCATTTCTGGACTAATGGAAAGCATTTCTCGACTCTTGTTGTTCCTCCACGCCTGCCATCAGAAGGGACAAGCACCCATTCAGAATCGACTTTCTCTTTTGTTATAGGTAAAACTAATGGTTGGAATACAAGTATCCCACTCTGAAAGTTCTTTGTGTATTTGCTCTTTCCCTGTCCTGGAATCGGTAACGACAGGTATGTTGCTGCTTCCTTTATACAATTGGCAAATGCCATCGGTGGTATAAATATATTACCTTCCTTTGTGCAATGGCATTTCTCACGCCAAGTTCTAGCTTCATAATCTGCATGAAGCTCTTTGCTTTTCTTCTCTGCTTTGTGGTATCTTCCCTGTGAATAGGGAGATACACTAACCAATTTACATATTGCTTTCCTCATTTCAGTTCCTCTGGTTTTTACCTCTTTGGGTAAAATACCTTGCCTTGCTTTGCTATGCCCCGCCTAGCCCAGCCGAGCCTTGCCAAGCCAAGCCACGCCTTGCCACGCCTAGCCCCGCCCAGCCTAGCCCCGCCAAGCCCCGCCTTGCCATGATCATAAAATACCTTGCCTTGCTATGTTTTGCCAAGCCACGCCCCGCCGAGCCGAGCCATGCCACGCCATGCCGAGCCTTGCCAAGCCAAGCCATGCCGTGCCTCGCCTCGCCTTGCCGAGCCACGCCCTGCCACGCCTAGCCATGCCTTGCCAAGTAAACATCAAATATGCCTGTTAATATCATTCCAGTAAGGTTCATCCATTCTTCAACCTCCGCAAACAAGCAGCATATTGGTGAACATCAATCTCACCGTCTTCATACAAACATCTAAGGATAGAAGCCCAAGTGGCATCGCTTGGGACATAAATTCTTGCTAACCTCTGGGTAATCTTAACCACCCCACAAATAATCCTCAAATTCCTTGTCCCATACTTTAAAACTTTTACTTTCTAAACCTTCTTCTTTGTCCTCTTCCTGTTCTTGTTCTTCTTCTTCCTCATACAGTTCTTCTTCGTTCATTTGTTAACCCCTTCAATTATTTTATCTTGGCAACTTTTGCTTGCATTAATATAAAAATCATGGTATTGATCGCAATCTACAGTTATTATTGTTTGGCCACCACGAATGGCACTACCAGAATATCTAAAACATTTAGTTTCACATGAACCACTAAGTGCACAGCCTGTAACTAATAATGTTAATACAATCATGATCTTGATTAAGTTTTTCATCTGCTAACCTCCTTGTTTGGGTGCAGACCAGGTATCTTAGGGAAAAGAGGTGATCGGCTGGGTGTGCATCCAGCCCACACAAAACCCATCCATAGCACCTGGTCCGCATGATATATGATTACGCTATGGACTGTGATGCTGTTGTATCTCTTTTAGCATATCATGTAATATATCTAGTGTACTGTTAACCTTATCAACACGCTTTTCTAAAACGTTCAATCTGTTCTGTAATGAATAGACTGCGCATTCAGTGTCATAAACTCTTTGTTTTACTAATGGCATTTTGTATTTTGTGAAACAGTAATTAGCCGATGTGGAAAATTACCGACTATAATTTAATTGGTTTAGCATTATTTTTTATGTATCTAAAAGGAGATGATATGAAAGCACTCCAATTTGATTCTTTGAGTTTTTCATTATAATAAATATCTCCAATAACTTTTATACCAACAATTAAATATATAACATTAATAATCAATTCTGTAATTAATTTTTTAAGCCATTCCATTTTAATCAAAGTAATTTTCCATTTTGTATCTACACATCTCCGATTGCATTATCTCCACTCTCTTTTGTTGGTTCTCCACCCTCTACCTTAGTTTGTTGCGTAGTATCTTTTGGCGAAGAGACTGTTGAGGGTGGAGTTGGATGTTTACTTAGCATATGCTGCTTCATCAGATACGCTATGTGCTTTTCATGGTATCCCTTTATCACTTTTTCACATTGTTTACATTTCATTTCTTCCATTTATACCACCTTTAGTCTCATTAGTTCTATTTAGAGTAGTACTACTATTTAAGTCTTTCTCTTTTTCTCTATTTTCCACTGGAAAAGTAGGTTGTGGAGTATCTAGGTTGTTACTTGGCAATGGTTCTTGCTCGAATGCCTTATGGGCTTTGTGCTGCAACTCTTCTGTATCAACAGCTGTATAAACCGCTGTAGTCTCAAGCCTTGAATGCCTTAGATATTCCTGTATCTCTCTTAAATCAAAGCCTAAACGCCTTAGATGGGTGCCACAAGAGTGCCTTAAGGCATGGTTGAACACCTCATTATCCTGCTTGTATGGTAGAATGTTTTTAATGTGCTTCTTCAATTCATACAATGCTTTAATCCTTTGGTGTTTAATCTTAGGCCACCAAAATATATGTTCATAGTACTCTGGCCTATCCTCAAGGATTAAATCCATAACCCTATTATCTATGTAATGCTTGATTAAGGCATACGTATGGTCCTGGAGTAGCATATTGAACTCTTTGTTACCTTTCCCAATACCTTTAACCTTCTTATTGACCATATCAAAGTTTTTTACCTTTAACTGCATAACTTCGCTGATCCTTAAGCCGCATTCATACATCAATCGAATGATTATGGCCATTCTTTTATCATTTGTGTTGTCTAGTATCGCTTTTACTTCTTTTTCTGTAAAATAGATTATCTCTTTCTTCTTAGCTCTTGATTTCTTAGTAGGCACCATTAGATCTCTTAGTTTAAGGCATTCAATAACTGTTTTTAAGAAGGATCTGTAAACATTATGCTTTCTTTGGCATAATTGGTCTATTGTTTCCTGGGTTAAGTCTTTATTGAGCAATTTGTTTGCATAATAGCCATAATTTTGCTTTATGTTTGTACTGTACTCATGCAGCTGTAGATATTCTTTATATTTGGTTAATTGTTCATTATCGAATAGCATAATATCACCTAGTGGTACTTTTAATGTAGATAGTTATAAATTTATTGGTTTGTGGTTTATTCTCCCTCATAACATGGCTGAAAATCAATAGATAATGCTAGTATTGTGCCCTTTTTTGTTATCTCTGCATATACTGGGTAATAACCATCTCCTATCCCCGAAGTACCAACTACCCCTGCCCCAGGCCTCCCACTCTTGAAATTGTCTCTCCGTCCCCATTGAATTCAAACTCGTCTGCTACAACTTTATATTTCTCCTTCAAGGTTTCCAAAAACAACATATCTTTCTTTTCTTCTGTATATGTCATTTCATCATACCATCTACACATCTCCTTATCTTTTATTTTTTTGTATTTCATTCTTTACACCTCGTTTTTGTTTTAATCTAGTCTGCTTTATTTTCCAATTTCTTTTAACAACCATCATCAACTTTTTTTTATCCATATCATAATATTTATTTAATCTCTTTATTGTGTCTTTGTAAAATCTCCTTTTTTCAATAAATTTTTTGAATAACATTTTAAAAAAGTTATTAAAAGGGGTTTATAAACCCCTCTTTTCAATCTCTTTATTTAATGCTGTTCTTAATCCCCTGATTTGTTCATCATTTGCTTTAATCAAATAATCACCTAGTCTTTTAAACTCCTTTGCTGTTAGTCCGTTTATATTCATTTTTCACACCTCATATAAACTATTGGCCACCCATGGCCAATAGTCTATTTATCTCTTTTGTTGTTTGGTATGGATCACAACAGAATACACTTATTACATATCCATCATTCGTTGTGATTGTCCCCATATCCTTTTCATATATTGTTTGTTTTTTCATTGTGTCACCTCTTTACTATATAGATTAGTATAGGATAGGTAGTATATAAATGTTTCGATTATTTGATAAAAACTTTTAAGCATAGATTAAACTATTTAATCAATAAAAACAGAATTCAAATTTCATTTATAAATCAAAAAACTATAGCTTTCCTGGTGGTACATCTGAACGGTTCTTTCTTGCTTCATAATATTTTTTACCACTCTTTGAAATCCGATAACCTAGATCAAGAAGAAGTAAGAAACCTTCTTGTTTGATACTTTTCCTGGTTCCAGTCTGATGATATTTTTTTTTGTTTCTTTTCAGCTTTCTGATCTTGGCCAAATGTTTGAGTAATTTAGTTCGGTTCATAACCATTTGTTTGCACCCCCACTATATATAGTGATTTGGGTTCATTGATACTATATAGGTTTATATTACCCCTTGCTACATTATATACATAATGTAGGTTATATTACTATCCCCCCCTTGAGGGGGTGTTTATTGAGTATGTTAGTAGCATTGTCACCGAATGAGTCTTTAAACTTGGCTTCCGTAGCAATATCCTTATATTCTTTAAAAATGCGGTCGATAGAGCGTTTAACATATGGTTTCTCGCCATAAACTTCGTTAGTTATCTTCTCCATTAGTTCAAAAACTTCTGGGGTTTTATATCCCATCTTTTTATAATATATACCAAATGCTTTCTTAAAATTAATGTCCTTTGATTGGCTCTCTTGCTCTTTATGTCTCTCCGCAAATCGTTTTAAGCTATCCTCTTTTTTCTTGAGGTAAATTTCTTTATCGACGCAATATTGATTGGTAAACGAACCGATAAAGTTACATTTGATAAGATTATAGTTCTTTTGTCGTCGAGATTTTGCAATATCAAATAATATCTGTTTCTTTTTCTTATTGAAGAATTCAAATTGCCCTCGAGAAAACTTTACAATTGGTTGTCCGTTCTCCTCGATAAGTTTTTCTTTTCTATAGACGTTAATAAGGCATTCACTCCGAGCTACTGATATATTTTCTTTGAGTTCAAAGAAGTCTGGGCATACAATTACAAAGATATGATTCAACTGGCCGCATTCCGCAAAAAAATCTAACAAGTCTTGTTGGAATGCCTTCATTGCTTTGCTCGCCGCTAAACCTTCCCTTCCCTCGTCGTAATGAATGATAGAATACTTAGGCAATGTCTGAGCTTTCTTTACCATTTCTTTATTATCAAAGAATATATTGTCGAGAGAATAGGCATTCGGGTTTAATTTCTCTAGTTTGTAGGCGAGATATGCGCATACTGTCATAGCCAATACGCTTTTACCGACTCTAACGCCTCTATCTCCAGTGATCAATAGGACAAAGTCCCAATCTGATGTTACATTATAGACGAGAGAGTTCAATGTCTTAGCTAAGTACCCGTCTATATACCAACTGCCGCCTTTCCATGGGAATTTCATTCTTATCGACCAGCTAAGGCATACCTAGGGTCTGATTTCTTAGAGATATTCATGCCATAGCTTTGCTCTTTGTTTCTTAACACCATCTCCCAATCATAAAAGCCATGTATTATATCCATATCAATACTTGGTTGGCCTTCCTCTTCTGCTTTCCTTATCTTTTGGTAATTGGTCCTGTTATCTTTATAGTTTTTTGTCTGTTCAGTATCATCTTTGTCGTCCATAACCGCAAGGAGTTCAAAAAAGTACGCCTCAAGGTATGCAAAGTAATCGTGTATGTCCCCACCACGTCGAGAATCAGCCAATGCCTTCTTTATCTTATCAATTCGCATGAGAGTAGCGATGGCAGAATTAAAATCAGATTGTTCTTGCTCTTCTATCTTATCTTTTGGCATTTTCTAGCTAACTTCTAGTGTTTATTACCCACTGGACAAGGTGGTATACTATATATAGTATGTACCCATATTATATATAGTATTACATGTACTAAAAAATCCAAACTTTATAAACCTTTCTATCTCTCAAATAGAAAAGTTTATATAAACCCATACATAAGGCAAGTATAGTTAGTGCAAATAAATCATTTCCTCAACAGTTCAACAAAAATCAGGTGCTAGTCAACATGGTAATATTGCAACACCCCCGAATGTGTTTATTACTTCTTAAGGCTAGCACTTTTTCTCACCTCAAAGATGGTAAGAGTATTTAGAACACCAGAAGGCAAGACAGTAACGATTACTAGGAGTGAGGTAGTACCTTCTGCTGACTGGACAATGATATCAAACACCAGTACACCTCAAGTACAGACAACAACACAAAAGATACCAACACCCCAAGGGGCAACTGGAAATGAAAGACAGATCATTGAAAAGACAAACTTAATAAATAAAAAGAGAGCTGAACTGCAAGGCATACGGGACAATATATCGAGATTGGAAATAGAACTCATAAAACACCCTAGTTCTGAAATGATACAACAACAACTAAAGTCACAAAGGAGATCATTAGATAGACAACATAGGATAATAAGCAATGCAGAGAGAAGGTTACAGCAAGCTAGAGATAGGATGGGTGGGATTCCTGCTGAACAAAGGGAAGTGATAGATAAAGAAACAGGCAAATCAGTTCCATTCCATAAGAAAAGGATAGGTGCAGTAGTGAGGGGTGGAGAAGTTACAAGGGAGACAGTTGAAGCTGCACGACAAAAAGGTTTACAAGAAGGATTTTATGACGTGAAACTTGTAGAACAAGAACAACCTGAACTAAAAGAACAAGAACTAATTGTTAGACCACTGAGTACAAGAGGAGAACCAACTGGTCCTTGGACATTGAGAAAGAGTGTAGGTGGTCAAGCAGTAGAACTAGAAGAACAACCGCCACCAGGCATAAGAGAACAAGAACTATTCATCAGAGAAGTAAGGCCAAGTGGGGAGCGTGGAGAATGGCAACCTAGAAAAGCATTAAAAGGCGTTCTTGAACTAAAAGAAACACCAGTCGAGGTGATGAGAGAAGAGACAACAACAAAACAAGAGTTTGTCAGACATTTAGAGACCAAACTCAAAGCCAAAGGTCAGTTTGAAGGAGAACAGATTGTATCATTTCCATATGTTGGTGGTTTTGCTCTAGTGCCAGAAACAGCAAAAGCACAGCCAACATTTGAAAGAAAACTAGGCACTGGTATAATGTATCATTCACTTACAGTTATTGAAAAAGCAAAGTTTCAATACGAAAAGGCAAACAAAAAGATTTCTGGTTGGTTAAAGAAAGTAACGCCATCAATGAAAGGTATTGAAGAATGGAAAATTAGAGGAGAAGAAAGCAAGATCAGGAAATGGGAGAGAGAACACTTGCCAGATTGGTTGGCAGGCCCTAAGGTGACAAGAAAACAGCAAGACAAAGACTTTATTGCTGGCTTAAGACGTGGAGCTTATGAAGATATTAGGGAAAGGCCATTAAAGTTTGCAGTAACTGCAGCAGCATTTGTTGGAGTAAGTGGAGTATTACAGCTAGGCGGTGCAGCTTTAGCAGCAAAAGGTGTACAGATATGGAAACCTATAAAATATAGTTTTGCCATTGGTCTGCCAGCAGTGTATGGCTTGGCAAAGTACCAACAGATTAAAATGCTGCCAACTAGGAAAGCAAAATATGAGGCAGGTGGTAGGATAGCGACAGAGCTTAGTGCTATGGTTATTGGTACAGGAATAGGCTCAAGATTATGGCCAAAGATTGCTGGTTATATTAGAACAAGAGGTATGAAAGAAGTGCTAGCAGAAGAAATAATTGAACCCAAAGTTTTAACTGGAGAAAAAACATTTCCAACAGCACCAACACGAGTCCATATGAAGAAATTTATTGATACAAAGTATAGGTTGCCAGGCACAGAAGAGAGATTAGGAGTTTGGCACGCAGGGCCAGAGACATTTGCAAAGACAACAATAACCAAAGTAGGAACAAGTGAACTGCCAGGGTTATATACAAGCCCATCATTGAGTCAATACTTTTTGAAGGTAAGCAAAGGAAGCTCAGTATATGGTGCAGAGCTGTTCCCCCAAGGATTGAGACCGACAGCAGTATATGTTTACCCTAAAGGGATAAGCAGATTATTTGGTGGTAGAGGAACAATGTATAAATTCTTATTGCAGAAAGCACCTAAAGGCAAAGCATATGTGCCAGGCATAAAGTCAGAGATTGAGGCAATCATACCACCAGAAACAAAACTGTTTAGGGCAAGAGCAAGATATTATACTAAAGTTGAGGGTGTTAGAGTGCCGATCTATGAGTATGAAGTTCAAGGAGCAGGTGCACTTAAACTGCTTGGTGGCAAAGTGCCAAAAGCATTGCCATTTAAGAGGATTGTCAGCTCTTATTCATACACAAGGGCACCATTGACTAGCCCATTAGGTTTTGCAGTGAGTTATAAATTATCTAAAGTATTGAGCTATAAGCCAAGCTATTATACTCCAAGTTATAAGAGCATAACATCTTATGTACCATCTTACAAAACATCTTACAAGCCAAGCTATGCTATAAGCTACAAGCCAAGTTATGTGCCAAGCTATAAGCCGAGTTATACTCCATCCTACAAGCCCAGTTACAAGCCTAGCTATAAACCATCTTACAAGCCATCATACCAACCTAGTTACAAACCAAGTTACAAGCCTAGCTATAAGCCTTCATATAAGCCAAGTTATAAGCCATCATATAAGCCCAGTTACAAACCTTCATATAAACTTAGTTATAAGTTATCTTACAAAGAAAGCTACAAGGAATTGTTCAAGCCATCACCTCCTCCCATCAAGATCAAACCTAAACCATTGATAGGGAAAACGAGAGTTAAGCGGAAGAAAAAGAAGTTAAGGAGAAGAACCATATACAACCCAAGCTTAGAGGCAACCCATCTGCTAGAAGTAGGAGAAGCACCAGACGTGTTAACAGGAATAGAACTAAGGCCAATCCCAGTTGGGAGGATGGCAATAAGGATTTAAGATGATAAGAGAATTAGTAATATTCATAATCTTTGGAACTATTATAATATACCTATTAGCAGACCTAGACCTATTGCCTGATTGGTCTGAATGGAAGGAGTTATTGATACCATGAGCATATTCAAACCGAAGAAAGATGATTTAGGAAGAGAATTACAGGCCAACAAAGAGATGAACACGATGAATGTTGG
>Ga0208015_1000288_pt1 | contig 31522 bp, 19 predicted proteins | sample 26BtaG_FD_184101 | JGI IMG/M metagenome (GOLD analysis project Ga0208015, IMG submission 184101) | Marine viral communities from Cariaco Basin, Caribbean Sea - 26B_WHOI_OMZ_CsCl (SPAdes) (version 2) | ecosystem: Environmental > Aquatic > Marine > Oceanic | place: Caribbean Sea: Cariaco Basin...
AATATGGTATCCCTTCCAATCCAAGGCGTCACCTTTTCTTCAGAAGCATACTTCAGCGCACTTTTTTTATAGCTTTCATCACCGGTAAGTTTATAAAGACTACTCGCTGCCAATTCCATATCATCAATCCAATTGTCTTCTTCGTAAAAATAAGGAGAGCGTCCGGGTGCGGTCTGGCTTACGCCTGGATGTAATTTGCCATACTTAAATGCCTCCTCCGCCCGTTTGGTCAGGTCGTCAGTATATTCAGGATAAAACTCCTTTAAAACCGTAGCACCAATGGCAAAAGCAGAAGCATATTTTCCTGCGGTAGAGGCCACTCCAGTTGATCTGTTCTTATATTTTAAAACGCCTTGTTTTTCTGCACTCGCCAAGTACACAGGTCGACCACGCCGATTAGGATCGTAGACAACCGAATCTTTATTTGGTAATCGGTAACCAGAATGATCACGGTCATCGGCAATTTGGTTATAAAACTCAGTAGATGACGGATTCATCTTTTTTAGCCAATCCATGCCAAATTTTGCTTCATCGATAATATCCGGAATCCCATTTGGCCCAGGTAGCCCATCAGCTCCATAGGCATCGTCAAAGGCTTCTGGGTTGTCGCGGTAGGCAAACAGTAATTGAAAAACAGCATTGGCTGACGTAGCGGTGTACTGCAAATAATCGGAAGCGTCATGCCAGCCGCCGGTCACATCAATTCGCTCTCCTTCCTTCCCAGGATTGTACAAAATATATCCATCATCCAAATGACAAGTCGCAGTTAGATACGGATTATATCCGCAACGTTGCTGACGCATATATTCCAATAGAAAATCGGCAGTATGGTCATAAACATCAGTATTTATTCTAAATACGGGCGATTTTATACCACCTGCCAGAAGATAGAATTTGCCTGGGGTTTGAAATTCACTGAAATTTAATCGATACGACGATTTAAACGGCCCATAGGCTCCTTTTGAAATCGGCGTTCGCGATTTAAAAACCTCTTTGTCCGTAGCTGCATCATGAAGTGAAAAGGAATTGATCTGTGCGTGCTTAATGGCACCAAAGACGGCCACTTTTATGGAATTTGGCGTATATCCCAACTGATTGATCCGAATGACCGAACTCCCTTTTTCTTTTGTGATAGGCGGACTGGCGACTGCTGAACACAGAATAAAACCAATACTAATAACAAATAACATCTTTTTCATTTTCCTACAAATAATTTTAAAAAATAGAAGCCTTGGCGATTAAAGGTATAGAATAATAAATCGTCTCGAAACGCCAATGCTTTCTATTGTTAATCAATAGCATTCCCTAAAAAGATTTCACTTTTTATTCGGTTAGTTATACATCAAATATTTTGCTCTAGTTTTAGCAAAGGACTCCAATCCTGATGCCCAGCTTTCTTTAATTTCTTCAATAGACACCCCTTCTTCAATTTGTTTCTGTAGCATTTTCGTCCCTGCCAGTTTTGGAAAGAAATCATTAAAGAATGTTTTTTGATCTGGTGTAGAATTGTATGTCTCAACCAGCCAATCCAATTTGACTTCATTGAGCCGTTCAATATTTCTTAAATCTCTTCCATAACACTCTTCCCCTTGGTGTTTTGGCGTTTTTGCGCCAAAATTGGGTTCTGGCGTAAAGCTGAAATCGAATTTGTCTTTTGGTAAAAACGGGGCTCCAAAAACCTGAAACTGCATTTCCGTACCACGCCCACAGCTTAATGTGGTGCCTTCAAAAAAGCAAACACTCGGGTACAAATTGATGGATGTGGCATTGGGAAGGTTTGGTGAAGGCTTTATAGGCAGGTCGTATTCAGAATCATAAGTGTAATTCCTTAATGGTATTACTGTAAGTTCACACTGAATACCATTCTCTAGCCATTTTTCGCCATTGATCATCTTTCCGTATTCACCAATGGTCATCCCATATACAATAGGCACTGGGTGCATACCCACAAAACTTTTAACCTCGCTTTCCAGAATAGGTCCATCAATATAATGGCCATTCGGATTTGGACGATCTAAAATAATAACTGGAATGTTGAGCTCTGCTGCAGTTTCCATCACATAATGAAGAGTGGAGATATAGGTGTAAAAACGAACGCCAACATCCTGAACATCAAACAGCATCACATCAATATCCTTTAAAAATTCCTTCGGCGGCTTTCTGTTTTTGCCATACAGGGAAAATATAGGTAAACCTGTTTTCTCATCAATACCGTCCTCTATATATTCGCCAGCATCTGCTGTGCCACGGAAGCCATGCTCAGGTGAATAGACTTTGGTCACCTTGATGCCCAATGCCAATAAGGAATCGACAAGATGGGTGTGGTTTTGTTCGCTTTCATCCTTAAAAATAACGCTGGTTTGATTCGCTACTACACCCACATTCTTACCCTCCAAAAGCTTAAGATAAACATCGGTCTGATTTGCACCTGTTACAATTGCCGATTTTTCAACCTCGGCAGCGACCATACTGTCGTCTTTAACTTGATTTTTTTTAGTCGTTTCATTACAAGCTAAAAGGCTAATAAAACATAAAAAAAGATATTTCATAATATTCGAGTTTTAATTTGTGATTAAAAGATAAAATGATATTGCAGTCTTATTTTTTAAAATTTACTATGTTTTACCAAGTGCTGCAAATGGCTAAGAATGAATTAATTGGATTTTAAGATTTTAAATGTGGCTTGGCCACCTTGTTCATCTTCAACTTCTAAAAAATACAAACCGTTTTCCAATGACGTCATGTTTATATTTTCAAAATGAGAGGTCACTTTTAAAACAGAAGCACCCATAACATTGAACAATTCCATTTTAGTGAATTTGACAGCGTTAGCATGTGTTATGTTTATATAACCTGATGTCGGATTGGGATGGATTTTAATCTGATTTAAAGTCGCATCACCAACAGAGGCCGTTGCACCAAACTTAGTATTGATCAATTCCCAAAGTTCTGGGCGACCACCGTCATAATTTAAGGCCCACATCCCTACGCCTCCAAGATTGTTGGCTATGGCCAAATCGAACTTTTTTGAGATGCTCAGTTCATTATCTATCCAAACTTGGTTCCAATTGGTCCCGTCATTCCATCTGTACCATGGATATTCAAAATCTGAATTCCATATAAAACCACCGTGGCTATCTGCCTCAGTTACCGTATTTCTATAACGTGTGGATGACACATGCGATATGGTTGCCGATTCGGAGACGCTGGTCTCTGTTTTCCAATGTTGCCCGTAATAAGGAACGGCCATAATCAATTTTTCAGGATTGTTTGCAGTAGGTACGGCATAGGTTCCTGTTTCTATAGTGCGTTTAACAAATCGTTTCCATGAAGTGTGATGTATCAAAGGAGCAACTGGACCAGAATTCGCACTGTTTGCAGACGTATAATCATAAGCCATAATGACCACGTAATCCACACTATCCACCAAACCCTCTATATCCCATCCGCCCCAATTGACAGCCGGTCCATCAAAAGAGACTTCCTTTCCTGGGAGTTCAACATGAATAAATGTGGTTAGGTCAGACAAAAATGCATTCAGTTCTGCACCCCGATGATTGGTGGCCATACCTTCAAAATCAATATTGACTCCATCCAAATTGTAGGTTTCAATTAAGCTTTTGACATTATTGAAAAATAGGGTTTTCTTGGTCGGATTGGTGATCAATTCCCAAACCACGGCATCTGCACCATCGCCGCCACCAAAATTAACTACAGTCATAATTACCTTTACTCCTTGTGCATGAGCGGCATTAATTTCAGCCGTCCATGGCCATCCCGCAGGTGTAGCAATAGAGGCATCCAATTGCACCAAAAAATCAAAACAGGCCAAATGAGTCAGCAAATCATAGCGGATATTGTTATGGGCCCCAGAGCTTTGCTCCCAGTAAGGCAAGAAACCAAATACCTTTTTATTCAATGCGGGCGCTCTTAAAGCATTTAAACCAATTATTTTTTCAACTTTTTTACTGGCATCCCGTGGGGTGGCATCTGCCGTAACTTTACCAAATTCTTCTTTTTGCAGTTGGTGTGGACCTTCCATAATAACCTCCTGTGATAACATGGTTTGAATCGTCATACAGGTCAATAAAACGATGAGCTTTTTGTGTAGAATTCTTTTCATATTTATCTATTTTAGGTTGAATTATTAATCGTGTGCAATATCAATCCCTAATCGTACTGGAAAATCATTTGAAATTGACGCAGGCAAAGTGCCATGCACCCCCGATTCTCCGAAAATAATTTCAGCGGTAGCCTTGTTTGCTGCCTCTGAATTTTCATAAGAAATGAGTACACTTTCCACATCGTCCAAATTGGTTTCCTTTAAACTGTACTGACTGGCAAAGACGGTCAGAATGGTTTTATGATCTTTTGAAATGTTCTCAATGATTTTCTTATCTGCGGCTGAAATAGCTTTCGTAATCCTACTGTTTTTTCGGTGGTAGCCTATGATAATTTTATCGTATTTACTCAGTTCCTCCGATAATTTTTTAGCAGATAGATTAGAAATATCGGTAATGTCACCTTTTAACTTTAAAGACTCTAAGAATAGTTCTGCGGAGTCGTCACCCAACTTCAAAAACCCAATCTTTTCTGGAGTATTGTTTTTCATGGGCACTAATTGACCCTCATTTTTAACTAAGGTAATGGCGATTTTAATGGCTTCATCGTACAACTGAGCGTTCACATCTTGATTTAAATCATTAATAAGACCCTCCGTTTCAATAGGTTCATAGCGATTTAGTCCTGCATCAAATTTAGCGGCAAGGATTTTCTTAACAGAATGTGCCAAACGAGCTTCAGAAATGTCATTTTGTTCATAAGCTGCCATGATTTTCAAGATGGCCTTTGGTGCGTCTTCCGTAAAGAGAAGCACATCGTTACCAGCTTTAAAGGCCGCCAGATCGATATCTCCGGGCTGCCCATAATCAGCCACACCTTTCATGTTTAAGGCATCCGTAAAAATAAGTCCCTCGTAGCCCAATTGATCTTTAAGCAATTCAGTAACTATTTGGTAGGACAATGAAGAAGGCAATCCTTCTTGACTTTCTAAATTGGGCACGCTCAAATGGGCGACCATAACGCCTGCAACGCCTTTATTGAATAACTCTTTATATGGAAAGAGTTCTATCGCGTCAATTCTTTCTTTTGAAAACGACACCGTTGGCAGGGTTTTATGCGAATCGGAAGCAGTATCCCCATGTCCAGGAAAATGCTTCGCACAGGCCAAAACTCCAACGCTTTGTAACCCATCGGTAAATGCCCACGCTTTTTCTGTGACATTAACTTTATCTTCACCGAAGGAGCGCACACCAATGACAGGATTTTTTGAATTGGTATTGATATCAACCACGGGCGCAAAATTGATATGAATGCCCATTCGTTTGCAATCTTTTCCAATTTGTTCTCCGATCTTTTTAATGATTTTATGATCAGTTATCGCACCTAAGGTCATATTATAAGGATACCTTGACGTACTATCCAAGCGCATGTTTAGCCCCCATTCACCATCAATTCCAATAAATAAAGGAATTTTAGAAATCGATTGGTAGTGATTGGTCTGTGCTGCCTGTCGGATTGGTCCACCTTGAAAGAAGATAAGACCGCCTAAGTGATAGTCGTTGATCAGTTTTTGAATAGAATCGGTATGTGAATCATTTCTGTTGGAATACGCACTGACCATAAATAACTGTCCCACTTTTTCCTTTAAGGACATGTTGCTATAGATACTATCGACCCAATGTGCCTGCTCGTCAATTTCTATCAGACGTTTGCTGGGCACCTTTGCGCAGGACGCCATCATGAGAATCACAAGACTCAGTATCGGTAAAGTTTTTTTCATTTTTTATGAGAATTATAGCTATCAATCGCCTTTCTGACATTTTTATGCTCGGCCAACAATTTACCAGCCATGCCTTCATCCACTTGAAGTTCGTTCATGATCATTTGAACTGCTCTATTGACCAATTTCTTATTTGACAGCTGCATGTCTATCATTTTATTGCCTCGAACCCTACCCAATTTGATCATTACCGTAGTAGAAATCATATTTAAAGCTATTTTTTGAGCGGTTCCCGCTTTCATTCTGGTACTTCCGGTGACAAACTCTGGACCAACGACCAATTCGATAGGATGATCCACTTCCAAGGACAGAGGCGAATTTTTATTACAGGTAATACAGCCCGTAACAATACCGTGTCGCTTAGCTTCCTTAATACCTCCAATCACATAGGGTGTGGTTCCAGAGGCTGCAATTCCGATCAGCACGTCGTTTTTTGTGATGGCATATTTATTTAAATCTTGCCAAGCCAATTCGGTATTGTCTTCCGCATTTTCGACCGCTTTTCTAAGTGCGCTATCCCCTCCTGCAATGATGCCAATGACCATATTATCAGGGACGCCGTAAGTTGGTGGACATTCAGAAGCATCCAACACTCCCAAACGACCACTGGTTCCTGCGCCTATATAAAATAAACGTCCACCATCTTTCATTTTAGAATATATGGCATCCACTAGTTTTTGAATTTGGGGAATGGCTTTTTCAATGGCTTGAGGAACCGATTTGTCCTCTTTATTCATATTTGATAGCAGCTGGAGAGTGTCCATCTTTTCCAAATCATTATAATCCGACGCTTGTTCGGTGGTCAATTTAAGTTTCATAGGATTTAAGATTTAATTAGCTATTAGGTTAGGCTTTTGGTTTTATGGGGATTCTTTACCAGTAACAAGCATATTATAGTTAGCGAGGCATTGACGAAAATATTCATGAACCCAAAATCAAAGTTATACCATTCAATAAAAAAGTAGTTCAAAAAGTAAGTCACCAACGGCATAGCAATACAGATATAGGGCACAGCGCTATCATAAATTTTAACTTTGGTAAAAATGCCCAATAAATACAATCCTAGCAAAGGGCCATAAGTGTAACCTGCCACTTTAAAAATGGTTGAAATAACATCGCCTTTACTTTCTGAAAAAAGCATAATGATTAAAAAAATAAATGCTGAGAAGCCAAACAAAGTGCGATTTTTTAGCTGAAGCTTTTTCTTGGACGATTTCGTTTTGATATTTAAAAAATCATGTGTAAATGACGTTGTCAATGCAGTCAAAGCAGAGTCGGCGCTAGAAAAAGAAGCGGCCGTTATTCCCAGTATAAAACTCACCCCGGCAATAATGCCGAAATGGTTCAACGAAAGCATTGGGAATAAATTATCGGTATTGATTAAACTTCCGTTTTCCATTTCCAATTGGATCCCAAATTGCTCGGCATATAAATAGAGCATGACCCCCAAGCCCAAAAACAAAAACTGGGTGATGGCCAGAAAAATACTAAAAGTAAGGATGTTTTTCTGGGCTTCCTTTTTAGATTTACAGGTCAAGGTTTTTTGCATCATATTCTGATCAAGACCCACCATGGCCACGGCTATCAATACCCCTGAAATAAACTGTTTGTAGAAGTTGTTTCCCGAATGGAAATCCCAATCGAACACTTTAAAATACTCGTGGTTGGTTACTGCAGCAACGGTGTCCATTACACTCAAGTCCAAAGAGGTTTTGACAATATAAATGGATACGATGACCGCCAGTAACAAGAAAAAGGTTTGCAAAGTGTCTGTCCAAACGATGGTTTTTATTCCTGATTTGTTAGTGTACAACCAGATAAGTGCCAATATAAGGATGACCGTAACAAAAAATGGAATATTAAAGGCATCAAAAACAGCATATTGCAAAATCTTCGCGGCGAGCATCAACCGTAAAGCCGCTCCAAAAGATTGTGAAATCAAGAAAAACATAGAGCCCGTCTTGTAAGTCTTAGCTCCAAAGCGCGTTTCTAAATAGGTATATATGGATACCAATTTCAAATCGTAATAAATGGGAACCAAGACATAAGTTATAAAAACATAACCAACAACATTACCAAAAACAAACTGTAAATAATAAAAATAGCTATTGCCTACCATCCCAGGAATAGACACAAAAGTAACCCCAGACAAAACGGCACCAATCATCCCAAACGCTACGATCTGCCATGGCGATTTTCTATCGCCAGTATAATAGGATTCTTCACTGGTGTTCTTGGAAACGATGTGTGATATCAACATCAAAAGTCCAAAATATAAGGCTATTATTATTAGAATTATTGTTGCGCTCATTGGTGTATCCTGTTTTTATTTTAAATTGGTTTATTTGATTTTTAAATTTTCAGATCATAACTCCGTCGTTAAGTCCCTCCAAGTATAATGGTTAAAAATACTTCAATAGATCTTAATGTCTTCAAGCTGCAACTTATAATTTTTTAAATCTTCAAAATCATTCAATGCTTCCATAGAACCGTTTGTAGTGATCCAATGTCTTAATTTGTCTGTTCCGTTAATAATATCAATAGGTTCCTGCGTGTAATTATACTCGTAGGGTGGCTGAAGCCACTCAAAGTCATCTCCCAAATAATGATAGGTTTCCCTTATCAGAAATTGGCCAACACGCCAAGGTTTATATTTAGTCCGGTCTGTTATATGAAGTTGTAGTCCACCACACACCTGATCCATTTGCTTTTGAAATGTAGGAATGAAAGTTATAGGCCTCAGTATAAATCCCTCTAACTCCGATTGCTTTATTTTGGCTTCCAAATAACCTTTAAAAAATGAAAAAGGTTCAATTTTGGGATGACCCATAATTTCCAATGCCTGGGTGGTCCCTCTCCCTTCACTTAAATTAGTGCCTTCAAAAAGAACGATGGCCGGAAACGTTAAGGAGCTTTCTGTTCGTCCCAAGTTCGGGGACGGTAAAAGCCAATGCAATCCGGTGTCATCAAAATACATATGACGATCCCAATGTTGCATTTTTATGACTTTCAAATTGGCTTTCTCCTTGGCCCAATAGGTTTGATGCATCAGCGCCACTTCACCAATGGTCATACCATGACGCACGGGAATTGGATGTCGGCCTATAAACGATTCAAATTGCAGATCTAATATATTTCCTTCCAGATCCACACCATTTAACGGATTTGGTCTATCCAAAACGATAATTTCAATCCCGCTATTGCTGCATTTTTCCAGAAGCAAAGTGAGTGTATAGATGTAGGTGTACATTCTACAGCCTATATCTTGTAGATCGACAAATAGGTGGTCAACACCTTCAAGCATCTCATCTGTTGGCACTCTAACTTCAGAATAAAGTGAATATACGGGAATGTTAAAATAAGAGTGTGTATAATGATCTGTTTCAATCATATTATCCTGGGCATCTGTCGTAAATCCGTGTTGAGGACCAAATAATTTGATAAAGCGCGTACCAAAAATTGACTTCAACCTTACTGCAGCATGAACGAGACTGGAATCTACAGAGGCGTTGTGGGCCAATAAGGCGACATTCCCCCGAAATGTTTTTTGAAGGTGGCCATCCGCCACCAAAACATCAAGCCCTAGACTCACTTTTTTCAAAATATATGGATTATTCTTTAAACTGAACATTATAAAAAAAGAGGTGAGAGCAATTAATGTCGTGAAATTTTAATTCCCTCACCTCAGTCATCAAACTAACTAAATTGATATTAATTTTTATCCCACCACATTCTTGTCAAAAGGCCATCGCCACCTTGTTGTTGAATTGCTTCCGCAAGCTTTTCTGGGTTATTCAACTTTTCAGAACCAGGATAAGGCAATCTTCTTGGAATTTGTCCATCTGTAAGTAAGGCTGCAACATTTGCAGGTACCAACTCAGGATAGCCTGATCTTTTCCAATTTGAAAATGTCTCTAGGCCGTTGCCAAAAGTGGCGACCCAATATTGCTCATTAATCATCTTCAATGCATCGGCCGGCACGAAAGGATTGGCTGCCAAATAATCATTGATCTGGCTTGTTGTAATCTCAACACCGTGCCCGTACAGAGAAAGGTATTGCATGGCCGCAGTCACCCCTGCGTTATAATGAGCCTCTACATTGCCACCGGCCAGTCCCCAGCGTTCTGCCGCTTCTGCAAGCATAAATTCAACTTCAGCGTAGGTTTGGAAAAAGAGTGGCGCATCATAGATAATGATACCTGAGCCACCAAAAATGTTAATATTAGGTTTAGAATTTGCATTCCCACGAGTGGCGACATTAATGTCTTGACCCGATTGAAGCGCAAAGTCTGTATCGCCATCCACTGTGGAGAATAACACTGAAACCCGTGGATCATTCCGATCTTTCATATAATCCATAAGCGTCTTAGAGATTTTAACTTGTGTAGCCGACCTTGAAGTAAAGCTTTTTGTAAGTGGGTTGACATTAGGACCACCATCATTAGCCGAGTTCTCATATTGAGTATAGGCAATATCAGCATTGCTTTCCATTACCCCGCCTGCAATCGCTTTGGTCGCCCAAGCCTTCGCTCCATCATTATCAACTTTCACCATTCTCATGGCCAAACGCAACATCAGTGAGTTGGCAAACTTTCTCCATTTATCCGTATCGCCGGCAAATAATAAATCGGCTGAGCCATAAGAGCTAACAGTGCCAGGACTTAATATGGCTGCAGAGCTCTCCAAGGTCTCCAACATATCTTTATAAATTTCGCTTTGTCTGTCGTATTTTGGAAACCGGATACCTTCTATAAAGCCTTTTCCTGCTTCACTATAAGGAATATCTCCATAGGCATCTGTAAGCCTACTGAAGATAAGTACCCTTTGCACTTTGGCAATGGCCAAATCTACCGGTGCGGTAGGGCTCGTACTGTTAGCCAATTGCGTCTCTAGGTCCACAACGTTTTTTACAGTATTTGAGAACTGTTCTTCAAACAGCTGATGAGTATTACCTTCTTTGTATAGGAATGAAACATAAGAAGTGTTGTTAAGATGCTGGATATTCTGCATAAAATGGATCACGTTGTAAAATAAAGTTGCCACATAACTACTCCCACCCGTGTACAATTGAATGAATGTCAACTTTGTTGACGGATCTAGTTGTGTTGGTTTTGTGGGGTTGACATTGAGCTCCTCAAAACCTTCATCGCACGATCCAAACATGACGACTATTGCTAGTAAAATAAGTATTTTTTTCATTTTCAGTTTTTTTTAAAATTTAACATTTACAGAAAATCCATAGCTCCTGGTTGATGGAATACCGAATCTTTCAATACCCTGAGAATTCAAGTTGTTCAGTGCTGCCTCTGGGTCTACGTTATCAATATCTTTCGAAATGAAAAATAGGTTTCTGGCAATTAAAGAAAGTCTTAAATCATTAATAAAAAGATCTTTCAAAACCTTTCTAGGAAGACTGTAAGAGAGGTTCAACTCTCTGAATTTGATAAAATCCGTACTATAAACAACCTCTTCAGAGATCCCTCTACTTTCTTCCAACATTACCCCGTAATAGGTTCTTAAGTTTTCAGGGGCCACCGTCATGGTGAAGGGGTCGCCTGTTGCATTATCAATTCCTGAAACTACCAGTCCATTTTCACGGCCTTCCAATGTCTTTTTATGCAAGCCCCTTAACAACAGTTCTCTATTGGTACCAGAATGCACACTTCCGCCATATTTAGCATCGATCAAAAATCCTAAGGTCACATTTTTATATCTAAAAGAATTTGAGAATCCTAAGGTATACGGTGCTACCCCTTGTCCCAATATTTTGTTCTCTCCTTGAATAGGTTTTGGTATGCTACCCGTAATATCATACATGATGTTTCCAGATTCGTCTCTTTTATAAGAGGAACCATAGATAACTCCGTAGTGCTCTCCCACTATATGTGAGATGATTGCGGTTCTGGAACGTGTTTGGCTACCATCAACGTTAATTGGGGTATCTTCTTCATCCGTACTGAGTATTTTACTATCGTTATACCCTAGATTGAAGGACGTATTCCATGAAAAATCATCCGTACGAATAGGTGAACCACCGATCAGCAACTCAATACCTTTGTTCTGTAGGGCACCAATGTTCAAGATTGATGATGTAAAACCAGAAGATTGAGAGGCTGCTGCCCTTACAATATCATTGGTAGTTTCATTTTGATAATAGGCCACATCCAAATTCAAACGGTTATTGAAAAACCTGCCTTCCAAACCAAACTCTGTTTCATCCTTTTGAAACGGCACTAAATTTGGATTGGGTATGGAATTCCCGTTCAGCTGACCAAAGGACTGCCCCTGGAATGATCCTGTAACGGCGTAATCCAGATTTAAGGCATAGGCATTTTGGGCACCACCAGCTACTTGCGCATAACTTCCTCTTAGCTTAAGATAATTAAATGCTGAAGGTAGATCAAAAGCCTCGCTAAGTAGCAAACTACCACTCAAAGACCAGTAAAAATCATTATTTGGAGTGTCTTTACCAGGATAAGAAAGTGTTGAGAACCAATCATTTCTACCCGTAAAAGTTAAATAGAAGAATTTATTGTAATCCACTTCAAAAGAACCATAAAGAGAATTGGTCTTGGTTTTGAAATAATCATTCTTAGGCTCTGGCAAGGTAGTGTTATTGATATCCTCTAAACCAATCACAATAAATCCTCTTCCAAGGGCACTCAACTGTTCATAAGTAGAAGATCGTGTATTGGCACCAATGATGGAGTTTGTAGATATTCTATCCGTGATACTCTTCTCAACTCCCAACATGAAATCGGCATCAAATGAGGTATATGTCGCTTTTGACTGACTCATCTCACCACCTGGTCGGTATGCTGTTCCGTAAGGTGTTACTGCTCTTCTGGCAAAATCATAGGTGTCTATACCTGCTCTACCCGTAGCATATAACCACTCGGTAATGTCATATCGCAAAACAGTGGATGCGGTTAGCCTATTCTTTTTATCGTCATTATTAAAATTATTGACCGCCCAATACGGATTGGAAATGAATTGGCTTGGCTGAAACAGAAGCTCTGTACCCTGCTCATTTGAACCTGGTTTTAAATCGTATATATCTAACGAACTAGGAAGCACATTAGCCACCGTGTTCGCATTTCCAGGTGTATCCCCTATGTTTATACGGTTATGTACTTTCTCAATAACATATTTCGCGTTAATGGTGGAAGTCAATTTAGGATTGATCTTGGCAGAAGCATTCAACGATAACGACTTTCTATTTAGAGTAGAATTTGGAAAAATATCGCTGTTATCCAAATTGGACATAGAGAAACGATAATTATAACCATCTCCACCTTTTGACAATGCCAAGGTATTGACGGCAGTTGTTCCAGTTTGATAAAACTTATCTAGATTATTACCCTTATATGAATAGGGTCTTTTGACGCCGTCCCAATTATAAACCATTGAACCGTCCATCAAAGCACCCCACGATTGCAACGTACTGACAAAGGAGTCATCAATAGCATTTTCCATATTTGCAATTTCCACAGGATTATTATTGACATCAAATTCGTAACCAGGTTTCAATCCGTTATCACCCTGTCCATAAATGGTCTGAATGTCTTGAAGAGAGGTATTGACTCTGTCAAAAGTATACGAGCTAGAGTACTCAATTCCAAGATCCTGCTGGCCCTTACCGGATTTTGTGGTAATCATGATGACACCATTGGAAGCCAATGAACCATACAATGCCGCCGCAGAACTACCTTTTAACACCGAAATAGATTCAATATCATCTGGATTGATTGACGAAATATCATCTCCACCATCGCCAGTACCGTCATTGGTTGGTCCAACAACAGAGCTTTTGGTATTGTTAATCACAGGAATCCCATCCACCACATAAAGAGGCTGATTATTTCCTGTTAAGGAACTGGCCCCTCTTATCACGATTCTACTTGAACCTGCAGCTCCGGCACTAGTCGTAGATACGTTGACACCAGCAACCCGTCCTTGCAATGAATTAACCGCACTTGTTGTCTTTACTTGCGAAATTTCCTCACCATCAACTTGGGTCAAAGAATATCCCAGGGCTTTTGATTCACGTTTAATACCTAAAGCTGTTACAACCACTTCGTCTAAACTTGTAGCATCTTCTTCCATTCCAACATTTAGCTCTTGATTGTTGCTCTGGATACTAAACGAAACCGTCTTGTAACCAACAAAACTAAAAACTAGAGTTTTACCTTGTAGTGGATTGGCACTAGTAATGGTATATTTCCCATCAAAATCCGTGACACCGCCGTTTGAGGTGCCTTCAACAACCACATTCACACCTATTAACGGGATGCCGGTGGCCTTATCCGTGACTATACCTGATACTGATGCCGTTTGAGCAAACGAACTCTGCGCAACCAACAAAAATAACATGACAATTAATTGATAACAATAATTTTTCATACAGTTAAGATTTAGTTAATTTTTAATAAAAATAGTAAAATAAATCAAAACACGTATGTTTTTCGCAAATTTATGCACGTTTAATGCTCTTATCACGAAAAACATCCCTTGAGATTTACATAAACTGCTCAAAACACCAACTTTTAACGAAAATCTCTGTCCTATACAGCAAAACCCTGAGTTACCAAATTTATGGATTATGTCCTCTATCCATCAACAAAAAACCTGTCGGTTTACCGAAAAGCGGCGTCAAATCCTTATAACATAAATGGTTACCTGCAAAAACGACAACCTTAGCCCCTCCAGAATGAATCTAAAAAAAAAAAACATTGTCAAGTAATACCAGAAAACCCAAAAACAAACAAAGGAAAAGATCTAAAATGGACAAACGTCCTGAATCACTAATGACACTCTTTATATCCAATGCCATAAGTAAACTTGGCAAAAAAAAAGCGTTTCCACACCAGTTGAATAATACAGATCGGGGTTAGTCTCAAAAGACAGCTCAATTGGGAATAATACTCCCCGCATGCTAACCAACGCAATTAGTGAGGCCTTAAAATTGAATACGTTTTTGTTTTTTAATGTGATGGGCACTTCATCAAAAGAAAGAAAATCTTCAACCTTTTACAATCTATAGTCCTGAAAACCACAATCTTTCCAACCGTTTTCTGTTTGCCCCTCCAATGAATAACGGTCTGAAGCTGACTCCAACTTTCTAATTCCCCTAAATATTATATAAACGACAACCAATACCATGACCAATAAAATGCGAAAACAAAATCGGTAGAAGAGTATCCGAGCAAAGCTGGGTTACATAAGTATGCAATGACCGCACCCCAGCTTCCTGGCGTATTGTATATAGCCATAAGAATTAGCATCTCCGCAAGATATGGGTTGAAATAATCGGTTAGAATTACCTATAATTCACTATTTTAGCGAAATTTTATAAATTACCACCTTGTAGTGTGTAATATTTTATTACATTGTGCGCTATTTGTTATTGAAACATGCATCATTTTGCATATATTTATATAATCTTCTGCACTTGGATTTAATTTAGTTAGAAAATATTAGTTTTCATGAAGAAAAAAGAGCGTCAGCAAAAAATAATTGATGAAGTCAGTATCAATAGAAGAGTGAGTTCTAGTTTTTTGTCGGAGAAACTTAAGGTATCCGAAGATACCATAAGAAGGGATATTAAGGAATTGGACGACCGGGGCCTTCTTACCAAAGTACATGGTGGTGCCATCTCTACCATTCAAAAGCTTTATCATTATAATGAAGACATTATTTATAATAGAGAAAATAAAGTGCGAATTGCCCTTAAAGCGATCAACTTAGTTGAGGATGGGATGGTAATCATAATGAGCGGAGGTACCACAAATTTAATGCTGGCCAAAATGCTGCCTAAATCCTTGAAAGCTACCATTTACACATATAGCTTGCCCATAGCCATGCAGTTAACGGAGCATCATTCAATTGAAACCATCTTTATAGGAGGCAAAATCCATAGAAGTTCTATGGTCACCACCGGAATTGATGTGATTCAATATTTATCAAGCCTAAGAGCCAATATCTGTTTTATTGGTGTGAGTGCCTTGAGTCTTGAACAGGGCGTCACTGATGAGGGCTACGAAGTTTCATTGGTTAAAAAAGCCATGATAAACGCCTCACAGCATACGGTCTTTTTGGCGACTTCAAATAAATTAAATTCAATACTCAATTACGATGTCTGTAGTATAAATGACATTGGCACTGTAGTCACCGATTATGATCCAAACGATCCTAAAATTAAAGACTATAAAAATGCCGGCATCAACCTAGTGTAACTGTCGTTCAATATTGTTTAGGTGAAACCATAAAAGCGAGGATTTCCCTCGCTTTTATGGTTTATATATTTAATATGTTTTACTCTTCCACTGTTTTTAAATTATCATCAGAGTTCCGATCAATCAGTTTGTTATAAGGATCAATTCCCGCTTTTAAGGGTTTTTTATCCGTAATGACAGTGAAGGTATTATCTCCAGGATCCAACCATTTCAATTCAAAATACAACGGGTCTTTAATGGTAACTCCATCGTCATTGATAATATCTTCGCCAAACAAACCAATATCAATTAAGTTTTTCTTGTCGTCTACCCTATCTTCCCTGCCTTTGTCGTCATAATAGATTTTTTTGGAATTCACCGTAAACGTCGTTTCCCATTTTCCATTATCCAAAGCTTTGGTTTTGGCAGTCATCACTCTGTTTTCATATAATACGATCTCTTTAAAACCATCATCAACTTTATATTTCAATGAATCAGGGGTAACCGCATATAGTGCCTTGTACAAATCTTCAGAAGTTGGATAAAAGCCCTTCTTATTATATTTGAATTCTTCCAAAAAGTTCTTCAGCCCGCTATTGACCACGTCCTCCCCCATTACATCTTGTAGGTCATACATAATCATAGAGCCCTTTTCATACCAAATATAGCCGCCGGTTTCGACATTCATTAAGGTACGTTCTGGTTTAAAACTAAATTTTCTGCTCCCTAAGTAAGTGTCCAGTGAGTTTTTTAAAAACGACTTGATCCCATTTTCACCATATTCCTGTTTCATGGTCATTAATGATGCATATTCAGCCAAAGTCTCTGAAATGATATTGGCTCCAGAGGTTTTACTTGGCGTCACAATATGTCCCCACCATTGGTGAGCCACTTCGTGAGAGGTAATTCTAAAGGCATAATTGTAACTGTCTGCTTTTGAAAAATCAGCTGCAAATCCGAAATCTTCAGAATATGGGATAGTGGTTGCAAAAGATTGGGCAAATGTGGAATGTGCAGGGAATTCTATTATGCGAATGACCGAATACGGGTATTCCATGAAGTTTTTGGAATTATAGTCCAACGCAATTTTCACCCCTTTGATAAAATATTCCAGATTCTTTGTATGCTTTGGAGAATGATAAATTTCTATAGCGACTTTCTTTCCACTGGGTGCCGTCCAGTTATCCCTTTCGATATCATAGGCTGCGGAAACGAAATTAAAGAAATAATCCGTTTTTTCTTCCAGTTTATACTGAAAATAGCTTCTTCCATTCTCTTCCCATTGCTTGGTAAGTGTTCCGGGTGCTACGGCTGTTTGCCCTTTTGAAGTGCTCAATACAGCTTCGAAGTTCAGATAATCAGCATCTTCGTTAAACAAGTTTTTCTTTAAAGCTAGGCTATCCGTTCTCGGTGGGTATAAATAATCGAGCTTTTCCAAACCATATTTTTTACGAACGCCATTGTCGGATAAAGTCCGTTCGTAATGAAAGGAAGGAAAAATCGCGTCCCTAAAAAATGTACCATTGTCTAATATCGCAGTTTCAGAATCCATAGAGAATCCATGCGTGTTCACTTTTGTTTCAATGACCAAAGACGCAGTTTCCTTTGGCTGCAAGCTTGTTGGTAATTTGTAGATGAACATTCGATAGTCGTCATCCTCCAAAAATGGTTTTAATTCGGCACCGTTATAGACCACATTAGTGATTTTTGTATCAGCTATTGGAAATTTGATTTCCATTAACAGTGTATCAATAGGGACTTCGTAATTATTAATGACCTTGAATTCACCCTTGGCCTCTACGCGCCTGTCTTCAGGAAAAATATCAATAAAAGCTTTAAGATCGGTTACCTGAATATGCGGTTGATCAATATATTTCCCATATTTCTTTTCAGCATCGGCATTAAGTTTTTGACTGTAATTGCCATCTTCCAATTGGTTCAATACTTTCAAGTTGTAGTAACTATAAGCACCCACTGAAACAAATGCCAGAATAAAGAACAGCATCAGTCCCAAAATTCTCCCGCTAAAACGCTGTTTAGCGATTTGCAAACGTTCCTTGGCCGAAGACAAGAAGCCACGGTTCCAAAAAACAATTCCAACAACTGCCAAAATACAGGTCAATAAGATCCAATAAAGGTTCAACCAAAATTTTCCATACAAATAGTGTCCAAAGCCATTTAAATCACTTATAAAACCACCGGGTGTACCGCCAAAAATGACCAATGGATTGGATGTTTTAAACGCCAATGCCAATAAGATAGGTAAACCGACATAAATAATTATGACGATAAAATGTCCCAAAAACTTATTATTCACCAACACGTGAATAAAAAATGCCAAAAGCACGGTCATTATATAAGAAGGGAAGACACTTGTGAAATTATAGGTCAGGTACATGCCCAATTCATAATGGAAGTAGCCATTAAAAGTTTGGTACAAAACGCCAATGACCACATTGAGCAAGGTCAACACCACTGCCACGCCAATAAGCGAAATAATCTTGGAAAGATATAATGTGATATTGCTGACAGGTAAAGCGTCGTAAAATTCAAAGGTTTTATTCTGCCTGGTCCTATGAACCGCTTCCCCTGCATAAATCACTAAAATGATGACAGAAAACAACGACAATCCACCTGAAATTTGCATCACCATATATCGTGTCAGCGGCAAGGACGGCGTACCGTAGGTTTGATTGGATTGGTAAGCAACAAATCCTGCAACGATAATCCCCATAACAATCAAAATGACAAAAACGGTTTCTTTTACAATCGACAGAAACTCAATTCTGCTTAAGGACAATAGGTTTTCCCGACGCGCTTTGGCATTAAAAACTTGAGTGATGTTGGGGATAAAAGAAGAAGGCACGTAGGCCTCCTTGCTTTCTTTTGTCGATTTCTGCTTAGCACTGGTCAAAAATCCTTTGTATGAAAATTTAAATAAAGTGAAAAAGAAAATCGCAAAAGCAATACCTAACCACAATAAGCGGTTGAGTCCAAATTTGCCCGATAGTGACAACTGGGTATGATTGAGCTCGTCCACAGTCCAGTACTTTGTGAGATAACCATGGGCAGTTTCTCCAAAAGGATCCACATACACACTTAACCATTCGGTATCTAGCCCAGACAACAATTGCCCTGAGGCGATGGTCAGGATGAGAATGACAATCCCCCCTAAATACAAGATGGACATACGCTTAAAAAACGTCATCAAACAAAAGAACAAACTGCCTATAAAAAAGGCATTGAACGTTAGCAGATAAACAAAAGGCAAGACATACGATGTGAGATTAAAAGATGTATAAACGCCATAATCCGGTCGTTCCAAAAAAGCACCAATACTGAAGCCAATCATCGCACCGATAACGGCGCCCATATTCATAATCGTAACAATGGTAAAACTGCCAAAAAACCGTCCTAAAATATAGTTTTTTTCCGAAATAGGAAAGGTAAAATAGGTTTGTGCGGTTTTATGCTCTTCGTCCCGATAGACTGCAACGCCCATGATTGCAGCATAAAAAAATAGGCTTATGATACTCATGCCACCCAGAACTCCCACAATGGCGTTAGGGCTATTGGTATATTGGGCCGTAACAGAATCGGCAAAAACACTTATTAAAAGTGGGATAAGGAACATCAGAAAAATGTAGATGTAAGTGGCTGGTCGTCTTAACCGATATTTCAGTTCAAATAAGAAAATTTCCCTCATGATTATACGGTTTGAGGTTGGTTAATACTGAAGAAGTAAAAATCTTCCAAATTGTTATTGACCACTTCAAAGCCGTCTCCAGGGTGAACATCGCTATAGATATTGACGTTCATATTGCCACTACGTAAATACGTAGAAAGCACAGTATATTCTGATTGGTATTTTTCAATCTCATTCTTTTCGATGCGTTTGCGATATATTTTGTCGTTCAACGACTCCGATAATTCTTGCGGGTGTCCCTGCACCACAACTTGCCCCTCATTAAAAACCGCCATATTGGTACACAAGTTGACGACATCATCTACAATATGAGTGGATAAAATCACCACGGCATCCTCGCCCAACTCACTTAACAGATTATGAAAGCGATTGCGTTCCAAAGGATCCAATCCAGCGGTGGGTTCATCTACAATTATTAATTTAGGATTTCCGATCAAGGCTTGTGCAATCCCAAAACGCTGACGCATCCCACCAGAATAATCGCCCAAATTCCGTTTTCTGAATTTGTAGAGATTCACCTGATTTAATAGATCGGCCACATAGGCCTTGCGATCATTGCTGCTATGAATGCCTTTAATCTTGGCGATATGGTTCAACATCATTTCTGCAGACACTTTCGGATAGATTCCAAAATCCTGAGGCAGATAACCCAGCACCTTCCGTAACTCTTCAGGTTGATTAAACACATCAATCCCATCAAAGGCAATCGTACCACTATCGGCAACCTGCAAGGTGGCGATGGTACGCATCAAAGTCGATTTACCGGCGCCGTTGGGTCCTAAAAGACCAAACATTCCTTTTTGAATTTCAAGATTGACATTATTTAAAGCCTGTGTCCCGTTAGGATAGGTTTTATTCAGGTTTTGGATAGAAAGCATAGTTATTTGTTTAGAAAGTTATTGGTTTAATGATATTAGTAGCTTTTTTTAAAATTTGTTACAATGTAAGCTTTTTTAAAAGTTTAGAAAGGAGACAGATGTTTTATAGTTGAGTTTTCTTAGGATGTTATTTCTCTTATTTTCAAAACATGCGCCCTAATTTCAAGTGCTTCGCAACTTATACATTTTTAACCATCAATGGAATAAAAAAGCCCACCATAAAGGCGGACTTTAATACATCCAATTTCTTGAGCAAGAAAATTGATTGGACGTAATTTGATTTATAGTGATATTTAAATATCTGAGAATTAAAACAACTGATTAGTAAGCTATGTTTTTAAATGTGCCCGTCATCGTCACAGTAGAGGCCGTATTGGAAACTGCCGTAACATTGAAGGTTCCACTAATAAGCCGACCGCTATCTGATGCTGGATTTTTTTTATTCTCCTGCAAATTAATGTTTCCTTCCATAGAATTATACGAAATTTCTTCGGTCTGATCCCTGATGACGACACCAGTATAAAACCCATTATTATCTATCTCCCCGATTACTTTATTAACGCCACTGTCAAATCCTCCTTTATCATTTAAAAAAATACGGATCAAATTATTATTTTCATCATTTATCACAATAGTAATCCCAGCACTGGTATCGGTGTAATAGCTTCCAAAGGTTGCTGTATAATTGTCGCCAAAAGTTCCACCCTTAATAGTGGCCTTAAACTCTGCTTCTGGAGCACTTCCACCGCCATCGTCATCATTACTTGAACAGGAAATAATTAATAGAGAAAGAAAAAGAATGCAAAGTGTTTTTAAATTTTTCATGTAATTTGTTTTTAGTTATTGTTGATTTGAGTAATTGCTCAAACTTCCCATCGCAATGAAACGAATATGTCATCACTATTTCTGAAATAAAAAAGCCGCTCGTTAAAGCAGATTTTTTTAAAAGTTAACTACACGGCTCATCATTTTGATACCCTGTGTTTTGAAAATTTAATTGCTATTAGACATCTATACGATAGTCCCCAAAAGAACCAATCCTTTTAGGATATGAAAATTACAAATGAATTTTTAACCGCTAGTGGATGGAAAAAGCACATAAAAACATGTGCTGATTGATAAATAATTAAGAGTCCCGTTTAATCTTTAGTGATTTCAGGGCATTATAATTTTCCGTGGCAATGCTCTCGGCATCCTTAACCATATCCTTACCTATTGTGGAGGTCAGGAAAAAGCCAACCGTTGATGAGATGGCTATGCCAATAAAAGGGAAGAATTTAGAAGCCGATTTTGCCGCTACCGTTGCTCCTGCTCTTCTCAACAAAAGCATAATCGCATCTTTTCCCAAATATTTGACACTAAACTGAAGGGCTTTGGCGGTCAATACTTTTGCGTTGTTTTTATCCAACAAATCCATTATAAAATGCTGTTGTTCATCGCCCAGGCAATAAATATCCCTGACATGAACCCCCATTCTTGTAAGCAAAGATATATCTACGCCAACATCAAGTCCTGGAATAGGATTGACACCATTCACCGCTGATAAGGCAGCATGCATGCCTACAATCTTATTTGCGAGTTCTTTTTTTTTTGAAAGGATTTTTTGGCTGGTGATGTTGATATCCGCAACAAACCGTTGTTGCTTGATCCTCCCCAAGCTTGAGTAAACATCATCCAAAAGTTGGCCTAAGTCATATTCTTGCGGATAGTCTGCGGAAGTTAAATAAATACCCTTGATTCGGTACCCCTTAAGATTTTGTTCGAGGTCATTCAAAACGGTATTATAGGTTTCTTCCTCAGAGATATCACGCCTTAAGGCGCGATCAATTGAGAAGTCTATTTTCGTCCGAACCGCAAAGACCGGCATTTTTATTTTTAAAAGCTCATCTATTAAGTAGAGATCATCTTCGTAAAACCGGTCGGCAGTCACTAAAATGACACAATCAAACTGGCTGATATTAAATTCTTCAAGATACCGTTCCTTAGGAAAGTTGATGGTGGAGCATCCCGGCAAATCATAAAAACTCAAACCTCTATGTTCAATTGGCTTCCCAACTTCCATGGTCGTTTCTACTTCGCCAACTTCAGCAATATGCTCACCAACAATGGCATTAATCAGAGACGATTTTCCAACCCCACTCCTACCAATGATGCCACACTTTATCCTTGCGGATTCAAACTTATCCAGATCGGCTTTAAGTTTTTTTTCGAGACTTGCAATTTCTTTGTTTTTGCTCATTTTTTAGTTGGGACTAACCAGGGTATTAAATAGAATTGTTTGTAGTTTGTAAGCTGCGAATTTAATACATTTTAAATAAACATGATCCGTAGTCAGACCCGCTTTTATATACAGAAATTGATCGTCAGTAAGTTATAGTCGCAACTATGGGTACACCAACTATTGACTATTGTTTTAATTGTCATTGTTTAATATTCTATCGATAGTTTGTAATTCTTCCTTTGAAAAATGCAAATTATCAATCGACTTTACATTCTCACATACTTGCTCAGGACTACTCGCACCCACCAAGACTGAAGTGATACGATCATCTCTTAAAAGCCAGGCTATTGCCATTTGTGCCAAGCTTTGACCTCTGCTTTTTGCTATTATATTCAATTGTTTCACGTTCTCCAATTTCTCTTTAGTAAGCTGCTCAGGTTTGAGATATCTTTTGTCTTTTCCTGCTCGTGAGTCTTCTGGAATTCCGTGAAGATACTTATCAGTTAAGATGCCTTGGTTTAATGGTGAGAAAGCGATCCCTCCGACACCTTGAGTTTCGAGTTCATCCAATAAACCATCTTCCACCCAGCGATCCATCATATTATAGCGTGGCTGATGGATTAATAATTTGGTGCCCATTCGTTCCAAAATCTCGCTTGCCTGTCGGGTTAAATCCGCTGGATAACTGGACACGCCCACATAAAGCGCTTTTCCTTGTTGCACCATTTGATGCAAAGCGCCCATGGTTTCCTCTAAAGGCGTATCGGGATCAGGACGATGGTGATAAAAGATATCCACATACTCCAATCCCATTCGTTTTAAACTTTGATCGAGACTCGCAATCAAATATTTTTTAGAACCCAAATTCCCATAGGGGCCATCCCACATATCCCAACCAGCTTTGCTCGAAATGAGCAACTCATCGCGATACTTTTTAAAATCCTTTTTTAAGATTCTACCAAAAGTTTCCTCTGCCGAACCATAAGGCGGGCCGTAGTTATTGGCTAAATCAAAATGTGTGATGCCACAGTCAAACGACGTTCTAACAATTTGCCTTGCATTTGTAAAGTCGTCGGCATGGCCAAAATTATGCCATAATCCTAGCGATATCGCTGGCAATAAGATGCCGCTCTTACCGCAGCGTCGATAGGTCATGTCAGTATACCGACTTGCTTTTGCCTCGTAGTTTGGAATGGATTGTTGATTTGTGTTCATTATAATGATACCGCTTTTTGTAAGTGTTTATTTCTTTGTCCAACTTTCTCTAAAAATCGTCCGTACTTTTCTATTTTCCCATAATTTTCTACGAATGCTTCGTTTTCGAAAATTGTTTTCCCTCCAACCATAACTCTTGAGACGACGCCTTCATTTCTATTGACCAATCTGTCATAATTATCAAATTCCTTTATCGGCTCAATTTCAACATTTTCCGTGATGTTCTTAAAATGTTTAGGATCTAAAATCACTAAGTCGGCCATTTTTCCTTTGGCCAAATAGCCACAATCCAGATCAAACCAATCGGCTTGCTCCTTAGAAAGTCGCCAAATACATTTTTCCATCGTCATGATCGGATTCCCTTTATCTATGGAATCTTGTACGATTTTAATCATTTTTAATGGAAAATTGTAGAACGCCATATTATTGAGATGGGCGCCGGCATCTGAAAAACTGATCAAATTGTACTTGAAATTATAAAGGTTTTTATACTTCTCCTTTCTATCATTGGCGATTGTCGTGGTCCACCTAATTTTTTTGTCATATTTTATGATGGTATCTAAAAACTCATCTACCGGATGCTTATTGTTTTCTTCGGCAATTTCATAGAAATTTTTACCAATTAAACTAGCGTCAGGACAATCGATGATGACCGCTTTACTCAAGTCCTTATGCCAGACTTTTGGTGCAAATTTTTTCTTTATTTCTTTTTTGAAATTCTCTCTAAACTGACTGTCATTTATGAGTTCGTTTCTTTGGTCCAATTCTTTGGCCAGATGTCTCAAGGCCTCTCCACTGGGGAATTCCTCGAACATGACCGAATCCACACCATCGTAATACACGGTAAATGGGCATGGCGGCGATTGCATTCTGAAATTTGCATTTCCCAAACTATTTATGGCTTTGGAACCGAATGCCACCATTGGATATATATACCGGTCACCAATTAAATCCATCATGGCAATCATGGTCGTTTTTAGCGGTTTTCGAAAAATACCGGCACTTGCCAACATATAATTGAGCGCATTGATCCGTGTGACCAAATTAGGAGCGCCTTGGAGAATTGCATCCCGTTCTCGTAGTAGATTGATCAAGCTTTTCCTCTCTTTCCAGGAAGCGTAAAAAGAGGGCGTTTTATGGGACCAATATCTATCACCGTCCATTTTATCCCAAGGATTATCCATGGTAGATAACCCGATAAAACCTTCGTCTAAGGCGTCGTTCAACATGTCCAGCATCATTTCCCTTTCTTGAGGTGTAGCCGATTCATTATCGGTTAAAGAACGATGGATTCCCATCGCTTTCATACGTATATCGGAGTGCCCTATAAACGAAGCGATATTGATTCCTAAAGGCAGTTGGCTAATATATGCCTTCCATTCCTTTGGTGTGTTCCAAGTTTTCTCCTTTTCCAACAAGGGCAACATGACATCTCTTGGAATCGCTTCAACCCTGGTAAATGAATCTGCAGTGTCTTCCGCCGAATTATATACCGCCGAAACCGAACAACTTCCCAAAATGATGGTGGTAATGCCGTGCCGAGCCGATTCTTTAAGCCCGGGAGAGGCCAAAAGTTCAGCATCATAGTGGGTATGCGAATCGACAAATCCAGGAACAATCCATTGCCCTTCCGCATCAATTATGTTTAAACCCTCTTCAGAAAACGAATTGTTTAAACCTATCTCCAAAATGCGCCCCTCGTCGTCAATCAACACATCTTGTTTGATTGCTTTTACATCGGGCATTCCAGAAAAAAATAATCCATTTTTGATAAGAGTTTTCATGATATTAATTATTCTTTATAGCTAGCTAAATATACCAATTATCCGATATTATCATTAGGATAAAAGAGGTTTTTCTGACTATAGGAATAATTTTCTCAAACCCTCGAAATCAAAAACACCTTAATTTAATCTAATTACAAAACAACAACTGCTCATTTTACAATATGTCAACTGCCGACTTATTTTCACTAAATTCGTGTTCAAGACAACTCATGTAAACCCCACAACGGAAAATTAAAATGAAATACGATTATATTATAGTAGGCAGTGGTTTTGGAGGGTCGGTGAGTGCCTTAAGATTATCCCAAAAAGGCTACAAAGTTTTAGTGGTCGAAAAAGGAAAATGGTTCAAGGCCAATGATTTCCCCAAAACCAATTGGAACTTCAGAAAATGGCTATGGATGCCTGGTCTACGTTTTTTTGGCATCATGAAACTTTCCATTTTTAAACATATTGCCATCATTTCTGGGACTGGCGTTGGGGGCGGCTCTTTGGTTTATGCCAACACCTTACCCACCCCAAAATCGGCTTTTTTTAAATCTGGAAGTTGGAGAGACCTAAACGATTGGGAAAACGAGTTGAAGCCGTATTACAAGGAAGCTTTACGGATGTTGGGTGCGACGAAAAACCCAACATTGTTTGATGGTGATTTGGGACTCAAAAAAATGTCGGAAGATTTAGGCATTTCGGATAGATTTGACGCCACCCGTGTCGCCGTTTTTTTCGGAATCCCGAACCAAACGCAAAAAGACCCTTATTTTAACGGTGAAGGACCTGAGCGATCTGGATGCAATTTTTGTGGGGCCTGTATGACGGGTTGCCGCTATAATGCGAAAAACACGTTGGATAAAAATTACCTCTACTTGGCCCAAAAAAGGGGTGCGGAGATCTTGGCCGAAAACGAAGTCTATGATGTACGACCCATCAGTGCCGCCGACGGTTCTCAAGGCTATGAAGTTTATTTAAGAAGCAGCACCACATTCTTCAAAAAACATCAAAGGATAAAAGTAAAAGGGGTCATATTCTCGGGTGGCGTTTTGGGTACGGTAAAATTATTACTCAAACTCAAAAACAAATCACTTCCCAATTTATCGGATAAATTGGGCGAAGACATCCGCAGTAATAATGAAACCTTGGTCAGTGTTTCTGGACTTGTCAAAGACAAAAACTATTCAAAAGGAATTGCTATCGGCAGTATTCTGAATACGGATGAAAACAGTCATCTTGAAATTTGCAGATATGGAGAAGGTTCCAACGCATGGAAATTGGTGCACTTACCATACGTCACTGGTTCGAATGTCATTTCTCGTCTGTTTAAAATATTGGCTAAATTCCTAAGAAATCCTGTCGATTATTTTAAAATATATTTTGTGAACGGCTGGGCCAAAAACACGGTCGTCTTGCTTTTTATGCAAACTTTGGACAGCACTTTAAAATTCAAACGCAATATTTTTGGGCAAATGACTTCAACAGTAAGCACCGGTTTGGCTCCAACGCCATTTATCCCAGAATCTATAAAACTTGTAAAAGCCTACCAAAGTGCCATTAACGGCGTAAGCACCTCTTTTGCCTTAGAAACACTGGCGGGAATACCTTCAACCGCCCATATCTTGGGTGGTGCTGTTATGGGAAAAGATCACAAAACAGGGGTCATTGATAAGAACAACAGAGTTTTTGGATATCAAGATCTGTTTGTCATCGATGGCGCGATGATTTCAGCCAACCCCGGTGTCAATCCGTCATTGTCGATAACCGCCATTGCCGAACACGCCATGGCTCAAATTCCAGATAAAACGGATTAAAAATAATCTCCATAGGTTTTGTCTAAACCAAATCATTTTAATCTTTTGTAATTATGTGAGATATATTTTATATCCAAAAAAATGACAAATCACTCCTATTTGGCAATTACAATCGTCAAATGATTTTCTTGTCACTCTTCTAATATTTATCTTAAAAGAAGAAACATTTACAATCCTTTAAAGACGATATTTTTATCTAAAGCACTGTTTTTTAGCTAAATTTTAATAGATATCTACAGTATAGACTTCCCAAAATGAGTTATTTTTGCAAAATCAAATTTCAAAAAAGATGTATTCTGACTTATTTATTGCCATGCTATGGAGTATTTCACCTTTAGGAGAAGCTAAAGTGGGGATTCCTTATGCGCTTTTAAATGGAATAAATATTTATTTGGTTTTCCTTTTTTGCTTTCTAGCAAATGTGATGGTGTTTCCTATCATGACCTTCTTTCTTGATGTTATCAATCGCTACTTTATAAGATGGTATTACTACAAGAAAGCAGCGATTTTTGTAGCGAGACGCGCTAAAGTAGGTGCTGGGAACAATGTGAAAAAATATGGCTTTTGGGGCCTTATGATCTTTGTGCTGATTCCGCTTCCTGGAACTGGAGTTTACGCGGGAACCATTGCTGGCTATCTTTTTGGCCTGGAACGCAAAAAAGCTTTTTTGGCAAACTCCATTGGAATATTTATTTCTTGCGTCATCGTATGGGTGGGCACGATTGCAGCTATGAATGGATTTAACTAAAACTCGCTACTTCCGAACAAAATAAGATGAAGTGATTCTCCATTTTATCTTATAATAATTTCCAGTTCTTCAATTGCCAATCCTTGATGCGGATTGGACTGATCCACTAAACTCAATTCTATTTCATTCAATTTTTCTACATCCAGATTTATAGAAGGGATGGTCAGCACGTATAAATTGCTGTCTCGATGATGATCTGAGCCTAATGTGGAAATTGTATGTTCCTCATTGTTTATAACGAATTTATAGCTATTGTTTTTCTCAGCAGCAAATACGACTTTCACCTGCGATGGTTCTTTTGATTCATTTCTCATATACCATTTCATTTTAATTACCGTCGCCTTAGTCGAATAATAATCATGTCCACTATAGCTATGGTATTTCTCGGCATTGGCCGTGGTCAGAAGTATTTCTTGATGTTCATTTGCTTTTATAACATTAATCGGCCTAATCGATAATTCATTTTCATATTCAAGGACAATGGTCGTAGCGTATGGATCTCTGACGATTTCATCTGTCAAATCAATTTCATAACCTGTGTCCGTCATTTCACTTCCTAACGACATAGAACTGTCGGATAGTGGATAAGCTCTCTTGACCTTTAAGTCTAAGCCCTCAATAGTTAACTTGTTGTTATCTGGATAATTGATGATATGAAGATATAATTTTCCAGGCTTGTTGGTAATCATTCCCCAATCTTGTTCTTGTATAGCTGTCCCTCGTGTTCCAAAAATAGATTCGCCATTTTTGTCCAGCCATTCCCCAATACCCGCAAGCACTTGCTTTTCAAACGGAATCACTGTGCCATCTCCTTTGGGTCCAATATTTAATAAATAATTTCCTCCCGCGCTTACTACTTTAAGCAAATCATTGATCTTCTCAGCCACTTTATCGGCAACTTTTCCTCGCTCCTACCATGAACGATAACTCCAAGTTTCATTGAACATGGAAGCCGGCGTTTGCCATGGCACTCCCATTTTAAAATCAGGTTGCTTATTGTCGCCCATAACCACAAAATCGCCCTGGTCATTCCAAATTCTCCCACTGATCATACAATTGGGTTGTAGTTTTTTGACCAGTGTTGCCATTTCATTACTTTGATCATAAGTTGGAGACCCCATATCAAACCAAATTTCAGAGATGTCACCATAATTGGTCAATAATTCTTCAATCTGATTCAAGTTATATTGGTGATGTAACGGTGGGATGGCGTCCGAATTATCAACAGATTCAAAGGGCAGCGCTCCCTCATAATCCCAGTCAATGAGAGAAAAATACACCCCAAATTTAAGATTGTGGCGTTTAGAGGCTTCCGCCAATTCTTTAACGATATCTTTTTTATACGGCGTAGCATCAACCACATCAAACGTTGTGTATTTAGAATCGAACAGACAGAAACCGTCATGATGTTTAGCGGTTAAAACTATAGATTTCATCCCCGCTTGTTTCGCCATAAGGGCAACGGCATCCGCATCCCAGTGAATGGGATCAAATTGGGCGGCCAACTTCCTATAGTCTTCTGTTGGAATTTTTGCGTGTCCTTTTATTTGCTCACTGTAGCCTGTGATTTGCTGACCATTCCAAACCCCTGCAGGAATCGAATAAAGACCCCAATGGATAAACATAGAGAACTTATGATCCTCCCAACTATCATTTGTTACATGGGAATCAGTTTCCGTTAGTTGATCCAGTTTTGAATGTTCCGTTTTACAGGAGCTTATCAATAAAATAACACATCCGATCACTATAAATTTTGATATAAAATGGGCCATAATGAAGTTCTATTTAAATGTACTGGTTGCTTACGAATAATGCGTAATGAGTAAAAATACAGTCACTTTTTATAATCGCGGCTCTATTTTATAAATATTTTCAGATTTCAAAAATTAAAATAATCTTGCAATAACTCCAATCGAAGCTTTGCACTTCGTTTTGATTATATATCGTTGGATTGCTTAAACGAGTGACCTTCTTTTTTCTTGAAAAGATACTCTCTTGGACCTTTAGAATATTATATTTGAAAAACTTCTTAATCAAACAGCAAAACATGAATTAAATTGCATAGATTAAGGGATGAATTGACCAAATTGCAGCCATTATAAAACAAACATAATATGAAATTTATCGGTAGTCAGTTAGCCTATTATATGAGAGACAAAGACTTCAAGAGAAACTCCAGGGTCTTGCTTAAATATTTAGCCCTCTTGGCAATTGTCATTATCATTTATTCTGTTCTTTTTCATTTTATAATGGCGTCAGAAGGCCAAGATCACTCCTGGGTTACAGGTTTCTATTGGACCCTCACGGTTATGAGCACCCTTGGTTTTGGAGATATCACATTTGCATCCGATCTCGGTCGCTTTTTCAGTATTGTCGTATTGCTTTCCGGTATTTTCATGTTAATGATTGTATTGCCTTTTGCCTTTATCAGGCACTTTTATATCCCACTTTTGGAGTCGAAAAAGAAAAACAAGGTGCCTCGTCAGGTGCCTACTGGAACAAAAAATCACATCTTAATATGTTCTTATGATGTTATAGCAAGAGATATGGCTGAGCGATTGGAGCAAGAGAATACTCCTTATTATATCATTGAAAACGATATTGAAAAGGCAATCAAACATCATGATGACAATGTTCCTGTATTGCTTGGAGAATTGGATGACCAGAAAACTTTTATCCTGGCCAATATTAAGGATGCAAAACTGGTTTTGATCAATAGAGATGACTTCTTAAATACCAAAATCATACTTACCATTCGAGAAATTTCAGCAGCCGTTCCGATTGTTGCCATAGCCACTCTCATTGAATCGGTAGATGTGCAGCAACTTAGCGGCGCAGATCATGTGTTGCCCGTAAAGAAATGGCTGGGCGAACAATTGGCCAATAGGGTAAACACGCAACATGCCGAGTCTCATGCCATAGGTCAATATGAAGATCTATTGATCGCAGAACTACCAATCTACAACACCCCTTTGGTGTCAAAACGTATCCGGGAAACGGATTTAAGACAAAGATTCGGGGTTAGTATTGTAGGCATTTGGGAGCGAGGCCGATTGCAACCTATAACCGGTAGCGAAACACTTACACAGGAAAGCATTTTAGTCATCATAGG
>Ga0208015_1000289_pt1 | contig 31505 bp, 25 predicted proteins | sample 26BtaG_FD_184101 | JGI IMG/M metagenome (GOLD analysis project Ga0208015, IMG submission 184101) | Marine viral communities from Cariaco Basin, Caribbean Sea - 26B_WHOI_OMZ_CsCl (SPAdes) (version 2) | ecosystem: Environmental > Aquatic > Marine > Oceanic | place: Caribbean Sea: Cariaco Basin...
CAGGCATTACTGTCCTCAACCCTTGCATAAATAGTTTGTGAATAAGGGACTGTATTGGTGAAAATATTCGGGAGTGGGTTGACTTCCAAAAGGGCATCCATATAGGTTTCATAGTAAAACAGATCGAGCCCAATGGGCAAGCTGCTCAAAACTGCAGCATTTGCGTCAGAAAGATTAAATGCGTACAACCCATCTTCATTACCATCATTGTCACAAGCCTCCAAGAGTGCGTTATTTGCGGAAGTTGTGCTGACTTCAAGATTCAGCTGACTAATACTGAAACAGCCGGTCAAATCATCGGTTACCCTAACAAATATCAACTGCGGATTTGCGATATTCGTATAAGCAGTTCCACTAACCGCATTGCTGTTATTTTCGGCATCGTTACGATTGAGATAGTAGCTTAGACTTCTATTAGGACTACCACCAGTAATGGCCTCTTTGGCTTGATCCAAATTAAAAGTAGTATTGCCGTCAAAAGTGCCATCCTCATCGCATTGGAAGAGTGTGGCATCAAAGGCATCAGGTAAACAATTGACCACGAGATCTAATGTTGTAATCGTTCTGCAGTTAGTGTTCAATACGTCTTCAATCCTAACAAAGATTTGTTGCTGATTGGGAACGATATTATAATAGGGGCTGGATATTGCATTTATTCCCATTTCTGCAGAAGTCCTAGACTCGTGGTAACTAATGTTAATAGAAGATGGATCTTGACCGTCTAAAATCTCAGGATTTTTAGAGTGTAGATCAAAATAAGTCTGTCCATTGTTATTGTTGCCATCAATCGTTGAGTCGCAAAGTAAAAAAGGCGTAGGAGGTTCATAATTTGGTCCTAAATTGACATTGAGAGAAAAATCGGTGATTTCAAAACAACCGGTAAGATCATTGGTGATCCTAACAAAAATTTCCTGCGGATTGGAAATATTGGTATAAGGACTTGAAAGTGGATTGATATTGATATTGGCATCACTCTCAGTGAGATGATAGCTAATGGAAACATCGGTTTGTGTACCCATAATTATAGGTGTATTGACATCTAAATCAAAGCTTGTCAAGCCATCTTCAAAAGGTGTTTCGGTATCGCACTTCGCAAGGTCCAAAGGTGTCAATGGACTTGCCTGATTGACGGGAGGCGCAGAAAACTCAGCTGTTCCGGTCCATTCCAAAGTAAATCCACTATTGCCAATGGGCCTGTCAATAACGATGAAGTAAGTGTCTCCAGCCATAACATCGAGCCAACGGACAAAACTGTCGCCGTCAGGGCCAGGACCTTCGGACACATCGCTTGAACTGGCATTCATTCCTGTATAATTATTGTTCAGACCTGCCGAAGCCGGATTTGTTGTAGAACAACGGATAGCTTGTCCAATATCATTACATGGAACATTTGGACCGAAAACAAAAAAATCATAATCTTCTTGAATCGCGCTGCTGTTTGGTCGTAAGGTAAAGCCTAAGGTGCCATCGGTAACAAGGCTTACTTGAAGCCAAATACTATTGTGTTCACTACTGCCACAGGTGTTTGAATTATTCAACTCCTGGACTCCAACGCCGTTGACATCTAAATTGACCGTGGAATTCCCACAAATAATTACAGAATCGATACAATCTGTAGGGCCCTGCCCATAGGAAATATAATTTACACAAAGTATAGTTAATGCTGGCAGAAATCTAAGAAGTGTTTTCAAAAAAGCAATGCGTTAGGATATGGTGGACTTTTAAAAAAATATAAATGGACGAATTTCTGAACTACAGAAATCATCATGCTTGTTTCATTGTCCATCCTAAACAAAATAGATTCACAACTGATATTCTCAATAATAAAAGTAGTTGTGCTCAACTACTGTTATGAATAAATCTGTGATCGAAATTGAATTAAAGTTTTGTCCCATTAATGATGGCAATTTCGATCAAATATATTATAAATCGCGATTTTTTAATAATCTGTACGATAAAAACACAAATAGAGCCGTCCAACCCAAAACAATGACGATTTCATACCAATGTACCGCATAGTCATAAGCCATATCAATTTTTTCTGGATACTTGGTCATTAGGACTCGTTGAAAAGGCTGATCGATTAATTTGTACATGGATTCCAAAGGCAAAAAATTCTTGACTTTCCATGCTATATCCATACCTGATGCCTCTGTTACAATCCAAAAAATAATCCATTCAAATATGTAGAGGATAAAAAGAAATGCCAAAGCGAAAGCGGAACGTTTCACCAGCATCCCAAAAAACAAACACAAACTAAAAAAGCCCACAAGTTTCAAAAAATAGGCCAAGAGGAATTCGGTTTCCCTGAAGATAATGGATGCTTCCGTATAGCTTGAATAATAGAGACCTATAAAAAATGAGCCTAGCCCAATGAGAACGGTGGCTAAAAATGAAAAGAAAACAATGGTATAAAATTTAGAAAGGATGAATTCCTTCTTGCTCAGTCCATCAATCAAGTTTTGTTTTATGGTTTTATTGCTGTATTCATTGCCAATCATACTCACCACAACTATGGCAAAAAACAGTTTAAAATAAGAGGCAAAAAAAGTGGTAATATGCCAAATGATCGGGAAGTTGAAAATACCAAGCTCTCCTAATTCCAGGGTAAAAAAACCGAAAAAGTTGATTTTTATTGAAGAAAGGATCAACACCGTAAACGGCAATACAAATGAGATAAATATCAGGACTCTGCTCGCTCTGTTTAAGAGTAGTTTTTGCAGTTCTAAATTGACGAGTCGTAACATGGATTAGGTTTTGATGGATTAGTTCTTATCAGTTAATTTCAGGAATTGCTCTTCCAGACTTTCCTTGCGTTTCACCAAATGCGAAAGTGTGATACCTCTATCAAACATGAGTTTGTTGAATGTGGAAGCATCCATAGGTTCATTTAAGAATGCGGTAATAAGTTCCCCTTCTTCCTTAACGCTAATAAAATCAGGGTTGTTTTTAAGAAAGGAAACCAAGTCTTTATGCTGTGCCGATTTTAACTCAAAAAAACCATGACTGGAAATCATTTCATCCACTCGGCCTGAATACAATTTTTCACCTTTGCGTAGTACGACAACATGTGAACATACTTTTTCAACTTCATCCAGCAAGTGGGACGCCAGCAGGATGGTAGTGCCTTCGCTCGCAATCTGCTTAATCAAGGTCCGAATTTGATGAATCCCCTGAGGGTCCAATCCGTTGGTAGGCTCATCCAAAATTAGGATCTCCGGATCATTCAGTAGGGCGGAAGCAATGGCCAAACGCTGTTTCATGCCCAAGGAATAATTGCTGAATTTACTGTCTTTTCGCTCCAAAAGACCAACAATACTGAGCTTCTCATTAATCTTGCCATAATCTACTCCTTTGATTTTGCAGACCAATTTCAAGTTTTGATAAGCCGTCATATAAGGATAGAAATTCGGGTTTTCTATAATGGCGCCCACCTTTTTTAAAGCTTCATGAGTTGAAATCTGTCCGTTGAACCAGCTAAAATCACCCGAAGTTTTATTGACCACATTAAGTACAATACCTAAGGTAGTTGATTTGCCACTTCCGTTTGGGCCTAAAATACCGTAAACATTACCTTTGTTGATGGTAAATGATAAATCTTTTACAGCTGTGAGATAACCAAATTTTTTAGTGAGATTATTAATGGTGAGAATAGTTTCCACGTTGTTTTTTGATTGATTAGTTATACGTATGACGAGTGATATGTAAATTTGTTACACAAGTAAATATATAAACTTTACATTTGAGTTAATTTAAATACTATGCAAGATCTTAAAATATCCTTACGCAAACCGTCTTATCCCATAACGGAAAAGCTGGATGCCTATCTTTCTGAGTATAACAGAAATATCAGGCTGCCTATTTTTTATGACGATTTGTTACGTTTTCAGGGAACCGTTGTTTTGTATGATAAAGATGATAATGATACCCTATGGGTCAGAGTGTATTTTAATGAATTTGAACGCCAGGAAATTGATCTGAGTCTTAAGAAGGTCTATACCATATTGCATTCTGATGGGAACGAGCGTACCATTCCGTTTTTGAGTGTAGATGCTATCGACTATTGCACTTTTGGAAATTCAAAGCCATTTAGAATTAAGATCAGAAATATCCTCAATGATAATTACACCTATTTTTATGTCAAGAAAGCAGATGCTTCGCGAATCTACGGCTTGGAATTTGAACATATGTTATCACCGTATAACCTAAATTTCTTGGTGTTTCAGGATACGCTGATTGAAGAGCATATTGCAGGCGTTCCGGGAGATGAATTTATTAAAAATATGCTACCCAACTGTACTGCATCTGAAAAGTCACAGATTGCCAAAGAGTTTGTAAAATTTAATGAACGGTGCATGATAAGACTTTTGGGCGATATGCGTTCTTATAATTATGTGATTGTCCCCACTCATGATTTTGACCATGTCGTCTATAAAATTCGGGCCATTGATTTTGACCAACAAAGTTATGAGGGTAAGTTCAACGTCTATCGGCCACAGTTTTTCAAGGAGAATTTGGCCATGGTACAATTGGTGCAAGAAAAGTTTCAAAAGGAATCTATTGATCAATATAAGTTGGAAGAGCGCTCTATCGTTGCAAAACGATTGATCAGTTATCACGAGCGCATCAAGGAATTATTGGACTGTATGATCGCCGACACACTGTCTACGCCAGAACATATCCACCTTCTTAAAATGACTATTTATGAATATACGCGCGATTTAAAATTCAAACGAAGTAAAAATATGGGAGAGATTGTAAAGAATGCGCTGGATTTTGTGAAACGGAATTACGAAAATGTGAACATGAAGTATTTGAAATGAGGGGGATACGTAGGAAGTATTAAGAATCAAGTATTAAGTATCAAGAACCAAGAACCAAGAACCAAGAACCAAGAATCAAGAATCAAGAACCAAGAACCAAGAATCAAGACCGGACTGTATTTGAAATATAGGTCAGATAATTATAAATAGACGGGAATAAATAATAAAAGTAAGCACTAATAAAATAGTTCCTCTTTAATTCCAATTCTCGTCAAAATCCAAGCTTTCGTAATCGTCAACGTCAAAATCGTCATCAAATTCATTGTAATCATCGAACTCATCTTCAGCTTCAAATCTTTTTAGAGGTGCTTCAGTAGGAATTTGACCATGAACATACATCAAATTTGGATAATCAGTGCCTTCGGCTGCCTCAATTATTTCGGCCAATTCCACGTAAAAGGTCCACATGTTGAAGAAATCATATACATAGATCAATCGAGTTTTCGCTTCGTGAACGACATGATTGATAGCTGTTTCGCTCATAAGTCTCACATCTCCTTGAACGTCGCCTGTGTCAAACATCGGAATTTCCTCACCTTGATTCCAGTCTTCATCACTTAAATAAAATGATGCCATCTCAATACCGTCAAACCCGAATGCCTGTGTGATACTATTGTGCAAGTCTTCAAGAGTGTCTGTTTCGCGGATTTCTAAATCCCTAAAAACATCATCATCGGTGTCGTTGTCAAGAATAATTCTGAATCTGTAAACCATGAATAAAAATTTAAAAGGCAAAGGTAGAACTTTTTCTATTATCTACTGAAGCGATGTAATGTAAATGTCATTGCGGATAAAAGTAAAAAAGCTCCAACTTGATGCGCTACGCCCAACCAAAGAGGTACACCATAAATGATGGTCAGTACGCCCAGTAAAAATTGAACCCCAACAAGAATAAGCAGGCTGTCAATACTTTTGGATTGGATAGGTGTTAATGATAATTGTTTGCCACGATACCAAATGATTGCAATAATGATCACCACCACATAGGCAAAAGTGCGGTGGACAAACTGAATGCCACTCGGGTTTTCAATCAAATTTAAATAGAAAGGATCGATGGCATAAGCCGATTCGTGTATAAATTTACCTTCATTCATAAAAGGCCAATGGTTGTGGAGTAATCCAGCTTTTAATCCCGCTACAAATCCGCCATAAACAATCTGAACGGCCAAAATGATATACCCAATACCAATGAGGTTTCTAAAATTTTTATCTATAGGCTTCTTTTCAGGAAACTTTAGATCCAAAGCCACCCAAAGCGTGGCTGCAAAAGTCAGAAAAGCCGTGGTTAAATGTGCAGACAATCGATAGTGACTAACATTTGGCATATCCACCAATCCGCTTTTTACCATATACCATCCAAGGAAACCTTGAAATGCCCCTAGAGAAAGTAATATTAGGCATTTTTTGATGGTTTTTGATGTAAGCTGCTTGGTGGCCAAAAAATAGATAAATGGAATAATGAAAACAAGACCAATCAATCGTCCCATAACACGATGCAGCCATTCCCAGAAATAAATTTCTTTAAAATCTGATAATGTGAAATGTGAATGGAGTTTCTGGAATTCTGGGTATTGCTGGTAAAGTTCGAAGGCTTCTTGCCATTCTACTTCATTTAAGGGTGGAATGGTTCCAGTTATGAGTTTGTAATCTGAAATAGATAGTCCAGAATCTGTTAATCTGGTAATTCCGCCAATAACCACCATGATAAATAGTAATACGCAACCTGTAAGGAGCCAATAGATGACGTTTTTATTATCTTTTTGTTTTGCCATTTTTTATATAAAATTGAAAATGAATTCGAAATTGAACATGAAACTTAACATAATTTTAAATTTTACCAACTACCAACTACCAACTACCCACTTTTCCCTACTTCCCTTAAGCCCAAACGCCTCCCTTCTTCCAACATTAATGAGTAAGCAGCTTGGTGTTCATTGGGGATTTTACCTTCCAAGATGGCCTCTTTAATACTCTCTTTTATCATACCAATTTCTCTTGATGGTTTTAATCCAAAGGCTTCCATGATTTCTTCACCTGAAATTGGAGGTTGAAAATTTCGAACTTGATCACGTTCTTCAACTTCTATGATCTTTTCTCTGACAAGTTTGAAATTGTTGTGGTATTTTTTGAATTTATTGGGGTTTTTAGTAGTGATATCTGCCTCACACAGTAACATTAAATCGTCCACATAATCACCGGCATCAAAAACCAAACGTCGCACGGCTGAATCTGTGACATCTTGCGCCAATGCAATTGGTCTCGAGCTCATGAGTACCAATTTTTGCACAAATTTCATCTTTTCATTAAGAGGCATCCTTAGGCGTTTGAATAGACGATAGACCATTTTTGAGCCTTCAAACTCATGGCCATGGAAGGTCCAGCCAACCTTTTTGCTGAACTTTTTAGTCGGTGCTTTGCCAATATCGTGCAACAGCGCTGCCCATCGTAACCAAAGGTCATTTGTGTTTTGAGCGATATTATCTACAACCTCCAATGTGTGATAGAAATTGTCTTTGTGGCGTTGTCCTTCTTTTTCGTCTATCCCTTTTAGGGCAACCAGTTCGGGCAGAATATAATCCAAAAGCCCAGTTTCTTCCAAGAGTAAAAATCCGATGGAAGGCACATTGCTTTCCAAAATTTTATTAAGTTCAACTACGATCCGTTCTTTCGTGATGATTTTGATACGGTCATTATTTTCCGAGATCGCAGCAAGTGAAGCACTTTCAATGGTAAAGTTGAGCTGGGTCGCAAATCGGATGGCGCGCATCATTCTTAAGGGATCATCGCTGTAGGTGATGTTGGGATCTAATGGCGTCCTAATTATTTTAGCGTTCAAATCGGCCATCCCATCAAACGGATCAAGCAACTTGCCAAAATTTGAGATACTTAGATCCAAGGCCATGGCATTTATCGTAAAATCGCGTCTATTTTGATCGTCTTCCAAAGTGCCATTTTCGACAATTGGGTTCCTGCTTTCTTCTGAATAAGATTCCTTTCGTGCACCCACAAATTCCACTTCAATATCCTCATAACGCAACATTGCTGTCCCGTAAGTTTTAAACACCTGGACCTTAGGATGGTTTGGAATGTTTTTCGCCACTTGTTTAGCAAGGTCAATACCACTACCTATGGCTACAATATCGATGTCCTTATGCTGTCCGCGCTTCAAGATAAAATCACGAACAAACCCACCAATGACGTAGGCGTCGATTCCCAATTCTCTTGCCGATTGGGAGATGATTTTGAAAATAGGATGTTCTAATGCCTTATGTTTCATAATATTCAAATTTCAAGTACCAAATACCAAATGGATTCGTGGAATTTGGAATTTGAATTTTGGAGTTTTAATTATCTGATGATCTTCACCCTCCCGTTTGCGCTCAACTTAATAATGGAGGAGGGTTTGGAACAGATTTTTTCGCGATGCAAATTTACGACATAGTCCACTCCTTTTAAAATATGGGGTGTGATTTCTTTATATGATTTTGGGGTGGCTTCATGACTTCTATTTGCGGAGGTCGAAACAATGGGTTTGCCAAATCGTCTGAGCAGTTGGAAGCAAAAATCGTCATTGGGTATTCTGATGGCAATCGATTTGTCCTCGGCAATTAAATTTTCGGCTAAATTCTGGGCTTCATCATAAATAATGGTGATGGGCTCTTCAGAAACCTCAAAAATATCGTAGGCCACTTTCGGAATCTCCTTAACGTACTTGCTCAGCATCCGATCATCGGCCACCAAGCAAATCAAGGCCTTGTTATCCTCGCGCTCTTTAAGTTGGAACACCTTTTTAACAGCTTCAGGGTTGGTAGCATCACAGCCTATTCCCCAAACAGTATCCGTGGGATAGAGTAGGAGTCCACCGTCCTTTAAAACTTGTAAGGCATTTGATATTTCTTTTTGCATATTTTATAATTTGAACTTGAACTTGAACTTGAACTTGAACTTGAACTTGAACTTGAAAATGAAGTTCGAAATCACTCTGATCTGTCAATTTTTTTTTCTAAATTCTATAATATTCAACTTTCATAACTCATAACTCATAACTCATAACTCATAACTCATAACTCATAACTCGCCACCCGTTCACTCCCAATCCCCAGGTCTAAAAAATTATTCCCTATTTCTTCTTAAGAGCCACAATTTAACATAGCGCATAAAAACGACATAGCCTTGCATATAACCTATAGTTAAACCTACCACCCCATCTCGAAAACCACTTTGTACGATATAATGTTTGAAAAACCCCCAAAAGGGCTTGAGTACAAAATGATAAGGTGTTAAAGGCCCAGTTTTTGGATCATAATCCTTGGCTTGCCATGTGGCGTACCTGTTCATTTTTTCTATGTATTTGTCAAGCGTGGTATAACTGTAATGCAGGAATTTATTTTTTAAAGTTGCAGTTTCACCATTTGCAATGATCTCTGCATGCACATGCTTATCTTCGTAGATACAAAAATCACGTTTAAATAATCGAGTGACCTTATCATTGCGCCAACCGCTATATTGGACACGTTCACCCATAAAATGATTGATTCTCCCAATTTTATAGGCTACGATATTCGGATCTGGATCCTTTAGAATTTCTAAAATTTCTATTTTCAACTCAGGAGTCACACGTTCATCAGCATCGACCAACAAGATCCATTCATGCGTCGCCTGAGGAATAGCCCAGTTTTTTTGGGAAGCAGAATATTCATATTCTCTTCTAATTACTTTAGTGGCCAATTCCTGTGCCTTTTCAAAAGTACCATCGGTGCTAAAGCTGTCTACAACGAGAATTTCATCGGCAAAATCAATAGATGCTATGACCGCTTCAATATTGTGAATCTCGTTGCCGGTAGGAATAATAGCAGTAAGTTTATGCATGCGAAGAGTTGGATTTGATCAAATTTAATTTAAATGCAAAAATAGGGTTTTTGCGTTATGGAATGCAACCTTTAGGCCTCTATTAAGTAATGGGTAAATTGATCCCACCCCTGAAATTTGATATTACATCACTAAAATCAATGAGGCTGCCTTTAGTTGAACGCTTTGCTATTGATCATTACTCATGTATATAGTAAAAATACAGCAACAGGACGTATTGATTATGTTCTCAAATTTCGGTGGAAATATTAAGTGGACGTGATTTTTTAGTCCTTAGGATTAATTAGAGTGAATTGTTGAAGAGAGACGATTAGCTGAGTGTGCGATGATTATTGACGATAATTGCATTTATGAAGGATCTCATCTTAATAACATGTAGCAATCTTTAACGAAATCGGGATACTCAATCTTTTTCTAAAAGTATAATCAAGCTCGTGCAATTTTGAATAGATACTTCAAAATAATCTCAACAAATAAGGTGTTTTGTTGTTTTTTCATGGTATATGGTCTATTGAAGCTTTTAAATGTGAAATACCCCAAGCGTTTTCTTATTTTATATTTTCGGAGTAGGTTGAACGGTTTGTTTTTAAGGTGACTTTTATCTTTATGCAAAAATTCAATACAGGCCTCAATAACACGCTGGCTCGATTTGCCATCAAAATATGGATGAAGATTAAGGATGTAGGCTTCTATTTTTTCCATCAGTTCTTCGGATGGATTTAAAGCTTTTTCAAAAGCTGTTTCAATTGCATTGACATTATCGATATCAATTAAAAAATCCTCGTAGACTTTATGCTTAAAAGTAACAACAGGCTTTTTTTGAAGCACAAACTCTTGAATTGCCGATGTAGTATCGGCAAAAAGTATATCTGCTTTAAAAAATAAGGGCGTTAAGTCCGTAGTATCGTAAAACGTAAAATTATCGTTGGTCAAGGACTGCCATTTCCTAAAGATATATAAGGGTAATTTGGGATGTAAAACCATAATGAATTTATAGGCATTTGATTTTGAAAGCCTTTTTATCTCCTCAAAAACCTTATCATCATAGGCCAGGCTCAAGCGCTCAGTAAATGTTGAAGCTATCATGATGGTTGGAAGCTGAGAGTTGAAGTCGGGCAAAATATTTTGCTTTTCTTCTAAGGGAAACATGGGGTCTACCTTGCTCCATCCTGTCTCAATAACCTCAAAATATTTTAATTGATTTGCAAGTCTGGTAAATTCACTAGTTGTACTTGGCCCTTGTGTACAGTACAGATCATAAGAGCCCCGGATTCTGAAATGATAGAACTTTCCATTTTTCAAAGGCCTTTTTTTCGCAAAAAAACCGTGGAAAATCTGAACTTTTAAACCGGTAATAAAATCTGGAACATCATCGGTAGCTACTAAAACCACATCCGGTTCGTAGGAAACCACTTCCTGAATGGTATCAAGTAAATAGGGATTATCTTTTAGACCTTCTTTACCATTACCTGTATCGCTAAACCATTTAACGGTATTTCCAGTACGAAGAATTTCTTTCTCTAACGGATTGCCAATTGGAACTGCATAGCTGTAAGAGATATAAATTAGAAACTTGTAAGACATATATTTATTTGTTTTAAAAAGAATTAAGGTCTTATAGAAACCTCAATCGGGCCCTCTTTTGCTAAATTCTATTTCGGAGTAATGAAAACACACCTCTTTATATAAGGATTCCTCTCAATAAATATATGCGAATTGAAACTATAATCCGAAACAGGATTTGGATATTTTATTTCAAAGTCTCAAACATCAGCCTGTTCTGTGTTCCTCGCCAAGCAATCTTGTTAAGGTTATCGCTTCTAATTATACCGCTACATCATACTCGCGCAATGCATCATTCAATGACGTTTTTTTATTGGTGCTTTCTTTACGTTTTCCAATTATCAAAGCACAGGGAACATGATAGGATCCTGCTGGAAAATCTTTAGCATAACTTCCCGGAATCACTACAGAACGGGCAGGGACGACACCTTTCATTTCAACAGGTTTGTCACCAGTAACATCAATTATTCTTGTTGAAGCGGTCAGGCACACGTTTGCGCCCAAAACGGCTTCAGTTTCAACTCTGACGCCTTCCACCACAATACATCTACTCCCTATAAACGCATTGTCTTCAATGATTACAGGAGCGGCTTGTAATGGTTCTAAAACACCGCCAATACCAACGCCACCAGACAAATGAACGTTTTTACCAATTTGTGCACAACTGCCAACTGTGGCCCATGTATCCACCATAGTCCCTTCATCTACATAAGCCCCTATATTCACATAACTTGGCATTAAAATCGTGCCTTTGCTAATATAGGCGCCATGTCTCGCTACGGCATGCGGGACCACACGAATGCCTTTATCTGCATATCCGCGTTTCAAAGGAATTTTATCATGATATTCAAAAATCCCCACTTCAAAAGTTTCCATTTTCTGGATAGGGAAATAAAGTACAACCGCTTTTTTGACCCATTCGTTTACTTGCCATCCACTTGCTGTAGGTTCTGCGACCCTTAAGCTGCCTTCATCTAATAGATCGATGACACTCCTGATACTTTCTATGGTGACTTTATCGCTGAGCAATTCACGATTTTCCCAAGCATTTTCTATATTTTGTTGAAGTTGTTTCATGTCTAATTTAAAATTTACACAAAGATAAACGTATAATTCATTTAGGAAAATTTCTTTATTGAACTTTAAATTTTTGATACAGATTTTGCTGATTGAGGCAGAAGACTCAGGATGATCCTCATGTGTAACCGACTTCATTGATACTTTTGGGGTGCTATTTTCATCAATTTACTCTAATGTTTTAAACATGGATTTCACGGATTTCACGGATTACACGGATGCCTCGAATTGTGGATTCGATTGTAATCCATATTTTTTGCGAATTGAACCCAATGACATTACACGGGTTTTTTGGATCTATTTTAAAAATTGGTGCCAAATTGAAATTCTCCTCCTTTTTAAGGAGTAGTGGCTTCTGCTTCAGAAAAGAGACAGAAGACGAGGTGGTTAAAATGGGCTAGAGGATTACCAATTACTCGTTGAAATGATTTTGCTTTTAGAATGAACCTTAATTTCAGTCTTTAAGTCTTTCCTACGCAGCTCCTTTGGTTTTTTTGGCCACGGATTTCAAGCTCCCTGCTATATACCTTTGATTTACGCAACTTTGTGTCTCCTTTGTGTGACTTTGCGTAACACTTTTTAGTGGTGAAAATATGGTAAACAACAGAGTTATTTAGAATAATTTCTCACAAATATCTGAGAACATTTTTCCTTCCAAAGCTCGATGTTTTCTGGTACATCTCTGTTAAAAAAATCTCATAAACACATCATAACTCTTCACACACCCATTTAATTGCTGTAACTTTGCAGCATTAGTAATTTAAAAATGGGATTTCCACTTTCGTGGGAACTACAATGGCAAGAATTTTAGCAATAGATTACGGAACAAAACGCACTGGTATTGCGGTAACCGATGAACTTCAAATCATCGCTTCCGGATTGACCACAGTTGCCACAAAAGAACTTTTGCCTTTTTTGAAGGATTATATTTCTAAAGAAAATGTAGAGTTGTTTCTTGTCGGCGAACCCAGACAAATGAACAATGAAGTGTCTGAAAGTGAAGAGTCCATCCAATCCTTTTTGAAAAAACTTGCCAAATCTATTCCAGATATGCCCGTTAAACGTGTTGATGAACGCTTCACTTCAAAAATGGCATTTCAAACCATGATTGATAGTGGGCTTAAAAAAGGACAACGTAAAAACAAAGCCTTAGTCGATGAAATTAGTGCGACCATCATTCTTCAAAGTTATTTGTACAATCAATAAGTGGGCTTTAACAATTTTATCCTAAGCATCTAAAATTCTAATAAGAATTGTATTTTTGCAGTCGTAAATTTAAAGAACAATGATTTTACCCATTATTGCCTATGGCGATCCCGTATTAAGAAAGGAATGCGAAGTCATTACTGCAGAGTACCCCAATCTAAGGGAACTCATTGATAATATGTTTGAAACCATGTATGACGCCTATGGCGTTGGTCTGGCGGCACCACAAATTGGACTCCCAATCCGTTTGTTTGTTATAGATACGACTCCTTTTGCCGATGATGAAGATTTGACCAAAGAGGAGCAATCACAATTAAAGGATTTTAAGCGTATATTCATCAATGCTAAAGTGCTTGAGGAAACAGGAGATGAATGGGCCTTTAACGAAGGCTGTTTGAGTATTCCAGAGGTTAGGGAAGATGTATTTAGAAAACCGAAAATCAAGATCCAATACCAAGATGAGAATTTCAAAACACATGTTGAAGAATTTGAAGGTCTTGTAGCCCGAGTCATTCAACATGAATATGATCATATTGATGGCATATTATTTACCGATAAGCTCTCTACTTTAAAAAAGCGCCTTATTAAAAGTAGATTGATTAATATTTCAAAAGGAAACATTAGCGTGGATTATAAGATGCGTTTTCCATCCATGAAAAAGAAACGTTAATTTTACAAAATCATAAAGGCAAAAGTATATATTTGTCAACTTCAAAATAAAAAAGCATATAACGACTATGAGTTTAGACAAGATTTTATCCATTTCAGGAAAACCAGGGCTCTATAAGATAATAACCCAAACACGAAACGGTTTTGTAGCAGAATCGTTGTTGGACAATAAGCGGATAACGGTAAATATTCATAGCAATGTGAGTGTTTTAAGTGAAATTGCCATGTACACGCTTACTGAAGAAGTACCATTGCGCGAAGTTTTTAAAAAAGTGCGTGATAAAGAAGAAGGTAAACAAACTTCTATTAGTCATAAAGATTCTAAGGATCAACTTGAAGAATACTTCTTTGATGTCTTGCCAGATTATGATGAAGATCGCGTCTATCCAAGTGACATCAAGAAGGTGATCCAATGGTATAATATATTACAAAAGAATGACTTGTTATCTGCCTTAGATGAAGAGGAGGAAGATAAGTCAGTGGCCACCAAAGTAGAAGAAGCTCATGCCAAAACTTCTGCCAATCCGGCTGCGGTAAGAAACGTCGCGCCAAAAGCATCATCTTCCAAAAAAGGTGGTTCTACCAAAAACACAAGTGCGAGAAAAACCTAAGAAGTATTAAGATATAAGTATTAAGTATAAAGACTTGATACCTTAACATACCCCACAATGTTATTTGAATATTGTGGGTTTTTATTTTGAAGACAATTTGACGATAAGCTTTTGGAGCTAATAGCACAATAAATATTAAAGAAATTTCTTACAAATCCCTAATCCCTAATCCCTAATCCCTAATCCCCAATCCCTCTGAAACGCTAGCAAGGACGGATTCATTCAGGTAGTGAAAGCTACGTTCGGGTGGCTCCTAATTCTTAATACTAAGTACTTGATTCTACTAATAAGATTCTGAACAATAACCTTCATTGCCATCATCAATTTCGTAATTTTGAATTTTGGATGAAAAACAATTTTTATGACACGTAGACAAGAACAATTACAAGCCTTTGACCGACTTTTAACCATTATGGATGAATTGCGTGAGCAATGTCCGTGGGACAAGAAGCAAACCATGGAAAGTCTTAGACATTTGACCATTGAAGAAGTATATGAGCTGGGTGATGCCATTTTGGAGAATGATTTGATGGAGGTCAAAAAGGAGCTGGGCGATGTATTATTGCATATTGTCTTTTATTCACGCATTGGTAGCGAAACCAATAGTTTTGATATTGCTGATGTATGCCACAGCATCAGCGATAAACTGATTGAACGTCATCCACATATTTATGGCGATGTTAAGGTAGCCAATGAAGAAGATGTCAAACGTAATTGGGAGCAGATTAAACTAAAGGAAAAGGGTAAAACCAGTGTATTGCAAGGTGTGCCTAAAAGTTTACCTGCAATGGTTAAGGCCAATCGGATTCAAGATAAAGTGGCCGGCGTAGGGTTTGATTGGGAACGTCCTGAACAGGTTTATGAGAAAGTAGAAGAGGAGCTTAACGAATTGAAAGTTGAAGTCGCCAACGGAAATGCCGACAAAATGGAGAGCGAACTTGGTGATGTGTTATTCTCCATCATCAATTATGCCCGATTCTTAAAAATAAATCCGGAAAATGCTCTGGAAAGGACAAATAAAAAATTCATCAAAAGGTTCCAATATTTAGAAGCTAAGTCTATAGAAATCAATAAGTCCTTGTCCGAATTGACCTTGTCAGAAATGGATGTCTTTTGGGAAGAAGCAAAAAAAGCATAATCTTTTTTCAATCTCGTAATCCAAATAAGGAACAACTACGTATATATAGTATATTGGAACTTATCTTAAAGTTTCATAATCATAAGTAGGTAATCTTAATTATATTTTAAGCGGTATTAGTTAAGGTTAAAAATTTAGTTTAGTTAGGGGTCAAAATCCTACCTGTTTTCACAGGTAGGATTTGATTTTTAGGCCAATTTGTATTTTACTTATTGACAGGATCCCTCAAATCTTATTCCTTATATAATACCGACTTACCTTTGAACATTTCTTTTAATTTTTGCTTCCATTTAAATAATGAATGCTTAATCACGTAATTATATAAATTTCGCCAATCCTTTGATGAATTACATTTATTGATTGTTACCGTTTGTTTTGGTAGATCTGGATTCATCTGATCGCATAAATGAGCAACATAGTCAAACATATTGTATTCTGTAAGAACCTTCATCTTTGACTCTTTTAGATGAGACCTTCTTTTTTCGAAGGTATCTTCACTGATTACCTTATCTATAATAGCAACGGCAGCATCAAAATCTTGAATGTCTATAGATTGAAATGATTCTTTATCAAAATAATCGGAGAGGTTTTTACAGCCATAATAAATAGGAAAAGTCTCCGCCAAAAAGCAATCCGATATTTTTTCGGTCCAATAATACTTTTCCGATGAGTTTTCAATCGCAATATGATATTTATAGGGGGCTAGTACGTCCCATTTATCCTCAAAACTATTAAACCCTTGCCCAAACACATCCAACTTATCTCCATAATACGCCTTTAGTTTTTCAACAAATTCAATTCTTTCGAGATGGCCTTTTGTAAATGCTTTATTACTCGTGATAACAGAAATGAGTTTGGTTTTCTTTGGGGTTTCATTAGTCATTAAATCATCATAGGTTAATGAGTAGGTAACCTCATTATTTTTTAGTTTTTTAAAACCTACGAACCACGGAAGAATAGCTGGGCCCAATTTTAAATTTTTATGTTTTGTGTCTTCTTGGCAGGAACAAATTGTTCCAAATTGATTAATGTATCCTTTGGGATAAACAAGAACCGATTTTGGTTCTGTTGTCAATAAAATGGTGTTTTCCGGTGCAACCTTACAGCTTTCAGAACCTCTGACTCCTTTGCCCTGAACCACCCAGAAATCCGGCTCTTCAATCTTTTCATCAATATAAAATTGATAACGTCCATCCGAGGAAATTCCTTTTCCACCTTTGGTCTGTCGAAACATTATTTTACCTAAACTTTCTCGGTATGGGGTAAATTTAACTTTATACATGATTGTAACTTTTCAAAGTGATATGGTCAATAAACAAAAGGGTGTGCAAATGTAATTAAAATTTATGCTTGTGATAACAATTCAATTTTTAGATTCTGAGCAAGTTGTTTGAATTTTAATCTGTTTATATTATAAGGTTCTTTTAAAAAAATCACATGTCTTGATGGGAAATACAATCTCAAAGAACACAATTCTATCCTTCAGAAAGGACCAAAAAGGAAAGTCCATTTTTCAATACGAAAAATGGACTTTCTTTCTCTATAAAAACGATATTGTTAATACAACTCCTTCAGTTTTTTGAACTTCTCTTCCCACATTGCCAAGTTTTCTTTATGGTTTTCAATGTTTTTCAACACATCTCTGACCAAAGGATTACTCTCATCTATATTCGAGAAAAATTGCAGATTGTTTTCAAGCTGATTGAGTTCACCTTTAACTTCGTCTATTTTTTTACGGATAAAGTGGTGTTCGTTGTCCAACAGTCTGGTATCATCTGGTTGCGAAAGATGTTCTAGTTTGTTTTCAAATTTGATCATTTCAACCTCAGACTTGTCCAGCTTTAAATTATTGAACAGGCCATCTACGGTTTTGCTGAATTTATTTTCAATGAAACGCTTGTTTTGTGGCACTTGACCTAAGGCATTCCACTCTTCGGTTTTTTGTTTGATGGTCTCTAAATCTTGTTCTGGCTCACCACTTAATTTCAAGTCTTTTAACTCATCAAGAAGTTTTGTTTTCTTTTCAAATGCGTCTACTTGATCTTTGTTGGCAGCATTGCGTTCAGCATTGACCTTGTCAAAATAATGGTTACAAGCCGCCTTAAAACGCTTCCAGATTTTGTCGCTGTCTTTTCTCGGCACATGTCCAATATGTTTCCAATCGCTTTGGATTTTTTTCATCAACGGAGTGACAGTTTCAAAGTCGTCACTATCTTTATTGTCCTCAGCTATTTTAATCAGCTCCAATTTCTTTTGTAAGTTAGTGTACTGGTCTTTTTTCAGGTTTTTATAAAATGTGTTTTTCTTTTTATTGAAAGACCTTACCGCACTTTTAAATTTAGCCCAAGTAGCTTCATTGACTTTAATTGGTACTTTACCAGCGTTAAAAAACTCAGTACGCAGGCCTTCAATCACCTTAATTTTATTTTGCCATGCCTGATGTGAGCTTACTTCATCTTTGGCTACTTCTTCAATTTTAGCAATGATGGCTTCCTTCTTTTGAAGATTGGCTTCATGCGCTTTGTCAACATCGGCATAATACGCTTGACGTTTATCGTGAATAATTTTAGTAGCATTACTAAAACGCTCCCAAATAGCTTCTCTGTGTTCTTTGTCAACAGGCCCTAAATCTTCTTTCCACATTTTGTGAAGCACCTGTAATTCTCTGAATGCTCTATTGGAATTGTCATCTTTAGCCAATTCTTCGGCGCGCTCTATGATTTTAAGTTTTTGCTCAAGATTATGTTTGAAATCCATGTCGCGTAAATCGCGATTGAGGTGCAGAAAGTCATAGAAAATCTCCACATGATGGTGGTAAGTATTCCAAGCATTATTGTACTTGTCCCTTGGAATTGGCCCTGCATTTCGCCATTCTTCCTGTAAGTCCTTAAAATGTTTATAGGTGGTATTGATATTCTCTTCTACATTGAGAAGCCCTTTGATGTCTTCAATAATGCGTAACCTATTCTCTAAATTGGATTTCAGATTGGTCTCAAGAGTCTTATAATAAGCATTCAGTTTATTCCTATAATCGTTGTAAATGGAATTGAAACGTTTTTTAATCGGACTGGTATAGAAGAAGTCAATCTCATCACCACCCTCACTTAAAAAATCATCTTTCTTTTCCTCAAGTATTTCTGAAAACTTAGAGTTAAATTCTGTTCTGATCTCTTCAACATGTGATTTGATAGTTTGAATCTTTTTGTTTTTCATCAAACTTTCAAATTCGTCTGCCAATTGTTCCATCGACATGGAATGATAATCTTTCTCCTCCAAATTGTGACGCTCAACATTGCTGTCATCCTCAGCATCTTCAGCGTTGGATTCTTCAATTTCTTCTACATAGGCATCCTTCTTCTTTGCTGGGATTTCTTCTGAACTGGTTTTTTCAGTTTCAGCATCATTCGATTCGGTAGAAGGTGTTTTGGTAATAGCTTCAGGTTCTGTTGTTTCAGGAGCTGTCTGCTCAAGCTTGTCGTCACTATCCTCTTGTGTAACTGATGATTCAGTATTTTGGGTTGTAGTGATATCGTCGCTTGGTAAGCTTTGGTCATTTGCAACTGGTTCTTCAGGTGAAATGACCTCTTTTTTTAAAATTTCATTTCCATCTGCATTTTGCAGGTTATCTTTCTCTGACATTGTCATAATGATTAAATTTCTTGCTATTGTAAGCAAGTAAATATACTAACAACACCTTAGATTACAAAAGAGAAAGCTAATTTTAGGATATTTTGGTTATTTGGTCCAGATCTCCCAAGCTTTTTCGGCCTGGTATTCCAACATCTTAGAACCGTTGCAGATGGTGGCACCTTGTATTTCACCACACATCAAGAATTTGGTTAGAATAGGATTGTAGATCAAATCGAAAAGTAGGTGTTCATCGTTAATTCCATCGTACGGGATGTCTGGACAAACATTGACATTCGGGTGGGTACCAATAGGTGTACAGTTGATAATGACCTGATGGTTTTTTATAATATCCTCCGTTAAATTAGAATATAGAAACTTGGCCTTAGGGTTTGGACTTCTCGACACATAATCAAAATTGATATGTAGTTTTTTTAAGGCATAGGCAATAGCTTTCGACGCTCCTCCGGTACCCAAGATCAAGGCATGGGTATGATGTGGTTTCAGAAACGGCTTGATGGATTTCATAAATCCGTAGTAATCCGTATTGAAACCTTTTGTCTTTCCTGAAGGATAAAACTTTATGGTGTTGACTGCACCAATTTCGGAGGCTGTTTTATGAAGTCCATCCAAATAGGGGATCACCTGTTCTTTATAAGGAATGGTGACATTAAGCCCCAAAATATCATGGTTTTCATGAAGGATTTTTGGAAATTGGGAGATATTTTTGATATCAAAGTTCTCATAGGAATAAGGTAGATTCTCATTTTCAAACTTCGTAGTAAAATGAGCTTTTGAAAATGAATATGCGATATTCTTACCAACCAGACCGAATCTAGACATTTATTTTTCTTGTTTTTTTTCCATACCATTCCAGCCCTAAAACAATGGCAATTCCGACGGCAATATATATAATTGCCAAATAGGTTTCAGTGTTTAGCTGCGGAATAAATCGTTCATAATTTAAAACCACTTTCTTGCCAGTTGAGTCATAGATAAATCCACCCTCGTCCGTCATCCTATAAATAGTTTCTTTCCATGGCCAAACCACTCCCAAAGAACCAACAATAAAACCAATAATGGAAGCTATGGTAATACTTTTGTAGTGCTTAAGAATATAACTGAGCATGTGTGAAAAGGTAACCAACCCGGTAACTGAGCCCAACGTAAAAACAACCAATACCTTGAGCATTCTAATTCTCTCAGAATTCTGAAATACACTTAAATCGCCTACAATGATCTCGTAAAAGGTGTCGGAAAGCGCATTGACAGAATCGACCAGCAATAAAACATAATTACCCAATAAGATCAGGATAAAAGACCCGGAGAAACCAGGCAAAGTCATCCCCGATACACTAATGATACCACAGAAAAATACGAAAAAAAGGTTATCGTTTTCTTTCGCAGGATCCAAAAAACTGATGGCCACGCCCAAAATAATACCGATGGCAAGGGAGATTAAGGTTTGGTAATTCCAGTCGTTAAAATCTTTGTTGATATAGTAAATGGAGCCGATGATCATGCCAAAGAACAGACTCCATACATACAGTTCAGAATGGACAAGAAAATAATCCAGAATTTTTGAAACACTAAAATAGCTCACCACCATACCCAAAAAGAGCAATCCCAAAAAACGTCCGTTGATATAGTGAAAAAAGCTTTTGAACCGTCCATTAAATAGGAGTTTGAACGCGGTTTTGTTTATCTTTTGGAGTGAATAGATAAATTCTTCATAAAATCCAGCCACAAAGGCAACGACCCCACCAGAAACCCCGGGGACCTTGTTGGCCGCTCCCATAGCCAATCCCTTGATGAACAGGAAAAGCTTATCTTTATAAGTTCTGGTGCTCTGCATTTATGAAGTTTTGGTGCCTATTCTCTCAAGGATGAAAATCGTTAAAAATCCTACGACCATAAGGCCTACTGCCAAGCCTATCTGTGGATCAATTGTGTTATTGATTTCCGAATAATGAAATGGCAAGACACTTTTTTCTGAAACCATCTTGAAGGACTCAAAGTTATTGATTTGTCGTTGATAGACTTCAATCGTGCCATAATCAGTGATTTGCGAAACCGGAATGGTCTGCCCAGTAGATTTTTCCAAAACAGTCAATGTCTCTTTCCAGGGCCATATTTTGTTGAGTGAACCGAAAATAAAACCGGTCAACACAGCTAAAGTGGTGTTTTTATAGTGTTTGAACAACCATTTTAAAACGCGACTGAAACTTAATAACCCAATCAATGCCCCAACTGCAAAAATGGCGATTCTTTTAAAATCAAAATCGTGAAGGGCATCACTTAATGTTTTGTAGGCCCCTAGAATGACCAGGATGAAAGATCCAGAGATTCCAGGTAAAATCATGGCGCATATTGCGATAGCCCCGGCAAAAAACAAAAATAGAGTACTGTCGTTATTGGCCATTGAAGATAAAGTGGTGATATAATACGCCGCCAATGTTCCAAGAATAAGCGAGACGATGGTACCTAAGTTCCACGTTTTAATCTGTTTTCCTACAAAGAAGATACTGGCTACAATGAGTCCGAAAAAAAACGACCATATCAATATGGGATGCTCCTCAATCAAATATTTGGCAAGTCGCATAAAAGAGACAAAACTGATCAGGATGCCTGTGAGCAGGGCTACTAAGAAATTTCCATTAAGCTGCTTCCAAAATGCAGAAAACCCACTCTTTCTAAGCGTGGTCAATAGGCTCAAATTGACGCCACTAATAGTGGTTATTAATTCTTCATAAATACCGGAAATAAAGGCGATAGTGCCGCCTGAAACCCCCGGAACAGCGTCTGCTGCTCCCATTGCTACTCCTTTAAGTGAAATGAATAGGTAATCTGATAAGCGTCTTTGCATCTTTAATCGATCATATGAGAAGCGTAAAGATATATAATTTTACTTGGAGGTTTTTTTGGAATTTGAAATAATATTGAGCACCATTTGATGTTTTGCAATCATCGGGAACAATTCCTCTAAAATAAAGGAGAATTCTGAATTGAGAAGCCACCCGTTTTTGAGGTGGTATTGGGCTTTTTCATTTTCCAAAAGCGTGAAATAAATTCCGGCCAATCGGTATTCAATCTCGGCCGTTTCAGGATAAAATTCAGCAGCTTGAATGAGGTTGAGTGCTGCTGCTTCATATTCACCTAATTTAATAAGCACATCAGCCCTTGCGAGCCAAGTGTCCAATTCGTAATTACCAAGATCCAACGTTTTTTTATAGCCGCGTTCTGCTTCTTCAATAAAGTTCAAACGGTGGTTGATTTGGGCGTACAGTTTCCAATACCTGACGTTGTCGTCATCAATATTAATGGCTTTGTTGATATAGTAAAGTGCTTTGTGGTAATTTTTCTTTCTATTGTAAAACTTGGTAATGGCGATCCATCCTTTGTCTAATAACGGATCTTCGTGGACCGTTTTAAAGTAGTATTGAACGGCTAAATCATCAGAATGCAATTTCTCATAACAATTTCCAATTCTCAATAAAGCAAAGGAAGTGGGCTCATCAAGTGCCAAGGTCATGTTGTAATTTTCAATGGCCTCGTTATACTTCTTCATCTTTTCCAATACTTTCCCCTTTTCAAGATAGGCGCCTACAAAGGTGTCGTCAGAAATAATGGCGAAATCAAAGGCCGTCAACGCCTTTTTATAATCTTTTAAAGTGAAATACTGCCTGCCCAATTGATGCCAAGCTACTTCGCAATAAGGATTCTTATCCAAATAGCGGTTTAAAAAATCAATGGCTTCATCGTGTAGGTCTAAAAATTCAAAACAATAGATAATATTATAAAGCGCAGAATAATCTTCCATATCCAACTCCAAACATTTTATAAAATGGGATTTGGCATTGTCAAATTGATCCATAAAGAGGTATTCCATGCCAATTAAAGCATGCAAATCAGCTTCGTCTTCTTCCGAATCTATTAGTTTTAAAGCGATTTTCAGCGTATCAATAGCTTTTTGGTGTTCATCGCGTTTTGATAGGACACTGGCCTTTTGAATATAGATTTCCTCATTGGAAGGTTCTAGAACATGGAGTGCATCCAAAAGCTTTTCTGCCTGGGGCAGCTTATCTTCTAGAATATAAATTTCAACTTGAAAAAGTCTGAGGGTTATGGATGACGGGTGCTGCTCCAAGCCTAATTTGACAGCTTTCTTTGCGAGTGCAATTTTGCCGTTTTCAAAATAGAACTGAATGATATTTTCAAACTCGCCTGAATCAAAAAACAACACGTTATTTGTTTTTAGCATGGATTCAAACTTGGTCAGCGAATAATTATTGTCGTCGTCATATTGACTAAACTCCATAAGCACTTTGTATTGTTCGTTCAAATAAATGTAACGTTATCCTGAGAGAAAAGGGATAATTAAGGCGAATGTTTTCAACAAATTAGTTAACATTGCCAGCGTAACATCCTCAATAGTTTGGGTTGTTGATTGGTTAACAGTAAGTTATGATTGCTGCAAACTTAAGCATTTATGATGAAATTTCGTCCAAAATAGAGATGATATGCTGACAGCCCTCGATGATTTCGGCATTTGTAATGGTTAACGGTGGGGTTAACCGAATCGCTTTTGGCTCAAAAAGTAACCAAAACAGGATTAAACCTCTATTTTGCGCTTTCAAAATGACTTGATTTGTTATCTCTGCTGATGGTGTCATCGCCGCTAACATGAGACCACGGCCTCTAATATCGGTAATCAACGGATGTACCAATAGTTTTCTGAAGAGCTGCTCTTTTTTTAAAGCTTCAGCCATTAAATTGCTTTCCGTAATTTCTTTTACAGTGGCTAGCGCAGCAGCAGCAATTACCGGATGGCCGCCAAAGGTCGTAATATGTCCCAGTTTAGGAGCATCCTGCAAGGTGTGCATCATGGCTTTGGATGAAGTAAACGCGCCAATTGGCATGCCGCCCCCAAGTCCTTTTCCGGTGACTAAAATATCTGGAATGCAATTGTAGTGTTCAAAACCAAACAACTTTCCGGTACGTCCTATTCCTGGTTGTATTTCATCCAATATGAGCAAGGCCCCCACTTCATCACAGCGGGTTCGAACTTTAGTCAAGTAGTTATCATAAGGTTCAATAAAGCCTGCACCACCTTGAATGGTTTCTAAGATCACAGCGGCTGTTTTTGGTGTGATCTGATTTAAATCTTCTTTATTGTTGAAGTGGATAAAGTCAACATCTGGTATTAAAGGTCTGAAGGCCTGTTTACGTTCTTCGTAACCCATGACACTCATGGACCCCATGGTATTGCCGTGATAGGCATGATGTGCTGCGATAATCTGACTTCTGCCAGTGGCACGACGTGCTAGTTTTAAAGCGCCTTCAATGGCTTCGGTGCCAGAATTGACAAGGTAGGTACAATCTAAGGATTTTGGCAAATGTTCGGCCAATAGCTTGGCAAGTTCTACTGAAGGTTCCTGGATGTATTCCCCATAGACCATGACGTGCATGTATTTGTCCAATTGGTCTTTGATGGCCTGCACAACTTTTGGATGCCGATGTCCTAAACTGCATGCCGAAACTCCTGCTACAAAATCGAGATGAGCTTTATTATTGGTGTCATAAACATAACAGCCTTCAGCATGTGAGACTTCCATGGCTAAAGGATGTGGTGTGGTCTGGGCTTGGTAAGCTAAAAAATCACTTGTCATGTCAATTATCTTCTTTCCTGGGTTTTTGCAAAGTCTTTACTTTTGACGAATCTGCTTTTTTAATCACAGCTTGTGGGATGTTACGCGACGCTTTCTGTTCGTCCTCTTTCTTGGCGTCCTTAGGTTTTGCGTCTTCCACACGCTGTAATAAAGCGTCGTCAAAGAAATCTTCTTGAGGAATATAATCGTCTAAACCTTTGATTATGGGTAATACCAACGGTGGATCGTCTTTAAATAAATCGTCAACACTTTTTGGACGCTCCTCTTCTCGCCAGTCAAAACCTCGCAATTTTCTTGCGTTTTCTGGAAATAGCGATTCTGGCCAAATCTCGCCATCTATTTGATCAATGAGCGTGATAATTTTATATTCGTCCTCAATTTTAAGATTGATTTTTCCTGATTTTGATTTGTTGATCCCTATCAATTCCTGATTGTCATCTCTTGAATAATTAATGACTTCGGCATTTTTGATGATATCCACATTATAAAGATCGTTGTCCTTAAACAATCCGATCAACCGCTGTCCCTTGATTTGATTATATCCAGCATCAAGAGTGTCCTTACTGATCAAAAAGGCATTATCAAACACCAAGAGTGAGTCCAGTTGTTCAGTTTTGGGATTTGAAATAAGATGGATGGTATCACCCGTCATCTGATTGTCCAGATTCCAAAGAATAGGCCTCCGTTTAACGGTAAAGGCATCAGTAGTGGAGAAGCGTGCCAGATTGATTAGTTGCGTCAATCCAGACTTATGGTCGGCATGAATGGAATCTGCTTTCCCACTTAAATCGCTTTTAAATATTTTAGCATTGTAATAGGCTCTTGTGATGCGATGTTCCGGTTTTCCGGTGACCATTATAGTATCACTATGCATATAAATGGAATCGTTTTCCTGAACGGTTATGGCCAAAGCACGTTTAGTGATGAAAACCGAGTCTTTTGCACGCCACACTTCTGCATAATGCCCACGTACCAAACTGTTGTTAATAGTGTCTGTGACCTTAATATTGTTGGTTGCAGAGGCAAAGTTGATTTTTCTATCGAAATACATGCTATCTCCTTCAAAAACCCGATTTTCATAATTGATTTTCGAATTTTTAACAAAATAGCCCGTGTCATTATTGGTATCATAAAACCCGCGTTCAGCATAAATGGTGTTGGATTCGCCGACAATGGTGGTAGGGCCATAAAGATAGGCATGACCTGTCTCAGTATAAAAGTCGAGATGTTCGGTATTTAAAGTGTATTCTGGATTGACCAAAACCACATCCTTTACAAATTGGTATTTTTTGCTGTTCATATAATAGCGACCAATTTGACTGGTAATGGTTCCGGAGGTATCTCTGACTACTTTGCCTTTGCTTTGGTAAAAGGCCTGCTGCTTGATTCGGTCAAAATAGAGTGTGTCTGTAGTCAAAACCGATTTTGGTTCCGTCAGCACTACATCGCCACTCGCAAACGCCAATTGGGTTTTACCGCTATATTCAGCGTACTTGGCACTCATGTTTATGGTATCGCCTTGTATCATGACCACATTGCTATAGGCTTCAATAAAATCTTCCTTCTCATAATACACGGCCTGATCACACCATAAATTAATGCCTTCATGGGTAAAGTGGACCTGTTGGGTATTATCTCTTGTGAAAACGGAGACCCCAGGACCTCTAAGGCTGTCGGAATCGACAAAACCTGAATATTCAACACGGATTTTCTTGAGTTTTTCAGTTTGCGCAACCGCAGAAAAACCTAAGCAAAAAAATAAAATGAAAAAAATAGATAATGCTCTCAATGCGTAACAGATGATTTTCAAAAGTAACTCTTTATATTAAGCATAATTTTACGTTAACATTAATTTAAGTACATAAATGTTACGTATCAATAATTTTTAGGCTCCAATTTTACGAATGCCGTGATTTCCATTTGATAGCCTCTTTCGCTATTATGATTAGGTCTTAATTCGTAGAATTATATGAAACCCACCCGTAAATACGGGCAGGTTCATGAAACTTAGCGTATAATCGTCTGCTTTCTATCTGGGCCCACAGAAACAATGGTGATTGGAATTTCAAGTTCTTTTTCTAAAAACTCGATATACTCCAATAACGGCTGTGGCATGTCGGAAGCATCAGTCATTTCAGTCAAATCTTCGTTCCAGCCCTTAAAATCAGTATAGATTGGCGTTACGTTCTCTGATTCTATATTGTATGGTAAATGGTGTATGATGTCACCTTTGTAATTATATGCGGTGCATACTTTTAAGGTTTTGAATCCTGAAAGCACATCGCCCTTCATCATTATTAACTTGGTGACGCCATTCACTTGACACGCATAGCGCAAGGCAACCAGATCTAACCAGCCACACCGACGTGAGCGCCCTGTTGTAGCACCAAATTCATTGCCCACGCGGCCCATGGTTTCACCAATTTCATCAAACAATTCAGTTGGGAAGGGTCCTGATCCTACTCGTGTGGTATAGGCTTTAAAAATACCAAAGACCTCGCCAATTTTATTAGGTGCGATCCCTAAACCTGTACAGGCTCCTGCGGCCGTTGTGTTGGAAGAGGTGACAAAAGGATAGGTTCCAAAATCGATATCCAATAAAGAACCTTGGGCGCCTTCTGCCAAAATAGTTTTTCCTTCCTTATGGGCTTGGTGCAGGTATTCCTCAGAGTCTATAAAGGTCAAGGTTTTCAACACTTCGATGGATTTGAAGAACTCATGCTCCATTTCTTTCAGGTTATACTGTACGTCCACATTGTAAAACGCAATCATGGCTTCATGCTTATCGGCCAAGGCGCGATATTTCTTTTTCCAATCGGCCAATTCAATATCTCCAACTCTAATCCCATTTCTACCGGTTTTATCCATGTAGGTTGGGCCAATTCCTTTAAGTGTGGAGCCAATTTTGGCTTTACCTTTGGAGGCTTCACTTGCCGCATCAAGCAAACGATGCGTTGGAAGGATAATGTGGGCCTTACGCGATATCAACAAGGATTTTCGATAATCCACTTGTTGCTCTTCAAGTTTATCCAGTTCTTTATTGAAAATAACAGGATCAATCACGACACCGTTACCTACTAAATTGACCGTGTTTTCGTGAAATATTCCTGATGGAATGGTGTGCAGAACGTGTTTTTTACCATTAAATACCAATGTGTGTCCTGCGTTTGGGCCTCCTTGAAAGCGCGCAATAATATCGTATTTTGAGGTGAGTACATCGACAATTTTTCCTTTGCCTTCGTCACCCCATTGTAATCCTAGTAGTAAATCTACTGCCATTTTTAAGATTCTTTAGGTGGTTCGTTTTTTGTTCCGTAAAAGTATAGGGAATGGTTGGTGATGGAGATATCAAAAACCTCTTCTATCGTTTTTTTGATGGATTGGATTCTAGGGTCGCAAAACTCATAGACTTCTCCAGTGTCCGTTAGAATGACATGATCATGTTGTTTATCAAAATAAGACTTCTCATAGTGTGCCTGATTCTGCCCAAACTGATGTTTACGCACCAAACCACATTCCAAAAGCAATTCGATGGTATTATAAAGCGTAGCACGACTCACCCGATAATTTTTGTTTTTCATTTTGATATAGAGTGATTCTATGTCGAAATGCTCTTCATTATCGTAAATTTCCTGTAGTATGGCATAGCGCTCTGGTGTTTTTCTGTGACCCTTTCCCTCTAGGAATGTGGTGAACACATTCTTAACTATTTCCTGATTGCTATGTTTTGTATTTTGACTCATAATTAATGCCCAAACTTCGGGGCAAATTTACACCTTTTAAACTCTTAAAACCTTATCAATCCCGTTAATTTTTTTTAGATTCTCCATCAGTTTTTTCAACATGGTGTTATTTTTGACCACGACATTGATTTTACCTGAAAAAACACCGTCATCACTTTGAAAACTAATACTTTTCATGTTGACGTGCATATTGGATGAAATGACCTTGGTGATGTTGTTTACCAAGCCCAAATTATCAATTCCTGACAATGTAATCTGGGCTGCAAACTCCTGTTGCGAAGAATCAATCCATTTGGCTTGCATGATTCTGTAGGCGTAGTTGGATTGAAGGCTCAACGCATTTGGACAGTTCTTTTTATGGACCTTAATACCTTCGTTGATTGTTAGAAATCCAAAAACATCATCTCCAGGGATTGGATTACAGCAGGCAGAAAGCTTATAGTCCAGTTTTTCTTCCTCCTTGCCAAACACCAAACTGTCATAATTGGCCGTAATCTCATCTTTATCAATATTTTGGATCACCGTTGGTTTGCGGATCTTGCTTTTGATATAGCTCATAAAAGCATTGCTTCTTGACGAGGCAAAATCTTTCAGCATGGTATTGTCAATAGATCCTATACCCACTCTATAAAACAAATCCAAACTTGTTTTTAGCTTGAAGAAGACCACCATCTCATTGATGGATTTTTCGTTCAAATTAATTTTAAGCTGTTTTAGTTTTCGTCTCAAAATTTCTTTGCCTTCTACAGCCACTTCTTTCTTTTCGTCTTTTAAGGACGATTTGATTTTGCTTCTTGCTCTGGCGGTAGTGGCATAATCCAACCAATTGCTGTTGGGTTTAATGTTTTCTGAAGTCAGTATTTCTACTTGATCGCCACTTTGCAGCTCATGACTTAGCGGCACCAGTTTCCCATTGACTTTGGCCCCTCTCGTTTTCATGCCAATTTCAGTATGGATACTAAACGCAAAATCCAACGGAGTGGCACCTTTAGGGAGCGATTTCAATTCTCCTTTTGGAGTGAACACATAAATTTCTTTTGAGTAGAGGTTGAGCTTAAATTGTTCTACAAAATCGACCGCATTCGTTTCGTTGCTTTCCAATGCTTCCTGAAGTTTGTCAATCCAGGTGTCCAAAGCATCTTCGGCATGTCCCTCTTTATATTTGTAATGTGCGGCGTAGCCTTTTTCTGCGATTTCGTTCATACGCTCACTTCGTATCTGAACTTCCACCCAGCGTCCTTTTGGCCCCATTACCGTAATGTGCAACGCTTCATATCCTGTCGATTTAGGTGAAGAAATCCAATCTCGCAGTCGGATGGGGTTCGGGATAAAATGATCCGTTACAATGGAATAGATTTTCCAAGCGAGAAATTTTTCATTCGCAAAATCCGATTTATAGATGATCCTGACCGCAAATTTATCATACACTTCATCAAAGGAAACTCCTTGCTTGAGCATTTTTCTTCGGATGGAGTAGATGGACTTTGGACGTCCTTTAATATCGTAATTCAGACCTTCCTTGTCTAATGAGTCTTGTATCACCTTTGCAAATGCTTTGATATAGGCGTCTTGCTCCTCCTTACTTTCTTTGATTTTATTGTGAATCTCATTATAAACCTCAGGCTCGGTATATTTAAGACCTAAATCCTCGAGCTCACTTTTTATATTGTAAAGTCCAATCCTATGGGCAAGAGGTGCATAAATATACAAGGTCTCTGAGGCGATTTTCTCCTGTTTGTCTGAACGCATGGAATCCATGGTTTGCATGTTGTGAAGTCGGTCGGCAATTTTGATGATGATCACCCGTACATCATCGTTGAGCGTCAACAACATTTTTCTGAAGTTTTCTGCTTGGGTTGAAACATCGGCTTCTTTGCTCAACGATGAAATTTTGGTCAATCCATCCACTATTCGGGCTACGGTCTGGCCAAATTTTTCTTCTATATCAGAGAGGGTATAATCTGGGTTATCCTCAACAACGTCATGGAGTAGCGCCGCAGCAATACATGTCGCATCCAGTCCAATTTCCTGAGCCACTATTTTTGCCACGGCAATTGGATGAAAGATATAGGCCTCACCTGATTTCCGGCGTTGATTTTTATGGGCATCAACAGCCACATCAAAGGCCTGCCTTATCAATTTTTTATCAGCAACGGTAAGGGTTTGGTAGCTTACTTTAAGCAACTCTTTGTAGGCTTTTGCAATAGCAGCATTTTCCTTTTCTATATCAACTTCTGTCATAAACTAAATGTAATACAAAGAAAAGAAATGAGCAATGTTTTTTAAGGGGAAATTGTCCGAATTCCTTGTATATTGATCGAAAGTTTTGATGATGTGTTTCAAAACCTATGACGTTGTTGCCCTTTAATACCAAGCGTTTGGTTCAATTTCGAAATGACATCTAATGACCTGAAGTAATCAGTATTTTATGGCCAATTCAAACTCTGCCTGAGTGAAGTCGAGGAACTGAAAGTATAGTTTTTCAATTTTATTAAGGTAACAGACATTTT
>Ga0208015_1000290_pt1 | contig 31414 bp, 28 predicted proteins | sample 26BtaG_FD_184101 | JGI IMG/M metagenome (GOLD analysis project Ga0208015, IMG submission 184101) | Marine viral communities from Cariaco Basin, Caribbean Sea - 26B_WHOI_OMZ_CsCl (SPAdes) (version 2) | ecosystem: Environmental > Aquatic > Marine > Oceanic | place: Caribbean Sea: Cariaco Basin...
GCAAGATTCTGGTTGAATCCCTCACCGACATCGACCAGGAGCTGTACCTGGGCGCGGTCGTTGACCGTGGTACCCGTCGTATCGTGTTCATGGCCTCCACCGAAGGCGGTGTTGAGATCGAGAAGGTTGCTGAAGAAACGCCCGAGAAAATCCTGAAGGCGGAAGTCGACCCGCTGGTCGGCGCACAGCCGTACCAGGGCCGCGAGCTCGCGTTCAAGCTGGGTCTCGAGGGCAAGCAGATCGGTCAGTTCACCAAGATCTTCATTGGCCTGGCCAAGCTATTCGAAGAATGCGATCTGGCATTGGTCGAGATCAACCCGCTGGTAATCACTCCGGCCGGTGACCTGCACTGCCTGGATGCCAAAGTTGGCGTAGACGGCAACGCGCTGTACCGCCAGAAGAAAATCCACGAGATGCACGACCCCTCCCAGGAAGATTCCCGGGAAGCGGAAGCGGCCAAGTGGGAACTCAACTACGTGGCTCTGGAAGGCAACATCGGCTGCATGGTTAATGGTGCCGGCCTGGCCATGGGCACCATGGACATCATCAAGCTGTCCGGCGGCCAGCCTGCCAACTTCCTGGACGTTGGTGGCGGTGCAACCAAGGAGCGTGTTTCCGAGGCGTTCAAGATCATCCTGTCGGACTCCAACGTCAAGGCGGTTCTGGTCAACATCTTCGGTGGTATCGTTCGCTGCGACATGATTGCCGAAGGCATCATCGGTGCCGTCAAGGAAGTGGGCGTCAAGGTTCCTGTTGTGGTTCGCCTTGAAGGCAACAATGCCGAGAAGGGTACTCAGGTACTCGCCGACAGCGGCCTGAACATCATTGCCGCCACCAGTCTGTCGAATGCGGCAGAGCAAGTCGTTAAAGCCGCAGGGGGTAAATAATGAGCATCCTGATTAACAAAGACACCAAGGTTATCTGTCAGGGCTTTACCGGCGCGCAGGGCACCTTCCACTCAGAGCAGGCGATTGCCTACGGCACCAAGATGGTAGGTGGCGTTAGCCCCGGCAAGGGCGGTACCGAGCATCTGGGCCTGCCGGTGTTCAACACGGTGCGTGACGCCGTTGAAGCAACCGGCGCTGAAGCGACTGTTATCTACGTTCCGGCGCCGTTCTGTAAAGACGCCATCATCGAAGCGGCGGATGCCGGCATTCAGCTGATCGTATGTATCACTGAAGGTATCCCGACCATCGATATGCTGTACGCCAAGGAATACGTGGATCGCAAGGGCGTTCGTATGATCGGTCCCAACTGCCCGGGTGTTATCACTCCGGATGAGTGCAAGATCGGCATCATGCCTGGCCACATCCACAAGAAGGGCAAGGTTGGTATCGTGTCCCGTTCAGGCACCCTGACTTACGAAGCGGTCAAGCAGACCACAGACTTCGGCTACGGTCAGTCTACCTGTATCGGTATCGGTGGTGACCCGATCCCGGGCTCCAACTTCATCGACATTCTGGCACTGCTTCAGGAAGATCCTGAGACCGAAGCCATTGTGATGATCGGCGAGATCGGCGGTACTGCCGAGGAAGAAGCCGCGGCCTACATCAAGCAGAACGTCACCAAGCCGGTGGTTTCCTACATCGCCGGTGTTACGGCGCCTCCGGGCAAGCGTATGGGTCACGCTGGTGCCATCATCTCCGGCGGCAAGGGCACTGCAGACGAGAAGTTTGCAGCGCTGGAAGATGCCGGCGTACGCACTGTCCGCAGTCTGGCCGAGATCGGTCAGGCCCTGAAGGAAGTCACTGGCTGGTAAGCTGGCCTTCTTTCAGTAAAAACCCCCGTTTCTGCCCTGCAGAGCGGGGGTTTTTTATTTATAATGGCGGGTCGCCTGAACTATGATGGCGGTTCCAATACCAAATAAGGAGTTCGTGCTTTGAGTTCTGTAGATTCCCAGCAAAGGGTTTTGTCCGGCATGCGTCCGACCGGCAAGCTTCACCTTGGACACTATCATGGTGTGCTGAAAAACTGGGTGAAACTCCAGCACGAATTCGAGTGCTTCTTCTTCGTGGCAGACTGGCATGCGTTGACCACCAACTACGACGACCCCTCGGGGATCGAGCAGAGTGTGTGGGACATGGTCATTGACTGGCTGGCGGCCGGTGTGAACCCGGGCTCCTCCACCATGTTTATCCAGTCTCAGGTGCCTGAGCACGCCGAACTGCATCTCCTGCTGTCCATGATAACCCCCCTGGGCTGGTTGGAGCGGGTTCCCACGTTCAAGGATCAGCAGGAAAAGCTGCGGGAGAAGGATCTGGCCACCTACGGGTTCCTGGGTTACCCGCTGCTGCAAAGTGCGGACATTCTGGTCTACCGGGCAGGAAAAGTGCCGGTTGGCGCCGATCAGGTGTCTCATGTCGAGATTACCCGGGAGGTTGCCCGTCGATTCAACCATCTATACGGGCGTGAGCCGGGGTTTGAGGAACAGGCGGAAGGCGCCATCGTGAAGATGGGCAAAAAGAACGCCAAGCTGTACCGCAACCTGAAGAAGCGCTACCAGGAAGAGGGCGATATGGAAGCCCTGGAAACAGCCCGGGCCCTGCTCAAAGAGCAGCAGAATATTTCCCTGGGCGATCGCGAGCGCCTCTACGGCTACATTGAGGGTGGTGGCAAGGTGATTCTGCCGGAGCCCCAGCCGTTGCTGACACCGGAATCCAAGTTGCCGGGGCTTGATGGCCAGAAGATGTCCAAGTCCTACAACAACTACATTGGCCTGCGGGAAGAACCGGACAGCGTTGCCCAGAAAATACGCACCATGCAAACCGATCCGCAGCGAGTCCGTCGCACCGATCCGGGTGAGCCCGAGAAGTGCCCTGTCTGGGGCATGCACAAGATCTATTCAGACGCCGACACCCAGGAATGGGTCCAGAAAGGGTGCCGAAGCGCCGGTATCGGCTGCCTGGACTGCAAGAAGCCGCTGATCGATGCCATTATCGAAGAACAGCGTCCCTTACACCAACGTGCGCGGGAATATGAAGGTAATCCGGATCTGGTCCATTCGATCCTGCAGGAAGGCCGCGAGCATGCCCGTGATGCCGCCCGGGACACGCTCGAGGAAGTCCGGGCAGCCATGGGGCTTCATTACCGCTGAACCTACAGGTTGGCGATCGGGGGCTGCAAAATGTAGCTCTGTTCCGGGAGACAGGTTATGACGGAAGAATCCACAGGTCCGGTTACGCCCGAAGGGAGCGAGGCTGACCCAGAGCAGTCGCCGCTTGCCCGGGTATCCGGCAAGCCGGTGGTGGATCTTCCCAGGGATCTCTACATTCCGCCGGATGCTCTGGCGGTTTTTCTGGAAGCCTTCGAAGGGCCTCTGGATCTTCTGCTTTACCTTATCCGACGCCAGAATATGAATATTCTGGATATCGACGTCAGCGAGATCACCCGCCAGTACATGGACTATATCGGCGCCGTTGAAGCCATGCGCTTCGAGCTGGCTGCGGAATATCTGGTGATGGCGGCAACGCTGGCTGAGATCAAGTCCAGGATGCTGTTGCCCCGACAGGAAAGCGATGACGAGGAAGAGGTTGACCCAAGGGCGGAGCTGATTCGTCGCCTCCAGCAGTACGAGCGGTTCAAGCAGGCGGCGGAGGACATTGACCAGATGCCCCGGCTCGAGCGGGATACCTTTGCCACCTCGGCAGCCTTGCCAAAGATGCCTTCGAGTCAGCCCCATCCGGATGTGGATCTGCGGGAGATGCTGCTGGCGCTCCAGGGCGTGCTGAGACGGGCGGATCTGTTCACCAGTCACCATGTCGAACGGGAGAGGCTGTCAACCCGCGAGCGTATGTCTGCCATTCTGTCGGCTCTTCAGGACGATCATTTCGTGACCTTTGAAAGCCTGTTTACGGTTGAAGAAGGGCGTCTGGGCGTTGTAGTCACGTTTCTGGCCACCCTTGAGCTGGTCAAGGAGCAGTTGATCGAAGTGGTGCAGGGGGAGGTCCTGGGGCCGATTCATGTTCGCGCCCGGGCAGCCAGTTAGCGCGTTGTCTGGCCATCGGTCGAACGTACGGGAAGACGGATAATCATCATGAACGAAGAACATCTGCTGAGAATCCAGGCAATTGCTGAAGCGGCCTTGCTGGCGGCGGGCAAGCCGTTGTCTCTTGACCAGTTGCGGGAGCTGTTCACCGAAGAGGAGCGGCCGGCCCGGCAGGTTATGGAGCACGCGATGGTACTTCTGGAGAATGCCTGTGAGGGCCGCGGATTCGAGCTGAAAAAGGTGGCCAGCGGTTACCGCCTTCAGGTTCGGCAGGAATACGCGCCCTGGGTTAGTCGGCTATTCGAGGAGAAACCCCAGCGGTATTCCCGGGCATTACTGGAGACGCTTGCGCTTATTGCTTACCGGCAGCCAATAACCCGGGGCGAAATCGAGGATATTCGCGGTGTTACGGTAAGCAGCAATATCATTCGTACCCTGCTTGAGCGAGAGTGGGTGCGCGTTGTCGGACATCGAGATGTTCCCGGCCGGCCGGCCATGTACGCCACTACCAAACAGTTTCTGGACTATTTCAACCTGACGGGGCTGGATCAGATGCCGCCTTTGTCTGAAGTCCGGGATCTTGAAGAAATCGGCCGGGAAATTGAAAAGAACATGCAGGCGGAGATCGAGTTTGAATCGCCCGCTGCGGAGAATGACGATGATTCTCCAGGCCAGACACTTCACTGATGCCATCCGGGTATCAGTCAGAGACTAAGGATTGATTTCATGGCGGCAAAACGCCCCGAAAAACCAGCCAGAAAGGCGAAAGATCCAGCCAGACCGGCAAGAGATTCGTCGAAACCTGTGGATAAAACCATCCACGATGGCCCCGAGCGGATCCAGAAGCTTCTTGCCAGGGCGGGTATTGGTTCACGCCGGGAAATTGAAGGCTGGATGGAAGCCGGACGACTTACAGTGAACGGCCTGGCAGTTGCTCCGGGACAGAAAGCCACCGTGGCGGACCGGTTCGAACTTGACGGGAAGCGTCTTGAGGTTTCCGGTGCGTCAGAGGTGCTACGCCGTGTGCTCATCTATAACAAGCCCGAAGGCGAAGTGAACACCCGCAAGGATCCGGAGGGCAGGCCGACGGTGTTTGACCGTCTGCCACGTTTGAAGGAGCACCGCTGGATATCCATCGGGCGGCTCGACATCAACACCACCGGGCTGGTGCTTTTTACCACTGATGGAGAGCTTGCCAACCGGCTGATGCATCCGTCCAACCAGATTGACAGGGAATACGCAGTGCGTATTTTCGGCGAAGTAGACGATGCAATGATCGAGCGCCTGCTCCAGGGGGTTCTGCTCGAAGACGGCATGGCAAAGTTTACCGACCTGTCGCCGGCTGGAGGCAGCGGGATGAATCGCTGGTTCCACGTCACCCTGCTGGAGGGGCGTAACCGGGAGGTCCGGCGGCTCTGGGAGTCTCAGGGCGTTCGGGTAAGCCGCCTGAAGCGGGTGCGTTATGGGCCGGTTTTTCTTCCCAGCCGGCTGAGCGTCGGCAAGTGGGAAGAGCTCGACCAGAAGGCCGTCGATGCCCTCAGCCGCAGTGTCGGGCTCGATACCGTTGATATTCCGCAAAAAACGCCGGATGAAAAGGCAGCCCACGACCGCCAGCGCCGAAAAAGCCCGGGGCGGGCCGCCAAGAAGACGCCGGGCCAGAAATGGGCCGTCAGTGATACCACCCCGGCAGGAACATCCGGCCGCGCTTCGAAAGCTGACCGGCAAGGCCGAAAAGCGCCCCGTAGCTGAGGCAGGAAGGGTCAGGAAATCGTTGAAAACACCCGGGTGCAGTTCCGGCCCTGGTGTTTGGCCCGGTAAAGCGCATCATCTGCCCGTGCCAGCCATTCCTGGGTGGATTCTTTCGGCAGGTAGGTGGCAACCCCGCAGCTGGTCGTTACTTGAAGGATTTTTTCACCGGCATCTACCTGAATGGCTGCGATGGCTTCGCGAATCCGCTCGGCGACCTCTTTTGCTGCCTGTTCCCCGGTGTGGGGCAGCAGAATGGCAAACTCCTCACCGCCGAAGCGATAGACGCTGTCGGAAGTCCGGACAGCCTTTTCCAGCTCGATGGCGGTGACCTGGAGAAGATGGTCGCCAATCACATGGCCATGGTTGTCGTTAACGGTCTTGAAGTGGTCCAGGTCGCACAGAATGAGCGAGTAAGGCTCGCCGTGGCGCTCCGATAACAGGCCGGCCTTTTGCAGGTCGTCGTCCATCGCCCGTTTGTTGGGAATGCCGGTCAACGAATCGGTCAGCGAAGCCTGTTCGATGGCAATGAACTGGCAGGCATTGCGAATCGGGCAGATGGCGGCACCGAGAATCATCTCGACCCCTTCCAGTTCCAGCTCGGAGAACCGCTGCCGGCGATGCAGCACCAGCGTTCCGTAATTGGCACCCTCAAGGCTCAGCCGGTATTCGCAGCGATGGGGGCCGCCCATACCCGTGGCGTAAACAAAATCCTGCTTGCCAATCCTGTGGCGGTAGTTGAGCGTGTCGAAGGGTACGACCGAGCCGAGTTCATCGGCCAGAATTGCCAGTTGCTGTTCCAGCGACAAAGTGGTGGAGAGGCGACGGGTCAACCGGGTGAGGATATCCGGGGTATTGTTCCAATCCTGGTGAGCCTGACGTAACGCCGCCAGTTTCTGGGGCTGGGAAGTAGACTTGTGGATTGATGGTATGTTTTTCACTTCGGCTCACTCTGTCGCAAAGATTTACAGGGCTTGTACAGCCTTGAAAGCAGAAAACGTGCCGCAATATGAAATGGTATGCAAAACAGATATTTAAATAATCTTTAGAGAAAACTTCTGTGATTTCTTCTGGTCACTGAAACCTTGACGTCAAAAATACGGCAGTGTTTTGCCGCCGTTTTATCAACGTCTTGGCAAAATGTCAGGCAAGGGGATGGGGCGGCAGAATCCCTGTGGTAAACTTCTGCGCTTGCGATTGTGCCGTCTGCAGAGAAATGAGCGACTAACTTTATGAGGTTTCAGGCCCCGGAAAGTCTATCCGAACAGATTGCCCAGCATCTTGGGCAGCGGATTATTACGAGAGATCTCAAGCCCGGAGAGCGGATCCAGGAACTGAAAGTGGCGGGCGAACTGAACGTGAGCCGGGGTTCCGTGCGCGAAGCACTGCTTATCCTGGAAAGGCGCCATCTGATCGAGATCTTCCCCCGTCGGGGAGCGGTGGTTTCAAGCCTGACTGCCGAAAGCGTCAATAGCCTCTATGATATCTATATCGATCTTCTTTGCATGCTCGGTCGCAAGGTGCTTGAGCGCTGGTCAGGCCAGGAGTTGGGTGGGGTCATGGGCCAGGTCCGTGAACTGCAGGCGGTGATTGACGCTCTCAATGCTACCAGTGCTGACGCGGCCGAGCAGGTGATTGACGCCGGTTTCGGAGTCATGCGATACGCTTATGGCCTGGTTGACAACCCGTTCCTTGAGGAAACCCTGGAGAACTTCCGCCCGGCCATCAGCCGCACCTATTTTGTGGCACTCGAGCATTTCCGGGATGAGATCGGCGAAACGGCCACTTTCTTCCGCCAACTGGCCGATGCCGCAGTGAGTGACGATGCCGAACGCCTGCAGGCGGTTATCCGGGCTTTCGGAGAACATCAGCGGCAGCAGGTGCTGGCCATCCTCCGGCAGGAGGAGATCGGCTGATATGCGCCTGAAGTCTATCAAGCTTTCCGGCTTTAAATCCTTTGTCGATCCCACGACCGTTCCGTTCCCATCGAATATGACCGCTGTCGTCGGTCCCAATGGCTGTGGTAAATCCAACATTATTGATGCCGTTCGCTGGGTGATGGGTGAAAGTTCCGCCAAGTACCTTCGTGGCGAGTCAATGACCGACGTTATCTTCAACGGCTCAAGTGCCCGCAAGCCGGTTGGTCAGGCCTCCATTGAGCTGGTGTTTGACAACAGTGACGGCTCCGCGCCCGGAGAGTTTGTCCGGTTCAATGAAATTTCGGTTCGCCGCCGGGTGTCCCGGGAAGGGCAGTCCGAGTATTTCCTGAACGGTTCCAAGTGCCGCCGCCGGGACATTACCGATCTGTTCCTTGGTACCGGTCTTGGCCCGCGCAGTTATGCCATTATCGAACAGGGCATGATTTCCCGCCTGATTGAGGCCAAACCCGAGGAGCTTCGGATCTACATTGAGGAAGCTGCCGGCATCTCCAAGTACAAGGAGCGGCGCCGGGAAACGGAAAACCGGATCCGCCGGACCCAGGAAAATCTCGAGCGGCTTACCGATCTGCGGGAAGAGCTGGGCCGACAGCTCCAGCATCTGGAGCGCCAGGCCGCGGCAGCGGAAAAGTACAAAGCGTACAAGCAGGAAGAGCGACAGAAAAAGGCGGAGCTTACCGTACTCCGGTGGCAATCCCTGGACAACGATCTTCAGACCTCCCGGGCCCGAATCCGTGATACCGAGCTTGAGCTGGAAAAGTACCTGACCGAGCGGGTCAGTCTGGAAACTTCCCTGGAATCACTGCGCGACAGCCATCACGAGCGAACCGAGCACTTCAATCGGGCCCAGGCCCGCTACTATGAGGCGGGCGCCGATATCGCCCGCATTGAACAGAGCCTGGAGCATCAGAAAGAACGCAGTCGCCAGATGGCCACGGAGCTTGATCAGGCCCTGGCGAACCAGCGGGAACTGGCGCGGGAGCTGGAGCAGGACGAGGAAAAACTGGCCGGCATCCAGGAAGAGCTGGACATGGTGGAGCCAGAGCAGGAGGCGCTCGCCCTCCGGTCGGAAGAGTCCGGTGAGAAGCTGCAGCAGGCTGAAGATGCCATGAGCGACTGGCAGCAAAAGTGGGAGGACTTCAGCGCGCGTTCCTCGGATGCCCGTCGCCAGGCCGAATTGGCCCAGTCCCGTATTCGCTCACTGGAAGATGCCATCGAACAGCTTCTGACCCGTCAGCGCAAACTCCAGGACGAACAGTCGTTGCTGGAAGGCCAGATGGATCGGGCTGAGCTGGAACAGTTGCTGGAGCAGCAGGAAACCCTGGAACTGCAGCGGGAGGAGGCCGCTGAGCGGATTGCCGCGATTCAGGATGAGCTCTATGACGCCCGGCAGAGCCAGCGCGATGCCGAGCAAATAGTGTCGGAGGAGCGCCAGCGAGTTCAGAGCCTGAGGGCATCACTGGAGTCCCAGCAGGCGCTACTCGACGAGCAGATGGGGGGGCAGGACGACACCCTGCAAGCCTGGCTTGCCGATAACTCACTGAACGATATGCCGCGTGTGGCCAGTCAGTTACAGATTGACGATGGGTGGGAGTTTGCGGTTGAGCAGGTGATCGGCCGGTTTACCCAGGGCTTGTGTCTGCCCGATATTGATCAATTGTCACCAGCCATGAAGGACGCACCCCGGGGGCTGGCTCTGGTGGCTGCCGGAGAAGCCGGCAGCCGAATGGACGCAGGATTGGCGGCCAAAGTTTCCGGAGTGCCAGCGGTTGCTGCGCTGCTCCGTGGCATCGATGCCGTTGAGACGCTCTCTGATGCCATGGGCATGCGAGTCGGCCTGCAGGATGGGCAGAGCGTAATTACGCCGGAAGGCGTCTGGGTTGCCCGTGACTGGGTCCTGATGCCGGATTCCGATGCCGGGCAGGTTGGTGTGATCGAGCGGCAGAAGAAAGTCACTGAGCTTGCCGCGCAACTGGCGGAAGCCGAAGAGGCGCTGGAAACTGCCAGCGAACGACTCGATGGCCTGCAGGAGCGTGCCGAGCGCTCAGAGGCTGCCCGTGATGAGGCCCAGGTCCGGCTGGGTGAAGCCGATCGCGATTTGAGTTCATTGTCATCCCGGGTGAGTGGGCTGCGCGCCCGCGCTGAACAGATCGATGCCCGCCTGCAGCGAATCCGCGAAGACATCTCCGATGTAGCTCTGAATCTTGAAGACCAGCAGGACAGTCTGCAGGAAGCGCGTGAGGAGTGGCAGCTGGCGCTGGCATCCTCGGAAGACAGTGACGAAGAAAAAGAGCGGCTGCTCGAGCAGCGGGACAGCTTGCGGGAAAATCTCGACCGTCTTCGCCAGGAAGCGCGACACGATCGCGACCATGCCCACCAGCTACAGCTTCAGCTGCAATCTTTGCATAGCCAGCGGGATGGCCTTCGACAGACCATTGATCGCATGCAGATGCAGAAAGAGCGGATTGACGAACGTCTGGAGATTCTGCGCGAATCCCGCGAAAGTGCCGAAGAGCCCATCGAGGATCTTCAGATGCAACTCGAAGGCCTGCTGGACCGTCGCCTGGCGGAAGAGGAAAAGCTTGGCGCGGCCCGTGACGCCCTGGAGGAAATCGATCGGGAGGTCCGGGAAAAGGAGCAGGGCCGTAGTGGTACCGATCATCGAATCCAGGATGTCCGGGCCCGCCTTGAGAAGCTGAAAATGGAATCCCAGGCTCTGGAGATCCGCTCCGGCAATCATATCGATCAGCTCAAGGAGCTGGATGTGAAGCTGCAGGATATCCTGCCGCAGTTACCGGACGGTGCCAACGAGAAAGAATGGGCAGAAGAACTCGAGCGGATTGGAAACCGGATCCAGCGCCTGGGTGCCATCAACCTCGCTGCGATCGAGGAGTACCAGGTCCAGAGCGAACGGAAAACCTATCTGGATTCCCAGCACGAAGATCTGATGGAAGCACTGGAAACGCTGGATAACGCCATCCGCAAGATTGACCGTGAGACCCGGCAGCGCTTCAAGGAAACCTTTGATCAGGTCAATGGCGGCCTCCAGGCTCTGTTCCCGAAGGTCTTCGGGGGCGGTAACGCCTACCTTGAACTTACCGGCGAAGATCTGCTGGAAACCGGTGTCGCCATCATGGCCCGGCCCCCGGGCAAGAAGAACAGCACCATTCACCTGCTGTCCGGCGGGGAGAAGGCGTTGACCGCCATTGCTCTGGTGTTCTCGATATTCCAGCTGAACCCGGCGCCCTTCTGTATGCTGGATGAGGTGGACGCTCCGCTGGACGATGCCAACGTTGGCCGATATGCCAATATGGTCAAGGAAATGTCGAAACAGGTTCAGTTCATCTACATTACCCATAACAAGATTGCCATGGAAATGGCGGACCAGCTGATGGGGGTGACCATGCATGAGCCCGGATGTTCAAGACTGGTATCGGTCGATGTGGACGAAGCTGCGGCGCTGGCGGAGGCTTGAGACCCGCTGGTGATAAAACCGGCAACCATGACAAAAAAGCCATCTGGCCCGGGTGTGCGTTGTATTCATTGCGGGCTTTTCTTAGAGTAGCAACGTTACGGGATCTGCAAACAGGACAGCAGCACTATGTCACTTAGGGAATGGTTAATTGCCATCGGTACCCTGGTCATAATCGGCATTGTTATTGACGGCGTACGCCGAATGCGGCGTGCCCGCAAGGAATCCATGGCGATTTCATCGGGAATGGGCGCAGATGAACTCAAGGATTCCCCGCTTGACGAGGAATTCAACCCCGAACTGCCAAACGGCGGTGCCCGGACGATCTCCCGGGATACCCTGGAAGAGCGTGGCTATGTCAAACGTGAGAAATCCAGCCGTTTCGGCACACCCAAACCCAAGCCAACCCGCCCGGTAACCGCCGCTACCGGCAAGCATTCGGAAACCGACTCCGAGGCCCGGGATGACTCTCCCGAAACGGACTCTGAATACGGTTTTTCCAGTCATGAACCCTTTGAGACCGAGCCGGATTCAGGGTGGGGCGCTACCGAGGAGGATATCGAGCCGGATGACGGCATCGTGGGGGAGCCAAGAGTGGTTCGCCCGGAGCAGCACGACACCGAACCGGACACCGTTGCGGATGCGCCGGCATCCGGAGCTGGTGATGCCGAAGCGGTGCCGCCAACCGTCACCACGGAAGTGGAGGAAGACACCGCCAGACGCGAACCGTCCCAGCCCGGAAGCGGGCAGCCTCTGGCGGGGGCCAACCGCCCGGAGGCCCGAGAGGTGGTGGTCATCAACGTGCTCGCCCGCAATGGAGAAGAATTCCAGGGGGCGGCCCTGAAAAAGCTGTTTGAAGCTTGCGGACTCGAGTATGGCGACATGGACATCTACCATCGCCACGAACAATCCGACACCACCAGCCCGGTGCAGTTCAGTGTTGCCAACGCCGTGGAGCCCGGTACCTTCAAGCCAGGCGATATGCCGACCCTGGCCACACCGGGGATCAGTTTCTTCATGAGTATGCCGGGACCGTCCAACGCGCTGCAGGCGTTCGATTTCATGCTTGAAACCGCCCAGTGTGTGGTTCGGAACCTGGGTGGAGACCTGAAGGATGAGCGCCGGAGCGTGATGACCCCGCAAACCATCGAGCACTGTCGCCAACGGATCCGGGAGTTTGAGCGCAAGCAGCGTTCCCAACGGAGCTGAAGCCAGGCGGCGAAAGACTGAATGATGCCCGGTTCGTTCCGGGCATTTTTTTGACAGACGAGAGTGCCAGTCCATGAGTAAAGCCACGCCCGACATCGCCCAGCGTGTAGAAGAACTCCGTTCGGTCATTGAGGACCACAACTACCACTATTATGTTCTGGATGATCCTCGGGTCCCGGACGCCGAATACGATCGCCTGTTCCGGGAATTGCAGGAACTGGAGGCGGAGTATCCGGAGTTGGCCTCGGACAATTCGCCCACCCGCCGGGTCGGCAGCAGCGCCGAAACCAGTTTTGAGGAGGTGGTCCACCGGTTGCCCATGCTGTCGCTGGATAATGCGTTCAGCGAGGAAGAGCTTCGGGATTTTGACCGGCGGGTGCGGGATCGGCTGGGCACCAGTGGGTACGTGGAGTACGTCTGTGAGCCCAAGCTGGACGGACTGGCGGTCAGCCTGCATTACGAGAATGGTTCGCTCACCACTGCCGCCACCCGTGGCGACGGTTATTCGGGGGAGGACATTACCGCAAACATCCGCACCATACCCTCGGTGCCGCTGACACTGCGGGGCGAAAAGGTGCCGGACCTGGTCGAGGTGCGTGGCGAGGTGTACATGCCCCGGAAAGGATTCGAGGAGCTTAACCGCCGCCTGGCCGACCGCGGTGAGAAAACCTTCGTAAATCCCCGCAATGCGGCAGCGGGCAGCCTGAGGCAGAAAAAATCCACGGTCACCGCCAGACGTCCCCTGGAAATGTGCGCATACAGCGTAGCAGTTACCGACGAGAGCCTGCTGCCGGACACCCAGTGGGATGGTCTTCAGCGTGTCCGTGACTGGGGCTTCCGGATAAACCCTGAGATGCGTATGGCGAGTGGGGTGGATGAGTGCCTTGAGGCCTATAACGAGCTGATGCAAAAACGGGACAGCTTGCCCTACGAGATTGATGGCATTGTCTTCAAGGTTAACCGACTGGATCAGCAGAAAGCCCTGGGATTTGTCTCACGGGCACCGCGCTGGGCTATTGCCCAGAAATTCCCGGCGCAGGAAGAACTCACCGTTATCGAAGATGTGGAGTTCCAGGTTGGTCGTACCGGGGCCATTACGCCGGTAGCACGGCTGAAGCCGGTGTTTGTTGGCGGTGTAACGGTGAGCAACGCCACGCTGCACAACATGGATGAAATCCGCCGCCTGGACGTTCGTATCGGCGATACCGTGTTTATCCGCAGGGCGGGCGATGTCATACCGCAGGTGGTCAAGGTTGTTGTCGACAAGCGGCCGGCGAACGCGCGACAGGTTAAGCTGCCTGCGACATGCCCGGTCTGTGACTCCGACGTGGTCCAGATCGAAGGCGAAGCCGTTGCCCGCTGTTCCGGCGGCCTGTTCTGCCCGGCCCAGCGGAAAGAGGCTATTCGTCACTACGCGTCCCGAAAGGCTCTGGATATTGAAGGGTTGGGTGACAAGTGGATCGATATTCTGGTCGATGAAGGCATGGTCAAGACCGTGGCTGATCTTTACCACCTGACAAAAAAGGATCTGACCCGCCTGGAGCGCATGGGGGAGAAGTCCGCCTCCAATCTGGTGTCGGCCATCGATCGTTCCAGACACCCCGTTCTCTGGCGTTTCCTCTACGCCCTGGGGATTCGTGAAGTGGGTGAAGCGACCGCCAAGGCCCTGGCGTCCCATTTCGGAACTCTGGAGGCGATTGCGTCCGCTGACGAAGACGCCTTGCAGATGGTGCCCGATGTGGGACCCATTGTGGCGGGACACATCCGGAGTTTCTTTGAGCAGAGCCATAACCGGGAGACGCTCGACGCCCTTCGTGACGCCGGTGTTGAGTGGCAGGAGGAGGAAGTAACCCGTGGCGAGCGGCCTCTTGAAGGACAGACCTGGGTACTCACGGGGACGCTCTCAGACATGACCCGGGATGAGGCCAAGGAAAAACTGGAGTCTCTGGGTGCCAAGGTCGCCGGTAGCGTCTCCAGAAAGACCGCCTGCGTGGTGGCGGGTGAAGCGGCCGGGTCCAAACTCGACAAGGCGGAGCAGCTGGAGGTTCCGGTTCTGGATGAAGAAGGGCTGAAGGAGCTGCTCAAAAAACATGGCCTGGAACCGGGCTGACTGAATCTGAGAACTCGCGCAGATCCCCTGCAGACTAAATTGGCTACCATGGCGTTGTTCTGTAACGGTGTGTAAACCTCCCGGCATCCAGGCCGGGTGGTCGCTGCCATAACAACAACGATTTAAACGGATTTTTACATGGGCGCCGACTTTTACTCCCGCATTCACCCGGTCTTTCGTGTTGTCATTCTCGGTCTGCTTGTTTCCGGGCTTGGGGCCTGCAAGACCGAGAAAGACCCGGATCAACCGACGATTCTGGGCGTGCCGCCGGCGTCTGCTTATCTGGGTGTGGAGTATTCCTACAACTTCGGTGCCTACGGAGGCGAGGACATACTTGATTACTCACTGACCAACGCGCCTGCCTGGCTGGCTCTGGAGGACATCAGCAACAAGGCCCGACAGGGCGTTATCATGCGAGGGGTTCCGGGTTTAACCGGTGGCAACCGGGGCGAGGCGGATCTGGGCAAGACCGAAGGCATTAACCTGGTGACCACGGACGGCCAGATGTCGGGCGTCCAGCCGTTCGATGTTGACGTCAAATACAACGTCATGTCCCTCGAGGCGGAGCCTTTTACCGAAGGTGAAAGCCCGGCAATTCCGGACAGCAACCGGGAACATTGTGCGCGCCCGGACCTTGAGACTGAAGGCGAGCATCGATTTACGGTCAATCTGTACAACGACGACGGTTCCGTTTCGGGCACTCGGGAGCTGGTGTTGCCAACTCGCAGAGTCTACCTGAAGGTGATGCTGGACCGGCCCTCGGTAACCCGGGTTGCCGTGGCCTTTGAGCTGCAATCAGACTACGACGCTACCAGCTGCGAAAATGGCTTTTCGTCTCCGCACCAGAACTGTGAGCAGAGTAAGTCCAACGTGGGCGATGCCATTCCGGGCAGGGATATCGTCGGGCTTGGGAGTAACAGCCCGTTTCCCGTGGAGGAAACCGGAGACGCCGAGCTCAGCTATATCCATTATGAGCCGGATGATGAAGGCTTTTATACCCGGGGAGTGATCACGCTCGAGCCGGGCATTACCGAGTGCTACCTACCCCTTGAGGTGGTTGAGGACAGCTTCCCCGAACCGGCGGAGTCCCTCAGGCTGGCATTGACCGAGGTACGCTCCGGCCTGGCCGGCCTGGGCAGTGGCAATGACGGCGTGGTCGCCAACCTGTCGATTCAGGATAACGAGCCGGTTCTTTCCCTGGAAACCGTCAACGGAGGAACACGGGATACCCTCAATGTGGGTGACGTGCGGGAATACGTGGCCCGGCTATCAGGAGAGCGGAACCGGGAAATTTTCGCCAAACTGACCCACAGCGAAGGCTCAACGGCCCGGCTAGATTCCGAATTCGTGATTGAACGCCGGGTCGACGGCAACTGGGTTGAAAACAGCGAACTGGTGTTCCCGAAAGGCACAGACGAGGTGCCGTTCCGGATCCGGGTTCCTGCAAGCGGGTATCCCGATTCCGCCTTCAGTGACCGGTTCATATTGCTGGGCGTCGATCAGGATTTTCAGGCAGGCCGTGAGAATTATGCCCGGGGGCAAAGCGAGAACCTGATCCGGGTTAGCCTCAACGAGATGGTAGATCCCCTTGTCCTGAATGATGCCGGTGGTTTTGTCGCCACGGATCTTGCCCTCGGCCACGAAGGGCGCCTGTTTGTTGCCGGCTACCACAGCCTGGATAACGATAGGGTGCTGGTACGGATCTTTGATCAAAACGGCGCACAGCTGCAACAGGTGGAGGTTTCAGCCGCAGGCGACAGCCTGGATTCACCCAGGCCGGTGATCAGCATGGTTCAGCGTAAGGTGACCCAGGGCAACACCAAGATTGACCGGTTCGAATTCGTGGTTTCCTACAGTACCGACCAGCCGGTTGCGGAGACGACTGCAATAGGAGCCGAAGACGTCGTGACATCTCTGTACTGGTTTGATTCGGCCAGTAACGGCGGCGAGTATGTTCGAACCTGGATCACCCGAACCGGCACCGCCGGGAACGGCGCGAACGATGAAGTCCGGTGGGTCGGGATCAACCGCGACGCCGGCTATGTGTTGCTGGCGGGCGCAACCGATGGTGTCTTTGACGGTCAGCAGGCGTCTGGCGGCACAGACAGTTTCCTGCAGCGGATTGACACCGAAGCTGACGGCGATAACCAGTTGCCTGCTCTGGCCTGGACCCGTCAGGCAGGCTCCGGCTCGGACGACAAGGTTGCCGGGGGCAGCGCCGACTCCGTGACGCCGCTGCTGTTCGGCTCTGTGGCCGGGTCGGTGGAAGGAGAGCCGGTGATCGGCGGTATTGATGCCTTCTTCTATAGCGCATCCAGCGCTGACAGCGAGCTCCGTGTTTCCCAGATTGGTACCGAAGGCGATGAACCAGTCGCCGACGGGCTGTTCTCTGCCGGAACCCTGTGGCTGATCGGCCGTAGTAACGGACTGTATTCGATTCAGGAACAAGAGGAGTCAGATCCCGTTCTTGCGAGGGAGCCCGCCGACAGCCTCGCCGGTTTCCTGCTGGGGTACTCCGTCACTGGCACCCCCAACCGGGCCTTCTCCCTCAACGATCAGGGCGATCAGGCCAATGTCTGGTTGTCGGGACTCACCGGGTTTGATGGCGACATGGTCGTTGCCGGGGCCACCGATGGCGATTTTTCCGGTAGCGGGGTTGTCACCGGTGGTACCCAGGCCATTGTGAGCCGGATTTCACTGCTCTCGGACACGGGCAGCGATACCGGAGAGACCGGTTTCGAGAATAACTGGCGTTATCAGCTCAATCAGGATGACTCTGAAATCCTGGCGCTGGAGAATTTCCGGGACGATGAAATCGTTGCCCTGTCGCGGGTGGGCAGTGACTGGTTGGTGTTGTTGTTCAGCCCGGAAGGGGAACTCCTGACACCGCTCAACTAGATCCATTGGCGGCGGCTAGACAACACCCTCATGCCCGCCGGCGCTGGCGTAAAGACGAAGGTAGTCGGTGCTGGTGACAATACCTGATGCTGAGCCTTTCGCGTCGATCACGAGTGCGGCATTGAGTTGGTGGGCGAGCATCAGCCTTGCCAGCTGATGGGCGTCGGTCTCCGGTGATGCGGTGAGGAACGCCGGCAGCTCAATATGGAGCAGGCTTTGGCTCATGGCATCGCTTTCATGTTGGTGGAGCCAGCTCAGGAGCCAGCGGAGGTCGACAAGACCTGCGACATTGTCTCCGGCCATGATCACCAGGTGGTGGACCTGGTGCTCGTCCATCACCGATAGCGCTTCGGAAATGGTTGCAGAGGCCTGAACGGAATAAAGTGCAGACGACGCAACCCTTGATACCGGAAGGTAGGGCCGTTCTTCGCGCCGCTCCCCGGCGGCGGCAGCGCCATACTCTTCCAGTGCCCGGTGCCTGCCAGCATTGGCGGCGAGCTGAAACTCCGAGTCTGTGGCCTCGCTTCGGCCCGGGTTAATGGCCTGGGTTTCGGTCAGCTCCGTGACGTCGCCCACGCGCCGGGCCCGGAACGCCTCCGGTAGCCGCGTTCCAATTGGGCGGCCGGGTTCGCTGACAAAAATGGACATGTACTTTCTCCCGGACAAGCCGTTGCAATAAATGGCTATCGGCCGTCAGACCGAAACCTTCAGCCCATCTTATTACAAAGCCGCCATCTCTTCCCTGTAAAGGCGTCGGGTTTCCAGGCGCCTGGCCAGCTTCGCAGGCAGGCTCGCGGGTTGGCCGGTGAGCAGGTCGGCCAGATATTCGGCCAGAAGCGGCGTATAGGTCAGGCCTTTACTGCCAAGGCCGGTAAGCAGAAATAGATTCTCCAGGTCTGCGTCCTGGCCATTAAAAACCGGGCCCGCCACAGGTTGGTAATCATGAGTTGTACAACGAAAGGCCACCCGGCCTTCGAGGGTGGAGGGGGCTGGATCCCCGGTGGCGGCTCCGCGGAGTATCGCCGGCACCATGGCGGTAAGCTCCCGGAGATTTTCCTCATGGCTCTGGATCGTGGGAAACGGGTTGGCATCGTGGAGGTCAAAGGTGGCACCGGTGACCGCCGTCTCACCCAGGGCAGGGTTCATATACCGGTTGCCGCAGATGACTGCCTGTGGGTTCCGGATAGCTGTTCTGGGCAGGTGGGTGACTTGCCCCCGGATGCTTTTGAGCCGGAATCTGCCCCTGACCGGGATGAGATCGGCACTCAGGTGCCCGGAGCAGATTATGACACGATCAGCAACTGTGAAGGTCCCGTCGGTGCCCGAGATACGCCATTTGCCGTTGTCGCTCAGCAACTGGCTCACCGACAGGCCCCATTGGCAGGAGATTAACGGGTGATCGGTCAGGGCCTGACAGAGCTTGCCGGGTTCCAGCCAGCCATTACCGGGAAACCACAGCCCTCCGGACTCTGTGGGGACACCGGCAAGCTGGCTAGCCTCTTCCTCGGTGACCGGATACAGAATGTCCCGTGGATAACGGTTGCGCTCCAGGAACCGGCGTTGCCGGTCGGCTTCCTGGTCGCTCTGGGCAAGCTGGAGCAGGCCGGTCGGATGCCAGTATGTTCCTTGCCATGACTGGTAGTAGCGTTGAGCGAAGAGCAGCGAACTCAGTGCCAGTTCAGTCTGGTCATTAAATTCCACACCCAGCTTGACGTACATGGCACCCTGGGTATTGCCCGAGGCGCCAGCCCCGGGCCCGACAGAATCGATCAGGGTAACGGGGATGCCCCGCTCAGCCAGGTTTCGTGCCAGGGTGCATCCGGCAATCCCCGCTCCGATAATGCCAATACGTTCCGGCTTCCTTTCCTGCTTGGCCGCGGAGACCGGTACGACAGCCCTGAGCATATCCCGCTTGCGGCCAAACCCCGGGGTTTTCTCAACCTCAAATCCGTTGCCGGCGAGGGCGCGCCGAATCCTGCCAACGGAGGTAAAGGTTGCAAGGGTGGTGCCCGGCTTGCTGTGGGCGCGGACCTGGTCAATGGTTTCATCCAGCCACATGGCGGGGTTGCAGGCCGGGGCAAACCCGTCGAGAAACCAGGCGTCGGCCAGAAAATCGAGAGATTGCCAGGCGTCCGTGATGTCGCCGAAATAGAGGGTGAGCCGGACCCGTCCCTGTGCCAGCCGCAGGCGATGAACGCCTGTTACCAGCGGCGGGTAGTTGCTGATGAGTTCCTGGGCCAGGGGCTCAAGCTCTGGCCATAATGCCAGCGCGCGGCTCAGATCGTCGCGGCTCAGGGGATATCGCTCCACCGAGACAAAGTGGAGCGTTGCCGGATGTGGCGGGCCCTGGTCCTGCCAGGCCTGCCAGGCGGCCAGGAAATTCAGCCCGGTCCCGAACCCGCTTTCCGCAATGACGAAGTGCCCGCCGTCAGGAATGTCGGCAAATCGATCCGGCAATCGGTTGTGCCGGAGAAACACATGGCGGGTTTCCTCCAGTCCGTTTTCCCGGCTGAAATAGACGTCCCCGAACCGGACCGACTCGGGTACGCCTTCGCGCCAGGCCAGTTCAGCCGGTTCAATTGCGGGCGGCAGCAAGGATTCGCTCATGGCGTCAGTCAGAGGGTTCCAGCACGGTGACGTTTTCGATGATGACCGGCTCAACAGGCACATCGGCCATGCCGCGCTTGCGGGTGGTCTGCTTGCGGGCAATGGCATCAACCACCCCCATTCCCTCGGTCACCTTGCCGAATACCGCATAGCCAGGACCACGAACTCCGGCGTTCAGAAAGTCATTATCGGACAGATTGATGAAGAACTGTGAGGTAGCGGAGTCCGGTGCGCTGGTCCTGGCCATGGCGATGGTTCCCCGAAGATTGGGAAGCGTGGGCCGGGCCTCGTTTCTGATCGGGGCACGGGTGGATTTCCGGGAAAGGTCCTCGGTGAAACCGCCTCCCTGAATCATGAAGCCGGGAATCACCCGGTGAAAAACGGTGCCGTCATAGAATCCGTCTTTTGCGTACCGGAGAAAATTGGCCACGGTTTCAGGCGCCACGTCCGGGCGCAGTTGTAGTACAAGGGCGCCTTCGCTGGTCAGCATCCGCACTTTGGGCAGCGGCTCTTCGGCCTGCTGATCGGCATTCTGGGCCAGCGCACTGCCGGCCGGGAACAGCAGTGTCAGGAGCATTATCAATACGGGCGTCACAGTTTCGACGGGTTTTACCAGATTTGTCATTTGTGGCTGCTCTCCGAGTTAATTGGCAGGCGCATTTCCTGCGACAATTCAATGAATTCTGTGATCAGGAGCCTGATCTTATCAGAACGGGATTGTAAAACGGGGACTGCATCCACGCACCCCTGATTGTGATCAGCTAGGCTTTTCAGGTCTCGGAATGACTGCATCATATAGGGCCGGGCAGGGTTGTACGGTTTTCACGGTTCAATAAGGAGATACTGGGTGAGAATCCGTCAGGGAGTAGAAGAAAAATCACGCCTCGGGCGATTGCTTGTCAATCGTGGTTATCTTTCCGAGGGCCAGGTCGAGGATGGCCTGAAGGTTCAGCGGGAAACTGGCCAGCGCCTCGGGGAGGTGTTTATCCAGGCTGGCTGGATTACCGAGAAGGAACTTGACCGCGTTCTCAAGCACCAGTCCCGGTACCGCAATGCAGCAGCCCTGGTAACCATGGTCACGTTACCGTTTCAGCCCATGGTGACTCTTGCGGCTGGCAACAACGCGAATGCCGCCCAGGGTTCCGCACAAGCTGGCGAGCTTTACCAGGGCGGAAATCTTGCCCCGCTGACAGAAACCGAACTGGCGGCGGTGTCCGGCCAGGGTGATCCGTCCCTGCTGGGCCGGATCAGACTGATCGGCACGATGGCAAGCCAACCGGCCGGTGGGGACGGCGAACCCCAAAGCCCGGAGGCAGACGTTATTGAGGGGCTCAAACTGACTGCCAACATCTTTATACCGGTACTGAACTTTTTGGAATCAGACCTCAGTATCTCCGGTGTCCATTACCGGGAGGGCGAGCCCCGTTATTCGGTGCGGGAAGATGGTGCCCTGGTGCTGGCGTTTCCTGAACGTATCGAAGAAATCCGTATGGCCAACATCCGGGTCAGCAGTAACCAGGGGGCGTACATGGGCAACGTGAGCATTCATGACATCCGGTTCCATCCGGATTCCCGGATGACCGTGTACACGCGCTAGCAGGCCCCGCAGGGCACGCCAGTGTAATGCTCAGGCGCTGGCCAGTACTGTTCGGCTTGAAACCGTGGTCTGCTCACCGTGGGCACCATAGAGTTTGGGCTGGCTGGTCGCGCCGCGGAAGATGTCGGTAAGGCGGGTCAGGCGTTTTTGCAGATGGCTGATAACCCGGCCGTTGGTCTGGTTGAGCGTTTGACAGGCTCGCAGTTTCCGGTCTGCATCCTGCCAGAGCTGGTCAAGATCAGACAGGCCTGCACTGCGAATGAACCGGGATGGCTCGCCGCTTTCAGGGCGGTACCCCATCTGGACAAGCGTGCGGATTTTTTGCCGGGCCCGTTCGCGAACTGCGCTCAGGAGGTCGTTTTTTTCTTTGGTCAGGGCATTCAGAGCCTGCAGGTCAGAGCTGGCAAGGCAGGCTTTTTCCTTGTCGAGGATATCAGCCAGAGTGTCCAGCTGGCTGATATCCTGGGAAAGAAGGTTCTTCAGATCATCAATTGCGGCCATGATTTACTCACCCGAAAATGCTTTCATCCATCTCAAGCATTTTCTGGGCCAGTTTTTCGGCGTCAATTTTGTAAGTGCCGTTCTCCAAAGCGGAACGGATCTGTTCAATGCGGTCGTCATCCATTTCGGGATAATCGCCCAGCTTCTGTTCAAGCTGTTTCAGATTCTTTGCCTGGTTGCTCAGGCTAACATTCTCACCGCGGGCTCCCTGAGCCTGGGTCTTCGCCTGTTCGTTGCTCGCCGGCTGGGTGTTCTGGGTACCGGCGCTCTTGTCGGCCGTGGTTCTCTGGGTGTTGACCTGGCCGGGGCCAATTCCATTGAAGTCAACTGACATATCGTTACCTGCTTGCCTGGTGCACCACGGGTGTGGCGCTTACTCGAGTTTATGTCTTCTTAACGGCTGTACCGCAGAAACCTTTAGAAAAATTTTAACGCCTTTTGTTACGGCAAATGCTTGCCAGGTCGGCAAGCCGTTGCCGTCGCATTGTTACATCGGGATCTCCACGTGCCCGGGGGCCACTACGTTCCCTTTTACGGTGCGGGAAGATCGCAGGTTCTCAACCAGAACCTGCTCGCCAACGCCGGCGTTGGCCAGCGCCTTGCCCCTGGAGCGAACAGAAAATCCGCCACTTCTGGCCGTGATGATAACATGGTCGCCGCGTTCAACGGCATCTGGGGCCGAGAGCATATCCGGAGTAATCATCGAGCCGGCATTAATCGACCGCCGGATTTCCATGCCAACTGCCTGATCGGTGTTGGTGAGTGCGCCCCGCCGCGAGGCATTGACTTCAACCGATTGATGCGTGACCAGATCCGGGGTAATTCTCTCACCACGAGTCAGCGGGCGTGTTGCCACCAGTGCAGGCCCGCGGATGGAGACGGTTGCGGTTACGAACATGCGCCAGGGGCGGTTGCCCTCACAAGCCACCAACAGAGTGGGGCTGGTGCTCTTCCAGGGGTCGCCACTGAATTCGACGCTCAAGGGATGTTCACATTCGGCGAGGGCCACGCGGCTGTCGACTGTACCCGGTTCGAAGGAGACGGTATAACCTGCACGGTTCTGCTCGGCGGCAAAGTCGTCGAGGAAGTTCGTGGTGGCCTGCCGGATCTGCTCGGCAGTGGTTTGGGCCAGCAGCGGGCCGCTCAGGCCGAATATCAACAGGAGTAGGGCGAAATTGGTGGTGCGCATACGTATCGGTTTGTCCTATGCTGTCGAGATCAGGGCAGAAATTCCCGAACCTTGGCTAAGGGTTCCGGGATGGTGGCCGTTAAATTGGTTGATCCGCCGCTGAGGTGACGGTTTCTTGTCATCAAGGCGTCTATTCAGTGACCAGCAAGATACATGCCGGTGAAGTGCCGGCGAGCCAGGAGAATGAGAAATGGCAGGGGTATTGGACAGCGTAAACCAGCGAACCCAGCTGGTGGGGCAGAATCGCCTTGAACTGCTTCTGTTCCGCTTGCGGGGGCGCCAGATCTATGGCATCAACGTGTTCAAGGTCAAGGAGGTTCTTCAGTGCCCCCGGCTTTCATCCATTCCCAACAGCCGGAATGTGGTCAGAGGCGTCGCCCACATCCGGGGGGAAACCATCCCGATCATTGATCTGAGTATGGCTATTGGTCTGCCCGGTATTCCGCAGGAAGAACTGGCTACCAGTTTTGTCATTATCACGGAGTACAACCGCCGGACCCAGGGCTTCCTGGTGACTGCTGTGGACCGGATCATGAACATGAACTGGGAAGACATCCTGCCTCCACCCAAGGGTGCCGGAAAGGATGTGTATCTTACCGCTGTCACAAAAATCGATGATAAACTGGTGGAAATCATCGATGTAGAGAAGATTCTTTCGGAAGTTTCTCCGCTCGGTGAGGATGTCACTGAGGCCGTGCTGAGCAAGAGTGCGGAACGGGTGCCGGGCCATCTTCCGGTCCTTGTAGTGGACGATTCGTCGGTGGCACGTCGGCAGATTGAGCGTTGTCTCACCGCCATCGGCATGGAAGTTGTTACCAGGAACGATGGCAAGCAGGCATTTGAGTACCTGAAGGAAGTCACTTCGGACGGCTCGCGGGCCAAAGATCACTTCTCACTGATCATCTCCGACGTTGAAATGCCCGAGATGGACGGCTATACACTGGTCACCAAAGTGAAAGGCGATCCGGCCCTGGCCGACACGTTTGTCATGCTTCACACCTCACTGAGTGGTGTTTTCAACCAGGCCATGGTGAAGAAGGTCGGTGCCGACGATTTTATGGCGAAGTTCAGTCCGGACGAACTGGCAGAGCGGGTGATGGAAATCATCGACCAGGGTTGACGGGACCGCTCAAAGATTCACTCAGAACAGAGACCCAATGAAAGCGGAAATAACGCCACAGGAATATGAAGCCTTCAAGTCGTTCCTGCAGGATGCCTGTGGGATTTTGCTGGGCGACAACAAGCAGTATCTGGTGAAGAGCCGGCTGCGTCGGATTCTCGAGGAGAACAGTCTCAATTCCCTGGGTGAGCTGCTTGAGCGTCTCAGGCGGCCTGGCCGGGGCAGTTTGCGTGAAGTCGTAATTGACGCCATGACCACCAATGAAACCCTGTGGTTCCGGGATAACCATCCGTTCCGGATTCTTCAGGAAAAGCTGCTTCCGGAATTTGCCGAGCGCAATTCAACCCAGCCACTTCGAATCTGGTCTGCCGCCTGTTCAACGGGGCAGGAGCCCTATTCGATCGCCATGATCGTGGAGGAGTTCCGGCGGCTTCGGCCCGGTAAACTCCGTGATGTGAAAATCACGGCGACCGATATTTCCAAGAGTGTCCTTGAGGTCGCCCGCAAAGGCGAGTACGAGATGATTGCCATTGGTCGGGGCCTGTCTCCGGAGCGTCAGAAGCAGTTCTTTACGCCATCATTGAACGGAGGCTGGCAGATCAAACCGCAGATCAAGACCATGGTGGAGTTCAAGGAACTGAACCTGCTGGAGCGATACATGCTCGGCAAATTCGATATCGTGATGTGTCGAAATGTTTTGATCTATTTCTCTGCGGAATCGAAAAAGGACATCCTGACCAGGATGCATGCCACCCTCAATCCGGGCGGTTACCTGGTTCTTGGTGCCTCCGAATCGCTCAATGGTTTGCCCCACCTCTACGAGATGGTGCAGTGCCATCCGGGCATCATCTACAGGAAAAAATAACTCATGCCCCTCAATGTCTGGGTCCTGGTTGCCGCTCAGGCGCTGGCCATGTGTACTGCGCCCTTCATTGTCTTTATCGGCAGTATTCAGGGCCGTATGCTCGCCCCTGCAGCGGAATACGCCACCCTTCCGGTCGGGCTTGTGGTGGTCGGAACGGTACTGGCCATCAAGCCAGCCACCTGGCTAATGGAGCGCCTGGGGCGCAAGCGCGTAATGTTGCTGGGCGCATCCATGGGCGTTCTTTCCGGCGTGCTGGGTGCATTGGCGTCCTGGCAGGGTCTGTTTTCGCTTTTGTGCCTGGCAGCCGTCGTTGGTGGAACCGGGCTTGCGGTAGTGCATCAGTACCGGTTTGCCGCCATGGAGTCTGTGCCTCCCGGGCTGGCCGGCTCGGCGGCGGCCCGGGTGCTGCTTGGCGGTTTGGTGGCCGCCTGGCTCGGGCCGGAAGTGGCAGCCTTCGGAAGTGGAGCAGCCGAGCAGTATCCGTTTCTGACCAGCTGGGCCGGGCTGGCAGTAGTGCAGGGGGCCGCTCTTCTGATACTGGCCGCCGGGTACAGGGCGAAGGGTGAGCTGGTCCGGGAAACTCATCCTGGCGGTGGTCGTCCCCTGCGTGAAATTCTTGCCAATCCTCTCGTGTGGGCGTCTATCAGTGCCGCGGCAATCGGCTATGCGGTCATGAGCTTCATCATGACGGCCACGCCACTGAGCATGACAGAAATGGCGGGGCACGATCTTGATGACGCCAAACGTGTTATTCAACTGCATATCATGGCTATGTACCTGCCTTCGCTGATCAGTGGCTGGCTCGTCCGTGTCGTGGGCATACCACTAATGATGGCGGCGGGATTACTTGCGTACCTTGGCTGTATTGCACTTGCGGCCAGTGGCGTCAGTTTTCACCATTACCTGTCTGCGCTTCTATTGCTGGGTGTTGGCTGGAATTTTCTGTTTGTCGGTGGCACCACACTATTGCCCCGGGGCTATCGGGATGCGGAACGGTTCCGTGTTCAGGGCCTGAACGACGTGATGGTCTTTGGTTCCCAGGCCACGGCTGCACTGTCCGCCGGTGCCATACTGAGCTGGTTGGGCTGGGGCGGGCTGGTGATGGTCGCGGTACCATTTCTGATTCTGCATGGGCTGCTGATGACCCTGTGGCTGCTGCGGGAGCGGTCACCTGAGGCGGCAGTTAACGGGAGAGAGTGATGCTCATAGATTTCGAGGGTATGGACCCCAAGGATGCCTACCACATCCTGACCCAGACGGTTATTCCGCGCCCTGTGGCCTGGGTGTTGAGTGAGAACCCGGATGGCGATTACAACCTGGCGCCATTCTCGTTTTTTACACCAATCACCAGTAATCCACCTTTGCTTATGATTTCGATCGGTAAAAAGCCGATGGAGGAGGTATCCAAGGATACCCGGGTCAATATTGAAGCGAGGAAGCATTTTGTTGTGCATATCGCTCATCGGGATCTGGCTGCAGCAGTTACCGAATCCTCACGAACCTTGCCCCATGGCGAATCCGAACTGAAGAATCTTGATCTGGAGCTGGTGGAGTTCGAGGGGGCGGATTTGCCGCGGCTGAAAGACTGCCATGTGGCTTTTGCCTGCGAGCTCTATGACATCAAAGAGGTTGGTGCGGCGCCCCAGTCTCTGGTTTTCGGGAAAGTGACCCGCGTATGGGTGGCTGATTCGGCGACCCGGTACGATGACAAGAATCGGCTGACCTTTGATGGCGCCGCCATTGATCCGATTGGTCGTCTCGGGGGAAGCGAATATGTCACCTTCGGTGAGATACTCAAGATTCCGCGCCCATCCTGAACCGGAGGCGGGGCAGAGCAATGGAACAGCTTAATCTCCGGCATCTGTATTACTTCTGGGTGATCAGCCGCGAAGGTTCGATCGCCCGCGCCAGTGAGGTGCTGGAGCTGGCACCGCAGACCCTCAGTGGCCAGTTGGCGACATTTGAAGCCTCTGTGGGCGGCCGGCTGTTTTCCCGGGAAAGGCGCACGCTGGTCCTGACCGATCTCGGGCGGCTGATCCAGGGCTATGCGGACGACATTTTCGCCCTCACCGGCGAGCTTGCCGAAACCCTTCGTCTTGATCCATCCGAGCGTCCCCTGACGCTGCGCGCTGGCGTATCTGCCTCAATTCATAAACTGATTGCCTATTATCTTCTGCAACCGGCCATGGCGGGCGATCGGTCGGTCCAGCTTGAATGCCAGACGGGCCGCACCGAAGACCTGGTGCTGAGCCTGAAGCGCAAGGAGCTGGATCTGGTTCTGACCGACCGCATGCCGAAACTTCAGGAAGAGGGCAATCTGACCGTACATCCCTTGTCGGGATCGAGCATGAGCCTGTTCGCCGCGCCTGAACTGGCAAAACAGTTGAAGAAGGGGTTTCCGGAATCCCTCAATGGGCAGCCGTTACTGGCCAACGCCACCGATGCGCCTTATTTTGAGCGGCTGATGAACTGGTTTTCACTCAACGGCGTTCGTATGAAGCTCGTTGCCCGCGTGGATGACAGCGCCCTGATCAAAGTGTTCGGAAGCCAGGGCTTCGGTGTCTTCGCCGCGCCGACATCCATCCGCGATGAGGTCTGCCGGCAGTATGAGGTGGAGCAGATTGCCTCGATCGACGACGTCATGGATGAGCTGTTCGCCATCACCCGGGGCCGAAAGACCGCGCACGAGGGTGTCCGGGCCATTGTCGAAGCCCACGCGACCAATGGGCAGCCCTGAAGCATCGAAAAAAACGATGTTGTAAGATCATAAAAGCTTATTTTATCGAGCTCTGTTCCTGTTCATTATGGAGTTGTGAAAGGCCGCAACCCAAAGAGGAGCAGCAGCTATGAAAACCATCCACAAATTCCGTCTTGAACCGGGCAAAGAGCCAACCACGCTCACGCTCAAAGAGGGGTACAGGGTGGTGCGCAGCGAGTACATCGTGCCCCACAAGGCCGTCTACCTTTGGGTGGAGCAGCCCCTGAACGTCACCACACCCACTCTGGAGCGACAGTTCCGCGTCGCTTTCTCGGGAGAGCCCGTGCCCGACAGCTTCGAGTACCTCGACACGGCACTGGATCCATTTGGCCCTGAGGCGTACCACGTGTTTGCGATTCCCGCGGAAGAAGAAACACTCTTCAGCCCGGTCTCCGAAGGCGCAAGCAACGACGCCTTCAGCAAGCAAAACTGGCATCACACAGCGATCTCTTGACCTCTTCAGGGCCCCTCGGGGCCCTTTTTTTAGTGCGACTGAACCGGTAGATGCCCGGTTTTTACCCAGATGACAGTCTCTTTATCCACGAACGGGTGATGCTGGCTCAAATGCGGGCTTCGAATCCAGGTGCCCTCGGGGTAGCGGCCATGCTCGTCACAAAATTCCCCGGAAAGGACAAAAATCTCTTCGCCTCCAAAGTGCCGGTGGGGCTGAAAGACTTCATTGGCTGGCCATTTCACCAGGGCCACATGCTCGTGCTCAAACTCGTGCAAAGGCATCACCTCAAGCCCGCCGACCCCCGGTAGCCAGGGTGTATTGCGCGTATCAATGCGCACGGTAGCCTGGTCGCGCTCGTCGAACTGATGAAGTTTGACTAACAGCGTGCAGCCCTCCTTGCTGAAGGGGGCGTGCCCGCTGCCTGGTGGATTGCGCAGATAGGTGCCGGCTGGGTAGTCGCCGGTCTCGTCGGAAAATACACCGTCCAGAACCAGGATTTCCTCGCCCAACGGGTGCTCGTGTCGCTGGAAGGAGGCACCTGGCTCATACCGGACCACACTGGTTGCATGACCGCGCTCCGCTTCCTCTCGGGCGAGGGGCTTTCTCAGAACGCCGCCGGCCGGGCTGGGAACCCATTCCTGTTCGGCGGTGCGAATAACGACCTTTTGGGAAAAGTCCATGTTGAGCATTGCGAACCTCAAAACCACCTATGAGTGAAGCGACTTTTACGTCAGCGCGCTTGCGCTGGATGGCTTTATTTGATCAGGGCCTGGATGTTCCTGAACTGTGGATGCCCGCAATGGCGCATCCATTCGAATGCAACCATCTCAAGGGTGACGAGCCTGGCGCCGCTCTCACTGAGGCGGTCCAGTGCCACATCCCGGTCAAATTCGTTCCGGGACCCGGTCGCATCAGCCACCACCCAGACCTTGTAGCCGGCATCCAACAGGCTTAGCGCCGTCTGCATCATGCAGACATGGGTCTCGCAACCGCCTATTACAATGTGCTGCCGGCCTTCGGGCAACTGGTCAACGAGTCCGTCGGGGCAGGCATCAAAATGATGCTTGGCCAGAATCTGGTCACACAACTCCCGAACCGCCTCTACATTGTGGCCCAGCTTGTCCGGCAGCTGCTCTGTGGCCAACACCGGCACATCCATCAGGCCGGCTATCGTTGCCAGGGTAACGCAGCGGTCCACCACCTCACCGCCGTGGCTTATGGCAGGCATCAGCTTCTCCTGAACATCGATGAGCAGCAGTGTCGATTGCTCGGCTTTCATCAGCATTGCTATTCTCTCCGTAGCTCTAAAGAATTTCGTTTCCAGAGGTACTCACCATGGCCCGCTGGTTTGTAGTCGCCGGCATCATACTGATTCTCGTGGGGGCAATCCTCCATTTTGCACCCGGTATCCTGAACTGGTTCGGGAAACTGCCCGGCGATATCAATATACGCTCGGAAGGCAGCCGGGTGTTTATCCCCATTACTTCGATGATTATTGTCAGCGTTGTATTAACGATAGTCCTGAATCTGTTCAACCGGTAAACAGAAAGCCGTCCAGACCGGAATTTTTTTGACGATTTTTCGCCAGGGAGTTGCCAACTGCCCGTAAAACCATTAAAGTTTGCGCCCTCAAATGAGCGACGACATCGCTGATTTGAAACAGGTTATTGGAGAGGTGGCCGAGTGGCTGACACCAAGGCCGGAACGGCCGACTGAACGTCGGAGCAACGCGACGACGGCCCCGAAGGGGTGAGGCACAAAGTGCCGAATAACGCGCACGCCTGGAAAGTACGCTTGCAACGCAAGCGCAGCGCGAGAAACATAGGCAGAATTAAAAGTTTTGGAGAGGTGGCCGAGTGGCTGAAGGCGCACGCCTGGAAAGTGTGTAAACGTTAATAGCGTTTCGAGGGTTCGAATCCCTCCCTCTCCGCCATATTAAAGCCCTGATTTTCAAGTAGAAAATCAGGGCTTTTTTCATTTTTGGGGCAGAATCCGGTTTTTCCTGTCCGTTATCGTCCACTTTAAACCCGAGCATCTGCGAAACCTGGGCGGCCATTTTGGGTGTGTCTGACTGAATCCAGCGAGCGCAGTGTTTCTTCACCATGGTAGTGTCCACGTGACCCAGCTGATGGGCTACCCATTCCAGACTCACGTAGTTGGAAAGCATCCGGCTGGCGAACGTATGCCGGCACTGGTTCGGCCCGCGGTGGCGAACCTTGGCCCGGCGAAGATGACCGGAAAACCACCGGTACAGACTGGCGTTGTTCCAGAGGCAGCTCGAATCAATGGATGGGGTGATTGAAGTTCCTCAGCTACATCGATGAAGCCGACACGATCTTTGGCTGTAAGCGCACTTTTCTGGACTTTGCCGGGTTTGTCGGGGTCGTGAGTGGGCGATCGGCTGAGGGGTAACGAGCAATCATCAAACTTCTTCGCAGTTGGTAATGGGGCCTTTTTCGGTAAGTGTCCGGCCCTCACTTTGGCCCAGTAGCCGCGGGGAGGGAGAGGTATTTTGTATTTTCGGCAGACCTTCCCGAGTGCGACTCCTGAGATTCCGTAGCGAGGTGCGATCTGAGAGACGGGCTCGGCCCAAACCTCTTCATAAATCGATTGCCGGGTGATTTTGTCGATATGCTCCACGGAACCCCCTGGTATCAAAAGGCGATGTTTTTCTATATAGCCCAATGAATGCGGGAAACGCCAGCGACCGGTAAGCGCTTGAGAGTCAGTCAGATGGATCCTGCGGTAGCACCCCATTTAACGGTAAACGGGGTGCTTTCCCCGCAAGACTGACAATCCAGGTACATATCGGCTTTCGATTTTCTTGTTTTAGTGGAACTGCGTATTCCAGACCAAGGTTGCCACTGATTCCAGACGAAGCCTGCCACCCATTCCACGCGAAAGCTGCCACTGATTCCACGGCAAAGCTGCCACCCCGGCAGGCTGCCTGAACCGCCATCAAAATC
>Ga0208015_1000291_pt1 | contig 31405 bp, 40 predicted proteins | sample 26BtaG_FD_184101 | JGI IMG/M metagenome (GOLD analysis project Ga0208015, IMG submission 184101) | Marine viral communities from Cariaco Basin, Caribbean Sea - 26B_WHOI_OMZ_CsCl (SPAdes) (version 2) | ecosystem: Environmental > Aquatic > Marine > Oceanic | place: Caribbean Sea: Cariaco Basin...
CACCAGCAACCGACTGCGGCACCGTTCCAACCTGCACGGGGCCAATGTCGCAAGCCGCCCCCGGAGTAGTGGCCGGGGGCGGCGCTGGTGAAGCCATGAAACGCTGCCCCCGATGCGGAGAAAACAAGCCGCTGGCTGGATTCTCTCGGTCCTCCTCTACCAAGAGCGGATACAAATCGTGGTGCAAGGACTGCTCCAATGCCTACAAGCGACGGTGGCATGCGGCAAATCGGGAAGATCAGAATCACAAAGCGCGCATCTACAAGGAACAGAACAAGGATGCTGTCGCGGCGTCGCAGCGTGCCTACAACGATTCCCACAGGGAAGAGCGCAGGGCCTACGCTAGACGGCGCGCAAGAGAAGACCCAGAGCTGATCCGCGAGAGATACAGGAGATGGGCCCGTTCGCAAGAGGGCAAAAAGTGGAAGCGCCGATACGCACAGCTTCGTCGAGAGGCAAAGCCTGAGCAACTTGAAGCATATGCGCAGGTCAGGAAAGCCCTTCGGAATGGTGTACTTACGCGGTTGCCTTGCGAGCAATGCGGGATTGAGGACTCCCACGGGCACCACGAAAACTACTCGCTGCCGCTTGACGTGATATGGCTCTGCCACAGATGCCATATGAAACTGCACAGGAAGCCTCCAGGCGCAGGGCCTACACGTCGATCGGGGCCGCAGATCGTGACCCGCTGATCGCACGACGTCTCCGCAATCGCAAAAAAAGTGCAGAAAAAATGCGTAAACCTGTTGACATACGAGCGGGAATCCTGCATATTATAACCATGAACGACGGACGAACCAACAAGGAGACCGGGAACATGACCATCGCCGACGCCATTCAGGAATCCATTAACGCCCGATTCCTTCCCTTTCCGGTCATTGCTTCTCAGGGGTTCGGCGAGTTCATCACCCTGACCATCCGCGTCCGACTCAATGGCCGCGAAAGCGCCGAGTCGGTATCGTTCCCGACGCCCGCCGATCCGGTACTCCTCGACGGCATGAACGGCCCGCTCGACCGGATGATCACCAAGGGCAATCTGGCCCAGCACATGGGGATGGAGGTCTTCTAATGGGCGTCGCTGCCTACAACCGAGGCAGCCTCGCGATCAGCGCGGATCTGTGCCGCCAGTACGGATGCCCCGGTTGCGCCCGATGTTCAACGCCAACCGTCGAGCCGAGGCCCGCAGACTGGGGGGGCAAGATACGCGCGAAAGCGGACAAGCGAGCCGCCGGGATTCTGCGCTTCTGGATCGAATTGCGGGGACGTAAAGCGCCTGATGTCGGTGATCTCGCCGACATGATCCAACAAGGAGTCGGATGCGGCAGGAAGACAGCGAAAGAGGCCGCTGCTGCTGCACTAGAGAGCCTGGGGGACTGACCGATGACCATCTCCGAATCCATCCGCGCCAAGTTTCGCAAGGCCCGAAAGGCCCGCAAACTGAGCCAGCAGGATCTCGCCGACCAGCTCGGCGTCGCGCTGCGCACCCTGAGCAGTTGGGAGCGGGGCGAGGCGTCACCGACGTGGGACGACCTCGACAAGTGGGCGGCAGCAGTGGGGATCAGGCGATGATCGACCGGCCCCATAGGGGCCGCCGTCAGACCGCCGACAATCGCCTGTGAACGCGATGGGAGGGCTAGGCATGGTAGAGGTCGGGGACAAGGGGAGATTGCAGCAAGTTCAAACTAAATGCCGCCTGTGCGGCAAGCCATTGATTCCACAGGACAAACCAGGCAAGGGTCGCCCGCGGATCTTCTGCTGCGTCGAGTGCCGGCAGATGGCCTATCACCTGGACAAACTGGCACCACTGGTCGAGCGGCTGGGCCAGCGAGGCGTCGAGGTCGAAGCCGGCCGCGAGATCCGCTCGCGTCTGTGGAGTTTCGCAAACAGCTTGAACCAGGCAGGCCGCCCGTAGTACAGTCTTGGTCGCTCGCGATGGTGGATAGCGCGGGCAGCGTCAGAAGGAGCTAGACCCCGATGACAACAGCGACACCGCAACCACTGCCGCGCTAGCTCCCGGCGTGGTGCGTGTCCATTGGTCCCCCCGGCCACCACCGGGGGGGCCGCTGGGGAAGCTGTGCCCAAGCCGAGTGAAGAAACGGTACTGGTCGGTACACGCTGGCCATCGAAGGAAAAGACGGGAGATGGGCGCCCGTTCAAAGTCAAGTGGGCCACGATGGCCAGGCGGCTGGCGAATCCGAAGCCAGCGCCGAGGAATCGCAAGTCGAACCTACCTATCTGGACCCTCGGACGATTCGGCGAGAAGACCGAAGCGCAGGCCAAGGAAGAGCACGAAGAACGCCTCAAGACCGAACCCGGCGCGAAGCGCACGCCACATGGCCCTCACTACCGCGACACGAAGCGACACCTGGGGTCAGGCGGTCTTGTGCTCGACTACGACGCAAACCCCGGACTCGACGCCAAGGAACTACTCGCTGCGTGGGGGGATGTGTGTTTCCTGGCGCACACGAGTTGGAGTCACGACCCGGATCGCATGCCCAAGTGGCGCGTTCTGATCCCGCTGAATCGCGAGGTGAGCGCCGAGGAATACTGGATTTTGATGTCGGCGGCGGGGAGGCGGCTTGACGGACTGGATCGGTGTCCAGCTGCACAGGGGTACTTCATCCCAGCCAAGCGGGAAAACTACGATTACGTCTGCAATGAAGACGGCGCACCGTGGCCCGTAGATAACATCCTGGAGGGCGAACAAGCCCGGCAGAATCAAGAGGAAGAGCTCGCCCGTCAGAAGCGCGCAGAGGATCCCCCTTCGCCGCCACCGCTGACCCAAGATGATCGGCTCAGACGGTACGCGTTGGCGGCGCTTGACAGCGAGTGTCAAGCCGTCTCGTCGATGTCAGCGGGGACGGGCGCAGACGGCGGGCGGCACAAGCGGATCTTGCTGGCAGCCAAGAGCATGGGCTCGCTCGAGGTGTCCTGCGGATTGTCGCGGACATTCATAGAGGGGGCGATCCTCGACGCGGCCGACCAATGCGGGGCAATCAAGAACTACGGCCTCAAGAGCGTAAAACGGACGATCGCAGACGGATATCGGATGGGGATCGAGAATCCCCGCGCACCGGAAGATAGGCAGCAGTACGGCGCACGAGATCCTGCCCCGCCGTTCGAAAGGGACGACATCCCACCTCCCGACGATGGTGATGCTCCCTGGGATGATTCAGATGGTGAAGAAGACGACAAGCCCCAAGTCAGAAAGAGCGTCCGGTACAGACTGACCGACGTCGGGAACGCGCTCCGCTACCGCGACGAGCATGGCCACAACTTGAGGTACTGCGAGCCCCTCGGCGGCTGGTTCGTGTGGAACGGCTGTTGTTGGGAGCGTGACGAGCTCGGCCGCGCCATGCAGTTGGCCAAGCAATCGGCGGTCAGAATGCGCCGCGACGCGGAATCTCTGGCCAACGACGAACCAGGGAACGCCTACGCTACGGCCCTGCTCAAGTGGTCTAAGGAGAGCGAGGGCAAGAACAAGCTGGACAACATGCGGTCGCTGGCACGGTGGGAGCCGCCGATCCCGGTGCGAGTCGAACAGTGGGATCAAGATCATTGGCTGCTGAACACGCCTGGCGCGGTCTTCGATCTGCGCGAGGGCACGCATGCGCCCAACGATCGCGACCACTTCATTACACGGCGCACGCTGGTTGAGTACGACCCTGCCGCCGAGTGCCCGCGCTGGATGGAGTTTCTGCACGACATCATGGTCAACGATTTCGAGATGGTGACCTTTCTGCAGCGGGCGGTCGGGTACTCGATCACGGGCGTTCAGGACGAGCAGTGCCTCTTCTTCCTGCACGGTGCCGGCGCCAACGGCAAGAGCACCTTTCTAGGCACGCTGGAGAAGCTGCTGCACGACTACAGCAAGCACGTGGACCCCGAGGTGCTGGCGGTCAGCAAGAACGTGCAATCAGGCCCGACGCCAGAGTTAGCACGGCTACGCGGCGCGCGGTTCGTGTCCACGGTCGAGGTCGAGCACGGTAGACGTCTGGCCGAGGGGCTGATCAAGCAGATCACCGGCGGAGAACCCATCGTGGCCAGCTTCAAGTACCGTGATCCGTTCGAGTTCCAACCCGCGTTCAAGCTGTGGTTCGCGGCCAACCACGAACCTCGAATCATCGGCCGGGATCTGGGGATCTGGAGGCGAATTCACAAGGTTCCGTTCGAATACACCGTGCCGAATGAGAAGCGCAACAAGCACCTGCTGAAGGAACTGATCGACGAGGAAGGCCCCGGAATCCTGCGGTGGGCCGTCGAGGGATGCCTCTTGTGGCAGGCCAGGGGGCTCGACCCGCCCGACGTCGTGACCGCCGCGACCGAGCAATACAAGGATGACCAGGACGCCCTTCGCCCCTGGTTGGACGAGTGCTGCGTGGTCGATTCCAAGTCCGAGGCGACCATCGGCGCTCTCTACCTCTCCTACAACAAGTGGGCGAAGGCCAACGGGGAGAAGGAAAAGAGCAAGAACATGCTGGGTCGCCTGCTGACCGAGCGCGGTTTCGGGATGAAGAAGGGATCGGGGGGGAAGCGAGTCCGCGTCGGCCTACGATTGACTGGCGAGCCATCCCAGGAGGGCATGGGGTGGGGACACGAGGCGGGAGAAGCATGATGTCTTTTTTACATTTTTTGGGCAGAGTGGCGCATTTCTGTGGAAAAGTGGCGCAATTAGTGGCGTATTTTTACCGTGATTCGCCACTAAGGTTCCTTTGTAATTGCGGCGGTTTACGAGGATGAGTGGCGCAATGGCGAATTCTCCCGAAAAGTTAGCATACGCGTGTGTGCGTGTATGGGGAGGTTCTTTGAAAATCGCCAAAATGCGCCACTTTCAGAAGGCGGAGTCTTGTAAGGCAACGGAATTGTTACGAAAACGGAGTGGCGCATTCGCCACTGAAAATACGCCACTCGCTGATCGGGCCTGTGGATAACTGGGTAGCAGTGTGCCAGGGTGGCACACATTTCCCTCGCGCACGTGCGCGGTGATACCGGATCGGAGCTACGAAACGTAACGATCGGCTGATAAGCCGAGAGAGGAGCGACGATGGAAACCACGGAACGGAACAGGGATCAGGTGCTCGGAACCGAGACACGCAAGCTGATCTGCAAGCTGACGACCGACGAGATCGACGCCAAACGCGCCGAGCTCGGCGACTACCCGGAGCGCATCGACGACACCGAGAAGGAGCTGGACCGCGCCAAGGAGGACTGGAAGACCGAGAAGGGCCGGCTGGAGGGGAAGATCGCCACGCTCCAGGCAGAGCAGAAGCAGCTCATCCGCATCGTGTCCCGTGGCGCGGACCGGCGCGAGGTGAAGGTGGAGCGCGTCGGCGACTACCAGACGTCGATGGTCAGGTACGAGCGGACCGACACGCGGGAGGTGGTCGAATCCCGGCCGATGCGGGACTCCGAACGCCAGGCCGAATTGGCGCTACAGACCGATGACACCGACGAGGAGTTGCCCCACCGACCGCCAGCCGACACGCCACCCATCGACGACGAGGACTCGCACAAGGACCACACCTGCGCGGAGTGCCTCGACTACGGCAACTGCGGCGCGATCAAGCGGAAGCTGTGCGGGCCAGAGGACGAGGCGTGCGCCAACCTGTGGTTGGAGGGGCGCGACCGGCCACTGCTGTGCGGGCTGTGCCTGCCGTTCCAGAATCACAACGAAGCGGATCCGCCCACTCCCGGCCGCTACGACTGCCCCAGCGACCCCACCATCGAAGGGACGCGTGGAGTGATGCGCGTGACGGGCGCTTGCAACGGGTTCGTCGAGGGTGAGATGCCCCCCCCCGCACCGCATTCCGTGGCCCCCGAAGTCCTGGCCGAGACCCAGGACCACGGCACGTCGGGCGAGCCGCAGGACCTGCCACAGCTGGCGCAGGACGTCATCGCGGCGAAGTACGGACCCGCGTCGGAGCTGATCCGCGGGTGCGACGATGCCGAGCTGCTGCGCGAGGTGCTCGCCGCCGAGCAGGGGATGCGCAAGCCCAAGCCCCGGGAGCGACTCATGTCGGTGATCCGCAATCGGATCGAGACCATCGAGAAGGAGGCGAAGGCCAGCGAGCCGACGCCGACCGGCCACGACCTCGGCGACGGGCTCAAGGAGACGGTGCCCGCGGAGTTGGCCGACAAGGAGGGCGACGAGGATCCGTTCGTGGACAAGGGGACCGACGACGGTAGCGAGTCCGGAAAGCTCTTCTGATGCTGGTGCTCGGCCTCGATCTGGCGCCGACCCACTCCGCGGCGGCGCTGCTGAACATGCCGGTGACACCCGACGGGGTGGCGCAACTGAGCTCGCCGATCGTGCTCAACAGCTGGTTCACGTCCGAGGGCAAACAACTCGTCGACCGGCATCCCAAGCGCGGGGTGCGCCTGCCGAACCTCAACGCGCGGAAGAAGATGACCGATCTCGCGGCGAGGATGCACCAGTGCGACGGGCTGCGACGGATGCTCGGGATGGCTCGGCGCTGGGTCGATGGCCACGAGAAGACGCTCCACGTCGTGTTCGAGGGGTACGCCGTCGGGGCCCGTGGGATGCAGCTCGAGGCCGGCGAGGTCGGCGGCGTCGCGCGGCAGGTCGTGTGGAACTGGCGGATTCCGTGGAAGGCCCGGGAGTACCACCCGCGACGGGTCGCCGAGTTCCTGGGGTTCGACACGGTCGTGCAGAAGCCGGCGAAGCTGGCCGAGGCGATCAAGCGATACCCGGCTGTCGAGACCCAGTTCGCACGCTACCGGACCGGCGCAGCCAACGGCGGCGACACCTTCGGCGACCTCGTGGACGCCTACGTGCTGGCCCGGATGGGCATCGTCGAGCTGGCGCTGAGGGCCGACTACATGCGGCTGGGCGATCTGCCCGACGGGCCGGAGCGCCAGTTGTGGACGAAGACCACGAACAAGCAGCAGCCGGTCAACCTGCTGGCGATGGAGTGGACCGAACGCGCTTGACAGCAACGGAAGGGACGTCGGACAATGACGTCGTGCTCACCTATTCCAACGACGACAGCAAATAACCCACCCCTGGCCGGGGTGCCTTCGGGTGAGCACAGCCCTGGCCAGTGGGTGCGGTTTTCGGAGTGACGATGCAGACGCATCCAATTGCGGACATCTTTCCTTTGCTGGACGGCGACGAGTTCACCGAGCTGGCCGAGGACATCCGACAGCATGGCCAGCGGCACCCGATCATTACGTGGCAGGGCAAGATCCTCGACGGCCGGAATCGATACAACGCGTGCAGGGAAGCCGAGGTCACGCCGAAGATCGAGGGCCGTCACTTCGCCGACGACAGCGAGGCGATCCTGTTCGTCATCTCGGCCAACCTGAAGCGGCGGCACCTGACCCCGAGTGCGAAGGCGATGGCGGCAGCGCGGAGCCTGGAGATGTTCGAGGCGGCGGCGAGGGAGCGACACCGAGCCGGCAGCAGCAAAGGCGGCAAGGCTGTGGCAAATTTGCCCGGGCCTTCAGAGGAGCGACGAGCCCGCGACGACGCAGCAGCCGCGTTCGGCGCCTCGCCCCGGAACGTGCAGGACGCCAAGAAGGTACTCACCAGCGGGTCGACGGAGTTGGCACAAGCTGTGGACAAGGGCAATGCGTCGGTGGCGAACGCCGCCGCAGTGGCGACATTGCCAACCACAGAGCAGCAGCAGGTCGTGGCCAAGGGCGAGAAAGAGATCCTCGCCGAGGCCAAGCGTATCCGGGAGCAACGGCGGGAAGCCGCCGCCAAGGCCAGACATCAGCGGCAGCAGGATGCCGCCAAGAAAGCCGCCGAGGCTGCGCCCGACATCGAGGGTATCGAGATCCGACACTGCGACTGCGCGGCCATCCTCGCCGACACGGCGGCCGCTGTGTTGATTCACGCGGATCCACCCTGGAACTACGGCAACCAGATCAAGGAACACGGCGCGGTCGGTGCCCACTACGGAGACCTTTCGATCGCCGACATCGCCTCGACCATCAACGACGCCTACGCCGCCGCCGCCGACAACTGCTACCTGCTGCTGTGGTGCACGCTGCCAATCCTGGCCGAATGGTTTGAGGCGGCGCGGGATATCCGGTGGGCCTACAAGTCGGCCGGCGTGTGGGGCAAGACGGGCCGCCTCGGCGTGGGGTTCCATTGGAGAGGCGACGCCGAGATCCTGATGCTGTACGTCAAGGGGAACCCGCGACCGTTCCGCGAGGACACCAGCAACCTCCACGTCGGGCCGAGGGGCGAGCACAGCGAGAAGCCGCAAGCGTGGCTGGAGACGCTGCTGGAGACCTTCTGCCCGCCGTCTGGGCTGGTACTCGATCTATACGCAGGGATGGCTCCAGCGGCCCGAGCGTGTGCCAAGACAGGCCGACGATACCTCGGCGCGGAGATCGACGCCCAGCGGCACGCGACCGCCGTGGCAAAGCTGAGGAGCGCGTGATGGTCCACGACTTCGACGATTCCCTGAAGCGAGGCCACGATGGCGAGGATCGCGTGGCGAAGTACCTGATCGACGAGTTCGGGTACGAGTTGAGGCCGTCCACCAAGTCCGAGCAGTTCCGGGGCATCGACTACCACGTGTTCGATTCGGCGACCGGCCGTCGATTCACCATCGAGATCAAGGCCGATGATGTAGCCCAGCGAACCGACAACATCTTCGTCGAGACCGTCTCCAACGACACGACAGGGCGCAAGGGCTGGGCCTACACGTGCGAGGCCGACTTCCTGCTGTACTGGGTCAAGGGGCTAGATCTGGTGTACGTCGTCCAGCCTCGTAAGCTGCTGACCAGGCTAGACGAATGGAAGAAGTACAAAAAAGCGGGGGCGCAGAACCGCGGATACAGGACGCTCGGCCGACTGGTTCCGATGCGTGAGTTCGAAGCCCTAGCAGACAAGGTGCTGAGCCTGTGACCGCCACCGACCAACTGGCGATGGAGTGGACGGCACCATGAGCTACCTGATCGACCTGCTGGGGCTCCTGCGCGAGAGCGTCATCCTCGGGCGCTACGGAACCGCCGAAACCCTCGCGACGGACCTGCTCAAGCGCATCGACGACGGCGAGACCTTCGAGGAGTCCGCGGTGGTCGAGGCGATCCCGATCTTGCGGGACATGGACGACGACCTGGCGCAGCTGATCAGCCGGCTGAACTGGCGCCTGCCACCGGTACGAACGGGAGCGCACGAGGAGCGCGGGTCGTGGGTCAGCAGGGCCGACGAGTGAGAGCGAGATGCACATGACCAAGAACCGCCGCGGCGAGATGTCCGAGCCGACGGTGATCTACAGGAGGAGACGGCGACCCGCCCTGGGCGTGGAAGTTGACGACGGGGGTTCTGTTGGTCTTTCCCCCGCTGTCCGCAGCGTCGCCGCGGATGGGCCGCGGACCGAGAGGCAGGGCGGGGAGCCAGATGGAGGAATCGATGGAGATCACGACGAATCCGCCGACTGAGCCCGGATACTACCTGCGACGAAGCAACAACCGCACGCCGTGGCACATCTGGCAGGCGACGTTCATCGGCGGGGAGTTGGAGGTGCTGTCGATCGGGTCGTCCCACACGCAGAGCCCGACGGCGATCCGGGGCGAGTGGCTCGGCCCGTTCGACCTGGCCGACGTGGCGGAGTGGATGCAGAGAGACGACGAGGACGGCTAGAACCGAAAGCTGTACCGTTCGCGAATCTGACGGGGTTGTCATCACGGCGAATAGGTGTTGCTTGTTTGGAACGCGCGGAATGAGATCCTAGCTAGGGAATGATCTAGGTGGAGAAGGAGGAAGGAAGGTTCTCGAATGGAGGATGAGAGACTGATCCGGCATCCAAGGTGGACGCTCCCGACCGCCGATCTCGAGGACCCGCACGTCCTCGGCGCCATCGCCCTTCTCATCGTGGCGTCCGGTGGGCGTGTCGATCCCCTCTTCAGCCCCGATCGGCTCGTCGGCGACCTGCTCGACATCTGGGCAGTGGAGGACATCACCGAGGGGTGGTCGATGCGGCTGCAGGAGCGCAGGGAGGCGATCAGCGGTGGTGCGGTCAAGCCGAGCGAATGACGACCCTCCCTCGCACGCCGTTCGCCACGGCTGCCAGCGTCGAAGACATCGACGCAGCGATCATCGGCGCGGACGCCCTCGACGGCCCGACGCTGGCTCTGCAACGCCTCCTTATCTGCGTGGTGTGGGAGCGCGACGCGGCGTGGGCGGCGAATCTCGCGATTGAGGAGGGGCGCATCATCGACGCGGGGGAGTTCCAACTGCGCTACACGGCGCTCCAGATGCTCCGGTTGGCGTTGACAGCGCGGCTGATGGCGTTCACACGTTCCGAGCGCTGAGGACGTCCTTGGCTTCCCTGAGCACCCGCGACGTGTGGATGCCGGTATAGCCGAGCTCGGCGGCGAACTCGAACGGCCGATCCCCGTTGAGCGCGCGCCGCACGGCGTACTCCTGCACCGGCGTGAGCTGCGATCCCATCCGTTCGCCCATGCGCCGAACGTCGATCACCGCCTCGATCTCCGACTGCCGATCCACGTCGGCGGTGTGCTCCAGGATCAAGCCCTCCTCGTCGTCTACCTGCTGGACGTGCGCGCACTTCAGGCGCCCCGGGTTGAACCGGCGGATCGCCGACATCATCTCGCCCCACACCTTGCGCCGGATGTAGTAGGCCCGCTCCGGCGCGTCTCGCGTCTCGTCCACGGTCTGTACCGCCTTCATCAGCCCGATGAAGCCGTGGCCGGCGAGATCCTCCACGTCCATCGGCACGAACCACAACAGGCGCCCCCCTAGCCTGTGCGCCTCTTTCCAGACGTAGGATTCGTACTCAGCTACCGCTTCCTCTGGCGTCACTTCAGCCTCCTTGACGCGATCGTAGGACGTGTGCAAAATTGGTGCAACCATGCACCGCAAGGTCATCAAACACGACGGCTCGATCGTACTCCGGACGCTGACGAACGGCCGCAACATCCGCGGTCCTCGGGAGTGGCTGGAGGCGCGCGAGCGCCGCTTCCGCCTCGACGGCTGCCCCCACTACCTCGGCTGTGTCCTAGCCGCCGCGCAGGCTCGCTGGGACGGGTTCACGTGCCGGGGTTGCCGGGATTCTCGAGGCGCATGGTTCCAGTACATCCAGGCGAACGGGACCGCCTACCGCACGCGCCGCCCCGTCCAGACGTGCTCGCGCCACGGCGTCCCGCTCGCGTGGACAAAGCCATCGGGCAAGCCGCGGAGCCGCCCCGCGTGCCCGGTGTGCTGTGCCGAGGCGTCGGAACGGCAACGTCAGCGGTGGCAGCGTCCAGAAGAGCACGAGAGGCAGGCGCGGCGGATGCAGGCGTACTGGGCGACCTACCGCGCCCGACGCGACGGCGTCCCGCACAGCAGCCTGGAGGCGCGACCGTGAACGAGTGGACTCCAGGCCCCCCCACCGAAGCCGGGTGGTGGTGGCTGAAGGTACCGACCCGTGAGGAGCTGCTGCTCATCCAGCGCGACGCAGCCGGTCGGATGTGGACCCACGGCGGGAACCTGCTGCCGCCGGCGCTGCTCGACGACCATCCGCTGTGGAAGGACTGCAGCCATCGCTACGCGGAGCCGCCGCGATGACCGCGCGCCTCCACGTCCACATCACCGACTGCCAGCGCGTGCACCTGGAGCGTCAGGCGGCCGAGAAAGGCTCGACCGTCGCCGAGGTGGTGCGGCAGCTGATCGCGGAGTCGATGCAGCCGCGCCTCTCGCCTGGTAGCGCTGCCGCCGTCCTGGACGGCTACATCGAGGCGAGAGCGAGCGCGCTGACGCAGCTACGAAACCAAGGAGAACCGACATGACCGACGAAGCCACATCCAACGTCACCGCCCGCATGACCGCCGAGCAGATCGCCTGGCTCGACGCCGAGGCCGAGCGCCAGGGCACCAACCGATCCGCCGTGCTGCGGGACGTCGTCGCCGACGGCATCGAGCGCGCCAAGGCGCCCAAGCTGCCCCAGGCCAAGGAGTCGCCCCCGCACTCCCAGCGCTGCGAGTACTGCGAGGGGCGCGGGCAGGTCTCGGTGATGGTCAACGGCGAGCCGGAGTGGTGGATCTGCGCCAAGTGCGGCGGAAACGGCGCCTACTGATGGCCTTCAAGAAGCCGCCGGGGCAGATCTGGCTACTCGACCAGGTGTCGGGCGCCGTGCGCACCAAGGTGGACGCCGTGCTGCGGTCCATCCATCGCAAGCGCAGGTGCCGCCGCTGCTACTTCTGGAACCCCGGCGACGGGTCGGCGCCTGCGCTGGGGCTGTGTTCCAAGGCCCCGCCGACGGTCATCATGCGGACGCAGGCGATGTGGTCCAAGGGCGTCTCACCCGAAGAGGATGACGAGTCCGAGTGGGTCGGCCTCAAGAACACGCCGGAATCGGTGCTGCCCCAGGTCCACGCCGAGGGGTACTGCCGCGACTTCGTGCGGCATCGGCTCGTGACCGGCTGGTTCGGGATGAGCGGATGAACCGACTGCTACCTGACTAGGAGATTCGATGCAGGTCAACCTCCCCCCCGACGTGATGCAGCTCGCGCCGCTGGCGCTGTCGAACCTCGCTGGCGACATCGGACGCGTCCAGGCCGACAAGGTCCAGGCGCAGCTCGACACGCTCCAGTTCGAGATCGACACCCTGCGCGGCCTCATCAACCTCGTTACCCAAGGCATCGAGGCGCAGGACGTGCACAAGGCCCTCGCTGACTTCGTGGGACAGCGCCAGAAGGAGCAGGCGCTCCTCTCGCTGCCGTGTGAGATCGTTCTCAACGACATGATCGGCCGGTCCATCATCCGCGCCGTGGTCCGCGAGGAGGAGGGCAACGCCACGGCGGGGCTGCTCGTCATCGACGGCGACTTCAAGCACCTCCACGGCCGCGAGTTCGAGGGCGCGACGGCGATCGAGGCAGTCCAAGCCGCCAAGGACTTCGTCGCGGCCGAAGCGGAGAAGCTGGGCCAGCAGGCGAAGGAGGCCGGCGATGCCTGACAAGCCGTCGCCCATCGTCGTGCCGATGAGCCGAGATCCCCGCCAGGCTGTCGAACAGGACGTGCGGGATGGCATCTTCAAGCGGCGCGTCCTGGACGTCGTCGATCCTGAGATTCGCCATCATCCCGTGGTCGCCGCCCTTGTCCGCGAGGTGCGGGCGCTCCAGATCTCGCTCGTGATGCAGGAGCGTTTCCGGATCGCGCTGACGGGATGGCTGCTCACGGGCCAGGAGATGCCGATCGAGGACTTCGAAAAGGAACTCGACAACATCGACGCCGAGAACCACCGTCTCGCGGCGCTCCACTCCGTCCCGTGCACGCCCGTCGTGGAGGACGGCAACGGCAATCCCGCGCTGACGGTGTGGGGCGAGCCGCTGCTGGGGCTCTTCGTCGAGGAGGCCGAAGATGCGTGCACCGTGACGCTCGTGGCGCCCCCGCTGACGCCGTACTACGGGCTGCACGGCACCGCGTTCCATGGCGATGGCGCGACGGCGAAGGCAGACGCCATCGCGCAGGCGAGAGAGTGCGTGGAGGGGGCGGTCGATGAAGCAGCGGGGGACGAATGACCCTCCCCCTCCCGCCACCGCCTCAACAGCTCGACCCCATCGCCGAGCGCGCCCATTCGATGCAGTCCACGGTCTACGGGTTCGCCGAGGTGTGGACGCGCCAGGGCTGCTGCAACCTCCACCACGTCGCGCGGTGGCCGTCCGTGGCGAAGCTCGATGGTGCCTTCGAAGGCGTGCCTGCGGTCATCCTCTCACCCGGCCCGAGCCTGCCCCGCAACATCGAGCGCGTCCGCGAGCTCAAGGGCCGGGCGGTGCTCATCTCCTACGGGCGCACCCTCCACAAGCTACGGGACCACGGCATCGTCCCCGACATCGCCGTCGCCCTCGATCCCCTCGACCTGGTCTACCACTACGACGGCTACGACGTGAGCCAGCTGGAAGCCTTCGTCGTCGGCGCGACCTGCAACCCGGAGTTGTTCAACAGGCCATGGCGCCGCGTGTTCCCCTTCAGCGGCAACCAGATGATCGAGTCGTGGATCTACAACGCGCTGCCCGAAGGCGAGTCCATGTGGCTCGACACGTCGTGCAGCGTCGCCACCACGTCGCTATCCCTCGCCCGCAAGATGGGGTGCAGCCCGATCGTGCTCGTCGGCCAGGATCTCAGCTTCGAGGGCGGCCGGTACTACGCCAGCGGGACCGCCGACGGCGCGGCGCGGCTGGAGGCGATCCCGAAGCCGACCGATGAGCAGGTCCGCGACGAGGACGGGCGGCTGCGTACCCTGTGGGAGCTTGCCAAGCATGGCGATCCCCACGCCAACGCCGCGATCCAGCGCCTCTACAACGAGCGCAACCAGCGGGAGAAGGGCGCGCAGGTTGTCGGACTGTCGGACAAGGCCAAGAGCGTAGAGGCCAGCGGAAAGGCAGTGCTCTCGCGCATCGGCGAGGTCAAGCATGTGCCCGGCTACTACGGCGGGAGGGTCCGCGCAACGCCCTCGTTCACATGGGTCCGCGAATGGATCGGCAAGCGGGCCGCCGAGATGGAGGGCCAGATCATCAACGCCACCGAGGGCGGCTGCTACATCGACAACTGCGTCCACGCCGAACTCTCCGTGGTGCTCGACGGTGGCGTGTCGAAGTTGGGAACCCAGGTCCGTGCCGAACTCGATCCGCTCAGTACCGCACCCGTGGACGTCGGGGAACGACTCGGCGCCGTGGTGGACGCCCTCGACGTCGAAGACCAACGCGCCGCCCTGCACGATATGGCCCGCGACCACCGCGACGCGCTGCGCAAGGCGTCGAAGTACGCCTCCAAGATTCGCCATGCCGTCGCCCGCAGTCCGCGCCGAGCGTGGGAGGTGCGCCGCATCACCACCTGGGACACGAGGATGCGTGAGGCGCTGCAGCCGGCGGCGATGTTCACCGCCACCTACCAGCAGCAGGTCATCGACGCGATCTACGACCAGGCGCTGCCGGAGGGTACGATGATGGGGGCGCTGGAGAAGCTGGCGATGACCGCCGAGGTGGTGGGCCACGCCGCGGAGTTCGGCGTCCCGCTGTTCGAGGACGCCATGAGGAGGATCGAATCCGATGCCGAGAAAGACCAAGAAGACCACAGGACTGGTTGACAAGGGCGTGACCGTCCACGTCCGGGGCGACAAGTACCGCGTGCCCAACGACCGCAAGGTGCTCGCCGTCGTGGACCGCATCAACGCCAACGACCTGATCGAGGATCGCCAGTTGATCGCCGAGGGCGTGCGACTCGTGGACATGGACGGAAAGCGGATCTGGCCGAGGTAGACCATGGCCGACAAGCGCGAGGCTCCCACCGAGGCGCAGTACGACATCGCCTTCGACCTGGTAGCCGAGCAGGGCGCGCGCTCCGGCTGCGTCAACAAGGACACTTTCAAAGCGGTGCTGCACCGCCTCAATCGCGAGATGAAGGGCGCCCGGTGGAACAGCCGGGACATTCACAAACGATGGAGGGAGCGACCACAAGAGGAACACTTCCGCCGGATGCGCAAGGCCCGCGAGCGGCTCATGCTGCTCAACAAGGACAAGGCAAAGCGATGGAAGGCTATCAACGAGGTGTCGTCGTTCATCGCGGTCGAGGGTCTTCGGCGCATCGCCACCAAGCTCAGCGACGGCAAGCTCAATACCCGTGACGAACTCGCAGCCGTCCGTCTCGCGATGGAGATCCAGTCGGGTGCCATGGGTGCTGCGGGCAAGACGGTGATTCTCACGGTCAACAACATCTCGGGACGCATCCTCGATACGCCACCGCCGGCGCCAGAGATCGAGGGCGACCCCGACGACGTCAGCGAGCCCGATGGATAAGTCGGACACCATCGTCGCCGACGGCATCACGCACTACACCACCGACGGGCGCAGCGTGACGCCCAACCCAGTACAGGCATGGATTCTCGACGCGGCCTTTTCGCAGTCGATCGATGAACTGTTCGTGTTCGGCGGCTTCGGATCGGGCAAGACCCAGGCCCTCGCGTGGACGCTGTGGAAGGCGATGATGCTCGCCTACGAGTTTTGGGACGGCAAGCGCCTGACCCGCGCGAGGTTCGCTATCGTGTCCAGCGACGGCTCGCAGCTGCGCACGGTGACCATGCCGACGTTCGAGGCCGTGTTCAACTACGCGACGGGGCACGACGGGCCGTTCTGGAGCATCTACGGAGCCAAGCGCAATCCGCTGGTGGAGTCCTACAGCCGAGAGGACAAGCTCTACGAGTTGCCGTGGTGCACGCTGACGCAGGCCACGGGGCACAACGGCTGCCAGTCGATCGAGGGCGGCTCCTACCTCGGTATCTTCTGCGACGAGACGCCGTTGTGGCTGCCCTCTGGCTTCGAACGCGTCCGCCACCGCTATCGACAGACGGGCTTCCCGTTCCGCGCCCTGGTGCACTTTGCCACGCCGCAGCCGGGGCGGTCCTTGGCTGCGATCAATGAGCGATACCAGGACTGCGATCCCTACAAGGTCTACGTCGAGAAGGGCACGTGGAAGGACCCATACAGCTACGGCCGCGCTCGCATCATGATGCCCACACGCCTCAACGCCGCCAATCTGCCGCCGGGGTACATCCAGCAGCTCGCCAGCGGCACGTCGCCACAGATGGCCAAGGCGATCCTCGACGGCGAGCTCGTGCTGCTCGAGGGCCGCGTCTACCCCACCTACGACGAGTCCAGCCGCATCGACTACGAGTACTCGCCTGATCGGCCCGTCGTGCTCGGCTACGATCCCGGTTTTCATCGCCCCTACGCGCTGGCCATCCAAGAGATCGAGTCCGGCAGCGATCGGTGGTGCGCGTTCGACGAGATCGCCATCGCCGACGTCACCCGCGACACCTTCGCCGACCATCTGTGCCGGCGTCACTGGATCCGCAACCTATCCGCCGTCATTCACGACCCGGCGGCGAAGCAGCGCGAGACCAGCGGCATCAGCGACCGCGTGCACCTGCAGAACTTCCTTGCCGACCGCGGGGTGAACCCCAAGTTCTGGAACCCGTATCGCCCCGAGCATCGCCTCATCACCTACGGCTGCGAGCGCGGCCGAGCGTGGCTGTGCTCCGCCGACGGTGATCGGCGCTTCTTCGTCGCGCACTCCCTCGTGGGCAAGCGCTACGGCACCGGCAGCGACGGTCATCCAGTCAGCGGGATTCATGCGGCGCTGGAAAACCAGACCATCAAGACCGGCACCGACGAGCCGGATCGCAGCGCGAAGGTCGACCACCTCTCGCATCCGTCCGACGCCTTCCGCTACCTGGCCGTGCGGTATCACCCCGTGGCGCAGGTCGTCGACGGCGGCTGGTCAGAGGTCGCCGAGGCCGGCGCTACAGCCGAGGGACTCGGCGAGTCCATGGGCGACTTCGGCGCCGACGCGATGGGCGGCTGGGCGGAGCGGGGGTACTAGGAGGGAACATGGAGTGGATCTTCAAGATGACGCTGGTAACGCTCGCGCACCTCTTCACGTGGAGCTGCATCCTGTCCGGGCTGCTGTGGCTCGTGCGCCCGGAGATGGGCGCGGAGTGGATTCTAGGGCGTGGGTGTACGGCAGGAGCGATTATCTCCGCGGTGATCTGCGTCCCGTTCTACCTGCTGTTCACCGGGAATGTGCTAGCGACGCTGAGCGAACGGCGCCAGCGTAGACAGATCCAGCGCGCAGTCGATGCCCTGGACACGGAATAGCCACCGCCCACGCACGTAACGCAACCAGGAGGAACCATGTCCGAACTCATCGTGGCCGTTTCAGTCGCCGTCGGCGTCAACTCGATCCTGCTGTTCATCGCGCTTCTCGTCATGGGCGCCAAGAACTACAAGCGGCTGGAGCAGATGAACGCCGACGCGAGGGCGCAGCGCCCGATCGACATGATCAGGTTCGACGCCTACAACATCGTCAAGGCCGACGACGAGGATGGCGAGGATACCTACGAGACGCGTCCGATCTACGTCCGCGCGTCCAACGTGTTCGCCGTGACGACGGCCAAGAGTGATGTGATCCCCGACGACAAACCGATGTGCTTCCTTTCCATGGGGGGCGCGGGGTACACGGTGGCCGAGGACATGGAGGTCGCGCTGCACCGGCTGTCGGCGTTCGGCTATCAGGTCCGGGAATAACCCCTCGCGCCCGCGGTATCCTACGACAGGAGGGAACCCATGCGCTACCTGCTGATCTGTCTCGTTTGCCTGCCGTTCCTCGCCTGCACCTACGACACATGCGAGCGGGCTTGCCAGCTCCACGCCGACTACATGCTGGAGTGCGACCGCGTAGCACTCTGCTGGGCGAACCCCGGCGACCTGACGAACGCCTACAACTGCGACGCCGACGAGTACCTGGCGCAGTGCTACGAGATGTGGTGGTCGGCTACCGAGACGATGGGACCGGGGACGCTGGCAGAAGCGCGGGACGCGTGCGGGAAGTGGTCGTGGAGCGGGGATTGCGAGGACGGGGCGGCGCAGCCGATGCCGGTGGATTAGCCGCTGACACCTCCCGCCACCGGGACGCCGTACTCCTTCTCTAGCGACTGCAGCCCACGCTCCAGCGCCACCCGCACGACAGCTTCCCGTGACGGCTCTGCGACGATCGCGCGTTCGTCCTTCGATTCCTTGATTTTGCCTGCGAGCCCGCTAGCTCTGACCATGTGTTCTCGCATCACTTTCGACGTCGTGGCGCTCGTCCAGCGTGCCATTCGGCTCCCTCCTGCAACGATCGTTGCAAGATAGCATACCATACCGTTTCAAAGTGCGATTCGCCTAGCCGTATACGCCTGCGTGCCTACATCTTGGTAGGCGATGGCGTCCACGCTCCCTCGTCGCACCACCCGTGTACTCCAGCGCGCGCACACGCGTAGGGGCAGGCCCTCCACCGACGTCGTGCGGCTCGTCGGCGCTGCTGGTGACGAGGCGGGAAAGCGGTCAGCGCCCCCGAAGCCAATCGGCTGGAGCGGCGTCGAACTCTCCGGCGGCGTGTTCACCGCCAACGACCCCGGCAACCATCCCGACCTCACCATGGAGTTGTGGCTCGGCGACACGTCCCGCACGGGCGTCGCCGAACAGATGCTCACCGACCCGGCGATCTCTGCCAGCGCAGACGAGTGGGTCGAGCGCGCCCAGAACGCCGACTGGACGGTCAAGCCTGCGGATCCCGACGATCCCGACTGCCGCATGCACGCGGAGTTCGTGCGGCGCATGCTGTTCGAGGAGAGCAAGACGCGGTGGATGGATACGGTCGGCAACGCGACCATGGCCGTCATCTACGGTTGCGCGCTGGCCGAGCCGATCTACCGCTACGACGCTCGCGACGAGACGCCGACCTACGATCTCATCGAGGAGATCGGTCGCCGCCCCCGCTGGGAGATGACCGACCGCTACGACATCGGCCACCACGTGCTCGATGACGTCGCCGTCCGTCTTCCTCGCTCGGTCTCGCGGTGGCACCAGCTGCCCGACGGCGCGTTCGGCGGCATCTACCAGTACCCCCGCACCGACGACACCGACAACCTCGACCCCGAAGAGATCCTGATTCCCGCCGAGAACCTGTGCCTGTGGACCTACGGATCGCGAGGGTCGTCCAACTGGATGGGCACCGGGCGCTACCGAGCGTCGTACTTCCTCTGGCGCGCACGGCAGACCCTCATGCGGACCGGAGTCATCGCGGCCGAGCGGTTCGGCGTCGGCGTCCCGATCGCCAAGCAGACCGAGGAGTCGTTCAAGGACCGCCAGGGCCACGCCGAGGACTGGCGCAGCATCCAGCAGCAACTCGCCCGCTACCGGGGCGGTTCGCAGGCGTGGCTCGCGGTGACGCACGGGATCGACGTGGACATCAAGGAGGCGTCGTTCACCTCGGCGCAACACATTCTCGACCTGTACAACGCTGCCGCGCTGGAGATCCATATCCTCGGCGGAACGCAGGCCCTCGTGCAGGGGACGCAGAAGGTCGGGACGTACTCCCTTGCCGAGACGCAGGCGTCCGAGTTCCGGGCGACCCTGAACCCGTGGCTCGGCACCGTCGCCGACGTCGTCAACACCACCGTCGTTCGCAAGCTGATCGACCTCAACTGGCCCGACGTGAAGCACTACCCGCGCGTGACCGTGGGCGACCAGGAGGACGGGAGCACCAAGGACGACGCCGAGGTCTATCAGATCCTCGTCAACTCCGGCATGCCCACGCAGCCGGAAGACTGGGACCTGTTCCGTGAGCAGCGCAACTGGCCCGCGCTGACGGCTGCCACGCTGGGGCACGACGAGGAGCCGGAAGCCGAGGAAGACGCCGACGACGAGGAGGTGGTCGAGGACGGCGACGAGCAGGACGAGCCGCTTGCCGCCTCGTCGCAGCCGAACACGACGCCCGCGATGCGGGTGCGCCTGCTGGCCGAGTCGAGGTTCGACGCCCGCGCCTCGCGCTTCAACCGCCAGGACGCGACCGAGCGAATCAGCCGCGACCTCCACGACGCCATCGGCCGCGCCGTACTCGATCCGTTCCTCAAGAAGGTGTCCGACGCCATCGCCGACGGCGACGCCAAGACCATCGACGAGACGCCGCTGCCCGGGGTCGTCGCGCTGCGACAGATCGAGTCGCGCGGGCTGCGCAACGTCCAGGACGTCGGGCGCCTCGAGGTCAAGCAGGAGATCGAGCGCCAGGACGATCCAGCGTTCCGCGAGGACATGGCAGCCGCCCTCGCCGAGTGGCGTGGCATCGCCGCGCAGGGCAACCCGTCGGGCCTCGAGAACGTGATCGACGAGATCGTCCGTGACCCCAAGAAGATCGCCGAGCAACTTGCGCTCGCAGCCTCGACCACAGCCAAGCGCATCCTCGCGATGATCGACGATGCCATCGCCTCGTTCTTGCAGACGACGCCAACGACCGAGTGGACTGCCGAGGCGATCCGCACGCGTGTGCTCAACATCGTGACGCCAGGCGTGCTGGCCCGCGGGGTGGCTCAGGACGTCAACACCGTCTATGACACGGCCCGCGCGGAGCAGGCGCGCAAGGAGGAGGCCGAGATCGCGGTGTACACGCTCAACCCGGAGATCGGCGTGAATGGCCCGCACGAGCCTTGCCCCGCGTGCGTGGACACGGCATCGGGGGCGGACAACCCCGCTGTGGTCGGCAGCGAGGCTGAAGCGCGGCTCGTCGTGCCGAACCCCGAATGCCACTCGTCGCGTAGCGGCATCCTGACCTGCTGGTGCAGCAAGGTCTACGTCACCGATCCGGACGTCGCTCTGGACGTCGTGGAGGGCTTCTGATGGAGTGGACTCGCGCCTACATCAACGACCTGCCGGATTCGGCGTTCCTCTACGTCGAGTCGGGCGGCGAAAAGGACGACGACGGCAAGACCACACCGCGGTCGCTGCGGCACTTCCCTTATCGCGACGCCAGCGGCAAGATCGACCTGCCGCACCTGCGCAACGCCATCGCGCGCATCCCGCAGAGCAAGATCCCCGCCGACGAGAAGGGACCGATCCAGGACAAGGCGCGCAAGCTGCTGCAGGAGGAGAACGAGCGGCTCGCTGCGGCCCTCCCGCTGCGGTTCGTGCTCATGGCAGCCGAGGGCGAACCAGCGGACGACGGCAACCGCCGGTGGTACCTCATCTTGCCCAAGGGCATGACTCGTGGGCAGGCGATGAAGGGACCGAAGGGCGGCATCAACGTCACCGACGTCATGATCGATACCCTGGTTTCGACCTTCGGCAAGGAGCGCCCCGTCGGCGTTCATCACATGGACGAGCGCGCGAAGGACGATCCGCGGCTGCTCGACCCGGAGCTCTCCGGCGCGTTCGGGTGGATCGAGCAACTCGAGAAGCGCGACAACGGCCTCTGGGCGTGTATCAACTGGACCGACGAGGGCGCCAGCCTGATCAGCCGCAAGAAGTTCCGGTACTTCTCGATCGAGGCTGCCCGCGAACCCAACCGCAAGACGGGCGAGAAGGAGTTGTGCGTCACCGGCGGCACGCTCACCAACACCCCGTTTTTCGACCTGCCCCCCCTGGAGCTCGCCGCTTCGGTGGTGGCCGACTTCTACAGAACCGAGGCCGTGGATTCCGCTGGCATGGGGCCAGAGGACGTCTCCCCGGCTGATGATGAGGAGGGCTCATTTATGAGTCTGTTCGAGGATCTGTCCTCGCTGCTCGGGGAGACCGTCACCGAGGACACGGCCAAGGATCTCATCGCTTCCCGCCTGCAGGCGACCACCGACGAGGTGGATACGCTCAAGGGCGAGCGCGAGGAACTGAAGGCCGAGATCGAAACGCTGAAGGCTTCGAAGGCCGAGGCGACCGAGTCGATCACCGCCCTCAACGACCGCGTCCTGGAGCTGGAAGCCAGCAAGGCGCGCGCGACCGAGGACGCCGCGATCGACAAGGCGCTGGGGCGACAGGCCATCAGCAAGGCGCAGGCGGGCGACGCCGACGAGCCGAAGGCAGGCACGATCCGCGCCATGTGGCGCCTCGACGCCGGCCAGACGGCTGCGTTCCTGGCTTCCCTGCCCGACAACTACGCCACCACCGGCGGTGCCAAGGAGGGCAACGGTGGCGGCGGCGAGGAGCGCGACAAGCAGCCCAGCACGGAGCAGATCACCAAGGCGCTCGACGCCGAGGTGTTCCTCTGCGCGCTGGCCGCGAAGCGCGACGACGACGACATCGAGGCCGTGGTCGCCGAGCTCAACCAGGAGCACGACGGCGAAGGCACGCGCCTCTACAAGCTGATGGAGGAGGGCTACGATGGCACGCTGGCTTCCTGACACCACGGAAGCGGTCGTCTACCCGCATCTCCGCTCCCTGAGCAACCTCTCGGGCTTCGAGGGGCGTCTCATGGAGTGGAGCGGCGGCGTCGTGCCGACCAGCTCCACCACGTCCGCCGCCTTCGGCGTGCTGGCCAACGCGGGCAACGCCGCGTCCGCCAACGTCGCGCTCGCCGTGGACGGCTACATCCAGGTCATCGCGGGCAACGACGTGCAGCCCGGCGGGTTCGGCGTCGCCGACGCCTCCGCCCGCGCGTGCATGACCGCGGTCACGTCTGCCTATTGCTACTCGGTGCGGTTCCTGGGGTCCGCGTCGAGCGGTGAGGCCGTGCGTGCGCTCATCCTCAACCCCCCCTGGAGGTTCTGATGCCCACCGGATCAGCAATCGCTCCGAACCTCACCCGACTCGCGAGGATGCGTGGCCGCAACATGGCCCGCGCGACCACGTGGCGGGCGGTCCCCAACATCCGGTCCGAGGAGGACAGCGAGACGGGGAGCTACGAGTCCTACGAGGCGGGCGCCTTCCTGCTCGACACCGAGGACACCACCACGCGGCAGTACATACGGCCCGCTCGCGCGCCGTACCTGTCCTTCGACGCAGGCGTGGCTTCCGGCGACTACGAGCTCGCCGAGATCTACGCGATGAAGAAGGAGGACTTCCGCGAGACCAACAACTCCAGCGGCATGAAGCGCTGGCGCCGGATGACCGTCGCGTGCTCGAACCGTTTCGAGACTGCCATGGAGGTCACCCTGCGCGATGCGCTGTGGAGCGCCACCAACTTCACGTCGGGGGCGTGGCCGGCTGAGGACCAGTTCCAGTTGACGAGCGGCGACCCGTTCAAGCGGTTCCGCACGTACTGGAACACCATCGAGCTGGCCTCGGCGCTGATCGACACGGCCGACGAGAACCGCCACGTGTGGTTCAACCCGACCGCGCTGAACCATCTCCTGAGCCACGCCAAGCTGACCCGCTACTACTCCAAGGGCGAGTCCGCCAGCGCGGGGACCATGGAGATGCTGGCCGGCGAGATCCACGTTCCGGTGGCCAACATCCACGTCGGGCGCATGGTGCTCAACGCCGCCGCTCCGCGCGCCACGGCGTCCAACCAACGCGTCTGGAACGCCGCGTCGCTGTGGATGGGGTACATCCCGCCTGCGGTGACCGAGGAGGGCGACCAGACCGCCATCGTGCGCATCTGGGCCAACGAGGCGGATGCGGCGGTCAAGCGTGGCGAGGTGGACAACGGGACCGAGCACTACCGCTGGGTGCGCCAGGCGCACGTCAACGGCTGGGCTTGCCCCGACACCACCTACGGCCAGTACCGCACCACCGTGTACGCGTAGAGGGGAGGTAAGGCATGCCTGCTTCCAAGTGGATCAGCAACCCGGTCTTCCGGGGGTCCGCAACCCTCAACAGCGCCACGGGCGACACGCTCAACCTCCCGCGAGGCGGGTTGTACATCGGCGGCACGCAGATCACGGCTTCGGCCGCGCAGCTGAATGCCGCCCCCGTGGTGATCAAGAAGGTGCTCAGCGCGCAGGCCTCCGGTCTGTCCGCTGCGGCCAACCGCGTCACCGTCGGGTTCAACGTCTCGTTGCCGTCAAACGCTGTCGTCGAGAAGGCGTGGGGTCGCATCTCCGCGCTGTTCGGCGGCAACGCCGCGTGCTCCAGTGTCGTCATGGACATGGGGCTCTCCGGCGCTGCGACGGTGGATGTGGACGGATTCATGGACGGCACCCAGGTGCTGTCCGGAGCCGGCGCGGCCGGGTACGTCAACCCGCGCAACATGGCGGCGGCGCAGGCGTTGTTCTCCAACGGCACCTGCTACGTCACCAGCGCGACGGACCTGCCGATCATCTCCCTCTCGGCGACCGGACACAACATGTCCACGCTGAGCACCGGGGTCGTGATCGGCTACGTCCAGTACGTGCCGGCACCGGCTGGATCTTCGATCCCGTAGCCGCTCTGAGGTGTCCCGACTTCGGTCGGGGCACCGACTGGGCCGCTACGGACAGGAGAGGCGATGACCACCATCAGCAACTGCGGCGTCGCAGGCGTCTGGGACATGTCGGGCGCTGCTGGCGTTTCCTACTTCCGCGAGCTGCGCGTCGGCGCCGGGACGCCGGGAACGGCGAACGCGACTGGCGATCTGTACGTGACCAACCGTCTCGAACTGGACGGCGACTTCTACCACGACGGCGCGGGCACCATTCACGGCGTGGCACACACCGAGGTCATCGCGTCTGGGGTGGCCAACGCGCGCACGGTCGGCCGCAACGCGACGAGCGCCTGGACGCGCTACGACACGCTCAACGACGAGTTCGAGGTCTACAAGAAGCTTGAGTACAATGCCGCGTCGGGCATCCAGAACCGGGCGCTCGCGGGGCTCGATCAACTCGCCACGCGGCAGGGCGACTGGTTTCGGTACAACCTCGGATCGGCCAACGGCGCCGCGGCCATGCTGTCGGCGCCGAACCCCTACAGCGGCACGGCCTGCATCATCACCGACTGGTTCCTGCGTGTGGAGAAGGTGGCGTCTGGCTGCTCGCATATCGAGGCCGGCATCACTTCCGGCGTCTCCACGGTCGGCGATCTGATGAAGTCGGGACCGATCACGGCTGCCGGCGCTTTCGCGAGGACACGCACCACCCAGCAGGGCGGCTCCGGCAACTCCGGGATGCCCGTCGTCTGGGGTGCGAACAACAAGCTCAACGTCACGGCGTCGGGAGGGCACGCGGCCGGCGCTTCGAACTTCTCCGGGCACCTGTTCGTGTGCTGCAAGAAGGTGGACTGATGGCTGCATACGTCTCGGCAGTGACCTTTTCCCAGGTGAGCGCGGGAGGGTGGACCCCCGCGCAGCGGCTCAACATCGGCGAGATCGCCAGGATCGATTCGCTGCTACTGAGCGCCGCGACGTCCACGGTCTCCCAGGTCCGCATCGAGATCGGCTATGGGGCCAGCGGCGCGTCCGCGGGTTCCGCGCGTGTGCTCATGCCGGAAACGACCCTGGACCTGCCCCCCGTCGCAGGCGCCTGGAACATCTCGAGCATCGCAGGCACTGCGCAGCTCTGCCACAAGCAGACGTTCACCGACGAACCCGTCCGCATCGAGTGGGGCTATCCTGTCGCCGCGCCGTGGATCTACTCCGGGACGACGCTGCTGTCCGGTGGTGGCGCGTTCGCTCGGATGCGCGGCCTCAACGCGACCGGCTCCGGCTACGACTTCACGCTGTACGTCAAGGAGGGCGACGAATAGAGATGCCGCAATGGAACTCAGCCCTGACCAGCGCCCTGCGCTTCACGGACGCCACGCCGTCGGGAGGCACCAACCCGACGAGCGGCGAGGTGCAGGCGATGTGGCTGGCGGACCACTACATGCTCAGGGCGCGGCTCGCAACGGTCGGGTTGTCGGCGACGGTCGGATCGAACACGCCGGCGCGCACGCTCATGGCGCAGGTCGAGGCGTACTGCCTCTGCGCCGACTACGAGGAGACCTACGCGTCGCGCACGGGCAAGGCGGTATCCAAGCACTCGGTGTCGCTGCGTGGCCATTGCTCGTCGTGGATGACGAAGCTCACGGACGATCCGCACATCCTGGCTAGCCTGTCGGGCGCGACGCTCATCGCAGCACGCGTGCCGTCCATCTCCGGTAGCTTTACCGACGCCGTCTCCACGCTGTCAAACGTCGGCATGGAGGACGACGTCAACTTCACCCGCGAAAGCACCTGGTGATGCCTGCCGACGCCCTGACCATGAGCATCACCGGCCCCGACGGGCAGCAGTTCTCGGCGTCCATCGCCAAGAACCTCGGAGACCTGCCGACGAAGTGGATGCCCCGCGTGTGGTGGTACGTGGTCGAGTACTTCGGTCGCGTGCTCCAGAAGCGCAACTTCGAAACCGAGGGCGCCTACCTCGGCGAGGGCACGCAGTGGTACGGCATCGAGGACGTGTATCGGCAGGCCAAGGTCAGGCGCTACGGCTCCGGCGCCGACTTCATCGGGCGCGCGAGCGGCCAGATGATGAAGGTGTACACCAACTTCCACGGGCCGGGCGGGATCTTCGAGGTCTCCGGCGACGGCATGAGCGTCACGTTCGGCGGCGAGGTGTTCGCGGGCGCTGGCGGCTCGGCGCGGTCGGGCGGCTCCATCCTCGGCGACGAGTACAGCCAGTACTACAACGACCTGCGCAAGCTGTTCGGGACCGGCGACAAGCTCCCCCCTGACGCGGAGTTCGAGCTCGGCAAGCTGATCGGCGCGATCTACCTGCAGCTGATGCGGATCCGCACAGGCACCCGATCCCGCTCCGGCGTCGAGTGGCGCCCCGACGGCGAACTCGCGGTGGTGGCCCTCGACGGCTTTCGCCCCGGCGACATCGACGCGCTGATTCGCAGCATGGAGACTGAACTCGGCTTCGGTCGCAGCGCCGGGAGGGCTGCCTGATGGCCCTCAGCGCCACCGGGATGTACGCCGAGCGCGTGGCCCGCGGCTGCTCGTCGCTGCTCGCTCACAGCGCCTACGGGCTGGCTGCCCGCTGCTCCGCGATCAACTCGGCCATGGGCGACAGCGTGGTGCTCCCGGGTATCGCAGACTGGTCATCGCTCAACCAGCAGGACGTGGGGATCATCCCCGATCCCCCCGCTTACGAGATGTTCACCACCGACGAGGCCGAACCCGAGTCCATCGTGGTCGGCCCGATCGAGGTGGGCGTCAGCGTCACCGTCAAGGCGTGGCTGCCGGCGTCGGTGACCGTCGGCGAGTGGAACATCGCGACGCCGATGTACCGGCGCCTGTCGTGGGCGATGCGGGCGATGTTCGTCGAGCGCGTGCGCTACGGCGGCCGAACGCTCAACGACTACGAGAACGTGCTCACGCTCGGCAACATCCGAACCGCGCCGATCGTGAACTGGCAACCAGGAGACGAACCCCACATGGCCGGCGTCGGCGTCGAGCTGACGATGTCCGTGACCGTGTGCGAACAGGACACATTCTAGGAGGGTCCTGCAATGGCAACGAGCAGGCAGCAACACAAGGATCTCGTCGGCGCCGTGCAGGAGCAGGCGGCGTTCCAGACCGCGCGCGTCAACCTGTCGGGGGGGCACTGCTTCCCCTGCCAGAGCTTCAACCTGCGCGGGATCGTCAACGAGGAGGTCTACGCCGACCACACCGGGCGCATGGTGCGGACCTCGAGCACGGTCAACGCGGGTGCCGCGGAGTGGGATGGCGTGTTCCAGATCCGCCCGCACGGCAACCCCGCCGCGCCCGTGGACTTCCAGCCGTTCATCGGCAACGGCATGTTCTCGGCGGCGCTCGCCTACGGCAACTCGGCGACCATGTCCGGGACGCGGACGGTGCTCTCGGCGCACATCTCCAATCCGTCGGGCCTGACCGCGGGCATGATGATCCCGATCGAGACCAGCGCGGGCACCAGCAACTACAACCCGCGGCTGCTCGTCAGCGTCTCGGCGGGCACGAGCGCCGGTTCGGGCGGCAAGATCACGTGGCGGCCGCCGCTCACCGCGGCACCGGGCAGCGGCGCGAGGATCAAGCCGTCGCGGACGTTCCGGCTCGCCAACAGCGCGACCGACACCGCGTTCACCAACCAGTCGTGGGGGACGTCGATCTCGCGGAAGACGTGGGGATCGTGGGTCAACACCTACACGATCAACCTCAACAACAACACGCCGCCCACGATGCAACTCGACGGCGGCGCTCGAGGCTATGCGCAGGCTGGCCCGACGTCGCTGGCCTCGGCGATCACGACCGCAGCCGGCACCGACATCCGCCTCGTGGACGCCGACCAGGTGGACGAGGGTTTCGTGATGGTGTTCGGCAGCGAGAACATGCTGCTCAAGACCAAGAACGGCGACGGCACGTTCACCGTTCCGACCTCGGCACGCGGCCTCAACGGCACCGTTGCCACGAGCCACGTCGCGAACATCGGCGTCACGGTCCAGAAGCCCACGCCGAGCTTCAACGGCTCGCCGATCCCGCCTCAGTATTGCGTCGTGGACGTCGGTGGAAAGAGCGCGGCGAGTAGCACTGTCGAGCGCCTGGAGGGCACCGACGCCACATTCACGATCGGTGACGGCATCGTGCCCGATGAGCAGCTGTTCGGCGACGACTGGACCGTCCCCAGCCTCGGCAAGGGCGACGAAGTGGCACCGCAGCTGCAGGTCACGTCGAGGCTCGATCAGGACCAGATGAAGCGCTGGAACCAGGCGCAGGACGGCGACCAACTCGGCGCCGTGGCCCGCCTCGGTCGGCGCTCCGGGACGATGTTCGCGATCGGCTGCCCCTACATGCTGGTGCGCAGCACCGAGCAGAGCGAGGGCGACGGGCAGGGCAGCATCCCGATGACCTTCACGTTCGAGGCCCGCGGCGCGCGGAGCGGTCTCGACGCCGTGTATTTCATGACCGCGTGAACCCGCAGCCCTGGAGGGGACATCATGGCTGTTCGATTCAAGGTGCTCGTACCGTACCGCAGTAGCGTGGACCCCCGCGTGTGGTGGCGCTACGAGCCGATCACCGACGAGGAGCTGAAGGCGCACAACGAGCACGTGGAAGGTGAACACACCGAGGAGGAGGACGAGGCGCACTCCCGCGATCTCATCGCCCACGTCCGCGAGCTGTGGTTCGACGGCGAGAAGTTCGACGACCCCGACGACATCGCTGACACCATGATCGAGGGCAGCGGTTCCATGCTCGCGATCGAGGCGGTGCGCGCGATGTTGAGGAGGGCGTTCGTATCCGACGAGGATGCTCCCTTTCGTCGGGGCGGCGCTGCACTGGACACTGATTCGGGGGGCTAGAGACGGGGAGGACTGGGACGAATGGCTGGAGGCCGAGCGAGAGAGGCGCAAGTGGAGCGGCGACGGCTACGAATCGCCGCTGTGCTGCGGCACGCTCGGCTTTCGGTACGGCTGGTTCGATCGCCACTGCATCCGCGGCTGGCCTCCCGACGACGTCCCCGCGTGGATCTGGATAGCGGTTACGACGTTCCTGGACTGGCGACGCTTCGGCACGCTGCCGCACGCAGGGGGCACGTTGGAGCAGGACGCGCGGATCATGGGCGCATTCCGCATCCTGTCGTCCTGTATGAGCGAGATCGAGAGCAGCGCGCGCAAGAGCGCCGAGAACAGGCAACGCTCCGGCTGGCAGCGGCGCAAGAGGTGATCCGTGGCTGTTAGGTTCACCATCACCGCCGAGGGAAAGGGCGCCGAGCAAGCGGTCAAGCGCCTCGGCCGCAAGTTCCGCGGTCTCGACAAAACCACCAAGCAGACCGAGCGATCGAGCAACCGCAGCATCAAGAAGATGGTCGCGGGCTACGCGACGCTTGGCTTGGGGATCGGGAGCGTCCTTCTTGCCGGGCGCCGGCTCGGGCGGTTCGTTGCGGATTCCGTCCGCGCGGCTGGCGTCCAGGCGCAGGCAGAAGCCAAGCGCCGCGCAGCACTGGAGGCGAGTGGGCAGGCGACGGAAGACGTCATCGCCATGCTCGACGCGCAGGCCCTCGCGCTGCAGAAGCTCACGGGTCGCGGCGATGAAGAGACGCTCGCGCTCCAGGCGCAGGCCATCCAACTCGGTGTGTCGCTCGACAAGATGGAGGAGTTCACGCTCGCCGTCGAAAACGCCGCCGCTGCGGGATTCCCACTGGAGACGATCACTCGCGGGCTGGCCGCATCGTTCGCCGGGTCGGCTGGGATGCTCAGTCGATACGTTCCTGAATTGCGTGAGTTGACGACCGAGCAGCTCAAGAGCGGCGAAGCCGTTCGACTCTTCAACGAGCGATTCGCCGGAACAGCCGAGGCTGCGGCTTCCACCTGGCCCGGCGCGGTCAACAAGCTCAAGGGAGCGTGGAGCGACTTCGCCAAGGAGGGCCTCGGCAGCGTCATCACCAAGTCGCCTGTCGCCCGCGCTGCGATGGTCGAACTTGCCAACGTGATGCTCGACAGCACCGACAAGATGATCGGTGCACAAGCGGCGCTCACGAAGTCCACCGACAAGGTGGTGTACACCATCATCGACGGCGCCGAACTCGCGGCCAAGGGCGTATCGACCCTGTCGCGAGCATGGAAGGGCGCCCGCGCCACGGCCGAGGCGTTCACCGTAGACATCCTGCAGTCCCGGCTGGCTGGCGTCCGTGCTGAGGTCGAGCGGCTGCAAAAGGCCACCGTTGTCGGCGACCGCGCCTTTTTCGCCTTCGGGCGCTCCATGTCCGAAGCGCAGCGTCAGGCGCAGATCGAACGGCTTACCGGCGAGATCGCAAAGCTGGAGGTGCAGGTCGAGGAGGGCTCGCTCGCCGCCGATGACATGGCCAAGGCGTTCCGGGACGGCGCCGACGACACCAAGGAGATCGAGACTGCGTTCGAGAACTTCCGCGAGGCGGTCGCAGAGCTTGCCGCGGATCTTCCCGACGCATCATCGGGCATCGAAAAGCTCGGCGACGACGCGGGAGAAACCGCAGACAAAATCGACGAAGCCGCCGATGCCACGCGGCGTCTCATGTGGTGGGAGGAGAAGCGCTACTCCAGCACGAGCGATCTGTTCAATGAGATGAGGGACCAGCAGCGCCAGCAGGCCGAGGAGGCGCGGATCGCCTTCGAGGACCAGATCCAGAGCTCGCAACGACTCGGCGAATCGATCGGCAACGTGGGCGCCGCGTTCGCACAAGGCCAGACCGCAATGGACGGCCTCAAGAACGGCCTGCGCAAAACCGGCCAACTCGGC
>Ga0208015_1000293_pt1 | contig 31231 bp, 31 predicted proteins | sample 26BtaG_FD_184101 | JGI IMG/M metagenome (GOLD analysis project Ga0208015, IMG submission 184101) | Marine viral communities from Cariaco Basin, Caribbean Sea - 26B_WHOI_OMZ_CsCl (SPAdes) (version 2) | ecosystem: Environmental > Aquatic > Marine > Oceanic | place: Caribbean Sea: Cariaco Basin...
TGTCATTTCTTTTAATAGGTGAGACGGTTTTAAAATAGGTGAGACAGGGGTATGGTGCCTAACTGGTGTCGTATCTGGGGGCATCTCAGATCGATAGATAGAAGCTTATACCTGTTGTCTGTGCCTGATGAAAAACAAGCTGAATTTCCCTGTTAAAGCCGCAGAAAGCCCCGTAAATCTTAGTGAGCAGTTTTCGAGCAGTCACGCCCCGTTCGTTGTGTGGTGGTATGGAGGGGTCACAAAAAATGATAATTTTAATCAACCAAAAGTCATCCTGGTTCTGCGTGAATTCTTTGAAGATAATCGGCTGGGTGAATATTTTACGCGGTCTGTGCCAATAACCCTATTAGGACAAGCTAGAATTGGAACTATATGGAAGAGTGGCTGCTGTATTGGTGAAGTTGGTTTTGAGACGGCAGAGTTCGAAGTAAGCTTCGATAGGGATGGATGGCGTCACGTTTCATTTTACGATTCCTACCGTGAGACGTGCGACGTTCCATATCCCTTCCATATTTATCCCTTAATGTACAAAAAAGACAAAAATCATTTTCTTAAGTTCGAAGATGGAGAAAAACGGACTCTCCTGATTCCATGCGTGGAGTTCTTTTCGCGGTGTTATGGGTCCTCCCAAGAAATAAAGAGGATATTATCAAAACATCTATTTAGAGGTTGGGATGACCCATACAGTTATATATTCTCCAATTTTTGGGAGTCTGAAGCAAATGGTGCTTGGGATATTTCAATAAAGGGAAATTCAAAGCTCGCAGAGGCAGATGCTAGATTTTTGGCGTGGCTAAAATATAGCAAATATGCCAAGGTCTCTGCAAAAGAGATTTATGCGCAAATGGATCTGGCTATCGAAGGTATACCCGTAGCTGGAAAGTATCCACTGGTTCATCTTAAAGTACGACCATGGCACGAGCAAAGGGCTCGCATCCGGGTTCGAGGGATTTCATTCGATGGTGGGCGTTCGTTCTTGGCATTGAATGTTCTGGGGTGTAGTCCACCTGCAGGCCCGGAAATTAAACTTCATAGGTTGATAAGCGGCTCTGGGGCGAAAGCACCAGAGAGCGTTGAGACAATACCTGCATCTTATCCCAGGCGAGGAAAGCGTGACCTGCCCTCCGGAAAACTCCCTATAACGAGCCGCCAGAATCCAGACCGATCGGGACCTAGGAAGGCGGTTGAGGATCCAGAATTCGTCGAGCTGGCTCACCCAGATATGGATGTTTCACCCATCGGCCAGGAAAAGATTAATCACAGGCCAGGCGCAGGAAACAATGTTTTCCAATCTACCGAGAGTTTTTCTGATCGGTATTCGAGCGACGATCGGTTTGGAAATAATAAAGGCGTTGGCGAGGTGTCATTTGAAGCACCATTGAAGCTTCAATCTAAGGGGATTTTAAGAGATATGTGGGACGCCTTTTGTTATCTAGGGAGGCAGTATCCAGATAAGATATTAAAGGTTGAATGGTTCACTTTTCGTGCGGGATTTTGCAGTGATAAGCAACCAGAGTTGATAGTCTTGGAGCCCTTCGGTTACGACGACGATGTTCCTGCTGGAGTCCGAAATTGGCCATACCTTTATTCCGAATCTTCCCAATTGCGTGGTGCGTTGGTTATAAAAGTAACTACGGTTGAGGATCCGATATACGTGGTTGAGGTTGAACGTCGTTTGGTTAGAAATAGAAGCAGTGACGGAGAATATAGAGAGAAAGGCATGAGTGGTTTCTGCTTTTCTGTGAAAAAGAAAAAAGAATTTGAAGATGTTTTGACCCGATTCCTTTCCGATGTTCGATTCAAGGATAGCGTTGAAGGGGATATTTTGATGGAATATCCCGAAAATGTTGAATGGTTTATGCATAAGAAGTCGAAAACTGAGATGGTCGTCCAAGAAGCTGCTGCTAAGAATGCTGTACGAAAGATGGGTTTGACGTTGTGAATTCACGATTAACGTATGGGGTGGTCTTTTAATGACGACAGTTCTCGATTCTGACCGCGCACTCGAAGATGAATGCAAAGATCAGTTTGGATTCGTGGGGATGGCTCAACGTCTCGCACCGGCCATCGCGGAAGCATCGAAGGGCGAAGGGATGGTTATCGGTCTAGAAGGGCGTTGGGGGTCAGGCAAGACATCACTCTTGAATTTTCTGCGGTCTGAACTGCAAGCCGCTCAAAAAGATGGCGTCCAAACTATAACAATCGCTCCGTGGCTGAATGGAGATACTTCGCCTCTGGTCTCGTCTCTGCTGGAACCGATGGCAGCAGTATTGAAACAACGGGAAGAGGATATTGGGGCTGCTGGTGATGGTAGTAGAGGAAATGCGAATAAGGAAAGGATGGCTGAGGTCGGCCGACTGCTTCGTGCTTATGGCCCTAAGACGGTTAGAAGAGCTGCTTCCTTTGCGAATGTCGCTGGATACTTCCTTCCTGGAGCACAGATAGCTGGCAATGTGCTCACAGACGCTGCAGATGCGGTAGATCAAGTACTGTCCTCGGGACCGACTCCATCTGAGATGAAACAGGAGTTAACGCACAAGATCCAAGAATTGGATGTTGGGTTTGTTGTTATTCTTGATGATCTTGATCGGCTTGAGCCTGAGCAAGCTGTAGAGGTAATTCGGCTGGTTCGTTCCGTTGCTGACTTTCCGAAAGTGGTTTACCTGATGTGTTATGATCGAGAGGTCTTGGCTCAGGCGTTGGAGGTAGGGCTTAAAGTTGCAGATGGTGACCTTTTCCTCCAGAAGATTGTGCAGCTCACTTTCAACATTCCTCTTCCGGAACCTTTCGACCTTCGCGCTTTGTTTCTTAGTGAAGCTAAATCCATCTATAGCGAGGCGACGTCAGAGGATCTAGAGGGCGCGCTACTCGACGATTTAAAATCAGCTGTTGACCGAGAAGGCATGGGTTTATCCACCCCCCGCGAAGTCAAGTTGGCCTTGAACAGTATTCGGTTTGTATTTCCACCGGTTAAAGACGATGTATATTTCCCGGATTTTTGCCGTCTGCAGTTGATCAAGGTTACAAACTATAGGCTGTATAAATGGATTGAGGCATACCTGGCCGTTCGCTCTGTATTGGTGACGGGAGATGCGAATGTTTCGAAGGAAGAAAAAGAAGAGCTAGGTGATGAGCTAAAAACGCTTCTACCTTCTGAAGGACTTGGTTCAGTCCGGTCAATTTCGAGTTTTGGCCGATTCATCCCCGGGCTATTCGATGCGAAGAAACCCAATGAGCGAGTCTTCAACAGGGTGAGCTCAACCGAAGTTTCGGAAGCTATGAGCCTAAGGCGACTTGGTAGTCCATTGCACTATCGGTTTTATTTTGCACTCACTGGTCCGAAAACTGTCATGTCCGAAAAGGAGTTTAATGCCCTCCTTGAGTTAGCTCGTGACGACATAGAGCAATTGACCTCTCGCCTTTCACAAAAGGCCAAAATACGTCGCCAATCAGGAAAGACTTGGTTTGAGCACGTACTGGACAGGCTGGATTATGAGTGTATCTCAAACCTGGATGAAGATCAGTTGACCGGCATGCTTAAAGCGCTATCGGGAATGATGGATGTTGCGCTAAAAGAAGACGGAGGCGCCCGCTCATTCTTTATCTCGCTGGACAGAACTGCCAACGAAGTTGTGAAAACTTGCCTTGCGCGATTACGCGAATTGCATCCCAGTCGACAGGCTGAAGTTGTCCAATATATGGCAAGTGAGGGTGAAGCGATCAATTGGTTGGTCGGGAAGTTTTTTAGAAGTCAACTTTATCGGCACGGGAAAGTTGGAGAGCAGCCAGATAGCTCAGAGCAGTGGGAAATTCCGGATCAGGTGCTGGATGACACTATCGAGCTCCTTAAACAGCGTGTGAGCCGGGAGGACACAAAGAGGTTGATTCCTGGACTGCCCGATATTTCAGCCTACTTGCACGGCTGGTTAGATATAACAGGAGACGATCAGGCAAAGGTTTGGGTTCAAGAGCATACCGAATCTGATGAAGGCTTTCTTGAGATCCTGAACCATATGAGAGGCTGGGTGATGAGTGACAAAATCTATTACCCTCTAAAGAAAGAGGCTGTTTCCACATTTCTCGATTGGCATGATGTTGAAAAGCGCTTGGCAAAGATGGAAGGGGGAGAATTTTCTGACCGGGTTTCGGAGCTTCAACTGGCAATTCAGCAAGCTTGGGATTGAGAGAGCAGAACCAGCTCTGGTAGGCAGCGGTGGCTTGAACGGTAGAGCCGTCACTACAGATAAACGATTCCTAGCAGTGAGCAATTTATATGCTAGTCTAATGCTGGGTCGAGAAAATCCATTTCTCTCGATCAAGGCCGATAGTGGATGTCAGGCATAGGCGACACCTGCTCAGTGGTGTGACCGGTCAGGGAGAGACCTGGCATCTTACCGCTTCCCGCCCATCTGTCTTAGCTCAGCGATTCTGGTACTCAGAAATTTCCTGCTTCAAGCTGGCATACCATCCCAATAGATCGTTCTCGGTGACTTCGCCCTTCGTTTGTTCCCTGGCTTTTTGCCGCTCAATCTCGGCTCGCTGCTCGGCATATACATCGTGAAGCGCCTCAACGGAGATGTTGCCCCCTTCATGGTCATTGAGCTGGTTACGAAGGGCTTTGAAGGCTGCCGGGCTGACCGGCTCCTTACGTTTACGCTCGATGTCTTTGGGCCGGATACCGAACACCTGCCCCCAGTGGTCCACGGCCTGCTGCCAGGCTTGGGACAAGGTGCAATCCTCGGTGACGTAGAAGCGCATTGGTCGCCTCGGCTCGTTTACCGAGAAATAACAGCGTTCCTGATCGACTCGATCACCGGTGGTGATCCCCATCGTGATGCCCCGGAATCCGACGCCGCGCCCCGGGCGCGTGTTTGGATGATTGGTTTTCAGCGCATCAATGTACTGCAATGCTGCGGAACGGGCAGACCAGCGAGCGTCGTAATAGCATGCACGGGTTTCCTGGTAGCGATACCAGAAATCGGCCGGAATCGTCGGTTTTGGAGGGACCAAGCTGAAGTACTTTTGGTAGCGTTTACCCCTGAGTGTCGCTGTCACCTGCCAGCCGTGAAAACCAAAGGATAACTGGTCTTTCTCATAGAAATGGATGGCCATAAGTGGGTATTGGTCTCCGTTGTTGTTAATAGAAAAAGCGTCTCAATTTGGATGATCTGACCGGACCCAGTATTCTGGTGCCCGCTCACCGGTTCAACGCCTGCGCCGAAGCTTACTTGTCGACTTGAACAGGAATCCACACGCCATGCGACTGATGATCGGCCTTGTTGCCGTTATTTTACTACTGACCAGTACGCCCCTGACTGCTGCAGAACCGATCAAAAAATCTAAAAGTGGTTTATGCCATCCGCCGGAGAGCGCTTGGTACGATCGCACCCAATCCTACACCGGCTTCGACTCACTGCAAGAATGTCTCGACTCTGGTGGTCGATTGCCCAGCGGAATCAGCGTGAATCGCCACGCCTCTGATCGTACCGCAACGCTCGGTAAAGCCGACTATGAACGCAGCGCCTTTGGCCACGGATGGGACGATGTCGATGGCGACTGCCAAAATGCCCGCGCCGAAGCGCTGATTGAGACCTCGACGGTCCAACCGGTTCAGTTTGCCAGTGCCGATCGCTGCCGGGTCACACGAGGTCGTTGGATCAGTCCCTTTACCGGCAAGGTCATTCAAAACGCCTCAGATATCGACATTGATCATGTGGTTCCGCTGGCCTGGGCCTGGGAGCACGGCGCTTCGCAGTGGAGCGACGAGAAGCGTGAGCGGTTTGCCAATGATTTAACCCACCTGTGGCCCGTCGAACTCGGTCTCAATCGCAGCACTATAACAATATAAAATATCCCAAATGATCGTATGAGTGAGTGAATTAGCGTTTTTAGGTTTAGTAAGCATACTAATCTGAAATCCCAAAAGTTAGCTGAAAGAAACCATGGCATGACTTCTGTTCATGTAGTAGCACGCAAAAAAATCACCCCACTTTTGCGTCCACTCTGTTTTCAAAAGCGGACCTTTCTGGACGTTCAGTTAAGCTCAGGCTCTTAAACAAAAGCGGACATTTGCAGCTCTCAGCTTCGAATCGGCTTTCGATTCAATTTTGAAGGCTGGTACCGCTTAATCGGATGCACTAACGATAAAGTGGAATAACTATTCCGACCCGGCGATCACCGATGATATGGAAAATTATGAATAACGCGGTATTTCAGTAGCTTAATTAATTGCTGTATGCATGACATTCATGAGCTGATTCATAACCTCTGGTTTTGCTCCATTTCATGAACCTTCGCTTCTTCTCGCAGCCGGCCATTGTCTGACCGGCTCCAAAAAAAATTGCAATTTATGCCTGCGTGATCAAAGCATTTTCTTCAGTTGTCCGTAGTCTCCACCGGTACGAAGGACGAGAGTAATGTCATTGTCATTCCGGTTTCTGAAGAACCAGCCATGGTTGCCGGTAAAAGCGGCTTCCAGTTGGCCTTCGTCTTCCGGTACGCCCCGGCCTTTCTCGTATGAAATTGACTGGCCGCCTCCATCGCCATGGGTATCAAAGTTGATTGGGCCACCCTCGGATACCCAAGAGAAGCGAGCCACAGCACCTTCTTCCATGGTGAGCTTAAACTCAGTACCTTCGCCAGGCGTAAGAACCACTCGCACTTCGTCCTGCCATTGTGTTTCTGCAGGTGCTGGTTCTGATGCTTGTTGTTCTTGCACGGCCGCAGGTTCTGGTTCTGGCTCTGGGGCAGCTTCCTGAGCGGGTTCTTCGGCTTCAGGCTGTACTGCTTCGGTTTCCTGCTGATCGCTTGAGGATTGCACGGCAACCATCTGTGCCTCCTCGTCAGCGGCAGCTTCATCAGCCAGTTGTTCCTTGATTTCGCCCATTTCGGTCAACCCCAGCAATCTGCCGGCACCGGTCGGGTCCAGGGCGTACTCGGCGGGCATGACCACGGTCACCAGCAGAATCAGCGCCACAATAGCTGCGATGATGGTTGATCGAATAAGTTTGGCAGTGCTGGGCAGTTCTTCACGGTTGGGTATATCGGTGTTGTACATAGCAAATCTCCAGAATCAGGCGACAAAGTAACCCGTGAGCTGATAGCCAAAGAGCAGGAAACCTGCACTCATCATGGCAACGTTGGCTGTATAGGCGTGGCGGAAAAAGCCGTCGGTTTTACGCCAGAAGCTGATGGCAATCAGGATCATGGCCAGGGCGATCAACTGTCCGATTTCCACGCCCACGTTGAAGGCGAGGAGGTTCGGAATCAGGCCGTCCGGCGAGATGTCGTATTCGATGATCTTGGTGGACAGGCCGAAACCATGGAAGAACCCGAAAATCAACGTGGCGGCCTTGGTGTTGGGCTGGAAGCCAAACCACCGCTGGTAGGCACCGATGTTGTCCAGTGCCTTATAGACGATGGACAGGCCGATAATCGCATCAATGATGTAGCTGTTGATGCCCACATTGAAGTACACCCCCAGCAGCATTGTGGTGGAATGCCCCAGGGCAAACAGGCTCACGTAGATCGCGATGTGCTTCATTTGGTAAAGAAAGAAAATGACACCCAGCAGGAACAGCAGGTGGTCATAGCCGGTGACCATGTGTTTGGCCCCCAGATAGATGAACGCAATAAGGTTTATCCCGGTAATTTCCTGGATGTAGCCCCTGTCGCCCTGAGCGACTGCGTGGGCAAGCACATCGGTACTCATACCCAGAAAGCCCAGGGTCAGAAATGTCCAGAACAGACGACTGCCTGTGCCCGTTGAGGGCACACCACGGCAACCGCCAAGCAAGCTTGACAACATAAAGACTCCAATTGAATTTGTTTTCTCGGGCCACGTAAGCGGCAAGAATCAAGCGGGAATAGAGGCTTTTGGAGGGCGTTCAAGCCGATAGCGCAAACTGCGGGGAGAACCTCCGGCAAAGGGCACGGGCTGCCGGAGAACGGTCAGGCTTTGGGAAACAAACGGAACCCTGAGCTGGTCCACGGTCTCGTGAGTATGATTGCCAGCATCATGATGCACTGAGGATGTCTCTGGCTCTTCGTCAAAATCGTGGGTGTGTCCATGCGCACCATAACTGCCTGGGTGGCCGTCAGGCTGCGATTCCCAATCGCCTGCCAAGTTGGCCACACCGTGAGAGAATGACTCGCCAATCACCGACAGCGACAGGCCCGCCAATGCGAACAGCATGACGAGCGTCGGAAGCAGTTTTCTTTGATGGAGGGCCGAAATCATCAGTCTCAATGGTCGAGTCAGTGGTTGGATTTCAACGAAGCAAGAGGATACCATCCCCCCACGGGGGATAGGAATCAAACATGATAAATGATCACACGCATCAATCGCATCCGAATATCATCAAACGCCTGAAGCGGGCCAACGGCCATCTTGAAAGCGTGATTGGCATGATGGATCAGGGGAAGCCCTGCCTGGAGCTGGCACAGCAGCTTCACGCTGTGGAAAAGGCCATCCAGCAGGCCAAGCGCGTCTTGGTACAGGACCACATTGAACACTGCCTGGACGATGCCATCGGACCGCTGGAGCCGGAGCAGCAGCGGCGCGTCGACGAGTTCAAAGCAATCGCCCGTTATCTTTGATCTCGTTACTCTCTAATTTGCGTTCTCTCCGTTAATCACAGCGAAGAGGTTCCACCGTCACGTGGACCAGGGACTGGCAGTGTGCCTGAATGCGCTCCTTATAAACTGCGGGCGACTCGGGCTGATGCGAGACGACTGAGACAATAGCGGCATGAATGTTTGGGCCTATTGCCCACACATGCAGATCACTGACTTTGGCATCGTCGTCTTCGACGGCCTCTTTAACAGCGTCCTCCATGTCCTGATGTTGCTCGTCGAGAAGGATTTTTGAGGTGTCTCTTAAAAGTTGCCAGGACCAACGGGTTACCAGAATCGCACCGATAATCCCCATCATCGGGTCCATCCAGTTCCACCCGGCATATTTACCCGCCAGAAGGGCAACAATGGCAAGGACTGACGTCAACGCATCTGCAAGCACATGCAGGTAAGCGGCCCGTCGGTTGTGGTCATGGTGATGATGGTGGTGACCGTGATTATGCCCGTGACTGTGACCATGGTCATGACCTGCATCCCCCAGTATCCACGCTGACACCCCGTTGACCACCAGGCCTATGATGGCCACAAATATGGCCCCATCGAAAGAAATGGGGACGGGCTGGATAAAACGCCCAACACTCTCGATGACCATGTAGAGCGCAAAGACAGCCAGCAGAATGGCTCCGGTAAAGCCGCCCAGCGCATTGACCTTCCCCGTCCCGAAAGAGAATCGGGCGTTGCCTGCGTTTTTCCTGGCGTATGCATAGGCGAAGGCGGCAATACCCAGGGCCACCGCGTGCGACCCCATGTGCAGCCCATCGGCCAGCAAGGCCATCGAGCCATAAACGATCCCGGCCAGGATTTCCCAGACCATCATCGCCAGCGTTAGGCCCACCACGATGAGCGTTCGGATTTCTCCGGGGCGCTTCCGATCCTGGCCAAAGACATGCTTATGTTGCCAATGATCGAGTCGTTCGTGGTGCATCACAGTGTTCCTAGCGTGGCTGATGATTTGGTAAGTCTGGGGTCAAAACCAGCTTTTAACCTATCCCCCGTGGGGGGATATATGAGAATGCTACTGTAGTCAGATGGCCATCACAACCGTTCAGCCATAAAAGTGTTGTGATTGCTACAAACACGTAGTAGATTCTACAGAATGTCATGGCTTCTACTGATTCTGTCACTTCCTACAGAAAATGCGACGGTGCGTATGCGGGCCTGGCGCTCTATTAAGGCATGGGGCGCGGCTTCACTTCGCGACGGCGTCTATTTACTGCCAGCTCACCCCGATCACGTCGAGAAGTTGGAGGCTGTGGCCCATGACGTGCGTGAAGCCGGCGGTGTCGCCCATGTTGTACCCACTGACGGCCCGGATGCTCATGAATTCCCCGCTTTATTCGATCGTGCGGACGACTATGAGGCCTTGCACTCGGACATCGCAGAACTACGGGCAACGCTGCTGCCAGAATCGGCCATGGAGGTTATTAGGGAGACCCGGAAACTGCGTAAGCGCTTCACGCGCGTGTCACAGATTGATTTTTTTCCAGGTGCTGCCCGTGAACGGGTCGATCGGGCGTTGCAGGAACTGGAAACCGACGCAAATCGGGTGCTGTCGCCTGATGAGCCGCTACCTGTTTCAGGCACGGTCGCTCTCCTCAACCGTGCCGACTACCTGGGAAGGGTATGGGCAACTCGTCGCCGACCGTGGGTGGACCGCCTGGCCAGCGCCTGGTTGATTAAGCGATTCATCGATCCGGAAGCGAATTTTCTATGGTTAAGCTCTCCAGCTGATTGCCCTGATCACGCGCTGGGTTTTGATTTCGATGGAGCGGCCTTCACCCATGTAGCTGACAAGGTCACCTTTGAAACGTTGCTGGCGAGCTTTGGCCTGCGCCAGGTGGCACTGCAGCGGATCGCGGAACTGGTGCATTACCTCGATGTTGGCGGCCATCAGCCACCGGCGGCCACTGGAGTTGAATGCGTATTGATGGGCTTTCGCGAGTCTCATCATAACGATGATCAGCTGTTACTGGCTGCCAATCAGGTGTTCGACAGTTTGTACACAACCTATACGAAGGGGAAGTAAGCATGCCGGAGTCGTCCCACTCCACCGATACAGCCCACAGAACCCAACAAGACACTGTGCCATCGGGTGGCGATCGCAACGAGTTTGGTCATGAGATTACGTTTGGGGAAGCGGTGCGCGTCTGGCTAAGGATTGCAATGCTGAGTTTCGGCGGTCCTGCCGGCCAAATCGCCGTCATGCATCGTATTCTGGTGGATGAAAAGCGATGGGTCAGCGAAAGCCGGTTTCTGCACGCCCTGAACTACTGCATGGTACTGCCCGGGCCGGAAGCCCAACAACTGGCTACTTATATCGGCTGGCTGCTGCATGGCGTCAAGGGTGGGCTCGTGGCCGGCGGACTGTTTGTGTTGCCGGGTTTTTTGAGCATCCTGGTGTTGAGCGTGCTTTATGCGGGCTTTCAGGATGCAACCCTGGTGCAGGCGCTTTTCTTCGGGATTAAAGCGGCGGTGTTGGCGATCGTGATTCAGGCCGTCATCCGGATCGGTAAGCGCGCGCTCAAGAATGCCTATATGTACATCTTGGCGGCCCTTGCTTTCATTGCCATCTTTTTGTTCGCTGTCCCGTTCCCGGTAGTGATCCTGACTGCTGCCGTTATTGGCCTGCTGGGGCGGTACATGGACCCGGAACGATTCGTGGTCATCAAGGGACATGACACGCCCGAGGATGGTGAACGGGCGATCGACACCATGATGGATGGCGGTGCCGCACATCATACCAAGGCAACGCGCAAGCGGGCGCTCAAGGTACTCGCGGTCTGGCTACCGCTGTGGTTCACACCGCTAGTTGTATTGGCTGTATCGCTGGGCTTTGACGATGTCTTCACCCAGATAGGGCTTTTCTTCAGCAAGCTGGCCGTCGTCACCTTCGGTGGTGCTTATTCAGTATTGGCTTATATGGCACAGGAGGCCGTACAGAACTATGGCTGGCTTGCGCCAGGGGAAATGCTGGATGGTTTGGGCATGGCAGAGACCACGCCCGGCCCCTTGATTCAGGTAGTACAGTTCGTGGGCTTCATGGGCGCTTTCCGCGACGCAGGCCCCCTCGATCCTTTTACAGCGGGCATTCTTGCATCGATTCTGGCTACCTGGGTGACCTTTGTTCCCTGTTTTCTGTGGATATTCCTGGGCGCACCCTATGTAGAAAGGCTGCGCGGGAACCAGGCGGTGAGTGCTGCGTTATCGGCGGTCACCGCCGCCGTTGTGGGCGTGATGCTGAACCTGGCTATCTGGTTCGCGGTGCATGTCGCTTTCGCCGAAGTAGATACGGTTCGGACCTTTGGCATGCAGTTAATGGTGCCGACATGGGGCAGTATTCAGATCGCCAGTGTGGTGCTTGCACTGGCCGCCTTTATTGCCATGTTACGCTTCAAGGTGGGCATGTTGCCGGTGATCTTAGTCAGTTCGCTACTGGGCATCGCTTATTACCTGTTGTTCGGAGGCACGCCGAGCCTGTGAGCAGCGTGTCAGGCCTCTTTTTAGGAATGTCCACAGTAACGGGGTAGAACCCATTAAGCGCAGGCGCGACGAAGCCCATTTCATTGCGCCTTCGGTTCCATTCCATGGGCGCGCATACTGCAAGCGCTATTCGTCTTACTCGAATGTCCGCTTTGCGACCTCAGCGTGCTTAATCTCCCGGAATCTCGGCGACAAAAAAGGTCCGCTTTTATCAAAAAACGGACTTAGCCTCGATTTTAATTGAGGGCTCTGCCCTCGCGCCGCAAGCGGCGACTTCGCCACGGTTTAGCTGGCCCCGAAAGACGATTTGCTTTAAATCGTCATCGGTTTTCGCAGCGGTCCAACGCTGAAAGGCAACAAGGTTTTCGCGAGCTTTCTCTTGTCCGTTAGTCATTCCCGATACTCAACGCTTTTTCAAGGGCATCCACAAAACCGTTTCTGAGGACAACCTTGCCGTTTTGGTCCTTGATGCTGCCACGTTCTGTTTTAGTCCAGCCCTTTAATTTAAGGGACTCCTCAGAGATGGCGTCTCTCAATGCATCAATCTCGTGATTCAACAGGCTCGGTAACCGCGATTCAGATTTGTCTTCAGCACCCGCTCGGTAGTCAATTTCCAATTTCTTGATCGATGCAAACCTTTTATTTTCGGCCCTCAATTTACGGACCTTCGAAATCAGGTCGAGTATGAGGAAGCGGTGAGTTTTATTGCTTACCTCATCAACCCAATCGTACTCGCCCGAGGGCGTGGTCTGTGCTTTGATCGCTTTCTTTTTCTGGTCTCCAAGCGCCTGCCAAGCCTCAATGACCGCTCTATAATGTTCTCCGGTTTTGTTTCGGATGGTCTGCTCGCTAGGAGCGCCACGACTGGCTCCAAGCTTCGCAATCGTTGAGATTCTGAAATCAACCGAGCCTGACTCATGATGTTCCTTGCAAACGGCGTGAAGGGCCTCCAGGGACTTCCTGGAACGAGAATTTTTCAGTTGGCCCAGTATGGCCTCGTAGACTTCGCTCGGTTCACTCATTGCAGCCCTCGATTTCTAGCGGGAATTTCAAAGACCCGTTCATGGCTGACTCGATCTCTTGGCGCACATCACCTAGCTGTAGTGGTTCGGCGAGATCTTCCAAGGTGATTTGCCCATTGATCAACTGGTCAGCGACGTGCCAGTTATTCTGTGTCACTTGCATAATCAGCCGGACGACCTGATTGGCAGCTTTGAGCTGCTGATCCTCGGTCAACCGAAATATCGCGGGTGCAATCCCATTGGTGTCCGCCAATTTGTCGAGCATCTGACTGAGCAGGGGGCGTGCTCTGGAGGCACTGGCGCTCTCGTATATTTCAGCGTTGGCACAGACCTCAGCGAGCAACCGAAATTCGCTGCTTTGCTCCTCCAAATGCATCTCCATTTCCACGTAATTGCCGCTGACGATCAGCTGGTGCTGGCCTGTCTCGGAGGTCTTCAGCAGTTCGGTAGATTGGGAAATCAGGCGGTATAAGTGCTGGAGATCCGTGAGAAGCATGTCGAGCTTTTTGGCTTTTTCCTCATACGCCGAGGTGATCTTTTTCAGCGTTCGCTCTTTTCCAAAAAACTGTCCCGAAGACTCGGCATCGTACCGCTCGTCATCGAGTGTCTGCCTTTTTTCTTCGAGTTCGTGGTATTCATTACGGGTGACATTGATTTCCAGAATGATTTCGTTGGCAATGGCCGACAAACCGCCCAGAAACGCCGGGCCGGTAATGAAGAAGCGGCACTGGGGACAATTTCGAGTCCCAAGGTAGCCATTGGGCACGGGCGCGTACTGTGCTTCAACCTTCCGCTCAACCAGTGCCATGCCACCTTCGTCACACTTGTTGCCGCTCATGGGGCAGATTCCGAAACTCATAAGTTGGAAGGCTCCAGAGGGCCAATTAGGTGTCAGACACTGATCCATGATGCTTCGGTCTGTGGCGATTAATTCCGGACGCGCCTCTTCGATTTTCTTCTGGAGGATGAGGTCTTCGTAACGATAATGACTCTGCTCAAGTGCCCGTTTTTCAGCCGCCGCCATCTCCAGCCGCATTTTGCTGGCTCCTACCTTTGTGTAGTAAATCGTCATCACCAGAGAGGAATGACCAACCAGCTTTGAAATCACGGCTATGGGCGCTCTGCCGTCGACAATGTAGGCAGTGATAAGGCTGACGCGGAGAGCATGAGGTGTAAATTGGCTCTTGTAATCCACGCTGCTCTTTTTTTCGATTTTCTCAGCGAGGTCCGCGCCTGGCCTCTGACTATGGAACAACAGAGCAGGCAGGGTTCGTGTAAACGCGGTTGTCGTACGCATGGGCGACGCCTTCTCATCACAGGCGTGTGAGGCCGGGTCGCGGAACAGGAACGATTGTTTACCGCGCCTTTTGAGGATGTCTTTGTGTATCCTTTGCTGCGGGTTGATTTGCGTCCACAGTGTCAGTTCTTCGATTGGGTTGTATTTGGATTGCCACTCCCGAAGCTGGATAATCCAATACGCCAGATCTTCCGGCATGAACGGAATATCGTAGCCGCCCAATTTCTTTCCGGTTTTGTTCGTCGTGATGTAGGCGCTCAACTCACCGTCATTGTTCCCTTTCTGAATAAAGCCCTTATTCCGCTTTCGGGTCGCAAGCGGACTTGGATTTTCGATCCAGTGAACCTTCCCATCACGCCATAACGGAACGAATTCATCTCCCTCTCCGCTGTCGAGCCAACAGATTTGCTGTCCTCGCAACGGAATGGATAGCAATGTGTAGTTTGCGACAATTTTTACGGGCGACCATAACTCGTGCATCTCTTCAAAATAGCGCTTGCGACCTCGCTTCCGCTCTTTTTTGACCACTCGATAAATGCAGTTTGGGTCATTGTCATCAATTAACTGTGGATCAACCCCGAACCAGCAGTCTTCGAGGAAGGGATGCAATTGATAGAGATCGCGAAACGACGTCGCCTCTAGCGGAATCAGATGCTGCTTGGCTCGTACAATGGCATCCATGGGCAATGGAGGCTTGTCTGATTCACTGCGCTTGTAACTGGGTAACTGATCTAACAAACCCTTGAGAACGGTTCTAAGAGGATTGCGGTAGCCGGGCAGAACTATCAACTCACCGTTCTCGTCCTCGTCAGAGCAATAAGTCTCCAAAATCCACTCGAAAAAAGCGGAACAGGCGTTATGCCGTGATTTTTTTACAGTATCTGCGGTGGCATTTATAAAGTTTTCGTACGCTCTCTCATTAAACGGGATATCCCTTGACAACATGGCTCCCGGATCGTCAACAAAGCCCAACTTGTCCACGTAAAATCTAAGGAATGCTCTTAAATGTGAGTATTTGTTGGATTGGCCTGTACCAGCCTCGACATAACTTTGTATGGCCTTCCAAAACTCGGGGTATGAGGTGGACCCATTCAGTTGGACAACCTGATGGTGTCCCTAAGCTATGATCCGGTTGTTTCCCTGGCTCAGGCTGCCAGAGATATGGGTTGCCCGTAGTACACCTCATCGGGCGTTTGGTAATCAAGGGTTTGGTGGTACCGGGTTTGATTGTAATGCCGGAAGTACCGGTGGAGCGCCTGCTTCAAGTGTCGGCCATCCTCAAAGGCAGTGAGGTAGACGCACTCGTGTTTGACGCTGCGCCAGAGCCGTTCCACGAAGATATTGTCATGGTAGCAGCCCTTGCCGTCCATGCTGATCCGGATGCCATGCTCCTTGAGAACGCCTGTGAAAGCCTCACTGGTGAACTGGACGCCCTGATCGGTGTTGAAGATCTCCGGCGTTCCATGGCGCTGTAGGGCCTCCTCTAGGGCATCGACGCAGAAGTCTGTGTCCATGGTGTTGGAGATCCGCCAGGACAGCACCTTGCGGCTGTACCAGTCGATGATGGCAACCAGATACATGAAGCCCCGCGCCAGCGGCACGTAGCTGATGTCAGTTGCCCAAACCTGATTGGGACGATCGATCTTCAAGCCCTTGAGCAGGTACGGGTACACCTTGTGCCCATCGCCCGGAACACTGGTTCTTGGTCGCGGGTACACGGCCTGAATGCCCATGGTGCGCATCAGCCGCTGCACCCGCTTCCGGTTGACCCGGTAGCCCTGGTGCTGCAAGTGGACCCGCATCTTGCGAGAGCCATAATACGGCGTTTTCAGGTGCTGCTGATCAATCAGGTACATCAGATCCAGATCCTCCTGACATTGCTCACGAGGGACGTAGTACACCGATGAGCGGCTCAGCTTGAGCAGCTCGCACTGGCGCGAAAGACTGACTTGGGGATGACCACGCTCGATCATCGCCAACCGCTGTTGACGGCTTACTGATCGAGCTTGCGCGACAAAAAATCGCGTTCCACCGTCAGTCGACCGATCTCCCGGTAAAGCTCGTCTGTGCTGGGCTCATCGGATTGCTTGCCGGCCTTCCTCTTGCCTTCGAAGAGGTCGGGAGCGTTCTCCAGCAGCTCGCGCTTCCAGGTACTGACCATGGTGGGGTGAATCTGGAAACGGGCGGCAATTTCGGATGTGGTCTGGTCACCCTTGAGGGCGGCCAGAGCAACTTTGGACTTGAATGATGCGCTGTATTGCTTGCGTTTCTTGCTCATGATTCTCCTCCTCGTGGAGATGATGAATCAGAGCTTAGGCACCTGTCCAAAATTTGGGGTCCACTTCAGTGTCCAATTGTATGCCTAGATACTACATATTGTAGTTACGGTTAAGCCCCATGAAACTCGTCACCCACCAGACCATTGCTCCCAGTCCCGTTGGTATCGACTGGATCTGTGGCGATGTGCATGGCCACCTGTTACTGCTCCAGGAGCAACTGAAGCAGGCGGGGTTCCGTTATGGCATGGATCGATTGTTCCTGCTGGGTGATCTGGTCGATCGGGGCCCCGACTCCGAGGCGACGTTGAACTGGGCGCTTGCCACCGAGGGAGTCTTCAGCGTCCTGGGCAACCATGAATTGATGTTTCTGGCTCGTTCCGAGCACGAGGCATATCGGGTAAAACATCGTTTGATCGGGGGCGCCTGGGCGGACGATTTGTCCTTTGGTGCCTACCGGCGGTTGGCTGAACGCTGCGCTCGGGAATTTCCATTGTCGATGACGGTTCCTTGCGGCCAACACACAGTGGGGCTAGTTCACGCTCAAAGCCCTTTTGATGATTGGCGCCAGCTTCAGGATGCAGTTTATTCGGAGAAACTGGCTATCAACTGCACCTGGCCCTGGGATCGAGCGCAGGGGCCGGAACAGATCATTGCGGGTGTCTCCGCTGTGATTTCCGGTCACATCGGTACCTCGAAGGTGGTGACTCGTGGCAATCAGGTCTGGATCGATACGGTTGAGGCCACTGGCGAATTCACGTTGGCACCGATCGAAGAGATTTTCACACGCACATCGTCCAAATTTGGACGATTCAAGGTGACCACACCATGAGCAAACCACTGACGGAACAAGAGCTCCTGAAAAACTTGGATGCCCATACGGCGCATGCCGACGAACTGGCAACGCCGTTACCTGAGGAACTGGAGCCATTGGAACGGCTGAAAGGTTCGGTAAAGCGGTACGAACGGCCGTTTGATGGATGCTGGGAAACCGATTCAGAGGATACGGACGTAACAGAGCCTATTCGTGGCGATGAATCTCCAGCGGAATCGGGAGAAAACCACCGTGAGGAATGAATCGCCGATTCTTGTGGTTGATCTGGAAGCGAGCTGCTGGGCAGATCGCACGAGACCGGATGGCGAACCGCAAAGTCTCGATAACATGGAAATCATCGAGTTCGGCTGTGCACTGGCCACCCGACAGGGGGAGTTGTTGGACAGCCGGTCGTTTCTGGTCCGGCCCACCTGGAACCGGACACTCAGTGATTTCTGCACGTCGCTGACCAGTATCACCCAAACGATGGTGGAAGAGGCACCCCGCTTCCCCGAGGCTGTGCAGGCCCTGGATGCGTGGCTCGGTTCCCCGCCTTCCGATTTTATCTGGTGCAGCTGGGGTAACTACGACTGCCTGCATGTGTTGGCCGACAGTGAAAAACACGGATGCACGCCGGGGTTCATGGCGTACCCACACCTTAACCTCAAACGCATCTGGCGCCGGACGACGGGGCAGAAGCGTAAGAACGGGCTGGCCCATGCGCTGGCGTACCACGAACTGAACTTTGTGGGGCATCATCACCGGGGCGTGGACGATGCCCGAAACATGGTGCGCTTGCTGCCCTTCATGGACTGGGCCCTGGAGCCGGAATTAAGAACATGAGACTCGTCTGCCTCTCGGACACTCACAGCCTGCATTGGCAAATTCCGAATATCCCAGATGGCGATGTCCTCATCCATGCCGGTGACAGTTTGGGCCAAGGCACGCTGGAAAATATTGCGGATCTGAACGAGTGGCTCGGCACTCTGCCTCATCGCCATAAAATCATAATTGCCGGCAATCATGACTGGGCGTTTCAGGAAACCCCGCAAGCAGCCAGAGCAATGCTGACTGCAGCTATTTATCTGGAAGATAGTGGCGTTGAAATTGAAGGGTTCCGATTCTGGGGCTCGCCCTGGACACCCACGTTCATGGACTGGGCGTTTATGCTGGATCGGGGAGAACCGCTGTTTCAGAAATGGGAGGCAATCCCCGACAATGCCGACGTTTTGGTTACGCATGGGCCGCCCAAAGGCATAGGCGATTTGGCGACGCTCGGATTTCGATGTCAGAACGTGGGTTGCAGCCACCTGCTCAACCGGATTCATGAACTTTGTCTGAAAGCTCACATATTCGGGCACATACACGAAGGCTACGGGGAATATCGGCTTGCCGACACTCAGCTAATCAATGCCAGCACCTGTACTAAGCGGTATGAACCCATCAATCCACCGATTGTTCTGGATCTTTGAGTCCACAGGGGGCGAACTATGACTGCCGAGGAATTGATCGAAAGGCTGAAAACCCTGCCACCGGAAACACCGGTTTTGGTTGAGGGCTACGAGACGGGGTTTGATGACATCGTAGAGATTCGTCAACGGCAAGCAGTGCGATATCGGCAGGCTCAGGAGTGGGATGGCGAGTATCAGTCTGCAGACAAATTCTCTGGTGAGCAAAAAATCGTATCAGTAGCGGTGATTTATGGGCGTCGAGGGGCTTTCCGACCATGAGCAAACATCAAAAGCCAAAGCGTCACCAGCTCCAGGACCTGATTGATCAGTGTGATCCGGATGCACCTATTCCTGAGACTGTTTACGACTGGGATTCTAGTCCGGAGGTCGGGTTGGAGCAGCTGGTCATGGACAACATCGTGGATATCAAGCAGGCGGTCATACAGTTCGGACGACTGGTAGCTAAAAACTTCATAGTCAAACAGTTAATCTTGTTCGGAAGCCGTGCCAGAGGTGATTATCACGAAGAGAGCGATGCCGATGTTGCGGTGATTCTGGAAGATCCAGTCGGTGATTTTGTGGAAACAAAACTGGTGATGGCCGGTATTGCTTTCGACAATCTCGTGGACACGGGCGTTCTGGTGCAGGCGTTGCCGGTTTGGGAGAGCGAATGGGCCCACCCCGATAGATATGACCATTCCGATCTGCTCAAAAGAATCGCTGCCGAAGGCAGGGTTATTGGTGAATTAGCGTTGCTCAACGAACGACTGGCAGAAGAAAGTGGTTGAACTAAATGCTACGGCGAGGGGGGGGAGGTGGAGGCCTGCCGGATTTTTCAGTGTTAAATGGACCTAAATTCTAGGGTGCGGTCAGAAAGAATCAAATGATGAGGCGTATCCAATTTTTTAAAGTCTAATTACTTGCGCTCGACATTAGCGTTTGTGTCGAGCGCAAAGATCTTCGATTAGTCCTTGTTGAGTGTGGTGAACGAATTTACGACCGACTCGAGATCTTCATGCGGAATAGTCCGCAATTCTCGGCCACTGCCAAGTTCCCACACGGAGAAGCCGTCCTTTCCGTCTGGCGTGCCGTCAGATTTCCATCTTCCTTCAACAACGAATTTGACATCTACTGTCGTCGGCACGTCTTTATGAGGTTGGATGGAGAGCAGTTTGCGGCGCGCGTCCGCCTCAACATGTTGGCTGCCTTTGGTATCGACGAAGATCACGGTCTCCCCCGCCCAGACCAGGAAGTCTGGGAAGAACCACACTGTTTGACCAAGTGTCACCAGCGGAATTTTATAGCCTGTCTGAGAACGGTTTCTTGCCCAAGTGAGTCCTGTTTGGTCGAGCGCACGAGCGAAACGCTGCTCGAAAGAATTTAATCCATCGTAGCCTTCGTGGAGGGCATTATTAAAAGACTCCATTGACCCACGCCGCACCAGTGTACTGCCGATTTCGTATGGCTTCGGCTTTAGCAACTTGATGATGGCGTGACGAAGATATTCATCCACAGCCTCGGCGGCGTTATCGGCTAAGCTGGAGTATGCGCTGCTGCCTACCCCGACCTTCGCGTCGAACTTCTTCCCGTCGGTATTCATCACCATAAGTGCTGGACGATACCGCCGGGCTACTTCGCGACAAAAAACCCAGCGTGCATTGACACGATTCGATTGCTCGAAAGAGACCCATTCTGAGTCTGATGATTCGCTGATGCCGATGGTTTGCTTTACCGTCCTACGACGGCCCACACCGCGGGTGTTTACCATATCCTGTGAGTAGTCGTGAACCTTCTCCAGAACTCTCTCGACGGGCTGTACCGTCGCTTTGTTATCGATAGCTGTCCGCGGCACTGAAAGAGACTCCTTCGGCGCAAGGCTCTCCGGTACCTCTGTGCCAGGCGGAGAGGTCAGAATGCGCACCTCCGGAGCATCTCCTCCCAAACCCTTACGCACGTCTTCGATAACTTGTGTGAACGTATCGTTCCGGTCGACACGGACATAAAAGTGGGCAGTATTCAGGCGATCCGATTCATAGTGCATTACATTCGGCTGCCTGAGCACGCGACCGATCACCTGGTTGATCTGGACGGAGGATTCCATCGTCTTGTCGACGTAGGCGAAATACACCCTGGGATCGTCCCAACCCTCCTGGAGAGTCCGGTTGAAAATGATGTGCCGGTAATCTCCTGCCACGAAGTCGTCGTAATCGTTCTCGCCGCCACTAAACAGCACGAAGTTTGGGGGCAAAGGGAAATCTTGGTGTGTCTTGAGATCCGCGTAAATGGCGATCTCCTCCGGAGCGACCCCGCACTGCTCCGTGAGATAGCGCCAGATGAGTATTGGCGGAGCCTGGCGCTGCTCGAACGGTTGCTTTGGATCGTCGGTCTGACCAGCGTCGTGGGCAAGGATGTTCGTGTTGCAGACGTAAATCGCTTTTGGCAAGAAGTTTAACTTCTCCGCTTTCGCTGCCGCCTCAGCCTCGCGCATATCTGAGAGCATCTCGGAGATAGTCTCTTGCATCGGTACGTTTAGGCCGTTGAGCGAGATCATCCCTTTGACGAGGCCCGATGAGACAACGGTCGATGACTTTACCTTGGTGATCAGGTCTTCGTCGCTGTATTTACCCTCCGTCCGCAGCGGCTGAACAACCTCCGTATCGAACTGGGCAGGGAACCTAAGAGTCGCGCTTGCGAGCAGAAAAACAGAAGGCTGCTGCTCGAGGAGCAGCGTGGTTTGCTGATCACTGAGGTTCTGCGCTTCGTCGTAAACGATGACCAGTGGACGTTGCTGACCGTCGGCTGTTTCCCGGACCTTAAGCGCCTCCCACCTAGTTGACTCTATGTTGTCCGTGTCAATTGAGAAAATCTTGAGATTACTTGTCTCGCGGTCCTTTTGGTTGAAAGTGCCAACAGTTGCGAAGTAGAGCAGTGCCTCGTCTGAGTTCGCGACGTCCTCAGGGTCATACTCACCGAGTAGTCGTACCGTGATGTCCGAGAGTAGATGATTGTACTTCCCGCCTTCAGCGAGGTTTGCATAGCTCTGTTGGACGACTACTTTGCCTTTGGACAGCCATAGGATCACCGGCGGAACCTCCAATAAGGAGCTGATCTCGCTGACAGCTTGAGCAAGTATCGAAGTTTTCCCTGAGCCCGTGATCGAAGAAAGTGCTTGATAGAAAGGCACGGCTCGCCTTTTCGAACTTCGCCCGAACTCGATAGGGTCTGCGACGTATTCGACATAGCGGTCGGCCATCTGCGAGGCTGCGTCCTGCTGGAACTGGAAGAGTTCAATTCCCATTATTTACTTCTCCTCTGTGAAAGACTCGTTGCGTACGTCCAGACCAAAGTCAGACAGGATGCGGTCAGGTATTTGGTACCATATTACATCATCAGTTACGATCAGGTTCCGTCTGCTGTACACGTGGTAGACGCCTGCCAATTCGGCGGCGTCGGCTTCCTCGGTAATTGCTTCATATACCTCTTCCGTGAGATCAGTGTTAGAGCCCGGGCCGGACCAGACCAAGTAGATGCCCTCGTTGCTTGCATTTTTAGCGACGAGGTAAGCATAGGGTTCGTTTTCGTTCCCGACAGTAATGAGAGCCGCTGATCTTCGGCTGCCTGTGCTCGAGTGCGAAGCGATGACGGTGTCTATCATTTCGTCGCGCTCCATTAAAAGGAGAGTCTTCGCGTCGACTTTCTTCTCCAGCACCTTGAAGGTGAAGCCGCCGGCGAGTGCATGCCCCTTGCCGTTGGACCATTTGCCAGAAATCACCTTCTGAAGACGTTTCGCCGTAAGTCCACGCGCATAGGAGTCGCCTCGTTCAGGGCGGCCCTGCTCAACGAGGATGAACCTCCGGTCACTACCAGACATGGAGTTAAGCGCAAGCACTGCGTGCCCAGTTGTACCTGAACCCGCAAACGGGTCAAGGACGGTTCCTCCGTCCGGGGCCCACAACTGAATCAGTTTCATCATTAGTTTCAGTGGCTTCACTGTTGTAAATCCATGCCCTTTGCCGACTATTGACGTCAGCTCTCCCGATCCGTCGCTACTCCGCCCCGATTCCTCAAAGTCCCACGATGTAGAGCCGAGTTCGACAGGAAAGTCCATCTCTTCATCCGCCCAATAGGTGACTGGAACCTTGCCTTTCTTTACCCGCTCAAGATAGGTCTTCGTTCGCGGCCGCCCTTGTCCGTCTCGTCCGAACCATATAAATGGCCATCCGGGCTTGCTAAGCCGATTTTTAGCGCGCTGCGAGACCTTTGGACTAAATCCTTCAGCCAATGCAAGGGCCTTGGCCTTTCCGTCGTTGATTGATTTCTCGATGTATGCAGATCCCCATTGCTCTAACCACGTCTTGATGTTTTTCTTGGTATGCCGCCAAGCACCCTCACCCGCCGGATAATGGAACTCTCCCGTGAATGGAGACTGAATCCCGTAGTCGCTGCTTTGTGACCAGGTACGCGCGGTGAGGTTGCCTTCACGCCACAATCCCAGTGGATCCGAATCTGGATTACCGTACCGCCGATTATCTCCTTCGGTGCGCTTTAGGGAAGAGGTCTTCGAGCGAGATTTATCACGAGCGTAGACCAAGACGTACTCGGTTGTAGCCGTGATGCCGTTTTTGTCGGAGCGAGGAGCTGCCGTTTTCTGCCAGTTGATGATCGCGAGTCGGTTATCCTCGCCAAAGAGCTCGTCAAGCATCTGGCCAAGATGGAACAGCTCGCGACTGTCTATACAGATTGCGAGTACGCCGGAAGGCTTGAGCATTGCCCGCATCATCTGGAGACGTGGATACATGAACTTCATCCATTTGGTGTGCTTCGCAGGGTCATCGCTCCCAACGAACTCCCCCATGTCAGGGTCGTTGGGATCGACATCCCATTTGTCGTTGTACCGGAAGTCACCGCCGGTGTTATATGGGGGGTCGGTCAAGATCAGATCGATTTGGCCTCGCTCTCGGTACAGAGATGCCAGTGCCTGGAGGTTATCTCCCTCTAGAATCAAATTCCGCGCGCGACCACGCTCATCGCCTGCACTCCGAGACTTCACTGTACGTTGGTTGCGAGGTCTTACGCGGCGGCCGATTTGACGCGCAAGAACCTTGCCGGGAAAGGAGAGGTTTACACCGGCCCCGGTTTTCTCGCGAATCATCTCAATTAGCTGCTCTACGGGCAGCGATTCAAGCTCAGTGATGTCATCCATAGGGTGCCCTTAGAATAGTGATATGATTCGTATGTTTTTGGCGTATTAGTCTCAGGAATAAACCCGAAAGCATCCTGTCACTCGCCCAAATAACTCCAATTCGTTTTGCGGACGAATATCATCAAAGGCTGCGTTGCCGGGTTTCAGGTAAAAGCCTCGGGAGTCTTTGGCGAGGTACTTTACAGTGAACTCACCATCCACGACGGCCACTACAATATCGCCGACTTTGGTCACTGCTCCCCGCTTTACAATTATCCTGTCACCGTCAATCAGCCCCGCCTCGATCATGGAGTCACCCCGAATGGTGATAATCACTGTACGAGAAGGCTGATCAACCAACAGGCGATCAATTAAAATAGGATTGCTAGTCACGTCGACAATGGCTTCAGGAATACCGGCACGTGCAGTTTCAGCGACCTCTGGACGTTCGTTAAAGCGCGGGCCAGGGGCTAGCCGCTTATCAGGCATAGACACCAGAAAACCCGCTTCTTTAAGTCGCCCAACCATTGCGGATACGGCCGAGGTGGTCTTTAGCCCTACCAAAGATGCGATACCCGAAAACGACGGTAGTACACCGCTTTCGGCGTAGTAGTCGCGCAGTTTATTTAGGTACTGATCGTCTTGGTTTTTCATCATCACATTTTAAGCTGTAAGCCCTCTACGGTACAGATAGATCGAGTGTTAAGTTGATATATTTTCCTTTATCGATCAAATACTCGATATGGCAGGATGGAAGATCTCGTGTGCTCTGATTCGGTGTAGGTAGGTTTGCAACTTTCGGGATCTTCTGATGTTTTGGATAATTCAGTCGCTGTGTGCATGCCTAGCTCCGAAGTATCCGCTGATATGAATTCAGGGTTAGGTTACGTTCCGAGCGTTATTGGTGGGCTCACTTGTCATTTCTGTGCACCCCTGAGGTGTGACCGGAAATGCTGGGAGCCAATACTCTCGGTTTTCTAAATTGACGGTTATTCCCTGACTTAAATGAATTTCAGTAGATGCCAGCGCGGTCCTTTGCGCACTCTGGGCAGGAACGCCGTGGAAATACATCAATCCTAAGCGAACCCAATCTGAAAGCGTTGATTTTCCAGAGTGGGGCTCTCTCATGATGAACAGCAGCTTCTCCTCTATATTTCTGCGTTGCTGCTGCAGAGATGGTTTAGGCGGCATATTCATGCCATAGCCATGCTTTTTGTGGAGATAGTGGATGAACCCAGCCAGAGCCGCTTGTTGCCCAGGCTTGGCTTTCAGATATCGATTAAGGTGTTTTTGACTCAGGTGTGACTGCTCAGCTGTTTTGAGCAGAGCGATCGCGGGTGTTAACGCAAGCCTGACAGAACGAATGCTGGTTTTTCCTTCGGCTTGACGTTGTTCTAGAACACGAAGGTAGTCCTCTGCGAGCTTACGATGAGAGGAGTTTGTCGGTAGTTGGTCCATCAAGTTTTGAATTTGCCGACTCTCGGCTGCGTGCTGGAACGCTTCAGGGCTGATATGCTTCGACTGAGCTTCGCTAAGCCACTGAGTGAAAAGACGGTGTCTCCTCATGTATTCCGGACCAAAAGACCGCACCAAGCTGTCTGCGTCAGGGATGCACCTCCATTGACGCTCAATTTGCTGCAAGAAGCAGGCATAGCGATTTAATCGGAGCGCAGCATATTTGTAGCCTGATCTGAGGCTCATCCAATTTCCGAAGTTCTCAAAATCTTCGGTCATGTGCCTGGTCTGGAAAAGCGCCGAATTGATCTCCATCCTTTTCCGAAAGGCACCGCGCCAATAGCAATCTTCACAATGATTGCCATACCCTGCAGGCATCGTTTTTTTGCAGCTGGGGCATTCAAGATAGCCGTGCGTGAGACATCTTCTGCAAAGTTGCTGCTCGGCCGGCCCCTCAAAAAGCTGACGATTGCGTCGACACGCGGCACAGGTGCCCCGAAAGGTACCGGCGCAAGCAGGACAAATACGTTTTCCTTCGTGCACTCCGGTAATCCGACTCAATCGCCTGGAAAGAGTGCCGCAGGCTTCACAGGGCTCTTGGACACGAAAGTAAACTGAACAAGCATTACAGACGGGCCCGTACTCTGAAATCCGACCAGTTCGATAATGAGTTTTGCCGCACCGAATACATGGCTTGTTTCTCTCGCAGGCCCGGCAAATAGCTTCTGGGTGAGTGCGAGGCAAGCGCGCGGGGTTTTGACATTTTGGACAGTCAGCTCTGACGAAAACCCGGGCGTAGCAACTGCCACAGTAGCGATGACCATGATAGATCCGATGAATGGTGACAGGACGCTTCCCGCACTCGTCACATTCGGTTTGGCGCGGTCTTTTTTTGGGAGTAGTCATCGTTGCCTCATTTCCAGCTTCCGCTGGAGTCGGGCCATCATCCGCTCGACCTCTTTGCGAGGTCGAGGACCAGGTTTGCGCGTAGTCGCCGCTTTCCTCGGCTTACGCTTCGCATCCGGCAGTTGGCGTAGAAGATCCTGAATGACGGACGGTACGGAATCTATGTCTTCGGTAAGGCCTTGTTTTGATATTCCGGATTCGAGCAATTTTGATTTGAAATCCTCCTGACTAACCGTGATGAAGCTCCAAACGGTTCTTAGGAGCGCTTGCCGGGAAGCTATGGGGAGCCACTCTGTATTGGTGCCGGAATGGAGAGGGAAACCATCCGGCACATCAATGTCGAGGAGCTGAAACAGGTGTGACTGGGTATCAGTGTTCGTGCAGGCAGACCGACGAATCAGCGACACGAAAAAGTTCAACAGTTGAAACCATTCGAAGACAGTTCCTTCTGCAATTGACTGCTTAAAGAAGCCTGTCACAAGTGCCTGGTCAGTAGTTTGTTGGAGTGCAGCTGCGTGGGGATCGATTCCCTCCGTTAACGCATCGGCAAGAGGTTCACCGCAAGTTGGGCATGTAGTCGCATTGGGTGCGAGTTCTGTCAGGCGATGGGGTTCGATTGGAGACTGGCAGTTCCAGCATCGATCTAGCAGCGTGCATTGATGTCGTTGGCATCCAGTGTGCCAGGCAAAACGCCAGTTGAGTCGAAAATACGGTGAGACGTCCTCGGCCAGGCAAAGAGGACAATACTGTAAGCCACTTCGACGTTTGACGTTACGAGCTCCAATGGTCAACGTCCAGGGCCAGGTGGCTTTGTTAGTTAAGGGGTTCTGCTGAATTTTGCTAATTGTCGGATGGAGTGTAGCGGCCCGGATCGCGTCCGGATCAATACCAGAACGCATCGAGAGAATCCTGAGCCGATCAAAGGACAGGGAACGGTCCGTGTCTATCGTCCACATTCTCCACCCGGGCCAGATCGTCGCAGCGAGGGTCATTGGACTGCATCCCTGCCTAAGAGCCGTGCGAACCAGCCAGGACGATAGAATCTCGTCCGGTAAAATCGGAGTTGGTACGGGCCATTGTGCCTTTAGAGCATGACTTCCCGAATGCCACGTGTAGGCTGCAGCCATTTATTCTTCCTGATGATCTCTTCTGTGATCTGCTCCTGCCCACTCCGTATGGCGCCTTCGGCACACTGATTGACGAGCCGGCGCAGGTTGCCAAGATTGCCTTCAGAAATTGAATATAGGAGCTTTGCGAGCTCTCGCTGGTGAAGCTTGGAGGGGTTTCTGAGAGGCAAAACGGCCTCAAGGTCTACGAGCAAGCTTTGGAACTGTTTATTGAGCTCCCAGCGTGGAAGCTCTACAACATCGAATCGGCTGGCATGCTGAGGGTCGGTATGGAGAACTCTCACCGCATCTCGTGTCCCGATGCCTACGATAGGTATAGCCAACTCATTGCAGAGCATCTTGATCGCATTCATCACCTCTCGTTGCTTTATAGCGGAACCGGTCAGTAGTGAATGGAATTCATCAATGGCCAGTATTTTTACCCGGCATTCCCTGAGAAGGTGAATGACTTGATACAGAAGTTTTGTCGTGGGGTCGGTCGGACGGTATGGCGCATGGAATCGTTCCAGTATCGAACAGTAGAGTCGTTTTTCATCGGCGTTAGATGATGCTTCTGCAACAATGACCGGTTTGATCGGATCTGCTTCGTCATTGATGTAGGGAGTGCCACACAGTTCGTAAAAACGCCGAATCAGTGTTGTTTTTCCCTGATTCGAGTCGCCCACGATTAACAGGTTTGGCATTCGCGGTTGTTTTGGCTTCCTCATCAGTCCTTGAAGGGTATCCAGGATCTGTTGTGCTGCCTGATAACCTATCCACCGAGGTTGGTCGAGGAACTCAAGTCGTTCCTCCATGCTCAGGCAGGCTATATGCCTGAATTCGGGGTGGATATGATCATAGAGTTGTTCGCTCATGAAATATCTCCAAAGCCACGAATTTCAGCTGAGTCGTCAAGAAGATCATCATCCCAGGATTCGTTAACAGCCGATTTGGGTGCTTCGGAAGGGATCGGTTCAGCGGGACTGATTTTTCGTTCATGCTCTTTGCGGCGCTGCGCCTGCCGGCGAGCTTTTTTGGTTCTGTGCTTGGCGTCGTCTACCTGATTCCGAAGATCTGTAATCGCTTCCAGTACCAGGTGTTCGTTGTATGATGTTTTTCCCTCAGCTTTTAATTTTTCTTTTGCTTGTCGCAGTTCCCACACGCTCATTGGCGGTAAAGACAGGTTCGCGAAGGGTATTTTGAAATACTGCTTTAGATCGGGATCAAAAAACCAGAGGTAACTGATGTCGCGAGGATCCCTGCGAAAAACCAGCTGACGTTTTTTCTTTGAGTTGTCTGGGTCCTTGGCGTTTATCCACGGCCGCAACGCTTCGTCGTAGTAATGCATCCCCTCAACAGTTACCCCGAAGCTTTGCACAGTCCGCCGGAATGCGGGTAGAAAGTTTAGCAATAGTGTCGTCTTGTCTCCTGGCTGGGGTGGGATACCTATACCTGGAGTGAATTTGTCCCCGAAGATGCCAATTTCCCATTGTTTGATTGGTGGGATGCCCAATCCGCTGTGGCGGTCATTATGGTAGTAGCGGGTGATCAGAGTTACCAACCACTTCTCGAACTCCGATCGTGTCATGGTTGCATGCTTTTCTGAGTCGTATTCATCTCTTTCCGGAACCGATGAAAACGTAGTGCCTGGCAGCTCATGCACCTTTTTCATGAAGTTGCCAAGAAGCCGCTCAATGTGACCACCATATCGTGGCGCTCTTACCGGGCGATATTCCAGGTTGATGCCATACATCTGGCACGATCGCCGGAAAGTCTCCGAACGAAAATCGGCACCGTTATCGACATGCACCGTCGAAGGAATCCCATAGACAGGCCAATCCGCATCAACTCCATGCAGGGTTAACCAATCGTCTTTAGGCAAAATTGAGTGCGCCATGCACATCGCTACAGACGTTGTGGAGGGAGGATCGTATGAAAGGTAATACCCGGTGACCATGCGACTAAACACATCAATTGCGACCGTAATCCAGGGGCGGCCGGCCGGCAGCCGTAGGTCGTCGTCCACCAAGATGATGTCTACGGGAGTATGGTCAATCTGAACATAAGCCAAGGGGTAGTCCGCATTAGGGAAGCGACCTGGAGTCGCCTGAAATTGGTTGCGGGCTTTTTCACGGTACCCTCTCTTTCGCATTCTGATCCGCTCTGGGATTTTCGCGAGTCTGGAACGGACCGCAGTAGCACTAGGAGCCTTCAAACCCCGCTCATGGCATCGACGTTTGACCTCTAATACGACGGTCTGATCAGTCGGGCGCTGGGGTGTCAGGTATACGTCGTCGATGACTTCTTGGATAACTCTCTCGGCCAAGCCAGAGATTCGTCCCTTGCCGGCTTTCCAGCCTCGCTGTTGGGGAATCAGCGCAGACACCACTCCCATACTTTTGAAGCGATTGAGCCAGCGATATAAAGTCGCGGTGCCAACGCCAACCTCTTGTGCGCGCTCCGCGACAACTGCTCGCCCAGGGCTAAGTTCGTTCACCAGTGGCTTGATCGCCGAATACCGTTTTTCAGCCTCTGCCCAATCGGAGTCTGCGATCTCCTCCAGATCCTGATAGGTGTGATCGCTTCCTTCACCGGTGTTGTTGGCTGGGCGAAGTTCTTTAATGCGCAGCTGTGAGGATCGTCCTGTCGCCAAATTAATCCCAATGGCAGAGTCATAATCCAGCACTTGAGTGATTTTATAGACGTCATCACCATGTTGTAGGTAGTTGCCGACGTTCACGCTGATTCGCTGCCGAATCGGTTCAAGGGCTTCATTAGAGGGCTCGTAATTATGCTCTTCACTCATCAGCAGTCACCCATACAGTTGTTGTGTCGTTAAGCAGCCGGCTCATATCGCACTCAAGTTTCTGGGTCGCAAGTAAGTGCCAGATATGGGCCAATCCCTGAGGGCGGTAAATTCCGGGATAATGTCTGCTCAGCAGATAATGGACAGGGGCGCTACCCATTTCGCTAAGGTTCCGGATCAGGTCGCCAGTTTCGGTTTCCGGGAAAGACATGCGACTGAAGCGCTCTAGAAACTTGATGTTTCGCAGAGCCTGATCCCGAATTCGGGACTCATCATGAATCTTAAATAGCCACCCTTGCTCTCGTGCATATCGGTAAGCAGCTTTCCATTTCGGCAGCCAGTCTCGCCACCGGGCCTGCCACTCACTCTCCGGCTTTACCTCCACCAGCATTGGGAGTGGATAATCGAGATAGTCACGTGATCCGAGGCGATAATAGACAAGGAAATCGGGAGTGTAGTGGAAGTTGCGACCATCCCTTGTCTGGAATGGAATGCGGATTGGCTGGGAAACCACATTAAGCACGCTTCGAGAAAAGGCCTTTCTTATCAGGAAGTCGCGCTCCAGAGTTGATTCGAACTGGATGGGAGTTTCGCCTCGGAACATATAAGTGCCTGATACACTGCGACGTGTAGTCCCGATTTTCCTTACAGATTCTCTGACCTGAAGATTGTCTCGGCTATTTCCGTTCATCTCAGCCTCGTCTCACCAATTAGAAAAATATTGTCTCATTAAAATGTGCTTTTTACAGGCTAACGTTATGATTCTTCGTTGCCACTGTCTCACTTTTTACAGTATATGACA
>Ga0208015_1000295_pt1 | contig 31121 bp, 28 predicted proteins | sample 26BtaG_FD_184101 | JGI IMG/M metagenome (GOLD analysis project Ga0208015, IMG submission 184101) | Marine viral communities from Cariaco Basin, Caribbean Sea - 26B_WHOI_OMZ_CsCl (SPAdes) (version 2) | ecosystem: Environmental > Aquatic > Marine > Oceanic | place: Caribbean Sea: Cariaco Basin...
CCAATCGGCATTGCCTTTATACATTTGCGCGCGCGTGCGTCCGTGGATGGAAATAGCCTTGCAACCCACATCCTGCAAACGCTCAGCAACCTCAACAATTCTAATCGAGTCATGATCCCAACCCAAACGGGTTTTTACGGTGATGGGCAAATTGGTACGTTTGACCATTTCTTCCGTAAGTTTCTCCATCAGGCACACATCTTTCAAAATGCCCGCACCAGCGCCTTTGCTCACAACTTTTTTTACGGGACAACCAAAATTGATGTCAATAATATCAGGATTGGATTTTTGGACAATATCAATAGTTTTCAACATGCTGTCCAAGTTGGCTCCAAAAATCTGAATGCCTACTGGACGTTCCTTTTCGTAGATGTCCAATTTCATGATGCTTTTTGCTGCATCACGAATCAATCCTTCACTGGAGATAAATTCTGTGTACACCACATCGGCACCATTCTCTTTGCACAAGGCTCTGAATGGTGGGTCACTAACGTCTTCCATAGGTGCCAAAAGCAATGGGAAAATTGGAAGTTGTATGTCGCCTATTTTTATCACTGTATAAATTTTAGTGCAAAATTAGCTTTTTTTATACAAATGCAGTTATTTAAGATCTAACAGATTGGAAACTGTTAGGTCTGTAGTGATAGATTTTATTTTTTAACCCTTTCATGTTTAATTCATTTCCTTATAATAATATTTCGTAAATTTGATATTATGACTTTAGAAGCTAAAAAATTAGATTTAATAAGTTGGCTGACATCATTGCAAGATGATGCCATCATCGCCCAATTATATGCCATCAAAAATGATAGCAATTCTGATTGGTATGAGCAACTTTCCAAGGTTCAAAAAAAGCAAATTCAAAAAGGTCTGGACGATTTAGATAATGGCAGAACCATTACACACGATGAAGTCATGCTGGCGGCAAGACAGAAAATTGAGCAACTCAAAAAGTAATTGATGCAAATAACTTGGTCTATTGCTGCCAAAAATTCTTACTTAAATATTATTGAGCAACTATTTGATACATGGAATTTAACCATTATTGAAAGATTTGAAAATCAGGTCAATCTTTTGCTTCATAACCTATCTTTCCATAATCATATATGTCCAAAATCGATATTCAAAGATTTACATAAGTGCGTTGTCAATAAGCATATTTCCTTAATATACCGTTTAAAAAATGAAAATTCCATTGAAATTGTAATGCTTATTTTTAATAAAAGTGACCATGTGTTCTAACCTTTCCGTCTTTAATTCCTTTTCAGGGATTAAAGCTATTTCCCCTTAAAAATCACAATTAATTTTTGATACTTTTTATCATGAAATCTCCATTAAGAAGGAATGGATTGATCTCGAATGAACTAGATGAATTCAATGTGGTTTTCAAAATTTATCCTAAATTTCAAAGTTCTAAACATTGCTATTTTGACCATCCCTTTTGAGCCTTTGCTATTTGGTTACCAAATCAATATCCATTTGATCTTAGAATATTTGGCGTTTTTTATCGGCTTCCGATATTATTTGTATTTGCGAAAAGGGACTGAAGACTCCATTTCTTCCGTGAATCGCTTATCTATCATTTTGGGCGCTGTAATTGGTGCTTTGATAGGGTCTCGATTGGTTGGGTTTTTAGAAAATCCGATATTTGAATTTACTAAAGTCAACCTCATTCAGCTTCTAAATACCAAAACCATTATGGGTGGACTTTTTGGCGGCTTATTGGGTGTTGAACTGTCAAAGAAAATTATTGGTGAAACCAGTTCTTCTGGCGATTTGTTTACGTTTCCAATTATTGCTGGCTTATTTATTGGTCGGATTGGCTGTTTTCTATCTGGAATCAATGAGTTCACTTATGGTAAAGTGACCACCTTCTTTATGGGAATGGATTTAGGTGATGGCTTAAACCGACATCCCATTGCCTTATATGAACTGATGTTTTTAATACTGTTGTTCCTCTTCCTAAAACAGCTCCAAAAACATAAAAATTTAGAAAGTGGCATGCTCTTCCAATATTTTATGATCAGCTATTTCAGCTTCCGATTTTTCATCGAATTCATCAAACCAAATATCTTTTTTGTCATCGGATTGAGTAGTATCCAAATTCTTTGTCTAATTTGTTTGCTTTATTACCACAAAACCATCATAAATCTGTTCCAATATGCCCGTTAGAAAATATACTTATTACGATTTCACCTTGAGTCTTTGTCATGTGTGCTTGAAACGTGTGGATGCCAAGATCGTCTTTGAAAACGGCAATGTGTATATGCTAAAACGCTGCAATGAACATGGTAACAGTAAAGTGTTAATAGCCGATGACATTGAATATTACAAGAATATTCGCAACTACAACAAACCCTCTGAAACGCCTTATATTTTCAACACCAAAACGCATTATGGCTGTCCTTACGACTGCGGCTTGTGTCCCGATCATGAGCAACATTCCTGTTTGAGTATTGTAGAAGTGACGGATCGGTGCAACCTCACCTGCCCTACCTGTTATGCCGGCTCTTCGCCTACTTACGGCCGTCATCGGACCTTGGAAGAAATCAAGAAAATGCTTGATGTCATTGTAAAAAACGAGAAAGAGCCTGATGTGGTTCAAATTTCAGGAGGTGAACCCACCATCCATCCACAATTCTTTGAGATTTTAGATTATGCCAAAACACTTCCCATCCGACATTTGATGCTCAATACCAATGGAATAAAAATTGCAAAGGACAAGGCGTTTGCTGCCCGATTGAAAACCTATGCACCAGACTTCGAAATTTATTTACAGTTCGATTCTTTTGAGGACAGCGTCTTGCGCGAACTGAGAGGCGCAGATTTGGCAGCCATTCGTCAGCAGGCATTGGATAATTTGAATGAACTGAATCTCTCGACAACCTTGGTCGTTACCCTTCAGAAAGGTTTAAATGATCATGAAATAGGAAAAATTATAGATTTTGCCCTAAAACAAAAATGCGTGAGGGGCGTAACGCTTCAACCCACGCAAATTGCTGGCCGACTAGAACATTTTAATCCAGAAACTGATCGGATGACCTTAACGGAAGTGCGACGTAAAATTTTAGAGCAAACAGAGGTTTTCAATGGTGATGATTTATTACCCGTGCCTTGCAATCCTGATGCTTTGGTTATGGGTTATGCCTTAAAATTAGGTGACGAAGTCTTTCCTTTGACCCGCTATATCAATCCGAATGATTTATTGGACAATAGTAAGAATACTATAGTTTATGAACAAGATGAAATGCTGCACGGCAAGATGATCGAGTTGTTCAGTACGGGGAATTCCGTTGAAGTTGCCGAAGAAAATCTAAAATCGATTATGTGCTGCCTCCCCAATATTGAAGCACCCAATTTAGGTTATGATAACTTGTTTAGGGTGATCATCATGCAATTTATTGATGCCTATAATTTTGATGTGCGTGCCATAAAAAAGTCCTGTGTGCATATTGTGAACAAAGATTATAAGATCATTCCTTTTGAAACCATGAACTTGTTTTACAGAGATGACAAAAAAGACTATTTAGAAATTTTAAAAGTTCAAGCCTTATGATATTTATAGAACCAAATTTTGATGGTTTGTTGACCGCTCTTATTATAATAATGGTAGGGCCTTCAATTGTATTGGCGATTATAGGTAGCATTCTTTATTACAATCAAAAGAGAAAAGCCGCAAAGGTTTTTTTTATTTTGGCCGTAATTTATCTCGTCATCAGTTTGGGGATATGTGGGGTTCTAATATCGTCTTAACCAATCTAATTTTTTGATAACTAAACCTATATACTTTCGCCGTTCATGTGACGACGGGAACCAAATGAGTTCTGGCCAAGGACATCGCATATAAATTACCAGTAGGCTCTTCGCATCTTTCTCCAGGAGATATGGTAGTTTTCTAAAACTCCAAATCCGCTTCAATTTTTTCGCCATTTCTATCCACTACCACTTTGGTCCGATCACCTTCCTCAAAAACAGAAAGTGCACGCATATAGCCATAAATGTCGGTAATGGTGCTATCGCCCAATTTAATGACCACGTCACCTTTTAACAATCCCGCTCTGGAGGCAGGCGTGTCTTCCCTCAGCCCATCAATCCGCATGCCTTTTCCATCAAACAAATAATCTGGTACCACGCCTAAGCCTACTTTAAATCGCGCCATTTCCCCGCTGTCGTCCTTTGTTTTTCTAAAGGCTAATTTTCCGCTATTGTCAAGCTCTGCAATCACATCAAAAATATAATCTGAAATGAGTTCCATGCCTTCATAATTCAATTTATCGGCATCATCACTCGGTTTGTGGTAATCTTCATGTTGTCCAGTAAAGAAGTGAAGCACTGCGATATCGTTTAAATAAAATGAGGTATGGTCAGAGGGGCCTACGCCAGATTCATCTTCAACCAATTTGAAGCTCTTGTTGACCGCATGCAAGACTTGTTTGAAGCGTGGAGACGTACCAGTACCATATACTGCCAATGTACTATCGGCTTTTAACCGTCCAACCATATCCATGTTGATCATATAGTTTGCCGTATTGATATCAAAAGTGGGATGTTTCACAAAATAATTACTCCCCAACAGTCCCATCTCTTCTCCCGAAAAGGCCATAAATAGGTAATTATTATTCGTGTTCGTTTTTTTTAGTTTTGCGGCTAAATTTAGAAGAACAGCAACGCCACTGGCATTATCGTCAGCGCCATTGTGGATGGCTTTATCCTTTTCGCGGTATAATGACCCTTCACCACCATATCCCAAATGATCATAATGGGCGCCAATAATAATTGTATTTTTTGCATTATTATCAATATATCCCAAGACATTGGTACCCGTAATCATGCTGTCGGTGGCTTGGCTTTCAAAAATGACTTCCGCATGCGGATCAGATTTAGGTTTAAAACTAAAGACTTGGAAATAGCCATCAGTTCCCTTGGGCTGCAACCCCAAAGCTTTGAAACGCTCTGAGATATACTTGGCCGCTTCCTGCTCACCTTTTGTACCGGTTTCTCTGCCTTCATAGGCATCTGAAGCCAAAACTGCGATATCATCCTTGATGCTTATTTCTTTGACGGTATCTTGTTTGCAAGATGTAATTAAAACTAAAAAAATTAATGCTATTATGGATTTCATGATTATATATGTTAATTTTATACAAAATTAGACATTATTTGTCGTTTTATTATCGAAACCTAAATTGTAAAAATGAAACATTTTAGGTTTTGATGGTTCAGACAGCCCCGATATTTGGCGGGATATTTAATTTATCACACTCAAACCACAGATTTAAACAATCATTTTATGAATCGCTTATTTATTGTTCTATTCCTATCCATCGTCGTTACCTCTTGTAAAGACGAAAAGAAATCCAGTGCTCCAGTTGTTGAAAATATTGAAAGATCAGATACAGACTCGCTGATTTTTCCTGATGAAAAGCATTTCAAATCCTTAAAACAAATCACTTTTGGAGGTGATAATGCTGAAGCGTATTGGAGTTTTGACGATAAGCAATTGGTATTCCAATCCAATAACTCCAACTGGAACGTCAATTGTGACCAGATGTTTTTAATGAACGCTGACGATACTTTTGAGGATAAAATGCCACCTATGATCAGTACTGGAAAAGGCAGAACAACTTGTGCTTATTTTCTACCTGACAATAAACATATTGTTTATGCCTCTACACATTTAGGTGATGAAGAATGTCCGGATGCACCTTTAAAAAAGGACGGAAAATATATTTGGCCCATCTATGATTCCTATGATATTTTTGTTGCCGATTTAGAAGGGAATATCACAGCACAATTGACCAATGAACCCGGTTATGATGCCGAAGCTACGGTCTCTCCACAAGGCGATAAAATTGTGTTCACGTCCACTAGAAATGGTGATCTCGATCTCTACACCATGAATATCGATGGCTCAGATGTCAAACAGATTACTTTCGAGTTGGGCTATGACGGTGGCGCGTTCTTTTCGCCTGATGGCACAAAACTTATCTTCCGTTCGTCACGTCCAAAAACTGATGAAGAAATTGCAGAATACAAAAGCTTGCTCAAAGAAGGTCTGGTACAGCCTACCGAGATGGAACTATATATCTGTAATGCGGATGGCAGCGATTTAAGACAGTTGACCAACCTTGGAAATGCCAATTGGAGTCCGTTTTTTCTCCCTGATGGTGAGCGTGTTATCTTCTCTTCGAATTTTGAGGCAGAACGTGGTTTCCCTTTTAATTTATACATCATCGGAATTGATGGCAAAGGATTGGAACGTGTGACCCACAGTGATACCTTTGATGCCTTCCCAGTGTTTTCAAACGATGGCAAAAAACTCATGTTCTCTTCCAATAGACACAATGGGGGAACTAGGGATACAAATCTGTTTGTTGCAGAATGGCAAGACTGAACCGTTTAAGAGATCAGCGCTTTTTCCAAATCATTGGATCTCTACTTGTATGAAGGACAGCTATAACTACTATTTTCTCTCCATACATTTTATAGAACACGCCGAATTTAAAGCGTTTTAGAGAGAAACCAATCTTATCTCTCCAAACGTTTTTGAAAAGCTTCTGGTCTACTTTTAATGTGAATTATTGAATCCTCCAGTTCGATCAGAAAAACTTCTGTGAGTTTTGGGTTGATGACATCATAGTATTCGATAATGCTTTGAACATCATCTTTGTCAAGTGGTCTAAATGAAAGTTTATGCATTTTTTCTTCGAAAGTCAGCTTTCAACTCTTCCCAAGAATAACCATCATCAACTGCATTATCGGCTTCATTTTCTCTCTCTTTTAAGATTTTCGCATGTTCTTTACCAAGTTCAAAATCTTCTTGCATCAATATGAGTTCTGCTTGCACTTCTTCCCAAGAGTCAAAATTTGTCTTGGATAGTTTTCTGCCATTTTTAACAGTTATCGTTGTCATATTAAATGATTTAAGTTTCAATAATGATATGGAAAACAGATTTGAAATTACGCAAAATTCGCTATATAACTTAATTCTCTTTTTTCTCCAAACGTTCCGTTTCGGATTCAATTACCCGACGTTGGTTGGTCTCTAAGGTGGTATTACCAAATTTATATCGAAACCCTAACTTGATGGTCCGTGTATCTTGATCAAAAAAGGTCGAATTGTTTTGGTTCAGATAACGTGAACTGATATTAAAATCCTGTGTATTGAAAAGATCTGTAGCTACTAATGATATAGTGGCCTTATCCTTTAAAATCCTTTTCGAAATTGATAAATTTGACATTAACACATCTTTGACTTCCCTAAAGCCACTAATACTCTTGCTCAAATAAACTAAAGTGAAATTGGCATTCAAACTGCGGTCTTTTAAAAACGTAACATCGTTGCTCAAGACACTGTAATTTGACCATTGGTTCTTTTTAAACTCAGAACCATCAATTACACCTTGATCTTCGGCGTTATAGAATGAGGTTACAAAATAGACCGACCAGGGATCAACAATATTGAAATAGGTAATAAAATCAAGGCCGTACTCAATCGTTTTATCAAGATTTAAAGGTGTATAGGTCACAATATTGTTGACATTGTCCTGAAGTGGCAACTCAAAAATGTTATTGTGATATGTTTTATAATAGGCCTCAATTGTGTAAACTCCTTGACCTAAAGAAGTCCCCAATACCACATTATTGATTATAACGGGCTGCAAGTTTGGATTTCCGGTAACGATGGTCACATCGTTTAAATAAAATTGGAAGGGATTCAAACTTTGATAATCGGGTCTTCCGATGCTTCTTTTATAATTGGTATAAAGCGAAAAATTATCTGAAAAGGCATAATTTAAACTCGCTGTTGGAAACCATTCCAAATAATCTTGTGTATTGGTGACATTATCTATAGCTGAATGACCTTCTACCAATGTTTTTTCTACCCTTAATCCCGTCGTCAAACTTAGCTTTTCCGAATCTTTTGAAAAATTGGCATAACCCGCATAAATGGTTTCATCATAGTCAAAAGCGTTGGTATTATTAGGGTCAATGGTTTCTGTTCCGTTGACACTATCAAATTGTGTGATGTCACTTGCGCTTTGAATCTTTGAGCCCTTAGCCCCCATTTCTAAAATTGAAGCTTCATCGATAGGTAGGGTATAATCGGCTTTTGCAGTATAGATTTTAGTATCCTGATGGTTATCGGTTCTGTAGGCAGTACTTGCTAAAAAGCTATTATTCCTATCAAAATAATTACTTTTTACGTTCTGATCCCGATTGTAATTATAAGTCGTGAAATGTGCGTTTGCCGAAAGCTTCTCTCCTGCTTTTTTAAATTGATGTACAAAATCCAGATCAAAGCCTAAATTGTACTTATCATCATTCGAAAAATTAGTGGCGTCAAAATAATAGTCTAAATTTTGGTTGGCATCAAAAACTTCTGTGTTATTTATGATTTTATATTCAAAATAAGGTAGAACCAACATGTTTGAAGATAAGCTTAGGGTGTTTTTTTCGTTGAGGCTATAATCAAAATTGAAGTTGAAATTATGGGTCTTTGACCAGGTGTTTCTATTGGTATTGGACATAAAGGTTTGGTCAATAGTATTGGATCCATCCAAGTAATTGACGACATCATCCTGGCCTCTATTGATTTTATCATGTGAATAGGTGTAGTTGGCAAAAAAGTCAATCTTTTCATTCTTGAAAAAGTGGCTCATGCCTCCATCGTATCTTGGAAAAACGCCCTGGGTGAAATTCGCAAAAACATTGCCCCGGTATCCGGTGACCAAATTTTTACTCATCACGATATTGATCACAGCACCGCTTTCGGCATCATATTTCGCCGATGGATTGGTAATGACTTCAACTGATTTTATAGAATTTGCCGATGAACCCTCAAGCAACTGAACCAGCTCTTCACTACTCAAATGCACTTTTTTGTCATTAATATAGACCGTAGGGGTGGTGTTTTTTACTTGAATATTATTGTCCAGCACCAAAATACCGGGAGTGCTTTTCAGAACATCAAACATATTTCCCTCAATTAAAGCCGTGTTTTCAATATTAAACACCAATCGGTCAGCTTCTTTTATAAGCGTTGGTTTTTTGACGATAATATTTATTTCATCCAATTCCTCCGAGGATTCATATAACACAGTTGTTCCTAAATCTATCTCTTGATCTACGAAAACAGTTTTGTAAACATCGGTAAACCCAATAAAGCTAAATCTTATCAAATACGAGTCTGATGATAATTTATCGAAAATAAAAAAACCTTTATCATTGGATGATGCTCCCTTAACAACAGCAGAATCGGCAGCTTTCATTAAAATGATATTCGCAAACGCGACAGGTCTTCCGTCGATGTCATCTACGAATCCAGAAATACCATAATTCTGTGAAAAACCTAGAGCGGCCACTAGAAAAATAGTCAAAAATAGGAAGGTCTTCAAAAGGTGTTTCAAAGTAAATTTGGTTTAAATATGCAAGATATAAATTGTTTCACAAATAGAATTACGGTATTCCCGTAGTTTTCAATGTTTTTAGATAAATAAAAATCATCTAAAAGCGTAATAAATCAGTTATATTTGCACAATAGTTAGCCCTTTTTTTATGAAGAACATTAGAAATTTTTGTATTATAGCACATATTGATCACGGTAAAAGTACACTTGCAGATCGATTGTTGGATTTTACCGGTTCAGTAACCGAACGTGAAAAACAAAATCAGCTTCTGGACAGTATGGACTTAGAACGTGAGCGTGGTATTACCATAAAATCTCACGCCATACAAATGGATTATATCTATAAAGGCGAAAAATATGTTCTCAACCTCATTGATACGCCCGGTCACGTCGATTTCTCCTATGAAGTTTCCCGTTCAATCGCGGCATGTGAAGGTGCCTTATTGATTGTTGATGCGGCGCAAAGTATTCAGGCTCAAACTATTTCTAACTTGTATTTGGCTTTAGAGAATGATTTGGAAATCATTCCGATATTGAACAAAGTCGATTTACCAAGTGCCAATCCAGAAGAGGTCACAGATGACATTGTCGAGTTATTGGGTTGTAAACCGGAAGATGTCATTCATGCTAGTGGAAAAACCGGTTTTGGGGTGGACAATATCCTCGCTGCAGTAATTGAACGCATTCCTGCCCCAAAAGGTGATGTTGATGCTCCACTGCAAGCCCTGATCTTTGATTCCGTTTATAACACGTTTAGAGGAATTGAAACCTATTTTAGAGTATTTAATGGTGAAATCAAAAAAGGACAAAGAATTAAATTCGTCGCTACGGATAAAGAATACATTGCTGATGAAGTAGGTACCTTAAAACTCACTCAAATTCCCAAACAAAGCGTTAAGGCTGGGGATGTTGGTTATCTGATAACGGGGATCAAAACCGCAAAAGAAGTTAAGGTAGGTGACACCATTACCGATTTTGTCAGGCCTACCACCAATATCGTGGAGGGCTTTGAAGATGTAAAACCAATGGTTTTTGCCGGAATTTATCCAGTAGATACCGATGATTTTGAAGAGCTCAGAAATTCGATGGAAAAACTACAGCTCAACGATGCTTCCTTGGTTTTTCTTCCAGAAAGTTCAGCGGCATTAGGTTTTGGATTCCGTTGTGGATTCTTGGGAATGCTTCATATGGAAATTATCCAGGAACGATTGGAACGCGAATTTGATATGACGGTCATCACTACAGTGCCTAACGTATCTTACAACGCTTATACCAATAAAAACCCAGATGTCCCATTAATCGTCAACAATCCGTCTGACTTACCTGATCCATCAACGATTAACAGAGTTGAGGAGCCTTATATTAAAGCAACCATCATTACAAAATCGGACTTTGTAGGCAACGTCATGTCGCTTTGTATTGAAAAAAGAGGGATTGTAGTCAATCAAACGTATTTGACCCCAGAACGGGTGGAACTCACTTTCGAAATGCCTTTGGCGGAAATCGTTTTTGATTTTTACGACCGATTGAAAACCGTTTCAAAAGGCTACGCTTCATTTGATTACCATCCTATCGGAATGAAAATTTCCAAATTGGTACGTTTAGACATTTTACTAAACGGTCAGCCCGTAGATGCACTTTCAGCGTTGATCCACTTTGATAATGCCCAAAGTATAGGTAAGAAAATGTGCGAAAAATTAAGAGAATTGATTCCACGCCAACAGTTTGATATCCCGATTCAGGCTGCTGTTGGTGCCAAAATTATTTCGAGAGAAACCATCAAGGCACTTCGTAAAGATGTAACTGCAAAATGTTATGGCGGTGATATTTCGCGTAAACGTAAACTACTTGAAAAGCAAAAAAAGGGCAAAAAACGCATGAGATTGGTAGGGAACGTTGAAATTCCACAACAGGCGTTTATGGCTGTTTTGAAGTTGAACGATTAACCTCCAAAGTTCCTGCGGAGGCAGGAACCTCATGATGAAGAGCCAGTGCTTGTTTTGTACCGCTCAAACCAACCCCTTTTGTCGAATAAAACATCAAGATTAACCACGTTGAAACTAAAGATTCCTGCTTTCGCAGGAATGTATGCATTTGTTCAATAAAACTGCGTAATTTCTGCTCTAATACATCAATATTGGTGAATGTATTCACCAATATTGATGTTATTTGGTGAATTGAAATCGTTTTTCATGTTTGAGCGCGTCATAAAATCATCTATTATCAATAAAATTGGTAAAGGAAAAGCCATTGTGCTTATCGGTCCACGGCAAGTATGCAAGACCACATTATTGAATTCAATCCTAAAAGATGAAACACATTTATTTCTTAATGACGAGATCCAACAATTAGGAATCTACTTCAAAATGCCAACACAGAACAGTTAAAAACGATTATAGGCAGTCATAAATGAGTGTTCGTTGATGAAGCTCAGCGAATTGAAAATATTGGATTAACCTTAAAGCTCATCACCGATCAATTTAAAGCCGTCCAACTCTTGGTCAGCGGTTCTTCCGCATTCGAAACTTGATACCAAACCAAAGTAAATCTCATTAATACATCAAATTTTCTGATTTTATAAAGTCTTAAAATTTATTTTTTTTATAAGTATGTGATATGCTCAAATATTTTGTAGCTTTAAAGAACTAATAAAACTAACCAATGAACATATTTCATATCAGTGCGGAATGCTATCCTATTGCCAAGGTCGGTGGTTTGGGGGATGTGGTCGGCGCACTTCCAAAATATCAGAATAAATTAGGTGAGACCAGTAGTGTCATCATGCCCTTTTATAATAATAAGTTTACCCAATCCCATACCTTCAAAAGAGTCTTTAGTGGCCGCTTTAATTTAGGAAGACCCTTTGGTTTTGACATCCTCACACTTGAGGATAACACTTTGGGTTATGATCTTTATCTTGTTCATATTCCAGATTTGCTATATACTGAATATGTTTATTCTTCCAATGATACAGAGCGTTTTTTAGGATTTCAGATCGCTACTTTGGATTGGTTGGTCCAACTGAAAGAGCAACCAAATATTGTACATTGCCATGACCATCATACAGGATTGATTCCTTTTATGATGTCACAATCTTATGCCTACCATAAATTAAGAACGACCCCAACGGTTGTGACCATTCATAACGGGCAATACCAAGGCTGGTTCAGTCACAATAAAATACACCTCATCCCTCCATTCGATTTTTCTAAAGCCGGTTTATTGGATTGGAAACATCTCATAAATCCGTTGGCTTCAGCCATAAAATGCGCATGGAAAGTAACTACAGTATCTCCAAATTATATGGAGGAACTCAAATATGCGGCCAATGGCCTGGAAGATTTGCTACGTTACGAAAGTGGCAAGTGTGTGGGAATTTTGAATGGCATTGACGATAAGGTTTGGGATCCAGCTACGGACGATAATTTAATTCAAAATTATTCGATAAAAACATCTGCCTCTGGTAAAAAGGCCAATAAACAATGGCTATGTAAAGAATTCAATCTCAATCCAGAACTTCCACTTTTTGCATTTATTGGACGTTTGGTAGGTGAAAAAGGTGCTGATTTGCTACCTGAAATTTTCAATAATTCATTGGTTCATAAAAATCTATCCATTATCATGTTAGGTTCCGGAGATTCTTCGGTAGAACATCAGTTGGATCAACTAAAATACCAGCATCCAGGTTATTACAATAACTATATTGGATATAACGAACGTTTGGCTCATATTGTTTACGCCGCGGCCGATTTCTTGGTAATGCCCTCACGTGTAGAGCCTTGCGGACTCAATCAAATGTATGCCCTACGTTACGGCACCGTTCCAATTGTTAACAAAGTTGGAGGATTAAAGGATACGGTAAGGGATTTTGACGATAACGGCTTTGGGATTTTACACGATGGTGCTACTGTACACGAAGGCAGCTTTGCCATTTTCAGAGCCATTAATTTTTACAACGATACCGATAGATTCAAAAAAAATCGTAACTTAATCATGAAAATCGACCATTCTTGGGATTCTTCGGCCCAGGCTTATATAAATCTTTATAATTCTTTAATTCTATAACTATGTACCACGACTCAGTAATTTCTATCATTTTAGGTGGTGGACAAGGCACGCGACTTTATCCGTTAACCGCAACACGTTCAAAACCAGCTGTTCCAATTGCTGGAAAGTACAGATTGGTGGATATTCCAATTTCCAACTGTATCAATTCGGAAATTAAACGCATGTTCGTCTTAACACAATTTAATTCGGCATCCTTGAACAAACACATCAAAAACACATATCATTTCAGTTTCTTTAGTCAGGCGTTTGTAGACGTCTTAGCGGCCGAACAAACCATGACCAGCAGCAATTGGTTTCAGGGTACTGCCGATGCTGTACGCCAGAATATGCACCATTTTTTAAATCATGACTTTGAATATGCTTTGATATTATCTGGTGATCAATTATATCAAATGGATTTTAATAAGATGTTGGATGCACACGTAGCGAGTAATGCCGAAATAACCATCGCCACCTTACCTGTGGTAGAAAGAGAGGCTACTTCTTTTGGTATATTAAAAACAGATGAAAACAGTATCATTACTTCCTTTATAGAAAAACCAGACGCCAGCCTGCTTCCCGATTGGACCTCTGAAGTTAGCGATGAAATGAAAGCTCAAGGGCGGAACCATCTCGCATCCATGGGTATTTACATCTTTAATAGACAACTTCTCATCGATCTTATGAACAATCCGGATACCAATGATTTTGGAAAAGAAATCATTCCACAATCTATTGACAAGCATAAAACTTTAAGTTATCCATTTGAAGGCTATTGGACGGATATTGGAAATGTTGATTCATTTTTTGAAGCCAATCTGGGTCTTACTGATGAAATACCAGAATTTGATCTTTTCAATAATAAAAAACGAATTTACACAAGAGCGCGAATGCTGCCAACCACAAAAATAAGTGGTACAACGCTAAATAGAGCGGTCATTGCAGAAGGTTGTATCATTAATGCTGCAAAAATAGAGCATTCCGTCATCGGAATACGGGCAAGAATAGGGCACGATTCCACTATTATCAATACCTATATGATGGGTAGTGATATTTATCAAACTCTTAACGAAGTGACCTCTTCATCTAAAATCCCAATGGGAATTGGAAAGCGTTGTTTTATTAAGAATGCCATTATTGATAAAAATTGCTGTATCGGAAATGATGTGAGAATCAATGTGGACGCGAATACAAAAGATAAAGAAACGGACAGCTATGTCATAAAAGAAGGAATTATAGTCATCAAGAAAGGTGCTACAATTCCTCATGGGACAGTGATTTAAACTCTCAAAAATAATTCAAATATTACACAGGCCTCAACTATTATCGTTTGGGGCTTTTTCTTTTTCTTGAGATAAGGTCTTTTCCTTCTGTATTTTCTCCACATCATAAGGTTTTCCTAAATACACCAACTTCCAACCCTCCGTAAATTTTTCGTTCTCAATATCAACATCTGAAATGATGTGCAATACATCCAATTCATCCTTCAAGAACATCGGGATGATATTCTCATCTTTTTCACTTAGATCGATCAAGCTTTCATAATGTTTTTTATCTTGAATGTCTATTTCATGAATGGCAGGATGTTTTCTCGTCGTTTCAGTTAAGGATATAAAATCGTCTGTTTGTATAAAAATATGCTCCTTTGGCACGTAATTAGGATCACTTAGTTCGTCTGCCGTAATCAGCCTAAAAACACCATTTTGCCCAAATTCTTTGCCGAATCTATTAATAGCAAATTGATTTATATCCGAATTTCCCGTTAACGCAATGATATAACCTATATCATTCAGTTCGATATTATCCTCCAAAGAGGCTTCATATACATTGGAAACAATACCCTCCAAGCCTAATTCCTTTGCTTTGGAGATATTGATTTGATTGTTATCAAGAAGTACCACGCGCCTTCCATTTTTCTGTAAATAATTGCCGATAAGTCGGGAAGATTTTGAGGCACCCACAATTAAAATACCGTTTGCTTTTTTGAGAAACACTCCCAATAGTTTTGCGATATATCGAGCGGTCGTAGCGTTCAGTATAACAGTCCCCAACACAATCATAAACACGAGAGGTGTAATATATTCGGCATCTTGAACGCCATTTCTTGCCAATTTCAAACCAAATAAAGAAGCAATACCTGCAGCAACAATCCCTCGTGGTCCAACCCAACTTATAAAAATCTTTTCATTGAATTTTAATGTGGACTTATAAGTACTCCAGAGAACGCCAATCGGCCTCAACACAAAAACTACAACGGCAAATAGGGCGACCATATTCCAATTTAGCACTAGTCTTAAATCTTCCATATCAATATTCGCAGCAAGCAATATGAATAGGATAGAAACTAATAGAATGCTCAAGGATTCCTTGAAATACAATAATTCCTTTAAATAAGGTGAATTGGAATTACCCAAAACCATCCCCATGACCACAACAGCCAATAAACCAGATTCATGCGCAAATTCATCAGCCAAAACGAACACGCCCAAAACACTCGCCAGTGCGAACACATTGAGCAAATAATGCGGAATCAAGCGTTTGTTCATGATAAAATTCAGGCCGTGTGCAAAGGCAAACCCGAAGGTGCTTCCAAACAACACAATCTTTCCAAACTCAATAAATGCCGTTTTGGTAAAAGCGCCACCAACATCCACACTGATAAATTCAAACACCAATACAGCCACTAGTGCACCTATGGGATCTATAAGTATGCCTTCCCATCTCAAAACTGCTGAAACATCCTGTTTTAGGGGTATATGTCGTAAAATAGGTGTAATAACGGTGGGTCCGGTCACCACAATCAATGCCGAAAAGAGAAAAGACATTTCCCAACTGAGATAAAAGATATAATGCGCTGCCACTGCGCCTCCAAAAAATGTAACTGTCGATCCAATAGTTATCAGCTTTGTAATAACTGGTCCAATATTTTTGATCTCTCTTACGCGTAGAGTCAATCCGCCTTCAAAGAGAATAATACTGATGGCCAAGGAGACAAAATAAAAAAGACTTTCACCGGGGAAAAGCCCCTTTTCCCCATTGTATATTGGCTGAATCCATTTGGTTCCGTCACTCGAAAGATATTCTGCGGCAAATGGGCCTACCAATAGCCCAATCAAAATTAGTGGAAGAATAGCTGGAATTTTCAACTTCCAAGCGACCCACTGCGCCAAAATACCTAATATGACAATTCCTGATAGTTCAACCATAAAATTAATTTATCTTATTTTCTGCGGAAAGATTGTAAAGTTATTTTTTTTGAACCAAACAGCCCTAATAATATCATAAAATTAAAAATGAAGGACTAAAACCGCACGGAAATTCGTTTATGGAACATAAAATATCTCTACTTGGTCTGTTTTTTAGATTCTGAATTGTAGTATAAAGTTTTTAAGCTTTTTTTGAGCACCATAAAACGATAGATGCCAATGATAAGGAAAATGGCGCTAAAAACTAAGGATAGCACGGCCAAATATTTGAAATCTGGAAAATTTTTCAACTGAAAAAAGGCAATTCCACCAAGCAATAAATACAGGGACGATCTGATATAGGATAATAAGGTTCGTTCATTTGCCAATCGAGTACGTTCTATCGCTAAATAATCTCTTAAAATAACCTCTTGGTCGGGTTTAAAATCACGTCCAAACCTCAAAAGTTTCATTTTACTTAGCCTCAAAGGAGCCGGAACAATTCTTTTCATAACTCTTTTTTATAAAATTATAATAATTTTCAGTGCTTTCAAATTATCAGAGTCGTAAGTTAGCTTCAATATGTTAAAAAACAGCCAATATCAATGTTCAAATCCTTCAAATTTTAAGTGTTTTAGTAATTTGCGAGTTTAACGATGGTTTAAAGTAACAATTATGCAATTATATCCTATTGAATCTGGTAATTTCAAACTCGATGGTGGGGCAATGTTTGGCGTAGTTCCAAAATCACTTTGGCAACGTACCAACCCTGCCGATGCCAACAATATGATTGATATTGCGGCACGTTGCTTATTGATTGAAGATGGCGACCGACTCATTCTGATTGATACTGGAATGGGCAACAAACAAAGTGATAAGTTTTTTGGCTATTATTTTCTATGGGGAAATGACTCTATTGACAATTCTTTAAAAAACTACGGATTTCATCGGGATGACATCACTGACGTGTTCATGACCCACCTACATTTTGATCATTGTGGTGGCAGCATCCAATGGAACAAAGACAAAACCGGTTATGAACCTGCATTTAAAAATGCACATTACTGGAGTAATTCCAAACATTGGCAATGGGCTACCCAGCCAAATAGACGTGAAAAAGCTTCTTTTTTAAAAGAAAATATCCTTCCAATGGAAGAAAGCGGACAACTTAAATTTACCTCTCTTCCGGAAAATCGACTTTTAAAGAATTCTGAATTGGGTTTTGATATCTTTTTTGCGGATGGCCATACCGATAAACAAATGATTCCACTTATCACCTATAAAGATAAGACCATCGCTTTTATGGCCGATTTACTGCCAACTGCTGGCCATTTGCCACTGCCATTTGTGATGGGATATGACACGAGACCTCTCTTGACTTTAGATGAAAAAGAAGAGTTTCTCAATAAAGCAGCCGATGAGAATTATTACTTATTTTTGGAACATGATGCCCATAACCAAATCATCACGGTAAAACACACAGACAAAGGGGTCCGTCTGGATAGGACCTATACTACAAAAGATATATTTACAAATTAATAGATAGATAATATGAAATTATTTAAATCATTCGCAATTGTTGCATTTGCAGCAAGTTTCCTCTTTAATTGTGGTTCCTCTAGTGGTGTTATTTCAACACCAATAGAAAATATTGACACATTACCACTAAAAGTTTCTGAATTGACCGAAGCTGAAAAGCAACATTGGGGACATTTGGATTTGAAAAGAGATACCATTCCTGGGATGAGTGTTGATAGAGCTTACGATGAAATTATAAAAAACAAGAAAGGTAGCACCGTTATTGTCGCAGTTATTGATTCAGGGATTGATATTGACCACGAAGATCTACAGGGTTCCATTTGGACCAATACAAAGGAAATTCCAGGCAATGGAATAGATGATGACAACAACGGTTATGTTGATGATATCCACGGGTGGAACTTTCTTGGCGATGGCTATAATGAGCAACTGGAATATGTACGCTTATTGGCAAGTGGTGATACATCACATCCGCGATATGCAGAGGCTAAGGCTGAACGCGAATCGGAATACACCAAATACCTAGGCATCAAAACCAATTATGAGCAGTTTTTGCAACAAATCACCAACGCCGACGATGCCTTGCAAAAAGAAACAAAAAAAGAAAACTATACAAAGGAAGATGTGGACGCCATTAGCACAAACAATCAGACCTTAAAGCAATACATTGCTATTGCAAAATACGTGTACAGCATGGAATTTGATAGCCTTAAAGATGCAATAAAAGATATAAGTGAAGGCTTGGAAGATATTACTGACCGTCTTAACTATAACCTTAATGTCGATTTCAGAGGTCGTAAAACAGGAGACAACCCTGATGATATGGTGGAGAAATTTTATGGCAACAACAACGTTAAACCTATCAAACCATCGGAAAGCCATGGTACCCACGTTGCTGGTATTATTGCTGCGGGAAGAAATAATGGGAAAGGGGCAAATGGTGTTGCAAACAATGTCAAAATAATGAGCATTAGAGCGGTTCCAAATGGTGATGAATATGACAAGGACGTGGCATTAGCTATTAGATATGCCGCAGACAATGGTGCACAAATTATCAACACCAGTTTCGGAAAATACTACTCACCACATAGTGATTGGGTAAGAGATGCTATTGTTTATGCAGCTTCCAAAGATGTGTTGATTGTAAATGCCGCAGGCAATGAAGCCGCAGATTTGGATACCAAAGATGTCTATCCTAACGATGCCATTGGCACGGGGCCCGAAGTTTCAGATAATTTTATTAGTGTGGGATCTTTGGATCCAAAATATGGTTCTGGAATGATTTCAAGCTTTTCAAATTACGGTAAGATAAACGTTGATATTTTTGCTCCTGGAGGAGAAATTTATTCAACCTACCCTGAAAATACCTATAAATCAATTGGTGGAACCTCTATGGCCTCTCCGGCCGTTGCAGGTATTGCGGCATTGATTCGTTCGTATTATCCAAAATTGACAGCCCCACAAGTCAAGAAAATCATAATGGATTCTGGCTTGGCCCTAACCACCAAAGTTATGATTGGCGGCGATCCATCAAACGTAAAACCATTCAGCGATCTTTCAAAATCGCAACGCATTGCCAATGCGTATAACGCACTGATATTAGCAGAACAAACGGCAAGAAACCTTTAATTAAATTATATTTAAAATGAAAATCACTTTTGCTTTAAGTCTTAGTATAATTTTGCTCATGCCACTTACCAAAGGGCATTCCCAAAATGAGACACTGCCATCTTCCAATCCACACTATTGGCAACAACATGTGGACTATACCATGGAAATTGATATGGACGTTAAAACCTACAAATATACCGGTACCCAAAAATTGGTGTACACCAACAATTCGCCAGATGTTTTAAATAGGGTTTATTATCATTTATATCCCAATGCCTTTCAACCAGATAGTGAAATGGATGCAAGATTGAAAAGCATTCCAGATCCGGATGGGCGAATGGTCAATAATTTGGGCACTAAGGCAGATCCTATTTACGAGAGTAGAATTAGCAAGTTGGGACCAGATGAAATAGGCTATATCAATGTCAGCTCATTGACTCAAGACGGCAAAAAGGTGCAACATGAAACTCAGGGCACTATTTTGATCGTTACTTTGGATAAACCTATCCAACCAGGAGGAAAAACAACTTTCGATATGGTCTTTGATGCCCAGGTACCAGTACAAATTCGTCGTTCAGGAAGAAACAACAAAGAAGGAGTTGCATTGTCCATGTCGCAATGGTATCCGAAATTGGCAGAATATGATGATGAAGGTTGGCACGCAAATCCTTATATCGCAAGAGAATTTTATGGGGTTTGGGGAGATTTTGATGTCAAAATAACCATCGATAAAAATTATATATTAGGTGGAACAGGCTACCTTCAAAATCCCAACGAAATTGGCCATGGCTATGAAACTGGCGAAGTCAAGAAACAAAGAGGTAAAACCTTGACTTGGCATTTTAAAGCGCCAAACGTTCACGATTTCACTTGGGCTGCAGATCCAGATTATATCCATGACAAAAGACAGATTGAAAACGGACCTATGTTGCATTTTTTATATAAAAAGACGATGCCAGAGGTTAATCTCGAAAACTGGAAAAAGTTACAACCAATTACTGAGCAGTTAATGGATTATTTTAGCACCCATATTGGCGATTATCCCTACGATCAATATTCAGTGATACAAGGTGGTGATGGTGGTATGGAATATGGTATGTGCACACTTATAGTGGGCGAGGGCAGCATTAGTGGTTTAATCAGTGTTACGGCCCATGAATTGGCCCATAGTTGGTTCCAATTTGTATTGGCCAGTAATGAGAGTAAACATTCTTGGGTAGATGAAGGATTTACCAGTTATATCCAAGATAGAGCACTAGATGCCATTACCGGCACCAATAGTGACAATCCTTTTGCAGGATCGTATCGCTCCTATATTTCAATCGCCAATTCTGATAGAGAACAACCACTATCTACACACGCTGACCGTTTTGCTTACAATCGGGCATTTTCAGTTGCATCCTATAGCAAAGGCGCCTTATTTTTATCGCAGTTGGGATATATTATGGGAGAAGAAAATCTTGATAAAACGCTCAAACAGTATTATAAAGAATGGGCCTTTAAACACCCAAAACCAATGGATTTCATTCGCATTGCCGAAAAAGTTTCCGGACTTGAATTGGATTGGTACTTAACCGATTGGACCCAGACTACCAATACCATTGACTATGCGATTAAAAATGTAGATTCTGAAAATAATAAAACCACGGTAACCTTAGAACGTATAGGATTAATGCCAATGCCTTTGGATCTTGAAATCACTTATGTTGATGGTTCAAAATCAGTGTTTTATATTCCATTGAGAATGATGAGAGGTGTAAAACCAACTGCTCATACCACAACAGTTTTATCGAATTGGGCTTGGGCATACCCAACCTATACATTTGATATTGGAAAACCAAAAAATGATATTAAGTCCATTACCATTGACCCAAGAGGATATATGGCAGATGTCAACAGAGAAAACAATGTATTAAACGTCAATTAAATTCAAAATTACTATTTTAAAACCGCTTCTTACAAGCGGTTTTTTTATTCTGCAAAGTATTACCTTTGCTGCCCTATGGATCAGTCATTTAGAAAAATCGAAAAACTTAAAGGCCAGAAGCTTATTGAAAAACTCTTTTCTGAAGGCCAGTCTGTAGCTGCTTATCCATTGCGATTGGTATATTTAAAGACCAATTTTGACGATCCTGTAAAAATAAAGACGGGCGTTTCAGTAAGCAAACGGAATTTTAAAAAAGCCGTTGATAGAAATAGAATAAAGCGCTTGATGAGAGAGGCTTATCGACTTAATAAATCGGAATATTTTAACAACATTCCTGATCAATATGCGTTTATGATTTTGTACATTGGTAAGACCCAAACAGATTTCGAAACTGTTTCGAGAAAAATGAAAACCCTAATGGACGCCTTTTTAAAACAACAATCCCTCCCTAAAACTTAAATTTTTGAGACGAAGATTATGAAAAAGTTATTGACCAAAAAAATAGTGCTTCCTGTTTTTATAGGCGTGCTATTTATCACTGGATCCGCATTTAAAAACGATTTCTTTGAAATTGCCAAACAAATAGAAATTTTTACAACGCTTTTTAAAGAAGTCAACATGAATTATGTTGACGAAACAAATCCTGCAGATTTAATGGATACAGCTATAAAAAGCATGCTCCAGGATTTGGACCCCTACACCAATTTTTATAATGAACAAGATGTAGAAGCCTCCAGAATTAATAATACTGGCGATTATACCGGTATTGGAGCCAGCGTATTGACCTTAAAGGATAAATTGGTCATCATAGAGCCTTACAAAGGTTTTCCGGCAGATAAAGCTGGTTTAAAAGCGGGCGACGAGATTATCAAGGTAGATAATACCGTAGTTGCCGATTTTAGTGATGATGCCGGCAATTTACTGCAAGGTGCTGCAGGAACAACAGTAAACGTTACCTATGTTCGTCAGGGAAAAACACAAACGGCAACGATTAAACGTGAGGCCGTAGAAATTCACGCTGTACCACATTATTCCATGATTGATGATAAAACGGGCTATGTCGTACTGCGTAAGTTCAATGAAAAAGCCTCTTCAGAAACCATCAATGCCATTAGGGCCTTAAAAAGTCAAGGGGCCAAACAGCTTGTTCTGGACCTTAGAGGAAATCTGGGTGGTCTATTGAACGAAGCGGTAAACGTGACCAATATTTTTGTACCTCAAAATCAACTGGTGGTTACGACAAAATCAAAAGTTGACAAATACAATAAAACCTATTATACCCAAAAGGAACCTATAGACACAGAAATTCCAGTAGTAGTACTTATTGACGGCAAAAGCGCATCCGCCAGTGAAATTGTTGCCGGCGCTTTACAAGATTTGGATAGAGCAGTGATAGTAGGGGCAAGAAGTTTTGGAAAAGGTTTGGTACAACGTCCAAAATCATTGGTTTACGGAACGCAATTAAAAATTACCATCTCACGCTATTACACACCTTCAGGACGTTGTATCCAGTCATTAGACTATTGGAATAGAGATGAATTGGGTAAGGCCACGCGTGTCAAAAAAGAGAATTATACAGCATTCAAAACCAAACGCGGAAGAACGGTTTACGATGGTGGCGGTATCCAACCGGATGTAGAACTTGGCATTTCCAAATTAAGTCCCATAACCACAGCCATTGTCAACGAAAACCTAATTTTTGACTTCGCTACAGAATATTATTACTCACATCAAGTAACAGATTTAAAGAGCTTTAAATTGACTGATGCGGATTTCAACGAATTTAAAAACTTTTTGAAAGTGAATAACTTTACCTTTTCAACCAAAACCGAAAAAGCATTTGATGATGCCCTATTGGTGGCCGATGAAGAAGGTTTAAAGAAGGTGATTGATGGGCAATACACCACATTAATGAATGCTTTGAACACCTATAAAACAGAAGCAATTAACGCCAATAAAACACAACTAATGGGATTATTGGCGGAAGAAATAGTCAAACGGTATTTTTATAGAGAAGGCATGTATTCTTACTATATTGACCACAATACGGAAATCAAAAAAGGCACAGAAATCCTTAAAAATCCTTCAACTTATCTCAGTTATCTTCAATAAATTCCATACATCGATAAGAAAATGTGATTCTTGAAAAATTAATTATATTTAATCTTTCAAGTGAATATATTATGAAAAAAATCTTCTTCATAGGTTTTCTTTTCACCCAAATAATTTGGGCGCAAGAGGAATTGAAGCACGAGGTATTTTTTAAAACAGATGCCTATGATGTATCAGATACAGAACATAGCAAACTCTTACTTTTTTTATCAGAAATTGAATCCTTAGATATAGAAAAAATTTCCATTTACGGATTTACGGACGATAGAGGAAGTGCCGAATATAACCTGGTTCTTTCACAAAATAGAGCCAATAGTATCAAAGCCATTTTTTCTAATAATGAATTTGATGAATCCATTATCACCAACGTGGATGGGAAGGGAAAAATTTTACTAAAACTTGTTAAAGAGGAGGACGTTAGCAAAATAAGAAGTTTGAACAGAAAAGTAGAAATTATAGTCTCTCCATATTTTCCTCCACGACCAGAAGTCATCACTAAAACAAAAACAGCTAGTGAAACCTTGGCAGGTGATATAAAAATTGGGGATTATATTCTCTTAGAAAATATCCTCTTTAAAACGGGTTACAGTTACTTACTACCAGAATCCAAAAAAACCTTGGAAGAAATTTCAAAAGTACTTCTACAACGTGAAGATATCTATTTTACCATTCAAGGTCATGTATGTTGTACCCAGAACAGTCGGGATGCTATTGATAGAAAGACTAAAAAACGTAATTTATCCTTAGCTCGAGCTAAATACATTTATGATTATTTGGCTAAAAAAGGAATCAATCCCAGACGTATGAAGTATGTTGGCATGCGACGTAAATTTCCACTTGGAGGCGAAGCAAAATATGATCGACGCGTGGAAATTTTAGTGACCTATGTCAATGAAGTCAATTAAACCTTTTCCATGCCAATATGGGGAATGCCGTCTTCCAAATACTGCTCACCAATCTCTACAAATCCTAAATTATTATAAAAACGTTTCAAATGGGCCTGTGCCGAAATTCTAATTTTAGTTTCGTGATAGGTATCCTCAATTACCCTTATGGAAGCTTCCATAATAGCATATCCATATTTTAAATGACGCTCTCCAAATTTAACCAAAACTCTTCCAATTCCAGCGTGGTCAAAATTTTCATCGGGCTTAAAAACACGTGTATAAGCCACTATTCCATCATTTTTATAACCTATAATATGTAGGGCATTTTGGTCTTTATAATCGATATCTTGATAGACACAATTTTGCTCGACCACAAAAATTTCACTTCGTAATTGTAAGATGGCATATAGCTCCTCAAGGGTAAGTTCTTTAAAAGTTTTTACTATGATGTTTAGCATTATGAATCTATTTTTTGCGGGTCTAAATTGCCACTCCTATAAGAAAAGGAGTAAGCCAAATAAGGATATTTCAACAAGATAGGAATCATCATTTAGTTGTCCTTATATAGAATGTAAATACCTCTGAGCCTTCGGTTACTGTTGTACCGGAATCTTTTTGACTCGGTCTTCATGTCGGCCACCTTCAAATGCCGTATCTAAAAAAGTATCTACCATTTCAATAACTTGAGGTAATGCGGTAAATCTTGCGGGAATACTCAATATATTAGCATTGTTATGTTGCCTGGCCAAGGCTACAATTTCCTTCGTCCAACACAAGGCAGATCGTACCCCTTGATGCTTATTTGCCGTCATATTGGCACCATTACCACTTCCGCAGATAATAATGCCGTAGTCTACAACTTTATCTTCGACATCTTTTGCAACGGGATGTACAAAATCGGGATAGTCCACACTGTCATTACTGTTGGTTCCATAATTTTTGACCATAAATCCTTTGTTTTCCAAGTGCTTTACAACAGCTAACTTATACTCAGTTCCGGCGTGATCATTACCAATTGAGATTTTCATTTTTATAAAATTTTATTTAGCCCATAAAGTTACTAAATGCACATTAATAATAGAGCTATTTATACATCTATATCTCCATCAATTAGCCTTGTTAACAATTGGCTGAGTTCTTTTCATTACATGTTGATATCTTGTCATTAATTTCTAACATAAATATTTCCATATATCATTTATTTTTATAAGCAAGTATAGAAACCATATGGCCTAAAATTTAACTCTTTTTTTACCGTTCACTTATCACCAAAAATAAATGCTCTATCAACATAAAATTTAAATAATCTTATTGGGAAAACGATGTTAAACTCAGTTATGGACAGTTGTTAATAACTATATGAATATGCTTTATAATCAGACCATTCAAATGATATATCCTGTTAACTACGGCTTGATGGATTGTCAATATCTACATTGCAAAATAAAAACCAATAAAGTTATACCCGTTATTAACAGACTATCATAATCACCAATATTTTTTTTAAATTTTAATAAAAACTGATTATTATAAATATAAATGTGAATAACTGTTTTTTAGGTTGAAAATTGAAGTCAAGTTATGGAAGAAATTGACATCTTATCCTTTTCAGGGTTTAATAGAACAGCGGTAATTATAGTTACTAAAATAGTACTGGTTAAGAAAAAGCTTTTTTATTTCATTTATCATGCTGGCATAATATTTTATTACCCAATGTGTTTTTGCCTGAGGGTCTTATCAATATTAGAAAAGCTGCTTTTTGTGAAAGTTTAGCCAGTATATCGCTCCTAAGTAGTCTTAAAAGAACGGAGTTTCAATACTTGAAAAAGCAAGGATTTTTAACAATTTAGGTCAATTGGTTTCAGAAAAAGGAATAATAAAATCAGTGTTTCCAACTATTCAAAAGGTCTGAATTTTGTAGAAATAGAGACTATATAAGGTAAGATTAACAAGAAATTTGTGATAGAGTAACTTATTAAAAGTATGTGATTTATAAAGGTACAGGTTATTTTTTTGGCCTTTTTACGTTAACTTAACCATAATTTTATAATGGTTTCACATTAAAACCGTAGTTTTGTAAAATCTTAATTACCAATCTTCTCCTTTAATTAAGTTTCGAATAACTGAATTTCGCTAACTTTAGAAATTCAATAAGATTACATTATAAAATAAATGACAAAAAAAAGAAGAAAGGGATCATCAAATAAGATCTCTAACCTAACAAATACAATTCTAAGTATTTTAAAAAAAGATAGAAATCAATCCTTTAATTACAAACAAATTGCTGCTAAACTTGGAGTGGATGACGCTTCCAGCAGAAATCAAATAATAAAAAAGCTTCAAGAGCTCCTTGCCAAAAAGGAAATTGAAGAAACAGAACGGGGTAAATTTAAAGCTATTGTTACTACAGAATACCACACTGGGATTCTTGACATGGCCTCCAAAGGTTCAGGATACATCATTAGTCCAGACTTTGATGAGGATGTCTATATCGCATCAAACAATATCAACAAAGCCTTAAATGGTGATGAGGTTGAATTTTACGTCTATAAACGTCGTAAGAAAGGAAAGTTTGAGGGTGAAATTACAAATATTATCAAACGTGCCAAAAGTGAGTATGTGGGTGTGATACAAATACACTCAAATTATGCTTTTGTAGTGGTGAATGGAAACAAGATGTACACTGATATTTTCGTACCAATCAATAAAATCAATAAAGCTGAAGATGGAGATGTTGTTCTTGTATCTCTTGAAAGCTGGGATCCAAAAGAAGATTCACCAAAAGGAGCCGTATTAAAAGTTTTAGGAAAACCTGGAGAACACAATACTGAAATCCATGCTATTCTGGCAGAATACGGTTTGCCTTATGAATTTCCTCAGGAAGTTGAAGACTATGCCAATAATTTAGATACCTCCATAAATGAGAAAGAAATAGCCAAACGACGTGATATGCGGAAGGCACTCACATTTACCATAGATCCAAAGGATGCCAAAGATTTTGATGATGCGTTGTCTTTTGAAGTTTTGGATAATGGATTGTATGAAATAGGAATCCATATTGCGGATGTATCGCATTATGTACAAGAAAATACCATTTTGGATGATGAGGCCTACGAGCGTGCAACATCGGTTTATTTGGTAGATAGAGTAGTACCCATGCTTCCAGAAGTACTTTCAAACAATGCGTGTTCTTTAAGACCTAATGAAGAAAAATATACCTTTTCTGCAGTGTTTCATATGAATGATATGGCAGAAATTAAGAAGCAATGGTTTGGGAGAACGGTGACTTACAGTGATGCACGTTTTTCTTATGAAGAAGCGCAAGTTATTATTGAAAATAATACAAAAGTGCCTTCTCATAAAGATATTTCCTCAATAGATACGTTAATTCCCGAAGACATTGCCATTGAAGAAAAGGAATACCATGCGGATAAAAAAGTTGGATACGCCGTTTTAAAAATGGACGAGATGGCCAAGATCATGCGTGGAAAAAGGATGAAAGAAGGCGCTATTTCATTTGATAAAGTAGAAGTAAAGTTTGAATTGGATGAACAGGCCAATCCGATTGGTGTGTTTTTTAAAACCAGCCAGGACGCCAACAAACTGATTGAAGAATTTATGCTGCTGGCCAATAAAAAAGTGGCCGAATTTATTGGAAAACAATCGCCTAAAAAGACATTTGTATACCGGGTCCATGATGAGCCAGATGCTACTAAATTGGCAACCTTACAAGGTGTGGTTTCTAAATTTGGATACAAACTTAATTTTAAAGATCGCAATAGCATTGCCTCATCCTTAAACGGCTTATTACGTGATGTCCAAGGTAAAAAAGAACAGAATTTAGTCGATACCTTGACCATCAGAACGATGAGTAAAGCAGAATATACCACGGATAACATCGGACATTACGGTTTAGCATTTGATTACTATACACATTTTACCTCGCCGATTCGTCGTTACCCGGACGTTATGGTACATCGTTTATTACAACATTATCTTGATGGTGGAAAATCAGCTAATGAAGCCATCTATGAAGAAAAATGTAACCATTCCAGTAATATGGAAAATCTGTCTACAAAGGCAGAGCGCGATTCTATAAAATACATGCAGATCAAGTTTATGGAAAACCATAAAAATGAAGAGTTTGTTGGAGTTATTTCAGGAGTGACCGACTGGGGGATTTATGTGGAAATCATCTCCAATAAATGTGAAGGTATGGTGTCTGTAAGAGATATGAACGACGATCATTACGAATTTGACGAGACTGAATATGCCTTGATTGGAAGAAAATCTGGTGTAAGTTATCAACTTGGTGAAGAAGTTGTTGTAAAGGTTAAAAGTACAGATTTGGTCAAAAAGCATCTCGATTTTACCTTGATTGGGAAACCTCAAATTATTCAATTGTAAGCATCCAAAAGTAAGTACTCCTTATATAATTTAAATGTTATGATCCTCACAACTACCAACTCTATAGAAGGGTTTAAAATAATGGAATATAAAGGCATTGTTTCTGGAATTTCAGTAAATGTCCAGAAAATGAAAATGACTTTCAATATGGAAAAATATTATCAAGCCATTGCTGAAAGTATGGGCCTGGTTAAAGAACAGGCATTTCAGCAACTGAAGGATAATGCTGTAAAATTAAATGCCAATGCCATTGTAGGGATTAAAGTGGATATCGAATTGACCACAAGTAATTATGTTACTGTTGCAGTCACTGGCACTGCGGTTTCTGTGGCCTAAAAAATTTATGTTTTATTTATCATTAGTAAACATTTGAATCCGGGATAATAATTTAAATTTAATTTAAGAAAATCCATATAGAACCGTAAAATATTAAAAATGAAATTAGTTATAACAATAGCATCACTTTTTTTGAGTGTCCTTGCCATTGCACAACAGGATATTGAGAAAAATATTGGTGATTTTGATGAAATCAAAGTGTATGATTTGATCAATGTAGAATTGGTGAAATCAGATGAAAACAGGGCCATCATTACCGGCGATAATAAAAGTGATGTTGAATTGATCAATAAGAACGGTATCTTAAAAATAAAGATGCGGCTTGGAGAAAGTTTTGTGGGCAATAAAACGGTGGTCAGGTTGTATTATAAGAATATATCTACTATTGATGTTAATGAAGGTGCTTATGTGTCTTCTGACGATATATTCCAACGTTATAAAATGGAATTAAGAGTTCAGGAAGGCGCTGTAATAAAATTGCAGTTTGAAGTTACCGATCTTCATTTGAAAGCGGTTACAGGAGGTCAAATTGAAGTTTCTGGTAAAGCCGATAGACAAGATATTTCGATCAATACAGGTGGAATTTTTCTTGGACAATCCTTGGAATCAGAGTCTAGCTATGTGGCTATAAGAGCTGCTGGCGAAGCACATATAAGAGCCTCCCGATTGGCGGATATTAAAATTAGAGCAGGAGGTGATGTCTATATTTATGGCAATCCTGAAACGGTAAATGAAGATAAAATTTTTGGTGGTCGTATTAAACGCATGGATTAGAATTTCATCGAACACTTTAAACGATGGCTATAGATCAATTTATCCCAGTCTTATATACTGTTTTGAAGATTTCAAAGCGTTAAAAAGATAAAAAATTATGTAGCTTTGTTGAAACACTAGTTAAATGTTTGACGAAATTCTATCAGCAATTCCTTTTGGTATCATATTGGCATTCACAATTGGTCCGGTGTTTTTTGTGCTCTTGGAAACCAGTGCTACCAAAGGTTTTAAAAGCGCCCTTATTTTTGATTTGGGTGTCATGTTGGCAGATATTTTGTTTATTGCCGTCGCTTTTCTAAGTACCAATAAACTGCTCGATAAAATTAAGGATGATCCAAATTTCTTAGTCTTTGGAGGTGTTATTTTAATAGTTTACGGGATTATTACCTTTACCAAAACTTCGAAATCATTTCGCTCAATCGTCAGAGAATATCATAAGGTGGAAATACAGAAGAATTATGGAAAGTTGTTTTTAAAAGGATTTTTGTTGAATTTTATCAATATAGGAGTCTTGGTGGGATGGTTAGGCTTTATTATTATTGCCAATTCCTTTACGGAGACTAAAAGTGGGGTTATTGTTTTTCTGAGTACCATTCTTATCACTTATTTTATCATTGATCTCTTTAAAATTTTGATTGCCAAAAAATTAAAGAATAAATTGACCCCAAGGCGTATCTTCAAAACCAAAAAAATCATTGCCTTGGTAATTTTAGCCTTTGGAATTCTATTGTTATCGCAGGCATTCTTCCCTAAAGAAAAAGAATTGCTTAAGGACCGATTGGAACAGATTACACCTTTTTAGGATACTTTGGTGTTACATAGATAGAACGCAGATGACGTGGGATTTTTATGATTTTCACTGATTTTTCATATTATTTTGACCGACT
>Ga0208015_1000296_pt1 | contig 31098 bp, 22 predicted proteins | sample 26BtaG_FD_184101 | JGI IMG/M metagenome (GOLD analysis project Ga0208015, IMG submission 184101) | Marine viral communities from Cariaco Basin, Caribbean Sea - 26B_WHOI_OMZ_CsCl (SPAdes) (version 2) | ecosystem: Environmental > Aquatic > Marine > Oceanic | place: Caribbean Sea: Cariaco Basin...
CTGGCAAACCGCTCAAACTGAACAACTGGTGCTTTCACACCACCCCGCAAGAGCACCTTAATAACCGTAAAGGTTTTCAGCCGCGTGGACAATGTCTGGGCGGCTCATCAGCTATCAATGCCATGATCTATACACGTGGTAGTAAGCTAGATTATGAACGTTGGGTAGAGCAAGGCTGTACTGGCTGGGGATTTGACGATGTATTGCCTTACTTTATCAAAGCTGAAAATAATATTCGTGGTAGCGATGATCTACATGGTGATAGCGGGCCGCTGCATGTTAGCGACCTACTCAGTCCACGAGACATCTCCAAAGCATTCGTAGAAGCTGCGATTGCCAATGGTCTAGATCACAACCCTGACTTTAATAGCGAAAAGCAAGACGGTACAGGGTTGTATCAAGTCACTCATTTCCATGGTGAAAAACAAGGCCAGCGTTGCTCTGCCGCGGCCGCCTATCTGCATCCCGTACAAAATCGCACCAACCTGACGGTTATCACTCATGCACAGGCTAACCGCGTCATTATCGAAGACAATCAAGCGACAGGCGTCGTCTACGAAAAAGACGGTGTCGAACATACTGTCACGGCGCGTCATGAAGTCCTACTATCAGGTGGTGCGTTTGGTTCACCCAAAGTTTTGATGCTCTCAGGTATTGGCCCTGCAGAGCATTTGCGGTCTCATGGTATCGATGTGGTGGTAGATGCACCTGAAGTCGGTGGTAATTTGCAAGATCACTTAGATGTTGTCTTTGATTACGAGGTCAATACTACTGATGTCATCGGTATTGGCATGGCATCTATTTCGACATTGACCAAAAGTATTCGGCAGTGGAGAAAAGACGGTACAGGGTTACTGTCTACCAACTATGCAGAAGCAGGTGCGTTCTTTAGCGTCGGTGATGACCCAAAAGAGTGGCCAAACACACAGCTGCACTTTGTCATCTCACGCGTGATCGAGCACGGTCGCGATCTCAGACGCGGTTTCGCTGTCTCTTGTCACAGTTGCTATCTGCGTCCTGAAAGTCGAGGTACTGTCAGATTAGACTCAGCCGACCCTTCCGATGCCGTCTTAATCGATCCAAACTATCTGTCGCATCCAAAAGACGTAGAGTATATGGTAGCCGGTGCCGAGCGTACTCGAGCCATCATGCAAGAGTCTTCACTCGCTAAGTACATCACTGAAGACTACCCCGCCCCTTACCTCGAAAAAGACGGCATGCTCGGCTATATCCGCAATAAATCTGACACCATCTATCACCCAGTAGGCACTTGCCGCATGGGCTCAGATGACAGCTCTGTGGTTGATTTGGAATTGAAGGTACGAGGTGTGAGCGGACTACGAGTTATCGACGCTTCAGTGATGCCAACGCTTATTAGCGCCAATACCAATGCGCCAACTATTATGATTGCCGAAAAAATAGCCGATCTCATTAAGGCGAATCATAACCCTGTTTAATGCTGTATTGGGTAAACGGCTTATATTTGGGCACGTCAAAGGGACATAACTTTATTATTTCTAACTGTTTACACTTAGTAAAATTGTAACTGGTTAGCAATTTAAAAGCGTGTCTCTTTGCTACTTAGAATAAATAAACATAAAGCCATAGAATTTAGTATTCAATATCCTGTTGATGCTAAATATAGCAAAACTGTGCTTTTTTTATCAAAATTAGTCGATTTATTGCTTGCATTATCACAGATTAAGAGAGTATATTCGAACGACTTGTTTATATTTTTAGTTTCCATATATATAATTTAAAGTTATAACAACCTTTAATATGTTTTATTTTGTATATAAGAAGCATTGTATAGATAGATGCTTTAGATGTCACTAAACGCTTTCTCATCGTATTCATGATCGAGTACGAACATATGGATACATGAGTACCTACCTACCATTACATAGGATGTAATAATGCAAAAATCACTCTTCAAACTTACGATGTTGGCGACGTTTGTCTTAGGTATCAGCGCCTGTAGTGGAGACAACAAAACCACCGACGATTCTGCTGCTAGCTCAGATGCCAAAGCCGCTAAAACATTGCTCTATTGCTCAGAAGGTAGCCCTGCTGGATTCGATCCAGCGCAATATACTTCAGGTACAGATTTTGATGCGAGTGCCTTCCCTATTTATAATGGCTTGGTAGAATTCAAAAGAGCAGAGACTGAGATTCAGCCAGGACTTGCTGAGAGTTGGGATATTAGCGAAGACGGCAAGACTTATACCTTTAATCTACGCAAAGGGGTTAAATTCGGTACAACTGATTACTTTACTCCAACTCGCGATTTCAACGCGGATGACATTGTCTTTACGCTAGAACGTATCACTGACCCAGACTTTGAATTTAATAAAGCTTATCCTGCTGAATTCCCATATTCGGTCGGCATGGGACTACCTGATATTATCTCTGATATCGAAAAGGTTGACGACTATACAGTAAAAATCACCCTTAGCGAAACCAATGCGCCGTTCCTACAGAACTTAGCGATGCCTTTTGCTTATATTGGTTCTGCTGAGTATGCAGATCAATTGCTAGCTTCTGGTAATGCTGCTGATATCAATACTAAGCCCGTCGGTACTGGACCTTTTGTCTTTACCTCATATCAAAAAGACGCGCAAATTCGTTATACCAAAAACCCAGACTACTGGAATAAAGACGACATCTATATCGACAATCTGGTGTTTGTCATCACGAAAGACTCAGCAGTTCGTGCTCAAAAAGTACAAGCTGGCGAATGTCACGTGTCCGCTTATCCAAAACCTGCCGAAATCGAATCTGTCAAAAAATCAGGTAAAGCCACTGTTCTCGATCAGCCTGGCTTCAACGTTGGCTATGTCGGTTACAACGTAGAAAAACCCCAACTGAGCGATCTTAAAGTGCGTCAAGCATTAGATATGGCGATCAACAAAGACGCTATTATTAACGCGGTTTATCAGAGCGAAGGCCTCAAAGCGACCAACCCAATGCCGCCAACGCAGTGGGGCTATGATGAGTCACTTAAAGACGCGCCTTACGACGTCGAAAAGGCAAAAGCACTGATCAAAGAAGCTGGCGCGGATAACCTTTCTATCAATCTATGGTATATGCCAGTTCAGCGTCCATACAACCCAAATGCCAAGCTAATGGCTGAAATGCTACAAGCAGATTGGGCGAAGATTGGCGTCGATACCAAACTTGTAACTTATGAGTGGGGCGAGTACCTGAAGCGCGCTGCTAAAGGCGAGCCTGATGTCATTCTAGCAGGTTGGACTGGCGATAATGGTGATCCAGACAACTGGCTTGGCTCATTACTATCTTGTGATGCAGTCGGTGGCAATAACTACTCGCGCTGGTGTAACAAAGACTTCGATAATTTGGTGACCAACGCTCGTCAGATTAATAATCAAGATAAGCGTGTCAGTGAATATGAACAAGCTCAGCAGATATTCAAAGAGCAGCTTCCTTGGACAACAATGGCGCATTCGGTAGTGACCGTATTCACCGCACCAAACGTGGTCGATTATAAAATCAGCCCGCTTGGCTCAATACGCTTCGATGGTGTAAAAGTTGAATAACCTTGACTGATTAATTCCGTTACGACGTAAGCAATTTATTCATTTTATTCATTCATATAAGTGCGGCTGGGTCAGATACTCTGCTCCAGCCGAATTTATATAAATGATATGAACAATATGAATTAAGCGCTTTGTCACGGATATCTTCATCATCGCTAATACTCTAATCATTGAACCACAACTATTGAGCAGCCCATGCTACTTTATATTCTGCGTCGTATTGCCATTTTAATACCCGTCTATCTTGGCCTAACGCTATCCACTTTTACTCTGATTCGTCTCGTACCTGGAGATGCGGTAGAGATTATGATGGGCGAGCGTATGGTCGATCCAGAGCTACATGCTCGTGCCTTAGAAAGGCTAGGATTAGACAAACCACTCGTTGCCCAGTATTGGGATTATTTGACTGGCATCCTAACAGGTGATTTTGGTCAGTCCTTTCGTACTCGTACGCCCGTATTACAAGACTTTTTTGCCCACTTTGTTCCTACTTTAGAGTTGGCGTTATGCGCTATTGTTATCGCTAGTGTCATTGGTGTTAGCTTAGGCATCTTTGCTGCCTTGCGCCGTGGTACATGGATTGATTACACCCTCATGTCAGGCGCGTTGGCAGGCTACTCTATGCCTATCTATTTATTAGGTCCCATCCTGACTGGTATCTTCGCTCATTATTTAGGTCTACTGCCCGTCGCTGGGGTGATATCTGTCGCACAGTTTTTAGATGTGCAACCACTGTATGGGTCATGGTTACTCGGCTCACTAAGCTCAGGAGAGCCTGGCGCGTTTTGGAACGTGGTCAAACACTTTATATTGCCCTCTATAGCCTTATCGACCATTCCGTTAGCGATGATTGCGCGGATGACACGCTCTGCAATGCTAGAGGTATTAGATGAAGACTATGTGCGTACAGCACGAGCCAAAGGCTTATCTCCACGCCGAGTAATACTGGTTCATGTCATGCGTAACGCCTTGATTACTGTGGTTACCGTCGTTGGCCTACAGATGGCGACATTACTCGCAGGTGCCATTATTACCGAGACTATCTTTAGTTGGCCAGGCGTTGGTAATTGGCTACTCGATGGGTTTTTCACTCGTGACTACCCTATTGTACAAAATGGTATTTTATTGGTCGCCACCGCTCTGATTTTGGTTAGTTTATTTATTGATATTTTGTATGGTCTGATCAATCCACGTATTCGCCATACTTCTTAATTTAACATTAATAAATACTCACATTATAAATAGTGATGATTAGCGCTCAAGTGAAGTTTTAGCAATGCTTAGTACTTTTTTATGAATAAGATTCTAAAAAATGTCACTGCGCTAGCCACTATAGGAAATGCTCATGAAGCCTTCTGTTCTCCCCTCTGATGTCAATCTGATGGCAGCCACACCGCCGTCATCTTGGCAGCTATTTTTATCGACGTTCTGCCGAAACAAAGGCGCCGTGATTGGTTTTATCGTACTGGCATTGATGGTTCTAGTTGCCATACTTGCGCCTGCTATTGCCCCTCACGATCCTTACGAGCTGTTCACCGGTCAAGAGCAATTGCCACCTGCCTTTTTAGATGGCGGCAATGCGATGTTTTGGCTAGGCACTGATGATGCAGGCCGAGATACATTGTCTCGAGTGATGTATGGCGCGCGTTATTCATTATTTATCGGTCTAAGCGCAACGACTCTGGCGATGTTGGTTGGTATTTCTTTAGGTCTGAGTGCAGCATTTTGGCCAAAGGTCTGGGGCAAGGCAGTTATGTTGGTCAATGATATCCTGATGTCATATCCGAGCTTGCTATTGGCCATTATCATTGCCGCTATCTTAGGGCCATCTATGACCAATACGATTATTACGATCGCACTGGTCTGTACGCCGCCTTTTATTCGGCTGACTCGTGCCACAGCGATGGTGGAGCTGCAACGTGAATATTTTATTGCCTCACAAGTGATGGGCGCTGGCGTGCTGCGTTTGTTGTTTATCACCATTTTGCCCAACTGTATGGCACCGCTTATCGTACAGGCAACAATGATTTTCTCATCTGCTATTTTAGAAGCAGGTGCGATTGGTTTCCTAGGTTTTGGCGTACAGCCACCTGATGCCGAATGGGGCGCGATGCTAGGTACGGCGCGTCAATATATTCAAAGTAATGTTTGGCTAGCCATCTGGCCGGGTGTCGCTATCTTCTTAGCTGCACTATCGATTAACCTGACTGGTGATGGCTTACGCGATGCGCTAGATCCTAAATTAAAGCAGGTGACCTAAGATGACTGAACCATTAATTAATACGCCTATCACTCATACGTCTATGAATGGTGCATCAACAAAAGACGCACCATTGTTGTTAGATATTGAAAACCTGTCGGTTACTTTTGGACAAGGGGTGCGTGCCTTTCGCGCAGTGGATGATGTGTCATTAAAGATTACCCAAGGGGAGGTCATCGCTGTCGTGGGTGAATCTGGCTCAGGTAAATCAGTCACCATGATGGCGCTGATGGGTCTATTGCCACCTTCTGCAACAGTTCGCGCACAACGAGTGGTGTTTGATAATAAAGATATGCTCAGTATGTCAGCCAAAGAGAGACGCGGCATCATTGGCAAAGACATCTCTATGATTTTTCAGAATGCGATGTCTTGCCTAAATCCAAGCTTTACGGTTGAGATGCAATTGGGTGAAGTACTACGCAAACACCTTGGTTTACGAGGCGCAGCCGTACAAACGCGCATCTTAGAACTACTAGAGTTGGTCGAGATGCCCGATGCCAAAAACAGACTCAAGGTCTATCCGCATCAACTATCAGGCGGTATGAGTCAACGGGTTATGATTGCGATGGCGATTGCTTGCGAGCCAAAACTACTGATCGCAGATGAGCCAACCACGGCTCTGGATGTCACTGTACAAGCACAAATCATGGATTTGCTGAGCCGTTTGCAACGCGAAAAACAAATGGCCATGATATTAATTACCCACGATTTGGGTCTGGTTGCACAAAACTCGCGTGATGTCGCGGTCATGTATGCTGGACAAGTGGTCGAAACCAGTACCGTGCCAGAGATTTTTCAAAATCCTGCTCATCCTTATACCGAGGCATTGCTACAAGCCATCCCAGAGCTCGCTATCGGTCAAGACCGTCTAAACAGCTTGCCCGGTGTCGTGCCAAGTCAATACGATCGCCCAAGCGGCTGCTTACTGTCTCCTCGTTGCCCGTATAAAGAACCTGCTTGCGAAGTACCGCCACCTATATTAGATACACCTACTGGCAAGGTACGTTGTATTGATTCTAATATTACCTCTCGCCCCTCTCACGCTGCTACCTTGGAGTCACAAGTATGAGTAATAAAGTGGTCCTAAAAGCAGACAATCTACACAAGCACTACCCAGTATCACAAGGTCTGGGCAAAGCAAAAGCGTACGTGAAAGCGCTCAATGGTGTCTCTTTCGAACTTGAAGCTGGCAAGACACTGGCCGTCGTTGGTGAATCAGGCTGCGGAAAATCCACCCTTGCCCGCCAGTTGACGCTGATTGAAGCGCCTACACATGGTGAGCTATTTATCAATGATGAAGGCACCACTGGCTATAGTAGAAAAGCGCTAAAAGAATTGCGTACTGAAATTCAAATGGTCTTCCAAAACCCTTATGGTAGCTTAAATCCGCGTCATACTATCGGCTATCAGTTGACAGAACCATTGGATATCCATACCAAACTGTCTAAAGAGGAAAAGCGCGACAAAATCAACGAGATGATGAGACATGTCGGTCTACGTCCCGAACACGCTGGTCGTTATCCGCATATGTTTTCGGGTGGTCAGCGTCAACGTATTGCCCTCGCCCGCGCCATGATGCTCAACCCTAAAATCGTCGTCGCTGATGAGCCGACCTCCGCCCTCGATGTATCGATTCAGGCGCAAGTCTTGAATCTATTTATGGATTTGCAGGATGAGTATCGCACTGCTTACGTCTTTATCTCGCACAATCTATCCGTCGTGCGCCACGTCGCTGATGATGTGATGGTGATGTATTTGGGTCAAGCTGTTGAACACGGCCCGAAAGAAGCGATTTATAATGCGCCAAAACATCCTTACACCATCGCGTTACTAGCTGCTGCACCAACGGTAAACGGCCATAAAAACGATTTGACCCTACAAGGTGAGCTACCAAGTCCGCTCAATCCACCAAGTGGCTGCGCCCTACATAAACGCTGTCCCTATGCCAAGCAGCAATGCAGCGAGGTAGAGCCACAACTGCGCGAATGGGACGGTCGATTGGTTGCTTGTTTACGTTTAGAAGAGATATATGGTTAAGGTGACTAAGGTTAAAATGATTAAGGTTAAGATGATTAACGATTAATCAATATTCACCACACCCCAACATTTAGGAAATTGGCTACAACCAAAAAAGGTCTGACCTTGATTTAGGCCTTTTTTTGCCACACGCTTTATCATCTCACCGTTACACCTTGGGCAGGTTGGTGTTTGAATTAAATCAGCTGTATGGTCTATCACCTCAACTGTCGCAGAGGAACTCGCTGCTAGTTCAGGATCCATAACTTCAAACGGCGTAAGAAAAACCTTATCAGCAATATCGTGCGATGTAATTGTATGCTGAGTGACTGCCTGCTGAGTGTCCATACTATCAATTGGTAACTCGGTAGATTCAACTTCAGTCTGACCAGACCATCGATGCACTTCTCTACTTTTTAGAATAGCTCGTTTAGCGGTTTCTTCTACTATCTGCTCGGATATAGTCTTATTAGCCACTTTAGCAGTTGGTTTATCATTAGCGTTACCGCTAGGCTGCTTGTTTGACGGGCTATGCTTGTCTTTTAGATAAGCTTTATGCTCTCTATTGGTACGCCAAGACTTACTAAATCTATTGCTATTAATCTGCTCAACGATAGATGCAACCTCATCTTCAGTGAGTATCTTATCTTGCTTTTTCTTTACATACGAGACCATCCCACTCGTCAATACGTGCTCGGGCAACTCATCACGAGTTTTCAGCTCACACTCACCGATGAAAGCAATCATCGAATGGAAGTAGCTCAGCTCTAAGCCTAATAAATCTGCGAGCGTCTTAATGTGCAAGTAGTTTTGGCGCAATGGATTTTGGAATTTGAATTTACTTCCATTTTGGAAAACTTGTGTCCACTGTCTTTGGTTCTCGCTACCATATATCCAGCCTTTATAGTTTTTGGTCTCAATCACAAAGATGCCGTACACAGAGACGATGATATGATCGATTTGGGTACTGCCACCATTGGCTCTTGGCAAGGTAATACCGTTTAATCGGTGATAAACATCTTTTTCAAGCTTTAGCCACATGGCAACATTGATGACGGTTTCACCTAGGAAACCTTTAAAACTGGATTTTAGGGACATAATAGCGATCTTTAGAATGGTTATAGAATGTGCTAAGCGTAATACCAAAACTCTTTAAATTTAATTAATCAGCACTCTCTTACGATGCTTTAAAGGCTTGGCATAAGCAGAAGAACATGATTTGATATATTTATAAAAACTCTTATAAACCCGATCATATTCTTCATCAAGCTGTTTAAGTACATCTAAAGTACTATCGCTAGGATTAACTTCATGTTCATGCTGTGCATTTATCAGGTTTCCCCCTGCATTCAAAAACAACTCATATTTTTTCTCAAGCTCTGGAAAATATAAAGCTATTAATATTTCTATCTTGCCACCTTCTCTATAAAATTCATCAACGTCTAAAGCTTCATCGCAATTGCTTGAAAAACTTTTGGATTGAACTTCCTGAATAATGGCTGCAAAATCAACCAGTCTAAAAACCACTTCCTCAAACTTTATTCTCAAAAAGGCTTCATACTCCTTCTTGCGTTCAGCTCTCTGAGTAATGAGAATACCGCACAGTCCAAATATTCCGATTATGCAGGCTGCTATCAAGCCTTCACTTAGTTCAATCTGTTTTAGCCATGTAATAGCATTTGCCAGTTCTGTAATCATATAATTTATTTTTATATGAGAGCTGCACAAGCCGTGAAACTTAGCTTCGTGAGCAATCAGTCTATTCTAATTTACCACTAAATCATCATGTTGAGGCACAGAATTTAGTACTGATTGCAGCAGTTATTTTACCGATAGCCATATTGATGAAAGCAGACCAAAAGAAAAATCAAAGATTAAGCCATAAAAAAAGCCACCAGATTTCTCCGGTAGCTCTTTTTTTAACAACAACTAAGTTAGGTCTATTACACCAAACTATTTACCGCTTCAATCACAGCGTCAGTCGTGATACCAAACTCTTTATATAGATCGCTAGCAGGAGCAGATTCGCCATAAGTGGTCATACCGATGACTTTGCCATCTAGACCAACGAACTTATACCAGTAATCTACATGCGCGGCTTCTACTGCGACGCGAGCACGGATATTGGCAGGTAATACGGCTTCGCGATAGCTAGCATCTTGCTCAACGAAAATCTCAGCACATGGCATAGACACTACACGGACGCCAACACCATTTGCGCTTAGTTTTTCATACGCTTCCATCGCTAGGCCAACTTCTGAACCAGTTGCGATGATGATGGCTTGTAGCTCGCCTTGCTCTTTTGCCAGTACATAACCACCTTTGGTAATGTTCGCTACTTGCTCGCTATCACGCGCTTGATGTGGCAAGCTCTGACGGCTAAAGATCAATGCTGATGGGTTGTTTTCTGATTTGATTGCTTCTACCCAAGCGCTAGCAGATTCAGTTGCATCACACGGGCGCCATGTGCGTAGATTTGGCGTGGTACGTAGGCTAGTCAATTGCTCAACTGGCTGATGCGTTGGGCCATCTTCACCCAGACCGATAGAGTCATGCGTATAGACATGGATGACGCGCTGCTTCATCAATGCGCCCATGCGTACCGCGTTACGTGCGTACTCCATAAACATGAGGAACGTCGCTACGTAAGGGATAAAGCCGCCATGCAATGCAATACCATTGGCAATCGCAGTCATACCGAACTCACGTACACCGTAATAGATATAGTTACCGTCAGCGTCTTTTTCGATGCCTTTAGCACCTTTGAATAGCGTCAGGTTTGAGCCCGCTAAATCTGCTGAGCCGCCAAGTAGTTCTGGCAATAATGGCTGCAAGCTGTTGATAGCGTTTTGACTGGCTTTACGACTAGCAACATCCCCACCCGCTTCTTGAGTTTGCTGAATATAGGCTTGCGCTTGACTAGCAAAATCAGCAGGCAATTCGCCATTTAGGCGGCGTGATAATTCTGCTGCAAGCTCTGGGTAGGCTTTTTTATACGCTTCAAAGTCTGCGTCCCAATTCTTTTGCTGGACGTCGCCTTTGGCTTTGGCATCCCACGCTTCATAGATTTCGTCATCTAATTCAAATGGAGCATGCTTCCAAGACAGCGCATCACGGGTTAGAGCAATTTCGTCATCACCAAGTGGTGCACCATGACTGGCTGCTAGACCTTGTTTATTCGGGCTACCAGCACCGATCGTGGTTTTACAAATGATTAGACTTGGCTTAGCAGTCTCTGCAATCGCTTGCTCAGTCGCTTGCGTGATTGCATCAGTATCGTGACCGTCAACTTTGATCACTTGCCAGCCGTACGACTCAAAGCGCGCTTCAGTATCATCAGTGAACCAACCTTCGACATTACCGTCGATTGAGATGCCATTATCATCATAGAAGAATACTAATTTGCCAAGAGCTAGCGTGCCAGCCAATGAGCAAACTTCATGACTGATACCTTCCATCAAGCAACCATCACCCAAGAACGCATAAGTATGATGATCGACGACGTTATGACCGTCGCGGTTGAACTGTGCGGCTAAAGTTTTTTCTGCGATTGCAAAACCAACGGCATTAGCAATACCTTGTCCTAGTGGACCAGTAGTCGTTTCTACACCAGGTGTGTAACCAAGTTCAGGGTGGCCAGGCGTTTTAGAATGCAGCTGACGGAAACCTTTAAGGTCATCAACGCTCACATCATAACCTGATAAATGTAGCAATGAATAAATAAGCATCGAGCCATGACCGTTTGACAGTACAAAGCGATCACGGTTGTGCCAATTAGGATCAGCTGGATTGTGCTTCAAAAATTTGCGCCACAAAACTTCGGCAATATCAGCCATACCCATTGGCGCACCCGGATGTCCAGAGTTGGCTTTTTGAACCGCGTCAAACGACAGTACACGGATGGCATTGGCTAGTTTACGTTCGCTAATTGGAGCTGGCATAGAGTGTCCTAATATTCGAATGAGTCGTATAAAGATAAGAGGAAGGTTTACTCAGAGGATAATCCATTAAAAACACAACAGGCGTCCTCAATGGATAGGCTATAAAATAAAAATGCAATATTAACATATTTGCTATGAGCCTAGCCAAAAATGCGGTGACAAGACCGTTTATATTTAGCAATGACTCACATCAGTTTTGTTAAACGATAAGCAATGACGGACTTTGATTTAAGTTATAAACAACAAGCTGCAAGTGACCTAGGTGACAAGCAGCTCATTACTTATAGTCGATTTATTAAACTGAAATAGTCTCAGCACCGCCCATAAACGGACGCAATACTTCTGGAATCGTAATGCTGCCATCAGCGTTTTGATGATTTTCCATCACTGCTAGTAGCGTACGACCAACTGCCAAACCTGAACCATTTAAAGTATGAGCTAAGCTGGTTTGTTTGCCGTCTTTGACACGGGTACCCATACGGCGCGCTTGGAAATCACCACAGTTAGAACAGCTAGAGATTTCACGATAAGTATCTTGGCTTGGCAACCATACTTCGATGTCATAGGTCTTTTGTGCAGCAAAACCCATATCGCCAGTACACAGCTGTACCGTGCGGTATGGCAAGTTCAACTGCTGCAAGATATATTCAGCCTGTCCTGTCATTGCCTCAAGCAACTCATCAGATTGCTCAGCGGTACCGACATTGACCATTTCTACTTTCTCAAACTGATGCTGACGAATCAAGCCACGGGTATCACGCCCGTGCGAACCAGCTTCACTACGGAAACATGGCGTATGGGCGGTGAATTTTAGCGGTAGCTCTTTAATATCCAAACGTTCGCCGCGTACCAAGTTGGTCATTGGCACTTCAGCGGTTGGAATAAGGTAAAAATCCATTTCATCATTATTGGTGTGATTGCTTAGCTTAAACAAATCATCTTCAAACTTAGGCAGCTGACCCGTACCTTTTAAGCTATCGCTATTAACGATATAAGGCACATAGGTCTCAAGATAGCCGTACTTCATAGTATGCGTATTCAACATAAATTGAATCAACGCACGATGCAATTGCGCCAATTGTCCTTTAAGCACGTTAAAACGGCTACCAGTCAACTTAGTCGCTGCCTCAAAGTCCAACATACCAAGCGTCTCACCAATATGAGTATGATCTTGAATCTCAAAATCAAACGTACGCGGCGTGCCCCATTTACGCACTTCTACGTTATCGTCTTCTGACGTACCGACTGGGACATCCGCCGCCGGAATATTCGGAATTTGCAAAGCCGCTTGAGTGATACGCTCTTGTAGCGTACGTAACTCGTCTTCCGCAGCTTTAATCTCACCGCTAACGCTTTGCATCTCAGCCAATAGCTCACTGGCATCTTCACCTGATTTTTTTAGGGAACCTACTTGCTTAGCACCAGCATTACGGCGCGATTGCAACTCTTCGGTTTTGACTTGTAGAGACTTACGTTCGTTTTCAATCGTCTGCCAGAACTCCATATCAAGCTCATAACCACGGGTGGCTAGCTGCTGTTGTAGGTCGCTTAAATCGCCGCGTAAGAGTTTCGGATCAATCATAGTAGTTGCCTGTAACACTAAAGGTGAGTAAAAGGTTTAAAAGTATTATTAATAGAGTAATTGCCTAGCACATCGCTATCACGGTCTTTGTGGTAACTGGCTATGACATTATGTTTTACATCAACATATCTGGTAGCCGCTATAATACCAAGACACGGTAGATTTGGCCATGTTTTGGATATCTTTGGCTGCTTTTTAGCGATGTATGACTGATTCTCACTAGGTTTTGTTCATGATACTAATCGCTTATAGCAAATTATTCTATTTCTGATTTCTCACTTTTACTTTCGTCTAGTCTGAATAAACTGAGTATAGAGCTTGAACTACGTCATTAATATAACATCTATCCGTGAACAGTCTTGCTTATATGTTTCATTTGGGAGTACTTTTCGGTAAGATAAGCGCATACCTTTATTCACTTCTAGCCAAGTACAGCATTGCTGCTTCGCTTTGGCAGTTTTAATCCAACGCTTTTAATATAAGTATTTGAGAAACCTTTATGGCCTTGTACCCCTACACGCTCCAACCTGTCGCCTTAAACCTAACTGAGGCTGAATTCCACCAAGCACAGTATGAACTGTTTGCCAGTGCCAGCCCGTCTTTTGGTTTATCAAGCTTTAAGACCAAAGAGTGGATCATCATGGCAGTGGTTGTGGTACTTGCTATTGCAGGACTTATCTTTGTAACAGGCTATTCAACCATTATCTTTTGGTTAATGCTGGTTGGTGTGGTGATATATCTATTGGCGCGTACTTTAGGTTTTAAATGGTACGTAAAAAGAGAGTTTGACAAACAAGTGGCCGACCAAGAGATGCCAGATGAAATGCGCCAAATGAAGTTAGGTGTACAAAAGCATGGTCTAGTCATGGCGATGCCAAGCAACCAGCCTGATATGATGAAAAACTCGCAAATGCGCGGTATGCAAATGCGTGCAGGCGCAACTCAGCAAGCGGTTATTCCTTGGACCTCTATCAAGAGCTGGGATGAGACTGACGACTATATCTTTATGATGTTTGAGCTAAAAGGTCAGCAAGGTAGCCAAATCGTACCGAAACGCTTGCAAGCACAGAAGTTTCCTATCGATACGATACGTCAACATTTACAAGAAGTGGTTCCCGTTAAAGGCTTAAATCCTGAAAACTTGCAGCCACCAGCGTAAATGTAATGAGGTCTCTCTATCGTTTAGAAAAACAGTAAAGAGACTTGGTTTTAGTTTTATAAAACCAATCGTAAAATTGTATTTATTAAATTTAACTTATTAATAATAGTTTGCTATTATTATAAGCGTCAAAGGAAGAGATAGAGTTTATATTGATAGGTACAGATAAAAACTAAAGTATTTTCGCTGTATTTCAATTGATTAGAGTCTTTATTCTTCTTTATTTATTATCATATAACTACACTCACACTATAAGGACAATACTATGAGTAATACTAATAACGCTACTAACCAGATCGGTCTAGAAAAATCTGACATGAGCGAAGTTATCGCTCAATTAAACAATCTGCTATCAACGTATCATGTGTTTTACTTAAATGTACGTGGCTATCATTGGAATGTAAAAGGTGAGCATTTCTTTACTTTGCATCCAAAGTTTGAAGAGCTATATACGTCACTACAATTACAAATTGATGAAATCGCTGAGCGTATCTTGACTTTGGGTGGTACACCACTTCACGCTTATAGCGATTTTACGCAGCATACTAGTATTAGTGAAGACAAAAACGTTAAAGATGGCACAAGCTGTGTCAAAGGCGTAGTCACTGGCTTACAAGCGTTAATTGCAGAGCAACGCCAAGTATCAGCGTTAGCAGAAGAGAGCGAAGACCAAGGTTCAGCTGACCTAATCGATGCTTACGTACAAGAGCAAGAAAAACTGGTATGGATGTATAACGCGTTTTTGGGTTAAGAATCGTTAGATTTTACTAGGCTAAATTTTAATAAGCCTAATGATCATCAAATACTAAATAATAAAAAAGCACCTAATTAGGTGCTTTTTTATTGTCTATCTTTTAGAAAAGACTGTTTTATTTTTCGATCCATTGACGCATTTTTTCACGTTCAGCAGGCGTGGCTTGTAGCCATACTTGCATAAACGTATCTAACGTACTAGTAGAAGTATTTACGCTAGATGTTTGCTTAACAGTGGTCGTGCCAGTGTTGACGTTGCTAGTAGAATTTACTACTGGTTGATCTAAAGAGGCGATAGCACGTTGGTTCTGTAACTCTGCATCACCTGCACCGCCGAACACGCCGCCTAGCGCTTTACCAAGGCCTGAAAATAGACCACCTTGGTTACCGGCCATACTTTGCTGGCTAGCAATGACAGTATTGTTTTGTTGCACAGCGAGCGTAGGCTGCTTGGCATATTCTCTAGCAGCTTCATAATCTTCTGGTTGATTAGGCATAGTCAAACGATATGTTTGATTGTCGGCCAATTGTGCCGTCACACTGACATTACCTGAACGCAAATAATCATGCTCATCACGACGCAAGTTATATAAACGGTCATACTTAGCAGTAATAGCATGTTGTCCAGGCTGTAACGTAAATGTTTTCTGCAGCGGCTGAAAAGCGCTCTGCTGAATTTCCTGTCCATTAATAGCGGTTACTTTGATATGGTCATCAACCTGTAGGGTCACTGCTGCCTGTGACAACATAGAGACCGAGGCAGCACCTACCAATAACGTACCTATCGTTAATTTTTTTAGCAAAGAAGCATTCGATTTCATAAGTTATTCCATTAATAGTAAAAGCGAGTTGGACAAAAGATTCGTATTCTTACGGCTATTCATTTTTTGCTGCTAAAAGTCTTACTGCTAAGAGTTTTGCTGCTAAAAATCAAGTGGCATCGTATGTTGGTCTTGATCAGGTGTGTCGTTATCCACTTGTGTCTCTTGAGCGATATCCGCCAGTTCCGCGGCAAGCGTCTGCTCATCAATGGTACGCAAAGCATCACTTATGACTGCTTTTGAGATATTACTGCGACCAAGGTTAGAAAACATTGGTTGAATATAATTAAGTACTTCCATCATTGCACCGATACGATGCGGTCCATCGGTCAGCAAATGATCAATAATTCGATCGTCAAACTGCCATCCACGCCGACGCAAAATAGACTGTAGTAATGCTTGTCTGTCTGCCAAATCATGACCAGTAGGCACTTTAAAGGACGGTGCTTGTGCCAAACGCGTCATTAAATCTCTTAACTGAAATGGTAAGTCGTCGGCTGGTTTATTAGCGGCAAACAATAACTGGCGTTGCCCTTCTCGACTACGATTAATCAGATGAAATAAAGCTTCTTGCCACTGACTGCTTTGCTCAAGCACTTCCAAATCATCGATAGCAATCAGATCAAAGTTTTCTAACGATGATAGTACGTGGACATCTGTATGAATCAGCTCATTAAGGGACAAACAAATAGCCGATTTGTCCATCTCGATAAATGACTCGCAAATAGCAGACAGCAAATGGGACTTACCTGTAGCAGGGCTACCAAACAGATATAGTTGACCGATCAGGCCGACATGTAACTGCCGTACTGCATCGATAATCGACATCCAACCGGGACCGGCAAAGTCGCTGAGACTTGCATCATGCTTAATGTCCAGATTGAGACTTAGCTGTGCTTCTGCCATGAATCATCAACTCGTGTTGCGTAGTGCAATGGAAAAATATAATAGAAAAAGAAAGGTTACTTTGAGCTGTATTCATTACTGTCAATACTAGCCGATATAACTGTAAGTGATGGCCCTATAGCCTTTGCAAAAATTGGTTAGTCGCTTTATCGAAAACAAATTTAGGAAAGCTGGTACCAAAACGGTTGATACTATCAACACTGTGCCTATATATAACATATTTACAAAATGACTGACAAGTCTTTTACCCATTAAGCCTTATCAATCATTGCGTTCCTATCTTGATATTAGATATCAATCTTTATCTAGTGTATTCAATAATAAGATAATTATCTTTTTTCAAACAGTGCCAGTTGTTTACGGCCTTTATAAAAGTCAGTGGTTCGATAGTAGTTGTATAAATGGCGGAACAGGACGTTTAAGACAGCGGATACTGGCAAGGCGATTAGCATACCGACGAAACCTAATAGACTGGCACCTGCCAATACGGCAAATATAACCCACAATGGCGATAGACCAATCTTATCACCTAACAGCAATGGCTGTAGGATATAACCTTCTGCAGCTTGTCCAATCAAGAACGCCCCTACGACCAATGACAAATACGTCCAGTCCAATCCGAACTGAAATAGGCAGGCGATAATAGCCGCGATAAAACCAATACCGAATCCTAAATACGGCACAAAACTGGCAATGCCTGCTACCATACCAATGATAAGCCCAAGCTCTAGCCCAATGAGCTGTAACTGTACAGCATAAATAGCGCCTAGCAACACCATCACCAGTAATTGACCTTTGATAAATGCCATCAATGCCAGATCACACTCTTTAGCTATTTCAGTCACTTTTTGACAGTAAGCACCTGGTATCGCCATCTTCCAGTTATGCAAACGCTGATCCCAATTAAATAGGAAGTAAAAGGTTAAAATAGGCACTAATACAATAAGACCTGCATTATTGATGAAGTTCATACTTGAGGTCAGTATTTGGCTCATCATGGTACTGGCATCAGCGAACTTATAGTTCGTTTGCATATAATCGACGAGAGTATCAGAAAATTCTTTAGATTCTAATTGGGGTAGTTTGATACGAGTATTACTATTGAACCACTCTCGTACGACTTGATTGTACCAATTAAATATCTTTGGCAAATAATCCCACGCCGCTTGCAACTGATGCCACAATGTCGGTACCAACCACCATAATAATAACGCCATCCCCAAAGTAATCGTCGAGTAGACAATAATAATCGCGACCCAGCGCTTGATATATTTTGATAGGCGCTTGACTAGAGGATTAAATAGGTAAGCCAGCATAAAGGCAAAAACGAAGGGCACGATGACGGGCATCATTAAATACAAAAGAAACACAGCCACCACTAACGCCACGACAATAAATAAACGCCGAAAAAAAGGATCTATTGGTTGATTCATCATGGCAAGTAATCCCATAGTTGGACGAGGTTAAAAAAGTGACAGGTTTGAAAAAGTGACAGGGAGTCAGTAATAGCGATTACTAAATGATATAACTATAACCATCACGATGTATCACTAAGCGAATTGCTTTCTTTTCTCATTAGTTTTAGCTAGCTAGACTGAGACGTATCAAAGTTCCTAAGAAATCTAACTTTTGATAAATTTATGTTTATTAGTTTTTATTCTGTCAATCACATTTGAACTTTTATTAAGGCCATTATTGACAGTAAATTTAGCGTTCTATTATCGCAGAGTACAATAAAAAATCAGTCATTTTTTGTTTCTTAACCGCTTATTTGCCACTTAATGCAAATCTTAGTCAAATATTGGCAAGTTGCTTTGCGAGTACGGTCTGTTTTTGGGTATAATGCGCGCACTGTCTTTAAACTTTGCTTTTGAACTTTATAACGCTGATTTTTGCGTGCTCAATTACTTTACCTTCTAATCCCAATTATCTATCCCCAACTGTGAGATGACTATGAGTGACAAGCCTTCTTTAAGCTACAAAGATGCCGGTGTTGATATCGATGCAGGCGATGCTTTGGTTCAGCGAATCAAGTCCGTTGCAAAAGCCACTACTCGTCCTGAAGTCGTGGGTGGACTTGGCGGTTTTGGTGCGTTATGCCGCATCCCAACAGGTTATACCTCACCATTATTGGTTTCTGGTACTGATGGCGTCGGCACCAAACTAAAATTGGCGCTACAGCTGAACCGTCATGACACGATTGGTATTGATTTGGTCGCGATGTGCGTCAATGATCTATTGGTTTGCGGCGCAGAGCCATTGTTCTTCTTAGACTACTATGCGACTGGTAAGCTGGATGTCGATGTAGCGGCGACTGTCGTGACTGGTATTGGTGATGGTTGTAAATTAGCTAACTGTGCGCTTATCGGCGGTGAAACTGCTGAAATGCCAGGCATGTATCAAGACGACGATTACGATCTAGCTGGATTCTGTGTAGGCGTGGTTGAAGAAGCAGAAGTCGTCACTGGTGAAAATGTCGCAGAAGGCGACGTACTGATTGCACTTGCCTCAAGTGGCGCACACTCAAACGGCTACTCATTGGTTCGTAAAGTCATCGAAGTTAGCGGTGTGGATGTTACGAGTAGTGACGAGCAACTAGACGGTCAGCCTATTCAAGACGCTCTAATGGCTCCTACCCGTATCTATGTAAAAGCAATCAAAGCATTACAAGACACGCTTGGTAGCTCAGCCTTACATGCGATGTCACACATCACAGGCGGTGGTCTAACGGATAACTTGCCACGTGTACTACCTGATAATCTAGCGGCTAGCATCGATACCAATAGCTGGCAGTTCTCAGAGCTATTCACTTGGCTACAGACCCAAGGTAATATCGCACAGAGTGAAATGTACCGTACCTTTAACTGCGGCGTTGGTTTTGTCATCGTTATGCCAAAAGACAAAGCAGAAGCTGCTATCCAGACCTTGACTGATGCGGGCGAAACAGCTTGGCAACTAGGTGAAATGGTCAAACGCAGCACTGATGATCAGGCGGATGCAGTGGTGTACCGTTAATGTCAATTGATAACGCAAGCCAGCCTATCAAACCATTGCGTATTGCTGTTCTAGTCTCAGGAAGTGGTAGCAATCTGCAAGTGTTAATCAATGCCATGCAAGCAGGTGCGCTACCAGTTGAAATCGTTGGTGTCATTAGTAACCGTGAAGATGCTTATGCGTTGACACGTGCTAAAGATGCCAATATTCCATTTGCGGTATTGTCACACGTTGCTAGTGGTAAACGTATGGGTATCAAAACGTTTGAAACCCATGCCAATGAGCAGCTAATAGCATGGCAACCTGATTTAATCGTCTTGGCTGGGTTTATGCGTGTATTAAGTGGCTCATTTATCGATAATGTACCAGCGCCCATGATTAACCTTCACCCTTCTCTACTTCCGGTTTATAAAGGTTTAGATACTCATAAACGAGTCATACAATCGGGTGAACGTCGTCACGGTTGTAGTATTCATAAAGTAACAGCGGAGCTTGATGCAGGTCAGGTATTGACTCAAGCCGTATTGAATGTCGATATCAACGACACCGTAGAGAGCTTAAAGTCACGGGTACAGAAGCTTGAACATCAGTTGCTACCTTGGACGATTTTACTACTAGCAAAAAATGTATTGTCACTTGAAGCAAATAATACATCATCGCAAACGGAAACTTATTTACCTAAGTTGCCTTTGCAATTGCTGATAGACGGATAAGAATTCTAGCCTATTAAGCTGCTTTTAATAATGCTTTATATAGCGCAATAAAGAGCCCAGCTACTCGTAATGAGTAACTGGGCTTTTTTATTTGATAACTATTTATTATTTAAAATCATTTAAAATCGTAAATAGTTATCTATTTAGCTAATTTGTCTAATTAGTTCATTTTTAGAATACATGAACCGCTTTGATGTTGACAAACTCTTTGATACCAAAACCGCCATGCTCACGACCATAGCCTGAGTTTTTCACGCCACCAAATGGCAGTGCAGGATTGGCAAGACCATAACCATTGATATAGACCATACCTGTATCGAATTGCTCACGTGCTAAACGAACAGCTTTCTCCTCGTCTTTTGAGAAAATCGCGCCACCTAGACCATAACGGCTGTCGTTAGCGATGCGCATTGCATCATCTTCATCTTTGGCACGAATCAATGAAGCGACAGGGCCAAATAGTTCGTCATCGTATGCAGGCTGACCTTTCTCAACATTCTCTAGAATAGTTGCTGGATAGAAGCTACCTTTACCTTCAGGTACCTTACCGCCAACAGCAATCGTTGCACCTTTAGCCACACTTTGTTCTACTTGCTCATGTAGCTGCTCACGTAAATCTGCACGTGCTAATGGACCGATATCTGAGCTGTCATCCATTGGGTCACCCGCTTTGGTACCTTCAAATTTCTCAACGATACGCTTACGGAATTCGTCATATACGCTATCGACTACGATAAAGCGTTTGGCCGCTACACAAGTTTCGCCGTTATTGATTAAACGTGCTTGCGTACAGGTTTCTACTGCAGTTTCGATGTCAGCATCTTCTAATACGATAAATGCATCATTTGAACCTAGCTCTAATACAGCTTTCTTAATCGCCTTAGCTGCTTGTTGTCCAACGATTACACCTGCTTTGTCACTACCTGTTAGTGTCACGCCGCGTACTTTGTCATTGCCAATCAATGCTTCTGACTGGTCATGATCAATGATAATCGTACGGAACAAATCACTTGGCAATTCAGACTCGTGAAGGATTTTTTCAATTAATAAACCAGAGCCTGTTACGTTAGATGCGTGTTTTAATAAGACACTGTTACCCGCCATCAAGTTTGCGATTGTATAGCGGAATACCTGATACGCTGGGAAGTTCCAAGGCTGCATGCCGTAGATAATACCAATAGGTTGGTACGTCACTAGCCCTTTTTTCATGCTTTCGATATCACGTACATCATCAGCTAAAGAAGCAACACCGTTTTCAGCAGTGTAATCACAGATGGCTTTGCAAAGATCAATCTCTTGCATGCTTTGGCTATATAACTTACCGCGCTCTTCAGTCATCAGCTTAGCCAGCTCTTCTTTGTATTCCATCAGCTTATCACCGATAGACTTGATGATACGGCCGCGTTCTTCGTGGCTCACTGTACGCCATTCTAAAAATGCGTTATGTGAAGCATCGACAATCTTGTTGACTTCGTCGTTGCTCATATAATTGTAGTTACTGATTTCTTCGCCCGTGGTTGGGTTAATAGTAGTAATGTCTGACATAGTTACTGTCCTTATTATTCGAATTTATAATCGGGTTTGTTGCCACTTGTAGTTATTTTGCTGTGACAGCTTTAATTATTAAATTTACGTCGATAGCACAATCTATTGGTAGCTCGTTTTCTATCTGCCGTTATCTTAACAAGCTATTTGATTAAGAGTTTTACAATATATTGTGAAGTGTGTTGAAGATGTTAATAGTGTGACTGACTTATTAAGTATAACTAAATATCATATAATAACTCTTAAACGCTATAACACAAAAAACCAGCCTAGTGGCTGGTCTAATAACTATATATAGTGGGAGCTAAAGAAAAATATTTTTATTAAAATTCAGATAATCAAAAATATTCTGCTCTAATAAAAGATAGATTTAACTCACACAAACCAATCAAAACAAATGATTAATAACCGGTATCTCTTGTGGTGGATTTTCTTCTTCAGCAACGACTTGTCGTGCCACATGCATAATTAACTGACGTAACCAGCGATGAGCTGGATGATGCTGCAACAAAGGAGACCATGCCATCGTAAGCTCAAACTCAGGAATAAAAAACGGCGGATCTTCCATCATAATGCTGTCGTTATTTGCCTGCATTCTTGCTACACGCGTGGGCAAAGTCGCTATCAAATCTTTATTTGCTGCAAGCATAGCAGGCATTTGATAATGACGAGTAAAGACACTGATTTGGCGTTTTTGCCCAAGACGCTGCAGGGCCTGATCGATAGACCCTAGTCCACCAGATTTCTCTGGATTAACCCCAAAACCCACACCCATACCGGTTTTAGATACCCAAACGTGCTGTGCTTTAAGGTAGTTTTTCAGATTAAAACGATTGGCATAAGGACTGTCAGAAGATAATAGGCAGCTAAAAGTATCACGCCATACTAGAACTTGATGGAAACTTTGAGGTATCTCATTAAAACGGTTAATCGCTAAATCAACTCGTCCCTGCTCCATATCTCGATAAGAGACGTCTGATGGGGTCAAAAAGTCCAAAATAACATTGGGTGCTTCAGAACGTAGTGCTTTTACTAGCTTAGGTACTAGGGTCGCTTCGGCATAATCCGATGTCATAATACGGAACACACGAGAGGTACTATAAGGGCGGAATTCGGTACGTGGCTCCAACACTTGAGTCAAGTCAGCGAGTATCTCACGGATACGTGGCTGTAGCTCAAGGGCGCGTTCAGTCGGCGTCATACCCTCAGATGAGCGTACCAATAATGGATCATTAAACAGCTTACGCAAACGGCGCAAGATATTACTCATAGCAGGCTGAGTAATCCCAAGCTGCTCGGCTGCGCGAGTAACGTTTTTTTCTCGTAGCAACACATCTAGATGGACTAATAAATTTAAATCAACCCGCTGCAAATTCATATTTGGTTCTCTTGGCTTTTGAATAAACGCCATATTAAGGCTGGCATTTGTAGTGCTGCTACGGTGATTTGTGCGCTGTAACAGCATAATTTCATTATTTTTTACTAATTTGGTTCTAGTTTTTTCTGATAGAGCTGCATTATAACTCATTAAACCTATCGTAAGACCCTGTTATATAAACATTATATCATACAGAAATACCAAAGATAACTATCATAAATTAGATAAATCTTGGTAAGGTGGTTATAGTGAGTTCTATAAAGGATTTGCAGCATAGAGGACAAACGTTAGGTTCATAAGCTGTTTTTATCTAATTAAATATTGTCGCTAAGTAATATATTAATGGTTTTTATCAGTCGTTAAATACGGTTAATTGACCTCATTATTGTAACATCTCTTGCTACCAATTATGACATCACTGCCTATTAAGTATTCAGATACCTTTTAGATATATAGTGAGAATCGATAAATATTTATAAACCAGCAATTATTTTCAACTGTTGAGTTCAGCAAATTTCTTGTAATAGCCTAGCGGTTTGTTTAGGGTAAATAGAGCTTCAATAGATAAATGATAGACCAAATTTTGAATATTACTTTTTAGTACAAAGATTTTAGTAAAGCGACAGACCCATTATTTTAACAATTAACTTATTTGTTTTTACACCCCACCAAGGAGACTATAGATGTCAACTGCATATAAATCAGCGATCGACTTAGTACGTGAATTAAAGCAAAAGCACGGCAACTGGCAGAACATTAGCGAAGTTGATGCTGCACGTATGATGTCACAAAACCGTTTCAAGACGGGTTTGGATATCGCAAAATATACTGCAAAAATCATGCGTCAAGACATGGAAGATTATGACAATGATACGTCTCAGTACACGCAGTCTTTAGGTGCATGGCATGGTTTTGTTGCACAACAAACTATGTACGCTAAGAAAAAATATTTCGGTACGACTTCTAAAACTTACATCTACCTTTCAGGTTGGATGGTAGCTGCCCTACGCTCTGAGTTTGGTCCACTACCTGACCAATCTATGCACGAAAAAACATCAGTACCTAAGCTAATCGAAGAAATCTACACCTTCTTGCGTCAAGCAGATGCTAAAGTGTTGAACGACTACTTCCGTGAGCTAAACGCTGCTGAAGAAGCTGGCCAAGACACTTCAGCTATCCTAGAAAAAATCGAAAACTTTGATTCACATGTTGTGCCAATCATCGCTGATATCGATGCAGGTTTCGGTAACGAAGAAGCTACTTACCTATTGACTAAGCAAATGATCGAAGCTGGTGCTTGTGCCATTCAGGTTGAAAACCAAGTATCTGACGCTAAGCAATGTGGTCACCAGGCTGGTAAAGTAACTGTACCGCATGAAGACTTCATCTCTAAGCTAAACGCTATCCGTTATGCATTCCTAGAGCTTGGTGTTGAAGACGGCGTTATCGTCGCTCGTACTGACTCTGAAGGCGCATCACTAACGCAAAAAATTCCAGTATCAAATGAGCCAGGTGACCTTGCTTCTAAATACATCGATTTCATCGAAATGGAAGAAGTAACGCTAGAAAATGCTCAAGAAAATGACAGCCTACTTAAGCACAATGGCAAACTAGTACGCCCAGTTCGTCTGCAAAACGGTCTATATCAGTTCCGTGAAGAGACTAACATTGACCGTGTTGTACTTGACTGTGTAACTGCTCTAGAAAACGGCGCTGACCTACTATGGATCGAAACACCGACTCCAGACGTAGAGCACATCAAAATGATGGTTGACCGTATTAAAGAGCAACAGCCTAAAGCGAAGCTTGTATACAACAACAGCCCATCGTTCAACTGGACGCTTAACTTCCGTAAGCAAGTTATCGCTCAGTGGGAAGAAGAAGGCAAAGACATCTCTGCATACAATAAAGATGACTTGATGAGTGCTGATTATGACGGTACTGAACTTGATGCAGCAGCTGACGTAGCCGCTAAGAACTTCCAACGTGATGCGTCACGTGAAGCTGGTGTATTCCATCACTTAATCACGCTACCGACTTACCACACGACTGCTCTTAGCGTTCATGAACTTGCTAAAGGCTACTTCGGTGAAGAAGGTATGCTTGCTTATGCAGCTGGCGTACAGCGTAAAGAAATCCGCGAAGGCATCTCTTGTGTTAAGCACCAAGCAATGGCTGGTTCTGACCTTGGCGATGACCACAAAGAAATCTTCTCAGGCGATAACGCTCTGAAAGCTGGCGGCGGCAAGAACACGATGAACCAGTTCTAATAACCGACAGACTAGCAGTATTTATCAAAAAACCGTCCTACATCATGTAGGGCGGTTTTTTATTGCGGTTTAAATAATCAGAGAATGGTAGACTAATAATAGTTTATCAAAACCATCGATCAGAGCCATCAGTCAGAATTATTAGGAGCTAATATGCAAGAGATAGAGCTGAAGTTTTTGGTACCAGAGTCACGACTGAAGGGATTAATGCGTCAAACGCACGTTAAATCCTCACAAGTGACGCAACTGGCTGCACATTATTACGATACGTCTGACCAACAGCTTGCACAGGCAGGTATCGGTCTGCGTATTCGCAAAGAAGGCGATACATGGGTACAAACCATTAAAGCTAGTGGTGATGGTATCGCGGCACGCTTGGAGCACAATGCCGTACTCGATAATGAGCAAGTACAAGCGATGCTCGATAATAATGAGCTGATGCCTAATTTAGCGATATATCAAGACACTCCAATCACTGCAGCATTGGCTGACTTTAAACTCAAAAATTTAGCGAAAAATCTAACACGACTTTATGTTACTGACGTCGAGCGCACTACGCGGTTGCTAACAGAAAGTAATGAGGATGAAACCAATAACTGTATCGAAATGGCTTACGATCAGGGAGAGATTATTCATGGTACTGATGACTCGCTACGCAAAGCTATTCAAGAGATAGAATTTGAATTGGTGTCAGGAGATTTAGATTTTCTATTTACGACTGCCAAAACATGGTGCAAGCGCTATAAGCTGTGTCTATCTACCGTTACCAAAGCTGAAAACGGTAGCTTACTTATTAACGGACAAAATCACAGTCCAGCGGTCAATGCAAATCTAAGTCAATTGCAAATAGACAAAGACAGTAGTGCGCCTGCCTTTATACGTGCGGTCGTACACAATTGCTTATTACAGATACTACCAAATAGCAGTGCTATCGTCGCTGGCAGCATAGATGATAATCATATTCTACAGTTAAGAGTTGGTATTGATCGCTTGCGTACTGCGTTGAAAGCATTTGCTGAATTCTCTGATGAGATTAATCCTGAATGGCTGCCGATACTAAAGCAAACTGCAACCTTGCTTAGCGACTACTATCAACTTGCTTATATCAATGCACAGATCGAACCTGAGCTACAAGCATGTGGCGCGCCTGCCGTTGACTGGACAACAGATATTGAAAATATCAAAATTACGCCTATCAATACGTTGCAAGCCAATGACTTTCAGATAACCTTGCTAGAGCTGATTGCCTTTACTATGAGCGACCCAAGCATTGAACCTCAGACTGATCAGCTTGCCCGCGATAAGCTAACGAAAGTCCTCTCTAAACAATATAAAAAATGCCTTAAAACTAATAAAAAAGCTGACGAAATAAGTGATGAAGTAAGTGTTGCTGAGCTTGTGAGCGATGACATCGAGGTAAACACAGACACTGCTGATAATGACCAACCTGAAAGCGAGCTGCTTAATCAGTTAAGAGATTTGCGTTACATCAGTGAATTTTCTACGCCTTTACTAAGTAAGAAAAAAGCTAAGAAGAAAACCAAACGTTGGCTAAAACGGCTGGTAAAAGCGCAAAAAGCGTTAGAACAACTGAACGATGATAATCAACATCAGCAGTTTTATGAATTGAAATCAACAACAGATACTAATGCTTTATATGGTGCGGGTTGGTTTACGGCCATACTGACTGATGACCAGAGTCATATTGATGCATGTTTAGCAAAATTTGCGGATAGCTCAACGTTTTGGTAGAAGTAAGAATATTATTTTTATGACAGATACTGCTTTCATAAAGTAAAACTACTCCATAAAAAAGACAGCTTGTTATATAACAGGCTGTCTTTTTTTATTGTGTTGAAATAGTTTCTGTCAGCGCCATGGCTAAATGTGCAACATGTCCTAATTAGCCACAATCGTAACAGGCATACCCTCTTCTACTTGCTCAAATAATTCTACAATATCTTCATTACGCATACGGATACAGCCATGCGATAGCGGAATACTCATCGGTTCAGTATCTGGTGTGCCGTGAATATAAATATAGCGCTCATAAGTATCGCAGCCACCTTGGCCATTGCTACCTTTGTTTAATCCTTCTTCAAGACCGCTTAACCAAAGAATACGGCTTAATATCCAGTCACGCTTGGGATGTAGCTCACCAAGATTTGTATCGTATATCTCACCTGTCGGTACACGCCCAACAAATACCGCATTCATAGGCTCACTACCACCTATTTTTTGTTCAATGACATGCCTACCGAGCGGCGTGCAACCACTATCCTGCTGACTACCAATACCATTCTTTGCAGTGGAGACTACGTATCTCGCAACCTCAGTCTGCTGCTGGTACATCGTTAATGTTTGCTCAGCGATATTAATCATGAGTTGTTTATCAAGGGTCTTATTATTGGTCATAAATGCTTCCGACTATCAGTCATTCATCAAATTACTATTAAGGTTATTAGTAAAATTATTGAAAATTTCTATTATCAAGGGATTGTATCAAGACATTTGGCACCGTAATATAGGGACACACTTTTTGATGCTAGCAGATTATGACGACTATTTCACCGACACGTGTGTCGATGTATGATTTTTTATATCATGATACCCAGCCTATGCTGTCACTTTTGGCCGATGCGGCACAGCTCTCTCTACCGCAAGCTCGCTTAGGGATGGATGCCAGTCTACAAGCCATCGTAAGTGCGCTGCTCGCCTATCAGCAGCGTCATCAGGGACAAGCAGTCAGCAAAAAGCTGTTTGGTCGTAGTGCTGTCAAAGAGTTACGGCAGTATAACTCAATGAACTTTGCCACCATTAGCGCCACACTCTACCATCGTCACGATGCAGCAGATGCTGTATTTAGCGATAATGCCCGTGTCATAAAGGCAAGCGAACATATCGCTGAGAAGATTGATGCAACGATGCAGCAGGCTCAAACTCTACTCACCTCCTTGTGCGTGATTGTGCTGCGTGAATTGGCTATTCTGACAGAATACAGTCAGCTAGACAGTGATGAGATCAATAAATGGTTTGCGCTACAACCACAGTTTTTATCAGTGGCACGATTTAGCCCAGAGCATACGCATACCTTATCTGCTGAGACAGAAAGCAATAGTGACCTGCTCAAATCAACTACTGAAGCTGCTGAAGCGATAGAGAACAACTCAGAGAATAATGCGGAACGTACGTTACTAAATACTGAGCAGTTATCAAGCACTCCACCTCCTTTTGATCCTTACTGGTATGAGCTGACCGGATTCAAACCTGAAAACTATGAACCGGTGCAAGATATGCAAATGGCAACAGGCAATTACTTAAAAGCCATTGGGCGTTCACCTGACAATCTACAGCAGGGTCGTCACAACGATATGCTAGTATTTACGGAGATGCATGCCGTTGCCTTACCACATCAACGTTGGCTGCTTCAATTAGCCAAAATCTCAGATATCTATCTCAGTCGAAATCGACTGCGCGTTAACTCTGAACCAGCCAATCCGCCTAAACCGCCTTTAGTAAGTTTGGGACTAATCGGCGGCAATAACGACAATACACCGACCACCACTAGTGAAAAGCCCATCGAGTATGAAGCTTCTACACCACTATGGAAGAATCCTGTCATTCTTATCATCATACTTGTCATTGGTATCCTTGGTGCACTCGCTACTTTGAAATACCAATCGCAAAAATCTGACGGTGCGATCCTGGCAACTGAAGAAGTATTAGAACAAGATGCTATTGATGAGCGCCAACAGCAAGATGTCGCCATCGTAATGGTAGACGAAGATGAATCTGACGTTGTAGAGAAAGAAAAAACTGAGTAAAAAGCTTTACTATTAAAACAGCTATTCTAAAAGTGATGGTTTTAACAATCATTTACTAGCCATAAAAAAAGAGACCCTATCAACATAGAGTCTCTTTTTTTTGTGCTATCTAAGTTACGAATTGACTATCAGTAGCCCAAAAACTTACTTAGATAAATCACGACCACGGCTAGCTTCGATAGCTAAACGTAGGCCATTTAGACGGATAAAGCCTTCTGCGTCTTTTTGGTCATAAGCACCCGCATCATCTTCGAAAGTGGCGATTTTTTCATCAAATAATGAATCGTCAGATTTACGGCCGACGACGCTCACGCTACCTTTATACAGTTTTACACGTACAGTACCGTTGACGTATTCTTGTGACTTGTCAATCAATGCTTGTAGCATCATACGTTCAGGGCTGAACCAATAGCCATTGTAGATGATTTTTGCATAGCGTGGCATTAGCTCATCTTTTAGATGGGCAGCTTCACGATCAAGCGTTAACGACTCAATACCTCGATGCGCTTTTAACATAATAGTACCCGCTGGCGTCTCATAGCAACCACGTGACTTCATGCCTACGTAACGGTTTTCAACGATATCTAAACGGCCGATACCGTGTTTGCCACCGATTTCGTTCAGCTTAATCATGACTTCATAAGGCTTAAGCGCTTCACCATCGATAGCAACGATGTCGCCTTTTTCGTATTCTAGTTCTAGATACTGTGCTTCATCAGGTGCTTCTTCTGGGCTGACAGACCAGCGCCACATGTCATCTTCTGCTTCAGTATACGGTTCTTCTAGGACACCGCCTTCATAAGAGATGTGCAGTAAATTCGCATCCATTGAGTAAGGAGATTTTTTCTTATTGCCCGCATAATCAATGGCGATATCATGCTCTTCAGCATATTTCATCAAGCTTTCACGGCTTGATAGATCCCACTCACGCCAAGGAGCAATGGTTACTACGTCTGGTGATAAAGCGACCGCACCTAGCTCAAAACGAACTTGGTCATTGCCTTTACCAGTCGCACCATGGCTAATAGCATCGGCGTTATGCTCTTTAGCAATCTCAACCAAACGCTTGGCAATCAATGGACGAGCAATAGACGTACCTAATAAGTACTCACCTTCGTAAATGGCGTTAGCACGGAACATAGGGAATACATAATCACGAGCGAACTCTTCGCGCAAGTCTTCAATATGAATATGCTTGATACCCATTGCTTGAGCTTTGGCTCGTGCTGGCTCAACTTCTTCGCCTTGACCAATATCAGCGGTAAAGGTGATTACTTCCGCATCATAAGTTTCTTGTAGCCATTTAGCGATGATTGAGGTATCAAGACCACCTGAATAAGCCAAGACGATTTTATTGATATTTTTTGGATCAAGTTGAG